>ERZ1673742.214-NODE-214-length-81915-cov-13.156438_pt1 | contig 81915 bp, 87 predicted proteins | sample MGYA00580208_ERZ1673742 | MGnify/ENA primary metagenome ERZ1673742 (study PRJEB41218, sample SAMN15661774) | gut metagenome | host: Homo sapiens | place: Canada: London | collected 2015-08-20/2019-03-30 | study: EMG produced TPA metagenomics assembly of...
GCAATGACGCTCGAGCGACCGGTCGTCGCCTTGCGACTCCAATTCCGTCTTCGAAACGGCATATTCCGTTTATAAGAACGCTTCGAATAGGCCGAAATCTTCCGCAACCGTAATACATCGGGTGCGGGTGTCCCGCCCAACTTTCACTAAGCAGATAATCTTGCGAAACTGTGGCAGGAGTTTTTGCCCTTGTTTGAACTGATAGCGCAAATTCTCTGCGCGGTAGAGATTGCGAGAACAAATGCGGTGTTTGTCAATCGCCAAAAGTGTTCTCGTTTCTATTTAGGGGATTCCCACATCGTTTCACTTCTCGAAATGACATTGAGAGCGATTGATTTCACCGTAATGTCGTTTGAGCAATGGTGCGCGGTAGAAAAGCAAAAATCAAGTTTGGCTCTCGGCAACACGCAAGATTTGCGTGTTGCCGTTGCCTCGGCGATGAACAATATTCCGCTTGCGCCAAAGGTGCACCCACCAAGCAGATAATCTTGCGAAATTGCGGCAGGAGGTTTTGTCCGTCTTGTTTTGATAGCAAAGATTCTCTGCGCGGCTAGCAAAGCAAAAATCAAGTTTGGCTCTCGGCAATACGCAAGATTTGCGTGTTGCCGTTGCCAAAACGATGGTTTTTGCGCATGATACACCCGAGTAAGTGGCACGCGCAAATATATAAATAATTAAGTTTAGTTTAAAAACAAAATTAATCCATATATACAAGATTTTGCGGTTTTCGCAAGATTTTGTACACTAGTTTAAAAAATATTAGAAAATTCGCAAATTTTTGCTTGACTTTAATTTTCAAAAATTATATAGTAAACGAGCGTGTCGAAAGGGATACGTGTTTTCCGTCGCGTTTGCGGCGGGTAAAAAATATAAGACACACACGGACAAGTGTAATATAGGAGGCTAATAATGGCTGGACAAAAGATCAGAATTAAACTTAAGGCTTACGACCACAACCTTATCGATCTTTCCGCAGAAAAGATTGTCGAGACAGTCAAGAAAACTGGAACGAAGGTTTCGGGTCCCATTCCTCTTCCCACGGAAAAGGAAATCATCACGATTTTGCGTGCTACTCACATATCCAAAGACAGCCGCGAACAATTTGAACTCAGAACTCACAAGCGTTTGATCGATATCTACAATCCCACGAGCAAGACGGTCGATTCTTTGATGAAACTCGATTTGCCCGCAGGCGTTGATATCTCAATCAAGCTCTAAGCAAATAAAAGGAGGATGAACTTTACATGGATAAAGCAATCATCGGAAAGAAAATCGGCATGAGCCAAATCTTTACTGCAGAAGGCAAGGTCATTCCCGTAACGGTCGTGGAAGCAGGTCCCTGCCCGGTCGTGCAGATAAAGACGAAAGAGAACGACGGTTATGAAGCTGTGCAAGTCGGCTTCGGCGCTGTCAAGGAAACAAGAGTAAACAAGCCGGTTGCCGGACACTTCAAGAAAGCCGGCGTAACCGTCAGAAAGTACCTTCGTGAATTCCGTTTCGCAAACTGCGCGAGCTACACGCTCGGACAGGAACTGACCTGCGACATGTTCACCGAAGGCGACAAAGTTGACGTTACGGGCACTTCCAAAGGTCACGGCTTCTCGGGCGTCATCCAAAGATGGAACTCCCACAGAATCGGTCCTATGACACACGGTACCGGTCCTATCCACAGAAGCGTCGGTTCCATGGGCGCTTGCTCCTCTCCCTCGAGAGTGTTCAAGAACAAGCACATGGCAGGACAATGGGGACATGAAAAGGTTACTGTCCAAAACCTTACGGTCGCACGCGTCGATGCAGCAAGAAATCTTCTTCTCATCAAAGGTGCCGTTCCCGGTCCCAGAGGCGGCGTTGTCGTTGTGAAGGAATCCATCAAGGGTTAAGCGGAGGTAGAATATGAAACTGAATGTTTTGAATATGGCAGGCAAAAAAGCCGGCACAGTTGAAATCAGCGATTCCATCTTTGCACGCGATTATAACGAAGCACTTATTCACCAAGTGGTCGTTGCACAACTCGCAAACAAACGTCAAGGCACGATGAGCGCACTCACCAGAACGGAAGTTCGCGGCGGCGGATGCAAACCTTATCGTCAAAAGGGCACCGGTCGTGCTCGCCAAGGCTCCATCGTTGCTCCCCAATACGTTGGCGGCGGCGTGGTGTTCGCAAAGAAGCCCAGAGATTTCTCTCAAAAAATCAACAAGAGCATGAAGACTGCTGCGTTCTATTCCGCACTTTCTGAAAAGATTCGTCAAAACGAAGTCGTCGTTCTTGACAAATTTGCGCTCGCAGAAGCAAAAACCAAACTCGTTGCAGGAGCGGTGAAGGCACTCTCTCTCAACGGCAAAGTTATGTTCGTCCTCGACGAGTACGACCAAGTCGCTCTCAAGGCAAGCAAAAACATCCCCACCGTTGAAGTGTGCGAAGCAAGAACCCTCAGCGTTTACGACGTTGTGGCAACGAAGAACATCGTCATCACGGTTGACGCACTTAAAAAACTCGAGGAGGCAGCACAATGACAGCATACGACATCATTATCGAGCCTATCCTTTCCGAAAAGAGTTATGACGGCATCGCAAACAAGAGATACACGTTCAAGGTTGTCAAATCCGCAACCAAAACGCAAATCAAAGCTGCGGTCGAGCAAATCTTCCAAGTGAAAGTTGACAAAGTCAATACATCCAACTACGACGGCAAATTGAAGAGAATGGGCAGAAACGAAGGCAGACGCTCTGCTTTCAAGAAAGCTATCGTCACTTTGACCGACGACAGTAAGGCAATCGAATTCTTCGAGAGCTTGGCATAAGGAGAGTAAAGAATATGGCTATTAAGAAATATAAACCAACGTCTCCTGCACGTCGTTTCATGACGGTGTCTGCATACGAAGAGATCACAAGCACCACTCCCGAGCGTTCACTCCTCGTGTCCCTCAACAAGAGCGGCGGCAGAAACTCTATGGGCAGAATCACCGTTCGTCACATCGGCGGCGGCAACAGAAACAAATATCGTATCATCGACTACAAGCGCAATAAAGACGGTATCCCCGCAAAAGTCGCTTCCATCGAATACGACCCCAACCGTTCTGCAAACATCGCGCTTCTGCACTATGCGGACGGCGAAAAGAAATACATCCTTGCTCCTTTGGGCTTGAACGTCGGCGACGTGCTCGAAAGCGGTGAGCATGCGGACATCAAAGTCGGCAACGCGCTTCCCCTTTCCGCAATCCCCGTAGGTACGATGATTCACAACATCGAACTTCAACCCGGCAACGGCGGTATCATTGCAAGAGCAGCAGGCAACGCAGCTCAACTTATGGCAAAAGAAGGCAAATACGCAATCGTGCGTATGCCCAGCGGTGAAATGAGATACGTTCTCATCAACTGCAGAGCGACAGTCGGTCAAGTCGGAAACCTCGATCACGAAATCGTGCGCGTAGGTAAAGCCGGTAAGACCCGCCACATGGGCGTGCGCCCGACCGTTCGTGGTGTCGTTATGAACCCGAACGACCACCCGCACGGCGGCGGCGAAGGCAAGTCTCCAGTCGGTATGCCTTCACCTGTTACTCCTTGGGGTAAACCTGCTCTCGGTTATAAGACCAGAAAGAAGAAGAACAAATCTAATAAGTTCATTATTAAGCGTGTGAACTAATCGGAGGACAAAATGAGTAGAAGTGTTAAAAAAGGCCCGTACGTAGAAGAGCGCCTTATGAACAGAATCAATGCGATGAACGCATCCGGTGAACGCCAATCTGTCAAAACTTGGTCCAGAAGTTCCACGATTTTCCCTGAAATGGTTGGTCACACGATCGCAGTTCACAACGGTAAACAACACGTGCCCGTGTACGTCACGGAAGATATGGTCGGCTGCAAGCTCGGCGAGTTTGCTCCCACTCGTACTTTCAGAGGTCACGCAGGCGCAAAGACCACGAAGTAATAGGAGGAAGATATGGCTACTAGAAGTAAACAAAAAGCCTTGGACCGTCAAGCAAAAGCGGATACAAGACCTTGTGCAACGGCTAAATTCGTCAGAATTTCTCCCTTCAAGGTCCGCATCGTTCTCGACATCATCAGAGGCAAATCGGTAACAGAAGCAATCGCTATTTTGGAAAACACTCCAAAGGCTGCAAGCGAACCCCTTATCAAGTTGGTAAACAGCGCGGCGGCAAACGGCGAAAACAATCAAAATCTTGCAAGAAACGATATGTATATCGCAGAGTGCTACGCAAACGAAGGTCCCACCCTCAAGCGTATCCAAGCAGTGTCCAAGGGCAGAGCGTATCGTATCAACAAGAGAACAAGTCATATCACGGTCATTCTTGACACGGTGAAAGCGTAATAGGAGGTATACACAATGGGACAAAAAGTCGATCCGAACGGTCTTCGTACAGGCGTCATCAAATCGTGGAGTTCTAAATGGTATGCCGACAAGGCGCACTTTGCAGACAACATTGTCGAAGACAACAAAGTCCGCAAGTTCATCAAAAAGAAATACTACGATACGGCAATTTCAAAAATCGTGCTCGAAAGAGCGGCAGATAAACTCGTAGTCGCAATCTACACCGCACGCCCGGCAGTGCTCATCGGCAAAGCAGGCGCAGGCGTTGAAGAAATCAAGAAAGAAGTTGAAAAACTTGTTTCCGGCGACAAGAAAGTGAGCATCAACATCATGGAAGTCAAACATCCCGATGCAGACGCTCAACTCGTTGCGGAAGGCATTGCAAAACAACTCGAAGGACGCGCTTCCTTCCGTCGCGCAATGAAACAAGCAATGTCCAAGGCTATGAAAGCGGGCGCAAAGGGCGTCAAGACGATGGTCAGCGGCAGACTCGACGGTGCTGAAATCGCAAGAAGCGAACAATACCGCGAAGGCTCCATTCCTCTTCAAACTCTCCGCGCGGACATCGATTACGGTGTCGCAACTGCAAATACCACGTTTGGCGCAATCGGCGTCAAATGCTGGATCTACAAGGGTGAAATCCTTGGCAAAAATCCACTTGAAGGAGGAAATCAATAATGTTAATGCCTAAACGCGTCAAAAGACGTCGCCAAATGCGTGGCAGAATGAAAGGCAAAGCAAACAAGGGCAACATCGTCGCATACGGCGAATACGGTCTTGTTTCGACAGAGCCGGGCTGGATTACCTCCAACCAAATCGAAGCAGCTCGTGTCGCTATGACGAGATACATCCGTCGTGGCGGTCAAGTCTGGGTGGATATTTTCCCTCACAAACCCGTAACAAAGAAACCTGCCGAAACTCGTATGGGTTCAGGTAAAGGTTCTCCCGAATACTGGGTAGCAGTCGTCAAGCCGGGCCGTGTGATGTTTGAAATCGCAGGTATCGACGAAGCAGTAGCAAAAGAGGCATTGCGTCTTGCTGCAAACAAACTTCCCGTCAAGTGCAAGTTTGTCAGAGCAGAGGACGTCAACGGTGCCGAAGGCGGTGAAGCATGAAATCGAAACAAGTTTTGGAAATGACAGATAAGGAGCTTCAAACCAAGCTCAACGAATTGAAGTCGGAATTGTTTTTCCTCCGCTTCAAAAACGCCACGAATCAATTGACAAACCCCATGGTTATCGTTGAAACTCGTCGCGACATTGCCCGTATCAAGACTGTCATCCGTCAAAGAGAAATTGCTCGCGCAAAAGACGAGGCAAAGGGCTAATCGGAGGATAATATGGAAGAAAGAAATTTGAGAAAAGAAAGAGTGGGTATCGTTGTTAGCGACAAGATGGACAAGACCATCGTCGTCGCAGTCAGCGAACGCGTACAACATCCCCTCTACAAGAAAATCGTAAACCGCACCAAGAAGTTCAAAGCGCATGACGAAAACAACGCATGCGGCATCGGCGACAAGGTGCTTATCCAAGAAACTCGTCCTCTTTCCAAGGACAAGTGCTGGAGACTCGTCGAAATAGTCGAGAAAGCCAAATAATAGGAGGAACGCTATGATTCAACCATTGAGTTGGCTCAAAGTCGCTGACAACAGCGGAGCCAAAGAAATTATGTGCATCAGAGTCCTGGGCGGTTCTTTCAGAAGAAGCGGAAACATCGGCGACGTCATCGTCGCATCCGTCAAATCGGCAATCCCGGGCGGCAAGGTCAAGAAAGGCGACGTCGTCAAAGCGGTTATCGTCCGCACGACGTTCGGTCTTCAACGCGAGGACGGCAGCCACATCAAGTTCGACGACAATGCGGCGGTCATCATCGACAACCAAAAACAACCACAAGGCACTCGTATTTTTGGGCCTATCGCAAGAGAACTTCGTGACAAGGATTACACCAAAATCATCTCTCTCGCACCCGAAGTGCTGTAAGGAGGACAACTATTATGGCAAAATTGAGTGTTAAGAAAGGCGACAACGTTATGGTTATCACCGGCAAGGATCAAGGCAAAGTGGGCAAAGTCCTCAAAGTCGTTCCCGATACCGGCAGAATTTACGTTGAAGGCGTCAACATCATTTCAAAGAGCAAAAAGCCCAGAAACGCACAAGAAAAGGGCGGCATCATCAAGCAAGAAGGCACAATCGATGCATCCAACGTTATGCATGTTTGCGCAAGCTGCGGCGACGTTGTCAGAGTCAAGCACGAAGTGAAAGACGTGAACGGCAAACAAAAATCCGTCCGCGTATGCCCCAAGTGCGGTGCGTCTTTGGACGAGAAGAAACCATCTGCAAAGAAAGTGGCAAAGAAAGCCGCAAAAAAGAAAGCAGAAAAGTCCGAAGATAAGAAGGACTGATAAATCGGAGGTAATATCGTGGCAGAAAAGAAAAATCAGGTTGCTAAAGCAACTGCAACCGATAAGACGAATGCTGGTAATGCTGAAAGATATCGCATGAGAAAACAGTATGCCGAAGAGGTCGTACCGGCTCTCATCAAACGCTTTGGCTACAAGAACATTAACGAAGTTCCTCGTCTTGAGAAAATCGTGCTTAACATGGGCTTGGGCGACTGCAAAGACAACAGCAAATCCCTGCAACTTGCAGTGGAAGAGCTCAAAATGATTGCAGGCCAAAAACCGGTTATCACTACGGCAAAGAAATCCGTTGCAAACTTCAAGGTGAGAGAAGGTATGAACGTCGGTGCAAAAGTTACCCTTCGCGGCAACAGAATGTACGACTTCCTCGATAAGTTCATTTCCATCGCGCTCCCCAGAGTCCGCGACTTCCGCGGAATCTCTTCGAAGTCTTTTGACGGAAGAGGCAACTACGCAGTCGGCGTGAAAGAGCAACTCATCTTCCCCGAAATCGAATTCGACAAAGTCGAAAAGGTTCGCGGTTTCGATATTTGCATCGTTACAACGGCAAAGACTGACGAAGAGGCAAGAGAACTTCTCAAGTTGCTCGGTATGCCTTTTGCGAAGTAAGGAGTGAACTATGGCCAAAACATCAATGAAAATCAAGCAACAAAGACCACAAAAGTTCTCGACGCGTGAATATACACGTTGCCGTATTTGCGGACGTCCCCACGCCGTGCTCAAAAAGTACGGTATTTGCAGAGTTTGCTTCAGAAACCTCGCATACAAAGGCGAGCTTCCCGGAGTGAAGAAGGCAAGTTGGTAAGAGGAGGCACTAAAAATGACTGATCCAATTGCAGATATGCTTACAAGAATTAGAAATGCCTTGACCGCAAAGCACGAAACGGTTGAAGTTCCGGCGAGCAAAATCAAGGTGGCAATCGCAGAAATCCTCGTAAAAGAAGGTTACGTCAAAGGATTTGAGGTTGTGGACGGCAATGTTCAAAACAACATCGTCATCACTCTCAAATATGCTCCCGTCAAGGGACAAAAGGTCGTCACCGGTCTTAAGAGAGTTTCTACACCCGGTCTTCGCGTCTACGCAGGTGTGGACAATCTTCCCAAGGTTCTCAACGGAATGGGTATCGCAATCCTTTCCACTTCCAAGGGTATCCTCACCGATAAGGAAGCGAAAGCACAACACGTCGGCGGCGAAGTGCTCGCATACGTTTGGTAAGGAGGCGCGCTATGTCAAGAATCGGTAGAGCACCTATTGCCATTCCGCAAGGTGTTACAGTTGATATCAACAACAACCTCGTTACGGTGAAAGGCCCCCTCGGCGCACTTTCCCAAACGGTTGACAAATCCATCGACGTCAAAGTCGAGGACGGACACGTGGTTTGCACTCGTCACACCGACGACAAAGACCATCGCGCATTGCACGGACTTTACCGCGCTCTCATCCACAACATGGTGGTTGGCGTAACCAAAGGTTTTGAAAAGAGCCTCATCGTCAACGGCGTAGGTTATAAGGTCACTCTTTCGGGCAACAAGATGACTCTCAACATCGGATTTTCTCATCCCGTTGAGTTCACCGCTCCCGAAGGCATCACTTTTGCGCAACCGCAACCCCTCGAAATCGTCGTTAAGGGCATTGACCGCCAACTCGTCGGTCAAACCGCTGCAACCATCAAGGCTATCAAACCGGTTGAACCGTATCACAACTACGGTATTCACTACAAGGATGAGACCGTCATCCACAAGGTCGGCAAGAGAGCCACGAAGTAATTGAGGTGAAGTATGATAAGCAAAAAAGATAAAAACGCAGATAGAATCATTCGTCACGCAAGAGTCAGAAAGAAAGTCAGCGGCACTGCCCAAAGACCTCGTCTTTGCGTGTACAGAAGCACAAACCATATCTATGCTCAAGTGATCGACGACGTGAAGGGCAACACTCTTTGCGCTGCATCCGACCTCGAAAAAGCAATCGCAGCTCAAACTGCGGAACTTTCCAAGAGCGACGTTGCAAAAGTCGTCGGCAAGGCAATTGCTGAAAAAGCTCAGGCAATCGGCATCAAAGAAGTCGTGTTCGACAGAGGCGGCTATCTTTACACCGGCAGAGTGCAAGCTCTCGCCGACGGCGCAAGAGAAGCCGGTCTTGAGTTTTAATCGGAGGAATTATGGCAGAAAATCGTGATAGAAGAAACGATAGAAACAGAGAAGAGAACGATGGTTTGAACAAGAAACTCATCGCTGTCAACCGTGTCACAAAGACCACCAAAGGTGGCAAAAACATGCGTTTCTCCGCACTTGTCGTAGTCGGTGACGGCAACGGCAGAGTGGGACTCGGCATGGGCAAAGCGGCTGAAGTTCCCGAAGCAATCGAGAAAGCAACGCAATTTGCAAAACGCAATCTCGTGACTGTTTCTTTGAAAGGCAACACAATTCCTCATGCAACGACGGGCAAGTTCGGTCGTGGTCAAGTTCTTCTCCTTCCTGCCGAAGAAGGTACCGGCGTCATCGCGGGCGGTGCAGTCCGTATGGTGCTCGAAACCGCAGGCGTGAAGGACATCAGAACAAAATCCCTCGGCTCAAACAATCCCATCAACAGCGCAAAAGCAACGCTTGAAGGACTTATGAGCCTTCGCAACGCAGAGCAAATCGCACAACTTCGCGGCGTAGACGTCGTGGCTGACTAATCGGGAGGTGTACTATGGCAAAGAAAGCGGCTGCAAAAGCAGAAGTCAAAATGATCAAAGTTACTCTCGTTAAGAGCGCAAACGGCATCCTCAAAAACCAAAAAGCCAATCTCGAAGCTATGGGCTTGCACAAAATCGGCAATTCCAGAACTTTCGTTGACGACGCTTGCGTGAGAGGAAAGATCGCAAAAGTTTCTCACCTTGTCAAGGTCGAGGAAGCGTGAGGAGGAGCATATGAATATTCAAGATCTTAAACCTGCAGAGGGCGCAAGAACCACAACCAAGAGAATTGGTCGCGGCGTAGGCTCCGGCATGGGTAAAACATCTACTCGTGGACACAAAGGTCAATGGGCAAGAAGCGGTGGCGGCGTACGTCCCAACTTCGAAGGCGGCCAAATGCCGATGACCAGAAGACTTCCGAAGATCGGTTTCAACAACAAGAGATTCGCACACGTCTACAACACAGTCAACATCGACGTTTTCAACAGATTTGAAGACGGAGCAGTTGTCGGTATCGATGAGCTTGTCGCAAGCGGCGTCATCAAGAAAGTCGAGCCTTACGGACTCAAAGTCCTCGGCAACGGCGAACTTGAAAAGAAGCTTACGATCAAAGCCAACAAATTCACCGCGTCTGCAATTGAAAAAATCGAAAAGGCAGGCGGCACAACAGAGGTGCTATAATGTTTGAGACTCTCAAAAACGCATTCAAGTCGAAGGAAATAAGAGTGAAGATATGGATTACCCTCGCTCTTATCCTCGTCTATAGAATCGGATGTTACATCCCCATCCCGACCTTCAACGTTGCGGCGATGCAACAAGCGGAAGCTTTTTCAAGCGACTTTTTGAGCATCCTCAACGTTATTACGGGCGGATCGATGCAGAACGCCACCTTGTTTGCACTCGGCGTGTTGCCGTTTATCAACTCGTCGATTATCATGCAGCTTCTCGCGCTGGTTATTCCTGCGCTGGAGAAGATGTCCAAAGAGGGTGAAGAAGGCAGAAAGAAACTCACGCAAATCACGAGAATCGTTGCCGTCGTGCTCGCAGTCGTGCAAGCAATCGGTATCGTCGTGGCTTTCAAGAGTTACTTTATCGACGTGTTCTCATTCGAATCGGGTGCGGATAACCCAATCCTCACAATGGCTCTCACAATCGTTCTTCTCGTGGGCGGTAGCGTCATGGTCATGTGGCTGAGCGAAAGAATCACCGAGTACGGCATCGGCAACGGTACGTCAATCATCATCTTCATCGGTATTCTTTCAACCGCAGGCACGACTATGGCGGAATCTTTCAAGCTCGTCGGCAACGAATGGACTTATATCTGGAACATCATCGGATTTATTCTCGTCGTTGTGGCAGTGCTTACGTTTATCGTCTTTATGGACGGTGCAGAGAGAAGAATCACGGTGCAGTACTCCAAACAAATCAAGGGCAACAAGATGTACGGCGGTCAATCCACGTATATCCCCATCCGCGTCAACGGTAGCGGCGTTATGCCTATCATTTTCGCATCGTCCTTGCTTATGTTCCCGCAAATGATCATCCAACTCTTCTTCAGCAACACCGAAGCGGCAGTTTGGTATGCTCAATACATGGGAAGCGGCACCGCGGTCTACTACGTACTTTTGGCATTGTTTATCCTCGGATTCAGCTATTTCTATGCTCAAATCCAGTTCAATCCCGAAGACGTATCCAAAAACATTCAACAATACGGCGGATTTATCCCCGGCATAAGAGCGGGCAAACCGACAAGCGACTTCCTCAAGAAGATCAACAACAGAATCACCTTCTTCGGAGCGGTGTTCCTCATGTGCTTGTCACTCATCCCGACTTTCATCTTCAGAGCTCTTGCAATGGGCAACGGCACTTGGGCGGCTCCGGCTCTCCCGTTTGCGAACTCGTTCTCCGCAACAGGTTTGCTCATCGTCGTGTCCGTCGCACTCGAACTCAACAAGCAACTCGAATCGCAAATTATGATGAAGCACTACAAAGGCTTCCTCAAATAAGCGAATCGACAAACAAACCCAAATTTTTTGCTCGGTGGCGCAAATCAATCAATGATTTGTTTGCCATCGAAGCGAAAAAGTGCTATAATAAATAATTATGAAAAATATTATATTATTAGGCGCTCCGGGCGCAGGAAAAGGTACGCAAGCGGCAATGATTGCGGAGGAATTCAAGGTTCCTCACATCTCGACGGGTGACATCCTTCGTCGCAACATGAAGGAAGGCACTCCTCTCGGTTTGAAAGCAAAAGCTTTTGTGGAATCGGGCGGACTCGTTCCCGACGAAGTGGTCATCGGCTTGGTCGAAGACAGACTTTCGCAAGAGGATTGCAAAAACGGATACATCCTTGACGGATTTCCCAGAACAATCGCTCAGGCAGAGGCTCTCGACAAGGTTGCCAGAATCGACCTTGCAATCAACATCGACGTACCGTTTGAAACTATCATAGACAGACTCGGAGGCAGAAGGGTTTGCGTGTGCGGAGAAACATATCACGTTTCCATGCTCAACGGCGAAACTACTTGCAAGCGTTGCGGAAAGGAACTTTTCATCCGTGACGACGACAAGCCCGAAACCGTGAAAAACAGACTTAAAGTCTACAGCGACCAAACTCAACCGCTCATCGATTACTATCGTTCGCAAAACAAAGTCGTCGACATCAAAGCCAACGGCACGAAAGAAGAAATCTTTGCGGACATCAAGAAGGTGCTTGAATGATTAACATCAAAAGCCCGCACGAAATCGAATGTATGAGGAAATCGGGCGCAATCCTCAGAGATTGCTTGCTCTTCCTCGGCGACAGAGTGAAACCGGGTGTGTCCACAAAGCGTCTTGACGAATTTGCCTACGATTACATCAAAAGGCACGACTCGACTCCGTCCTTCCTCGGATACGGCGGATTCCCGGGGACGATATGCGCGTCGATTGACGAAGTTGTCGTTCATGGCTTTCCATCGGACAGACGCCTTAAAGAAGGCGAGATAATAGGTGTCGATTGCGGACTGGTTTTCAAAGGTTGGCAAGCGGACGCAGCAAGAACTTTCCTTGTGGGAGAGGTCAGCGACGAGAAAAAACGCCTTGTCGATACAACGAGAGAGAGCTTTTTCGAGGGCGTCAAGCAGTTCAAGGCAGGCGGACGACTGGGAGATATATCCCACGCCGTGCAGGTTTACAACGAATCGCGCGGATACGGTGTGGTGAGGTCGATGGTAGGCCACGGAATCGGAAGAGAGATGCACGAAGATCCTGCGGTGCCGAACTACGGCAAAGCCGGACATGGACCGAAACTCGAAGTGGGTATGGTACTTGCAATCGAGCCCATGGTCAATATGGGCACGTGGCAAACGCTCGAAGACGGTTGGAAATGCGTCACTCTCGACGGCAAACCTTCCGCTCACTACGAAAACACTGTTGCTCTGACAGAAAACGGAGCTGAAATACTTACGCTTTGATATGGAAATCGGTTCAATCGTTTATTCAAAAGCAGGTCGCGACCAAGGTGCATATTATGCGGTCGTCGAGATTGTGGACGAAAACACGGTGAGAATTGCGGACGGAAATCTGCGCCACATCAAAAACGCGAAGCTCAAAAACGTAAAACATCTCCAATCTACGGGCGACGTGCTCGAAAAGATTGCGGAAAAACTTAAAAACGGAAATCAGGTGTTCGATCAGGAATTGTTCAGCGCACTCCGTTTTTACAACGACAACAACAAATAAGAGGACTCTATGTCAAAAGAAGACGTTATCGAAACCGAAGGCAAAGTCATCGAAGTTTTGCCCAAAACTCAATTCAGAGTGATGCTCACAAACGGCCATGAGATTCTTGCATATCTCGGCGGAAAGTTGCGTATCAACAACATAAGAATTCTCGAAGGCGACAAAGTCAAAATCGAAATGTCGCCGTACGACCTGACAAAAGGCAGAATAATCTACCGCAACAAATAAGGTCATATCGAAACAAAATCGAAAACAAAGGACTCATTCAGGAGGTTAACTATGAAAGTCAGACCCAGCGTCAAGCCTATGTGCGACAAATGCAAAGTTATCAAAAGAAACGGCAGAGTTATGGTTATCTGCTCAAAGTATCCCAACCACAAACAACGTCAAGGTTGATTGATGCGTCGGGCTTTTGACGTTTTGAGGCAATGCTCCGCCTCTTCATCAAAAGTAAAATTCGGCAAAAAGCGTAGGGCGGCTGGTTGCTTCATTCCAAATCTTACGGCAACTACCTATGCGTGGCATATATATAAACACTTTTTTCACTATTTCGGAGGTAGAAAATGGCAAGAATCGCCGGCGTGGATCTTCCGCGCGACAAGAGAGTTGAATACGGACTTACCTACATCTATGGTATCGGCCTTGCAACTTCTCAAAAGATTTTGAAAGAGACCGGCATCAATCCCGATATTCGCGTCAAGGATTTGAGCGAAGATCAAGTCAGTCTCATTCGTGATTACATCGAACAACATTTGCACGTCGAAGGCGACCTCAAAAGAGAAGTCGGTCTCAATATCAAGAGATTGATGGAAATCGGTTGCTATCGCGGCGTTCGTCACAGAAAAGGACTTCCCGTACGTGGTCAAAACACCAAACAAAACGCTCGTACGAGAAAAGGTCCCAAGCGCGCAGTCAGCCGCAGCAAGAAATAAGGAGGCTAGACTATGGCAGGTATCGCAAGAAAAGCTATTAAGAAAAGAAAAGATATCAAACGCGTTGAAAAAGGTCAAGTGCATATCCACGCTTCTTTCAACAACACAATCGTTACTATCACCGATATGAACGGCAACGCAATCTCTTGGTCTTCCGCAGGCAAACTCAAACTCCGCGGCAGCCGTAAGTCCACTCCGTTTGCAGCACAAATGGTCAGCGAAGACGCAGCCAAAGTTGCATACGATCAAGGTATGAGAAGCGTTGAAGTCTACGTCAAAGGTCCCGGTCAAGGCAGAGAGAGCGCAATCCGCGCACTCGCAAACGTCGGTATCGAAGTTACGCTCATTCAAGACGTTTCTCCGATTCCTCACAACGGATGCCGTCCGCCCAAGGCGAGAAGACTGTAATTAGGAGGACTTAAACTATGGCTAAATATACAGGAGCAGATTGCCGTCTTTGCAGACGTGAAGGTTGCAAACTCTATCTCAAGGGCGAGAAGTGCGGTTCTACAAAATGCCCCCTTCTCACAAAGTACGCACCTCCCGGAGATCACGGCAAGGGAAGAAAGAAAGCAAGCGGCTACAGCGTTCAACTTCGTGAAAAACAAAAGACCAAACGTTACTATGGCGTGACCGAAAAACAGTTCAAGATGTACTATGACAGAGCATCCGAAATGCGCGGCGTCACCGGTGACAACATGCTCGTTTTGATCGAAAGACGACTTGACAACGTCGTTTATCGTCTCGGCCTCGGCACCTCAAGAGCTATGGCTCGCCAAATCGTCAACCACGGTCACATCACCGTCAACGGCAAGACAGTGGACATTCCGTCCTACCTCGTCAAAGCAGGCGACGTCGTGGCAGTCAAAGAAAACAAGAAAGATTCCGCAATGTGGAATGCCGTCAAAGAGACCAAAAACCTCAGCCTCGTCAAATGGCTCGAATTTGACAACGCTACACTCACGGGCAAGGTCGTCGCTCTTCCCGAAAGAAGCGACATCGACCTCGACATCCAAGAACACCTTATCGTCGAGTTGTACTCAAAATAATTTGATCGGAGGATACAGTTATGATGGAAATCAAAAGTCCCAAGATAACTTGCACGGAGAACGAAAGCAAAAACTATGCCAAATTCGTCGTCGAGCCGCTTGAAAGAGGCTTCGGCACGACGATCGGCAACTGCTTGCGTCGTATTCTTCTTTCCGCGCTTCCCGGTGCTGCGGCAGTCGGCATCAAGATCGCGGGAGTCGATCACGAATTCTCCACAATCAAGGGCGTGAAAGAGGAAGTTACCGAAATTATCCTCAACCTCAAAACTGTTCGTTTCAAAGCAATCAGCAGTCTCGAGACCGCGGGCAAACAAGAATGCAAACTCTTTGCAAACACAGTCGGCACGGTTACGGCAGGCGATATCCAATGCGCCACCGGCATCGAAGTGATGAATCCCGACCAAGTCATCTGCACTTTGGACGAGGGCGCATCAATCGATATGACCATCTTCGTCGATTGCGGAAGAGGTTACGTTCCCGCTTCCCAAAACAAAGACCATCATCAATCCATCGGTTACATTCCGATCGATTCGATCTACACTCCGGTCGTGAGAGTCAACTATGCAGTTGAAAGCACTCGTGTCGAACAAAGCATCGACTTCGACAAACTTACCCTCGAAGTTACGACCGACGGCACGACCTCTGCAAAGGAAATCACCTCTCTTGCTGCAAAAATCATGAACGACCACATCAAACTCTTTGTCGATTTGGTTGAAAACATGGGCGACAAGTCAATCCTTGTCGAGCCGCAGACCGACAGCAAGGTCAAGGTTTTGGAAATGTCCGTTGAAGATCTCGATCTCTCGGTGCGTTCGTACAATTGCTTGAAACGCGCAAACATCCATACAGTCGAAGACCTCACGAAGCGCACGGAAGACGATATGCTCAAAGTGAGAAACCTCGGCAGAAAATCACTCGAAGAAGTTGTCAAGAAACTCGAAGACCTCGGCCTCGGCTTGAAGGCCCAAGAGGACTAAGAGCACAGGAGGAACACTATGTCTAAATTAGGAAAACGCACAGACCAAAGAATGGCTATGCTTAAAAATCAGGTTTCCGAGCTTCTTTGGTACGGTCAAATCGAAACGACTGTCGACCGTGCAAAAGCAGTCAGAAGCCTCGCTGAAAAATATATCACTATCGCAATGAGAGCTTACCAAGACGACGTGAAGGTCACAAAGACCGTCGCCGACGCAAAGGGCGCAAAGAAAGAAGTCGCTTTCACCAACGACGGCCCCAAGAAGCTCGCAGCACGTCGCAGACTTATGGCTGAACTCGTCGATCTTCAAGAGATCAAGGGTGAAAAGGAATCCAAATCCGCTTTCAGAGCGCGCATCAAAGATACAAAACACCCCCTTATCGAAAAGATGTTCAAAGAGTATGCTCCCAAGTATGACGCACGCAAGAACGAGCTCGGACAAGGCGGCGGTTACACCCGTATCCTTAAAACCGGCACTCGTCGCGGCGACGCAGCAGAAACTTGCATTCTTAAACTCATCTGATTGAGTCCTTAAAAAACAAGAAATCCACCGAATTTTCGGTGGATTTTTTTTATGCTTAATCACGCAAAAAAACGATTATTTGAAATTTATAGACTTTTCGAATCCGCAAGTCCGTTTCGAATATCTTACAAAACTCTTACAAAACAGTGTGTATTTTGTCGAAATTAGGCTCAATTGTAATGTTTTTGTCAAGACTTCTGCAAGGGCGGGGTGCGATAATATATGCGTAAACAAAGGAGGCACATATATGGGAAAAATCATTGCACTCACCGGAGCAAGCGGAAATATGGGACTTGAAACTGTCATGCAACTCATGGAGAGCGGGGTTGTCGAAAAGCTTAAAGTATTGCTTTTGAACGAAAGAAGAGAACGCAAGTGTGCAAAAGAATGGAAGCGTAAATACGGAGGCAGAATCGAGGTTATTTTCGGCGATTTGGCGGAAAAGGAAGATTGCAGAAAACTTGTGGCAAACAGCGATTACGTTCTCAATCTCGCCGCAGTCATTCCTCCGACTGCCGACCACTATCCCGTGCTTACAGACAGATGTAACCGCATCGGTGCAATGAATATCGTAGATTCAGTGTCCGAGATAAAGGAAAATCAGCCCAAACTCGTGCATATTTCCACTGTTGCGATATACGGCAACCGCAATTACAAGCACCCCTGGGGGAGAGTGGGGGATCCGCTTATATCGAGCACGTACGACGAGTATTCCGCAAGCAAAATCAAGGGTGAGAGATACGTTCTCGACAGCGACGTAAAGCAATGGGCGGTGCTTCGTCAGACGGGTATGCTTCACAACAGAATGCTCACCAACAATATGAAGGACGGGCTGATGTTTCACACCTGCTTCAACGCGCCGATAGAGTGGGTTACGGCGCGCGACAGCGGTCTTTTGATGCGCAGGCTCGTCGAAAAGGACGCAAGCGGACAACTCGAAGAGAAGTTCTGGAAGAAGTGTTACAACATTGGCGGCGGTGCATGCAACAGAGTGACGGGATACGATACATTTGACGAGGGCTTCAAGATTATCGGCGGTTCGACGCAAAAATATATGAAACCGCAGTGGAATTCCATTCGTAACTTCCACTGTATGTGGTTTCAGGACAGCCATATTCTGAACGATTATTTTGATTTTCAGCATGAGGATATAAAGGATTACTGGCAAGAAATACTGTCACAACACGAATATTACAGACTTGGAAAGTTAGTGCCTGCAAAACTCGTGTCCAAACTTGCCATAGAGAGACTGCTTAAAGACGACAATGCACCAAGATATTGGGTGAGTAGCAATCAGGCAGGCAAAGTAAAGGCATTTTTCGGAAGCAAAGAAAATCTCAAATGTTTGCCGAGCGATTGGAGCAAGTTCCCGATTTTGGCGCACGGACAACTTGCCGACGGCGACGTCGATTACGACGATATGAGAGATATCACAAAGCTCAAAGAACACGGCTATATCCTCGACCACGGCTATGACGAAAGCAAGAGCGACGACGAACTCGATATTGAAGATATGCAGTCCGCGGCGGCGTTCAGGGGCGGTAAGTGCTTGTCTACGAGCATGAAAAAGGGCGATTTGTACACAAAACTCGAATGGGAGTGCCACGACGGACATCGTTTTTGGGCTTCGCCGTATTGCGTGCTCAAAGCCGGACATTGGTGTCCCGAGTGCTGTCAGCCTAGCCCGTGGGACTACGACAGATTGTCGAAATTTATGCCGTTTTATGCGCAAGTTTGGTACGATACTCACGCAAAAGGCGAAAACACGACCTATTTTTACGACGGCAATCACGTTGCAAGATACACCGTGTATTAAGGCGAAAAATAAAGTGAGTGAAGGAGAAAACCATGAAAAACGCAATAATATACGTCTTTTCGGGCACGGGCAATACGAAAAAAGCGTGCGATATATATAAGAGCGAATTTGAAAAAAACGGCGTCGAAACCACGCTGTACACGGTGAAAAAGGGCTTTGAGAATTTGCCGGATCCAAACAACTTCGACTATGTCGGATTTGCCTATCCCATCCACGGATTTAATGCGCCCTACATAATGCTCGACCTTGCGAAAGCACTTCCGAGAGCGATTGAAAAAGAGCAAAACATATGCGAAAAAACGGCGAAAAATAAGCAAAAAGGCAGTGATTTTTACGCAAAAAACGGCAAAAAAACGTGCAAAAACAAACAATATTTCATCGTCAAAACGTCGGGTGAACCGCTAAAAATCAACAACGTGTCGTCGATAAAATTTAACGATATTATGAAGAGAAAAGGATACGTTCCTTTCAGCGAATACCACTACGTGATGCCGTACAATATGATTTTCAGGCATACCGACGAAATGGCGGCAAGGATGAAAAACACGCTTGAACAACTTGCTCCCGTCGAGGCAAGGGAAGTAATTTGCGGCGTCGAGCATAAACTTTCCAAAGTTCCGTTCGGAAGATTTGTGGCATGGGTGGTGCGCATCGAACAACCGGCAATGAAAGTCAACGGGAGATTTTTCAAGGTTGACGGCAACAAGTGTATAAAATGCGGCGCTTGCGCAAAAAATTGCCCCGTTGGCAACATCAAAATGGACGGAAACGGCAAGTTCAGCTTTGGCGGCGACTGCGTTATGTGCACTAGATGTTCTTTCAATTGCCCTACGAACGCTTTTGACATAGGCATGCTCAACGGGTGGAAAGTCAACGGCAGATACTCGTACAAATTGCCTGAAAAGCCCGAAGAGGACAAGCACGCGTGGTATTGCAAAAAGGCGTACAAGAGATACTTCGAAGAGGCACAAAAGAAAATTGCCGCATCAGAGTTTTGATTGTAAAAAAGTATGGAAATATGCAAAATAATATTGTAAAATAAAAGCGAAAATTTTTAGCGGAGATTGATATGAGAAAGATACTTATAGCAGAGGACAACGTTGAAATATCCGATATGATGAAGAGTTATCTCGAAAAGGCAGGGCATGAAGTCTACCAGGCATTCGACGGCGCAGACGCATTGAGAAAAGCAAGCGAGATAAAGCCCGACCTTGCGTTGCTTGATATCATGATGCCCAAAATCGATGGTTTCACGGTGTGCGAAATGCTCCGAAAAACCATGACGATGCCGATAATCGTCGTGTCGGCAAAAGTTGCGGAAGAAGACAAGGTGCGCATGTTCGACCTCGGAGCCGACGACTATATCACAAAGCCGTTTTCGTTCAAAGAAATGGTTATGAGAGTTGGCGCGCAACTTAGAAGGTACTATGAGTTCAACGCCGTTCCGTCGGGCGATAGACACTATGGAAGCCTCATGATTTCGTCATCGAGATACGAGGCGAAAGTGGACGGCGAACTGTTGAATCTGACAGCAAAGGAGTTCAAAATCCTTGACTATCTTACACTACATGAAAATCAAATTATGCCCAAACAAAAGCTCATAGACGATGTTTTGGGCGTCGATGAATACATTGACGAAAACACTGTCGCGGTGACGATTGCAAGGCTTCGCGATAAGCTCTCAAAGGTCGGAATCAACAATGTCGTGACCGTATGGGGACTTGGCTATAAGTGGCAAGATTGAAACGGCAAATCGCAAAAACAACAGTTTATCTGCACGAAATAAGAGGTTAAACGGCGTATGCTGAACAGAAACGAGATTTTGAGAATCGAAAGAACGCTTGCGAAATTGCAAGAGGGCGACTTGTACGACCCCGTTGAAACGCGTGGCTTCGGAACGTATCATTCGATTGCCGTAAGGCTTGAAGCATTGCGCGTTGCAATGCTCAAACTCAAAGACAGCGAAACGGATTCGTCGCTTAGGGCAAACAAGTCCATCGCTTCCGTCGCGCACGACATGAAAACTCCGCTTGCGATTATTTCCGGATACGCCGAGTGCATTTCCGACGGCATGGACGATAAGGACTATCCTGCACTAATCATCCAAAAAACAGACCAAATGAACGAGATGGTTATAGGCATGGTAGAGTCGTCCAACGCCGAGATAAGAAAACAATCCGCGCACAAAACTTTGCATCCGGCAAGAAACTTTTTCGGCAAAACGATTGAGAAACTTCGTCCGCTTGCGCAGGCGAGGGATATAAAACTCAAAGTGGGCAAAATCCCCGACGTCGAAGTCAGAGTTGACGAGGGACAAATGGAAAGAGTCGTGCAGAATCTCCTTTCAAACGCGGTGAAATACTCCGACAAAGGTCAAACGGTGAAAGTCGGCGCAAAGAAAAAGGGCAAACGCTTTATCCTTTACGTGCGCGACAACGGCATAGGCATTTCAAAAGAGAGTTTGCCTTACGTTTTCGACCAATTTTACACCGAGGACAAAACGCGCTCGTCGGGCAACAGTCAGGGCGTGGGACTTTACGTCGTGCGCGAGATTATGAAAGACCACGGCGGAGAGGTTTACGTAAAAAGCAAAAAAGGCAAGGGCAGCACTTTTTCAATCGTGCTTCCGCTCGAAGCCGACGACGTCGCAGGCACTACCGCCACTGCAAGATTCGACAACCTTTCGCTTACGTCGAAATGCGCCATAGAGTTCTTTTTCGGTTGGGCAATGACGTTTATATACCGCTTTGCAAAATATTCGCAAACGAGGCAACGTCATACGCTCGTCACGGGATTGTTGTCCTTTGCGCTGTTCGTGTTCGTGTGGCCTATCGATTTTATCAGCGTTTTGGTGTACGGAAAACTCACTTTCCTTGCAGACTGATTTGTTGCAAATAATAAAACAAAAATAATAAAACGAGATTAAGCAGTTCGGCTCGACGGAAAGTTGCGCCGAACGTTCGTTTTTTTATTCGATAAAAAAATCCTTTAATAACACTTGCATATTTTTCGTAATAATTGTAAAATAATTGCGGTTGGAAATCCAATCAAATCAGGAATACACCTTTATGGAGGAATTTATAATGGCAAACGTAAAAGTCGCTATCAACGGTTTTGGTCGTATCGGACGTCTTGCATTCAGACAAATGTTCGGTGCAGAGGGTTATGAAATTGTCGCTATCAACGACCTCACAAGCCCCAAGATGCTCGCTCATCTTCTTAAGTACGACTCAACACAAGGCAACTACGCAAATTCTCACACGGTAGAAAGCTGTGAAGCGGTTCTCAACGAGGACGGCACGATCAAAGAAGACGGTTACATCGTCGTCGACGGCAAGAAGATCACCATCTACGCAAAAGCAAAAGCTGCAGAACTTCCCTGGGGCGAACTCGGCGTGGACGTCGTTTTGGAATGCACGGGTTTCTACACCTCCAAAGCAAAAGCACAAGCACACATCGACGCAGGCGCACGCAAAGTCGTCATCTCTGCTCCCGCAGGCAACGACCTTCCCACAATCGTCTACAACGTCAACCACACCACTTTGAAAGCAACCGACAACATCATCTCCGCTGCAAGCTGCACAACCAACTGCCTCGCTCCTATGGCGAAAGCACTCAACGATTATGCACCTATCATGAGCGGTATCATGACCACGGTTCACGCATACACCGGTGACCAAATGCCTCTCGACGGTCCGCAAAGAAAGGGTGATTTGAGAAGAAGCCGCGCGGCTGCAATCAACATCGTCCCCAACAGCACCGGCGCTGCAAAGGCAATCGGCCTCGTCATCCCCGAACTCAACGGCAAACTCATCGGTTCTGCACAACGCGTTCCCACTCCGACCGGTTCCACCACCATCCTCGTGGCAGTCGTCAAAGGTCACGTCACCGTTGAAGGCATCAACGCCGCAATGAAAGCTGCCGCAACCGAGTCCTTCGGCTACAACACCGACCAAATCGTTTCTTCTGATATCATCGGCAGCCGCTTCGGTTCTATCTTCGATGCAACTCAAACTATGGTTGCTCCCATGGAAGACGGCAACAGCCAAGTTCAAGTCGTTTCTTGGTACGACAACGAGAACAGCTACACCTCTCAAATGGTGCGTACTATCAAGTATTTCTCCGAACTCAAATAAAAATTTGCATATTTTTAACGGCGATGCGCGAGCGTATCGCCGTTTTTTTATGCGAATTTTTATTTTTCTACCGCGCAGAAAATCTTTGCTATCAGTTCGGACATGGACAAGAACTCAAGCCGCAGTTTCGCAAGATTGTCTGCTTGGTGTGTGCGTGCTTTGCACGCAAGCGGATAAACGAAAACTTATTCAGGGTGTACTTATTAACGGAATGTGCTTATTCGCAGACGGAACACGAGCCGCAAGGCGGCGAGAATATGAGCGCCGAGCTTGACGGTTGTACCGTCCGACTGCGCCGTGTTGTTGCGTAGCTGGCGCACAAAGGACGGTGGCATAATGAGAGAATTGTCCCTATCTATGCGAGTGCCGATTGTCTCCCCCGCGAACGACGGATAATCTTGTAGAGAATTGCCCTTATTTGAGTGGTGGGAGAAATACCGGCGTGTCCGGAAAGAGGGGGTACATCTAATTTAGAGTTCACGCCGTTCACCTCTTATAGAGGACGGAACAAAACACTCATTGAAAAGAATCTGCGAATTATTCATTATCAATTGTTAATTAAATTGTTGTGCATTTGTACAATTGGTGCTAGAATACTATTACTTAATACTCATATATGCGGATTTAATCCGTATTCGGAGGGAAACGATGAACATCTTTACAAAAATGGGTTGCCGTATCTTCCAGCAATCTATGCGCTTGGCAATGTTTTTGTTGCCGTGGAATCAATGCAAAAAGACTTTGTCCGGTCCGGGCAGCATTTCGCAACTTCCCAAGTTCCTCAAAGACAACGGCTTTAAGAGCATCCTTATCGTCACCGACGGATTCCTGTTTTCAAGCGGAAAGGCAGATCCCATCATGGCTGCATGCGAAGCAGAGGGCATGAAGAGTTGCTGCTATCACGACGTCGTCCCCAATCCGACCATTCAAAACATCGAAGACGGTCTCAAAATGTATCATGACAACAACTGCGACGCAATCGTTGCTCTCGGCGGCGGCAGTGCTATGGACTGCGCAAAGGGTATCGGCGCAAGAGTTGCTTGCCCCAAGAAGAGCGTTCCTCAAATGAAAGGCGTCTTGAAGATAATGATTACGGGACACAAACTTCCTCCGCTTGTCGCAATTCCGACAACTTCGGGTACAGGCAGTGAAGCGACGCTTGCAGCGGTCATTTCCAACCCCGAAACTCACGAGAAATATCCCATCAACGATCCGTTCCTCATTCCGAGATACGTCGTTATGGATCCCGAACTTACAAAGTCGCTTCCGCCTCACCTCACATCCACAACGGGTATGGACGCGCTCACTCACGCGGTTGAGGCTTACATCGGTGGCGAAAATACAAGACAAACCAAGAAAGAGGCTGTCGAGGCTGTTCAGCTCATTCACAAATACCTCAAACAAGCATACGATCACGGCGACGATCTCGAAGCTCGTGTGCAAATGCAAAAGGCCGCATACCTTGCAGGCAAAGCGTTCACTCGCGCATACGTCGGTTACGTACACGCGGTTGCGCACACTCTCGGCGGCGAATACGGAGTGCCTCACGGTCTTGCAAACGCAGTTATCCTTCCGCATGTTTTGAAAGCATACGGCAAATCCGCACACAAGAAACTCGCCGAACTTGCCGACTGCATCAACCTCGGCGGAAACACCAAAGAAGAAAAGGCAAACTTGTTCATCAAATGGATTGAGGACATGAATGCCGCAATGAACATTCCCACAAAGATTTTGTCACGCGACGGCGGCAAGCTCATCGAAGAAGAGCGTCTGCCTCGTATGATCGCGCACGCATATGCCGAAGCAAATCCGCTTTATCCCTGTCCGCAGGTTTGGGGTAAGAAGGAAATCGAGGCTATCTACCGCGAAATTATGTAAAAATCAATTTCGTTCCTTTTTCGGAACGATTTTGAGGGTTTGAATATTTTAAACCCCGTTTGACGAAATCCGAGTTGACGGAATTTTGGCAAGCGGGGTTTTCTATTCTCTTTTGCCAATAATCCGTGTTAGTTCAACCAAAAGCGTCCGCTTTTGAAAAATCAAATACTCATCATGTTATTCGGAAAATACATAAACAAATATTATCTCAAGTTCAGTTGGCTGTTCTTGATAGGATTGATAGGGCTTGTCGCAGTGGACGTGTTCCAGCTTTTCATACCCGAATATCTCGGAAAGCTCGTGGATATGTTCGACGGCGGAGCAATCGACAAAGCCGCACTCAAAGAAATTATTTTGGGCGTTATGGTGGTTGCTATCGTGATGTTCTTTGGAAGAATCATGTGGCGACTCTCCATTTTCAACGCTTCTCAACGCATAGAAGCGGGGCTTCGTCACACAATGTTTTTGAAGAGTGAGAGGCTGTCGCAACGCTATTATCACGAAAACAAAGTCGGCACCGTTATGGCGTGGTTTACAACCGACCTCGAAACGATCGAGGAGTTTTTCGGTTGGGGCTCGGTTATGCTGGTGGACGCGCTTTTCTTGTCCGTTCTTGCGCTTTACAAAATGTTTTCGCTCGACTGGGCGTTGTCCTGTCTGTTGCTTATTCCGCTCGCTCTCATAGTGGTGTGGGGTATGCTTGTTGAAAAATTTATGGCTCTGAAATGGGAACAACGCCAAAACGAGTTCGACAAACTCTACGACTTCTCGCAAGAAAGTTTTACGGGCATACGAGTCATCAAGGCGTTCGTCAAAGAAACGCAACAACTTCACGCATTCGCAAAGATTGCAAAACGAAACAAAGACGCAAATATCGAGCTTGTCAAAGTGTCGGTTATTTTCGACGCAATCATCGAGATCATCATTGCGGCGATTATGGCTTTGATTTTGGGACTTGGCGGATACTTCGTTTACAGATACGTCACCGGCACTCCCGTTTTTGTTTTCGGACACGAGGTGGATATGACGGCAGGCGGACTTATCACGTTCGTGGGGTATTTCGACACTCTCGTATGGCCGATGATTGCTCTCGGACAAGTCGTGACGATGCGCTCGCGCTCGAAAGCGTCGCTAAAACGTATCACCAACTTCCTCGACCAAGAGGAAGAAATCCGCAACGTCGAAAATGCGTACGTGCTTGAAAACGTCAAGGGCGAAATCAGGTTCGACAACTTCTCGTTTGCCTATCCTTCAAGCGAAGCGAACGTGCTCAAAAACATCACTTTCACCGTCAATCCCGGTGAGAGCGTCGGCATAGTGGGCAAGATAGGCAGCGGCAAAACGACGCTTGTAAACACGCTGTTGCATCTCTACAACGTAGAAAGGGGCAAAGTGTTTATCGACGGCCACGATATCATGGATTGCAATATCGAGAGTTTGAGAGACGCCATAGGTTACGTGCCGCAAGACAATTTCCTTTTCAGCGACAAGGTCAAAAACAATATCGCTTTCTCTTGCAACGAACTCGATATGGACAAGGTGTACGACGCCGCTAAATTTGCCGACGTTCACTCTAACATCGAGGAGTTTACCGAGGGGTACGAAACCGTATCCGGCGAGAGAGGCGTTACTCTTTCTGGCGGTCAAAAACAGCGCATATCCATAGCTCGCGCGTACATAAAAGACGCGCCGATTATGATTTTGGACGACTCGGTGTCGGCAGTAGACGTCAAGACGGAAGAAACCATACTTGCAAACATTCAATCCGAGCGGAAGGGCAAGACGACAATCGTCATCGCCTCGCGCGTTTCGACGGTGTCGCATCTTGACAAGATACTCGTTCTCGACAAGGGCGAGGTTGAGGCATACGACACTCCGCAAAGACTTGAAGAGATATCTCCCACCTACAAAAAGATGGTGTATTTGCAAAAGCTCGAAAGAGAAGTGGAAGGGGGTGAGGCATAATGCAAAGCGACGCGGAAAAACTCAAAGGCGACGTCCATATTCCCACAAAAGATATGTTTAGCCGCATATATCGCTACTTAAAACCCGAAATGGCGCGATTTGTTGGCGCAATGCTGCTCATTTTGCTAAACGTCGTTTTGGATATAATCCTGCCTCTTTTCGTCAGTCAAATCACCAACAACTTGAAGTCGGACGGCATAAACGTGGAGTTTATCGTCGGCATGGCGGTGGCGTATCTTGCCATAGGCGTGTTCAACCAAGCATTTCTCGTTTGGGAGTCCATGCTCTTGCAAAAGGCGGGGCAAAATATAATCTACACGCTGCGCAACGAGGTGTTTTCGCACATCGAGCAACTGTCTCAAAATCAGTTTGATGAAATGCCCGTAGGCTCGCTCGTTACGCGCGTTGCGTCCTACACGGCGTCGATGTCCGACTTGTTTACCAACGTCATCGTGAACGTCATCAAGAACGTGCTTACGGTGGTGGGCGTGTACGGCATTATGCTGTACATCTCGTGGCAGCTTTCGCTTGTGATGCTTGCGTTCATCGTTGTTGTGTTCATCACGTCTTTCGTGTTCAGAAACGTGGTCAAAAAGGTGTTTACAAAGGAAAGACAGTATATATCCGACCTCAACACTTTTCTCAACGAAAACTTGTCCGGCATGAAACTTATCCAAATTTTCAATCGTCAACAAAAGAAAGAGCTTGAATTTTTGGAAAAGAACGAAAATCTGCGCAAATCCAGATACAAAGTGGTGCTTGCTTTCGGCATATATCGTCCGTTTATCACGCTGCTTTATATCAGCTCGATTGCCGTGACGTTCTGGCTCGGAATGGAATTCGGACTGGACGCGGGCATGATAGTTGCGTTCTATCTCTATCTGTCGCGCTTTTTCAACCCCATACAAAACCTTGCCGATCAGCTCAACAACTTGCAAAAGGCGATAACCGCGTCCGAGAGGTTGTTCAACCTGCTTGACGTCAAGCCCGAAATCAGAGATAGGGAAGACGCGGTGACGGTGGACAAGTTCGATGGCAAAATCGAGTTTAAGAACGTATGGTTTGCCTACAAGGGCGAGGATTGGATTCTTAAAGACGTGTCGTTCACTATAAATCCGAAGGAAACGTGCGCTTTTGTGGGCGCGACGGGTGCGGGAAAGACGACAATACTTTCTCTCATCGTGCGTAACTACGAGATTCAAAAAGGTCAGATTCTCATCGACGGCAGAGATATAAGCACAATAGATATTCATTCGCTTCGCAAGGGCATAGGACAGATGCTTCAAGACGTGTTCCTTTTCAGCGGTACGGTGCGGAGCAATATTACGCTCAACGACGAGTCTTTCGGCGACGAGGAAATCGAGGCGGCGTGCAAGTACGTCAACGCCGATACGTTTATATCTTCGCAAGAGCACGGACTTGACGAGGAGGTCATCGAAAGAGGTGAAAACTTCTCACAAGGACAACGTCAGCTACTGTCGTTTGCAAGAACGGTTTTGCACAAACCGCAAATTCTCATTCTTGACGAAGCAACCGCAAACATCGACACCGAAACCGAAGTGGTTATCCAAAAGTCGCTTGAAAACATCCGCAACATCGGCACGATGCTTGTTGTGGCGCACAGATTGTCCACAATACAACATGCAGACCAAATCATCGTGCTTCAAAACGGCAGAATCATCGAAAAAGGTACGCACCAACAACTGCTCAAAAACAAGGGATATTATCACAAACTCTACGAATTGCAGTTTGAAAATCGCGATTGAGAAACAATACATGTGTTCGAGATATTCGACATTTTGTTGCGCAACTCACAATAGGTTGACTTTTGCGTCATAAGTGTTAAAATGTACTTGTATATTTTTATATGCAAATAAAATGCGGAGGGCATTATGTATCACATAATCGTCAATCCTCAAGGCGGAAAGGGCAAAAGCCTCAAGGCTCTCACAACCGTCGAGGAAATTTTTAAGAATAACAACGCTCAATACGTCGTTCATAAAACCGAGTACGCAGGACACGCCACCGAAATCGCAAGAGAATTGTCAAAAACACCGGACACAAATATTGTGGTTATGGGCGGCGACGGCTCTTTTCACGAGGTGCTTTGCGGAATCGACAACTTCGACAACGTTACGCTCGGTCTCGTAGCTTGCGGCAGCGGCAACGATTTTATCAAAAAATCCGGACACTCCACCAATGTCAAAGAGGCGGTGCAAACCATCTTGAACGGCAAGGTCGGCTTCGTGGACTATATGGAACTTGGCAAATATCGCTGCTTGAACGTGGGCGGCGGCGGCATGGACGTCGACGTCTTGCTCAAATATGCAAATTGCAAAACGTTGAAGGGCAAAGCGGCATACTATTATTCGTTGTTCTACACGCTTTTGCACACGAGATTCCATCATCTTCGCATCACTGCGGACGGCGTGACAAAGGACACCAGCGTGTTTATGATAGGTGTAGGCAACGGCGGTTTCATCGGCGGCGGCATCCCCATTTGCCCAAACGCAATCGTTGACGACGGACTTTTGAACGTCGGCTACGTCAGCGAAATGAAAAAGAGCAAAATCATTTTCCGCCTGTTCAAGTTCCTCAAAGGCAAGCACGTCGGCACGGATTGGGGCGGAGAATACACCGCAAAGAAGGTTACTATCGAAGCGCTTGACGACAGCCGTTTCGAGCTTGACGGTGAAATCATCGAAGACACCAAACTCGATATAGAAGTTGTTCATAACAAATTAAAAATGTTCAGATAATTGACCGAATCGACACTTTATCGATATGAAAAGATTATATAAAGTGACAAATATGTTGGCAAATAAAAACAGTTTCGCTTTTTTAGGCGAAACTGTTTTTGTCTAATATAACAAACCCGACAAGTTATTTGTCGTCGTTTTTAGAAACGATATATTTGAACAAGCGTTTTACGTCTTTGCTTGACAAGAAGGGATAAAGCCCGTCCATATCTACGTCTTGAAGTTCGCCCTCAACATATTTGTCGACAAGTTTTGTAAGGCACTTTTCCGACACAAACGGCGCAAGAGAAGTGAGGGAGTGCGTATATTTTTTATCGTTGTCGAGTGCGATTTTCAAGAACAATGCGTCACAATCGTTTTCGCTAAGAAACGGCATTATCGCGCAAAGGTTCAACCCGTCGTATTTGTCCGGATCGCTTAAGATGTCTTCTACGATTTCATGGATGTCATCGTCATCGAGGAAAGGAAGTATTTGTACGAGCTTATTCTTCTTGTCGGGTTTTTTATCATCGACGCCTAGAAAAATATTGCCCAAAGACGCGCCCACTCCATATCCTTTTTGTGCGATTTTTTCGGCTTTTTTCAATGCGCTTTTCACAAAATCCCACGACAATGCGGTTTTATCCGACGATTCGTTTTCTTCATCTTTTTCATCTTCGATTTCTTCTTCGAGATCATCGAGTTCTTCGAGAGCATCCTCGAATTTGTCTTTTTCGTCCTCGTCCGTAAAAACAAAGTCGGATTTTTCCGCGCGTTGTTCTACGGCTTCTTCGAACGATATAGGTTCGTATATCGTTTTTCCGTCTTGCAATCTCTTTTTGAGTATCATTGTGTGACCTCCGTTCTCATAAATTTTTGTTCGGCGGGCGTAAGCCTCGGTTTCAGATTTTCCATATCGGTTGTCAGCATTCCGTCCTTTATCGCTTTGAGAAGCATCATTCTTTCCGTTTGCGAAAAGCGGTAAAAGTTTGCCGGAATGTCGATTTTTATGTTGCCGTCAACGATGTTCCTCACCACAAACAGCCGCTCGTGTCCCGCAAAAATGTCATCCGGATTGACATCGATTTTTTTGTCAAGACACAATAGTTCTTCAATGGTGATGTGAAAGATCTCGGACATGTTCAACAAATCGTCGATGGAGGGAACACCCGTGCCGTTTTCCCATTTGGACACGAGCTGCCTTGTCACGAAAAGTTTGTTGGCAAGCTCCTCCTGTGTGAGATTTTGCCTTTTCCGCCTCGACGCTATATTGTTGCCGACAGCAATGAAATCGATCATTCTGCGCCTCCTTACAATTGAATTATATATCGTGCGCCGAAATATGTCACGCAACCGTCCGTTGCATTTTTTGTGCGGTAGTTTGTGTTTGCCCGGTGTCTATGTTTTATATATAGAGAGTGGGTACGAGTATATCTAAATAAACTGAGAAAACAATCCGAACATAAACCCGACAGTGCGTTTCCAAAACATCGATTAAAGAGCTGCACACTTTTCGCAGTGAGCAATCTCTCGAGTATGCGGTGCGAGGAACGAGCGTAATAGCGATTGTTGTGCGTAGCACCAATCGCGTCTACGCAAAACAAAAAGGTGCTTACGCACCACCGTGCTATGCACAAACACTGCGTGTTAGTTTTGTTTGCTATGTCCACTTCGCACGATTTCGGCAAATGCTGCGCGATTGCCTCTCTCTTTGCTTGTGGTCAGTCGGGTGTACCGAGTTCGGCACGCAAAGCGTGCGGATATGAAATATCCAACCTCGGCAGGAAAGAAAAAACCCGACTTGATTAAGTCGGGGCTTCGTGGTGACCCTACCGAGGTTCGAACTCGGGTTACCGCCGTGAAAGGGCGATGTCTTAGACCACTTGACCATAGGGCCGTATTTCGATTTATTTGAGTTCAGATGGTGGAAGCTACAGGACTCGAACCTGTGACCCCCTGCTTGTAAGGCAGATGCTCTAACCAACTGAGCTAAGCTTCCGTATGGTAGCGGCGATCGGATTCGAACCAATGACCTGCCGGGTATGAACCGGCCGCTATAACCAACTAAGCTACGCCGCCATACAATTTGTGTTGTGTTGCGGGGAGTGCCTTGCGCACTCCGCACAACGAGAGGTTGCAAGTCCAAATCGTTTTCAAATCGACGTCGTAACTTCGATTGCTCGATTCGATCTCGCATGTGGTTGCGGGGGAAGGATTTGAACCAACGACCTCCGGGTTATGAGCCCGACGAGCTACCAGCTGCTCTACCCCGCGATATTCAATGCTTGCTTATGATATGATAAATCAAAAAAATTGTCAAGCGTTTGCAAAAATAAATTTCGAAAGCCGTCAAACATTTGCAAAAAAAGTTTAAAAAGCGCGAGCAAATCGAAAAAAATACGGGTTGGTGAAGACGTTGGATTTTTGTGAAAAATCGATATTCTAATTTTTATGTCAGGTTTCGATTCTGCAAAAAAAAACGAGTTCTATCCGCACAAAGCGCCTTGTTTTCTTTGGCGCGCAGCGAGTCGATTTTTTTGCAAAAACGGTGCAAAAACAATTTTAATTATTTGGTTTATGTCGCAAAAATGCTTGCGTGCGCCCCCTCGTGCGTGTATAATAGGTGTACTATTGATATAATGCTCACAATATGGAGTTTAATATGAAAAAGAAATTGATTGTCGCAACAGCCATCGTTTTATTGCTTGCTATGAGCATGACATTATTGGTGGGCTGCGACGAAATCTTTAAGAAGAACGACAAACGCGACGCACAGCAAGTTGTCGCATCCGTCACCTATACCGGTGATTTCGGCACGCAAACGGAAAACGTGTATAAGTTCGAGCTTGCGTCCAGTTTCAACAGTTATGCCTTTTATTATGTCAAATATTACGGCATGACTTATGAGGCTGCCGCAAATTATCTTGCTCAATCGCTTGCTCAACAAAAGCTTCTTACCCTTTTTGCAAAAGAGAAAGTCGCCAAGCTCAAAAACATGACGGCGCTTCCTTCATCCATTGCCGAATTGCTTTCCGCAAGCGAAAAGAACAAGGCTATCGAGGACACAAACAAAAGTTTGCTCGATTCCCTCGTTTCGACGGTTGAGAGCCTTATCACCGAAGACAACGCAAACACTTCTACGTCCGATTCCAAGAAGGACAACACGACAACCAAAGTGACCGATCCCGTGTATGTCAGATTCGAATCAAACGGCGGTTCGAGCGTTGAAAAGCAAAAGATCCAAAAGGACACCGTTGCAAAAGAGCCGAGCGATCCCACCAAAGACGGTTACACCTTCTACGGCTGGTACGTCGACAAGGAATTTAACGGTGAAGAGTTCGATTTTGAAAACACCAAGATCACCGAAACCACAACTCTTTATGCAAAATGGGAAAAATATCTTGCGCCTCGCACCGAGCTTCCCGCGGAAGAGGAAGAGGACGATTACGATCCCGACAAAGAGGATGTCGAACTTTCAAACAAGTTCTTCTCTGCGGAGTACAAAGCACAATTGCTTGACGACTCCAAAGAGGATAGCCTTTTCACAACCAAATTCCTCAAAGCAGACTTTGTGAACAACATCATCGTCGATAGCGGCAAAACTCTTGTTTCCGTCCTCAAAGACTACATCAACGAAGGTCTTTCAGAGATGGAAAACAACCTCAAAAACAATCTCTACAAAGAGAGTGTTGAAGAGTGCTACAACTACTATCTCAATGCTCAATATCAATCGTTGCTCGTTGCAAGACTTAAACGCATGATCGGCGACAGCGCATCCGTCACCGAGGCTGAAATCGAGGCAGAGTTCAACGCACAAGTCGCAAAGAACAAAGAGACATTTGCGGGCAGCGATTCTTCTTACGAATCCGCACTCACAAGCACGCTCAACAAGACTTACTATCATCCCGCAGACGATCAAGGTTACGGATTTGTCATCAATATCCTCTTCAAACTCGGTGCGGAGGATATGAAGGTCCTCAACGACATGGCGAAGAACAATCCCGAAAACGTCGAAGCGATTTTGCTTACACGCAATCGTCTGATCTCCAAGATGACGGCACATGTTTCCAACCCGAAATACGATGCAGACGCGGTTGTCGAAGATGCGGACGGCAAGAAGATCGAACTTCGCGATCCTATGACCGACGCAAAGAACCCCTACAACAACGTAGGCAAGGTTGCCGACACCAAATATCAAGTCGAGGGTGGCAACAACTACAATAAAATCTTGTCATTCGAAAAAAATGCGGAAACAGGCAAGTATGAAATCAAGTTCAACGCAACCGAGCATCCTGCAATGGCGTACCTGATGAACGAAGTGCCGGTGTTCGACACCGATGATCAGGTCGGCTTGATTCATCAGATTCACAACAGCTTGAAACAAGTCAAAGACGCAAACCTTTCAAAAGAAGAAACCGTCTATTGGCTTCGCGAAGTAGCAACAAAGTGGGCATACCTTGTCAGTGACGACTCCGGCGCAACAAACAAAGATTCCAACAACAACGGACTCGGTTACCTCGTTTCTCCGGAAGGCAAAGATAGCAAGTTCCTCACAGATTTTACAGACTATGCACGCAAACTTGTCGCTGCGGGTACCGGCGCATATTCGGACGGAACGGTGAGCGATGATATGTTCAAAGGAAACCTTGTCAACGGTGAATTTAAAGGCAACAACAAAGCGTTTGTTGTGGCAGACAGCCTTGTCAACGGAGCGGAAAAGGCAACGGCAAACAACGATGCATACGCAGGCGTGTTCGTGCTTCTCAACTCCTACACCGTCTATGATGCAAGCAACATAAAGACAGGCTCTTCACAAACTCTTGTTGACGGCAAACTTCCTATGCACTACGTTATGACTTTTGCCAAGAATGCCGACGATGTAAAGACGCTTTACGATGTCATTCATGACACCATTCTCGAAGCCAAAAAGAACGATCTTTACAACTCCGAAGTCAACACGATGGTGTCAACAAAGAAGGACGGGATCAAGTATTTTGATAAGGTTATCAAGCAACTTTACAAAGACTTAACCTGAGCGCACTATTGAGCGAATAGCATAGGACGCGATTGACTTTGTAACAATCGCTCTTCCGTCACTTCGTTCCTTACAAAGCCCCTTGAGTGGCAAACCTAATGTACATATCGTACATGAGTTGTCAATCAAGGGGCTTTGCGTTCTTATACACGGAATGTGCTTATGCGAAGTGCGAGCCGCAAGGCAATGTAAGTGATATGCACGAATTCGTGCGTGATATTGTTGCCTATGGCAACAGTGATATTTGCGCTTTGCGCAAGTGATATTGCAACTTCGTTGCAGTTGTGGGTGGGATACCCACACCCGAACGGACACCAATTCGAAGCGTTCTTATACACGGTATGTGCAACTTAAAAGACGTAACACGAGCCGCAACGGCGGCGAGAATTTAAGCGCCGAGCTTGACGGATAGTACAAGCGACTGCGCCGTCTGTTGGCCACAGCCTGGCGCACAAAGCGCAGTGATATAACAAAGGAACGATACTTATCTATGCGAGTGCCGCCTTCCCCTCTTGCGAACGATGTGTTGTTTTGTAGAATAACTGCATAATTTTGAGCAATAGGGGAATGCCCGAAGGAAAGGGGTGATGTTTTATTTTAGAGTTCACGCCGTCCACCTCTTGTAGAGGACGAATATCACTCTCAAAAAAAAAGCGGTGCGAATCGCACCGCTCTTTGTCATTTTGCGTACTTATCCAACTCGTCTTCGACGTATTGGAATTTCTTAACTTTCGGATTTTTTATCACGTTTCCGCGCAATACGACCATTTTGGGCGTGCGCAATGCTTCCAGATTTTCGAGAGGGTTGTTGTCCACAACCATAAAGTCTGCCGATTTTCCCGCTTCTATCGTGCCGGTTTTCTTGTCAATGCATGCGATTTGCGCATTGACTTCGGTTGCGGTGTGAATTGCAAACTCGTTGCTTACGCCGAGATATTTTTGGAAATAGCGGAGTTCTCTCCACATATCGTAGTGCGTTACGAACGGGCAAGCGGTGTCCGTGCCAAGACCGACAGGTATATCGTTTTCAAGACACTTTTTCGCGCAGTCCAGCATGCCCTCAAACACAACTTTTCCGTTGACTTTGTGAAGCGGAGTGCCACCCGATACGGACAAGTCGAACATGCAAAGGGGGATGGTTGGAGAGATTGTAAGCACATGAGCGGAACCGTTTTGTTTGAAGAGTGCGATCTCGTGTTCGCCGATGTTTGCGCCGTGCTCGATCGTGTCAACGCCGCCTTCGAGTGCAACGGTTACGCCGAGAGGACTTTCAACGTGCGCCGCAACCTTGAAACCGAGTTTGTGCGCCTCGTCGCAGCACGCTTTTACGATTTCGGGGGACATACGCAACACGCCGGGTTCGCCTTCTTTTTTGGCGTCCAAAACGCCGCCCGTGATCATAAGTTTGATAAGATCGGGCTTTGTTTTTGCAATTTGGCGAACATAGCGTCTTCCGTCTTCCGCGTCTTTCGCTTCGTATGCCAAAACGCCTGCCATATGCCCGTTTTCGACGGATACCGCCATGTTCGAGGCAATCACCCTCGGCGCTTTCAACTTGCCCTTTTCGCCGTTGTCGCGAATTTTGGAGTCGATGTCGTCAAGGCCGCCGACCGTGCGGATCGTCGTTACGCCCGACATAAGTTCGACCTTGGCATAGTTTGCGCACAGACGGTACACGATTTGCTTTGTGATCGCGTGATCCATCAAAAAGCGCACCGTCTTTTTGTTTTGCTTTTTGGTGTCCTTTGGCATGCCCGATCCGGGAAGATGCACGTGAAGATTGATAAGGCCGGGGAGGATGTATTTCCCTCCGAGATCTATGACTTTGAGCCCGTTTGTCGCGCTTTTGTCGTCGGTTATGCTTGCGATTTTGCCGTCCTCAACGACAATGTATTTGCCATTTTGCACGCCGTCGCCCAGTTTGCCGGTTATGATATTTGCATTTGCAATTGCGTATTTTTTCATATAGTAGCTCCGCATATCCATATAGTTTTGGATTTATTAATAATATATATGATATATAATTATACGACGATTTTCCCGCCAGTCAAGCATAGTTGGCATTGAAAAACCGCATATTGTCAACAATAATAGCCATGTCGTGCAAAATTTGTTGCAAAAATAAATTTTATATACTATAATAAACCACGCTGAAACTCGATAAATATTTTCTATAAGGAAGTGTATCGAAGTGGTCATAACGGCCCGCACTCGAAATGCGGTAACGGGGTAACTCGTTCGTGGGTTCGAATCCCACCGCTTCCGCCAACGCCTGAAACCCTACTGTTTAGTAGGGTTTCGTCGTTTCTGTCGAGGTGGATTCGCAAGTGTTTTGCAAACACTTGGTGTGCGCAAGGCGCACACAACCCACTCGTTCGTGGCTAACGCTCCGCTAGGCGAGTAAACTCGTACGCTTCGCTATTACGCGGTCTGCGACCGCTACGAATCCCACCGCTTACACTAAAAGGAGATAATACGAACACCGAGATAGAATAGTGGTTCGTATTATTTTCTTTTCTAACGATTGTTTCGGTAAAACGCCGAGAGTATTTTTGCTCTCGGCTTTTTGTGCAATCGGTGAATTATACCTTCAAGTGCAACATCGAAATAAAAAACGGTTCGTACGAATTTTTGAAACCAAACACCGACAGATTTGTTTGGACAAGAATTAAACAAAAGGTTGCACATGGTTTGATAAATCACCATTTAGGTGTTGCACATAGTTTGATAAATCAATAATCAAAAAACGGTTTTGTCACAAGTGGCAAAACCGTTTTCCCTTTCAAATAGTAAAATTAAAATCGTACGGAATAGATGACGTAACCTGCCGAGAATATTGTTTCGTTGGAGAAAAACTGCTCGTTGAGTTCGTCGTAATGGTTTTGGCAAAAATCCAACACTTCGCGTGAAATCTTGGAATCGGGATTTTCACGCAACATTCTTCCGAAGTCGTTGGGGATGAAGCTAAACCACGCTTCAAACAGCATCTTTTTGTCTTTGCGCGACATATCGGCGGTGTTTATACCGTATTTTTCGAGGCAAATGGTTTTCGGTTCCATTTTGCGCACGTACGAATAGATTTGCCTTCCGGTGTAGCGGAATCCGCTGTACTTGTTGTGGATATAGTAGGATTGCATTTTCCTGAAAAGTCCGTCGTTGTCGGGGTAGGCAAACACTGCGCCGTCGTCAACGTCGCGAATTATCATCACCGCGTCGTCATTGAGACAGTTGCGGATTGCTTGCAATATGCGGAAAGGCTTTTTGAAATCCATAATCGCCATGCTCAAACACACAAAGTCTATGCCGTCCGCACCCACCGAGTCGAGATAACTTTCCAGTTTGTCTTCAAAATCGTCCGCTTCAAATTGCGTCGCGAAGAAACGCACGTTGTCGTCTTTGCGCATGTTGTTGCCTCTGTCGGCAACTTCTTGGGAGTAGGTGAGGGCAATGACTTTGCCGACTTCGGGATTTTCAAAGCGTTGGAATGCGCTTTCGGGGTTGAGCACGTTTACGTCAAGGCAAACGGCGTCCTTTTTGCCTTCCAGAAGTTTGTGAATTATCGGGGTTTCGTATTTGTCCAAAAGGTGATCTTCCGTCTGCAAACGATGTTTTTCTTTTTCGTCTTCGTCAAGATAATATCTTACGTCGTCGTGGCGGGTGAGAAGATCGCCGTCGCTCTTCTTAATGCCTTGCAACATCGAAATCAACTTGACCATGGACGCGTCAAAGTATTCTCGACTGATTTGCACTCCGTTGAAGAATGGCAAAACCTGCATGGAAGAGGGCAATGCTTTGGGAAATTCAAAACCGTCCACCATGATGGGAATTATGTTTTTCTTGTATTTTATGGCGTGTTCGATTTCCAATCTTAGCCAATCGTCCTGATTTGAGCAACGATCAAGTGCGTGAGAGGGCAGGATAAGCACGAAGTTTTGTGAATCCTCGATTGCCGAATAAAGTTTTTCGTTGAAAGGACCCGACCGTAACTCTTCCAAGTCGAGAAAAACGGTGATGTTTTCTCTGTGCAACCATTCGTATATCAGCCTTGCAAGCGCATAGCCGCCGTCGCGACGATAACTTATAAATACGTCCATAATTTCCCTCTTCTAATCTTTTACCATTGTGTAGCACGGCACGTCGAATACGCCGGGATATTCTCCCGTGATGCGAAAACCGAGCTTTTGATACAGCGTCCATGCGCCTTGATTTGCAATGACGCATTCAAGATGGCAAGTGCCTTTGTCCTTTATCGTTTGAGTTATGAGTTTTGACGCAACGCCTTTGTTTCTGAATTGCGGGTCGACGGCAATGTTTGCAACGTAAAATCCGTCCTTATCCTCCGCCATTTTGGCGTAATAGTCCGAAAAGATCCTGTGAGTGCGCTCGTCGCACGGCACGTTTGCCTCTTCGAATGCTTTGCGGATATGCTCCTCGTTTTCAATGACGGGGGAGTAGCACGAAACGAGTACGCCCGCAATATGTCCGTTTTTTGCAACCGCAACCGTGATATTTTTTTGGTTGTAAAGCGTGGGTAACGACGTCATTTTTGCAATGACCTTTGCGCCGTCCTCCGCGGAGTCGAACCAATATGGATAGATGTATTTGTCCGTCATATAAATGAGATTTGCCACTTGCATGCGGTCGTCGCAATCCTGCATGGGACGCACGACGATCTCGTCGTTTACGGCAACTTCCGCGTCTACGAATTTGCGGAACGCAGCATATTCGTCTTTGGATATTTCACGCGGATAGGTGAGTATTTTCAGATATAAATCGGCGTCGCCAAGGTGGTATTTTGCTTGCAAATGCTCGTGCGGATTCATGACGAAACCACTTCTTTGATAAAAGCGGTATCTGCGTATGCTCGTATCGTCGCAAGGCGGCTCGATTTCAAGAATAACGGTTTTTTGAGATTGCTCTTCGAGTATGCCGAGGGCGGCGGTTGCTTTGCCTTTGCAACGAAGTTCGGGCAAAATGGCAAAATGTTCGAGATATACGAAAGAGTCCGTTTCCCAATACAGCATAATGCCTACGAAACCGTCCTCGTCCGTGATAAAATCGAAGTGATAAGCAGGGTTTTTCATGATGCGTGCCTGCTCTAAATCGTCCCTTCTTTCCAACACCGGAAAAGCCTCTTCGTAAAGAGCTTTGGCGGCGGCATAATATTTTTGATTTTGTTCGGATAACCTTTCAAGTTTCATTTTTTCCTCGTACGCATCGCAACTTCGTTTGTAGCAAGACGAAAATCGTCAAAATGCGGAAGTATTGAACAACTTGTATATAATTTTAACATATTCGTACTCTTTTCGCAATAGCTCAAACACGCAAACGTATGATATTTTTATAAAAAATCGACTCGTTTCAAACAAAATTGCAAAAAAACGGCATAACGTATGGAAAAAACGTCGTGCGTGTGTTAAGATATAGCAAACAAAACGTAGGTGAAAAACATGAGTATCGTTATTTGGCTGTGCTTTGCAATTATGATTGCAATCCTTGCAACGTCGATAGTGAATATCGCAAGACGCGGCAGGGCGGATAGGTTGGAATATTACAAAAATTACAAAAAGGGCAAGTTCTGGGCGATTTACTTTGTCGCGATTCCCCTGTTCTATCTTGCGAACAAGTTTAACGGTTCGGCGGCAGACGAGGCGTTTTTCGACGCGGTGAAGTTGAGTGTGGATTTGGTTGTTTTGAAGTACGATTATTCCGCCGTAAAACCGCTTATGGAGGCAAATTCCGCTTTTAAGGCGGTTATGTGGTTGTGCTTCGTTATGGTTGCGCTCAACGCGAGCTTTTTGGCGGTTACTATCGTGTACAGAAGAGTGCTCAATCACGTTTGGAAAGTGCGTGCCAAAAACGCAAAGAAGTGTTATGTAGTGGTCGGCTTCAATCCGCAAAACAAGAGCATAGTCAAATCCATTGCGAAAAAAGGCGAGAGCGCAAACTGCATCGTCGTGGCAAAAGAAGTGAACGAGGATTTGAAAAAGTTTGCTTTTGTCGAAAAGGTTTCGTATGCAAAGGTCGAATCGGCAGACGATTTCGCAAAGAATTTGCGCGAACTGTTCAAGGATTTCGACAACCGTAGCGTAGAAGTTATAGTGAACACGGGCGACGACAAAATCAATCTTGCTTTTACCGAGCAAATCGCAGGCGTTATAAGCGAGTTGTCCCTCGAAAAATATTGCCCGGGCGGCGATAGGGGATTGAACGCATACGTGTTCGGCGAACCCGAAAATAAATCCACTTTCCTGAAATTTGTCAAAAGAACGTCGGGACTCGTGCATTACGTCAATAAGTATAAGCTCGTTGCGTACGACTTCGTCTACAATTATCCGCTTACGGAGTTTATGGACGACGAGCAAATCGACTATGCAACCGCAACTGTGAAGTCCGGCGTTTCGCTCAACGTCGCGCTTATCGGCTTCGGAAAAGCGAACAGACAAATCTTCCTTACGTCCGTTGAAAACAATCAGTTTATGAGTATCGAGGACGGCAAATTCGTTCCCAAAGCCGTCAACTATTGGATTTACGACAAAAAGGACGCAAGAAACGACAAAAATCTCAACCACGACTACTACCGCTTCGAGAGAGAACTCGGACAGGACGAGTATTTGCCCTTGCCGTGCAAGCCGGCAAACGAAAAGTTTTTCGAGCTCGATATAAACGACGACGATTTTTACAAATCTCTCAAAGAAAATTTGAGCGAAAAAAGCGGCAAGAAAAATTACAACTATATCATCGTCGCATTCGGCTCCGATTTGGAAAATCTTGACTTTGCCGAAAAGATTTGCACGAAACTCAAAGAGTGGGAAATCTTCGAGCAAACGAAAGTGTTTGTCAAAATCCGCGACGATAAGCTCAAAAACGACGTTATCGGAAGCAAAGACGTCGATTTTATCGTATTCGGCAACGAGGGCGAGCTTGTGTACAACGTAAACGCAATCGTAAACGAAAAGAACGAGGCGTTGGCAATGGACAGACATCGTTGTTACGAGCTTGCCTACGCATACGAGAGCGAAAAGAAAAAGGCGGCGCAAGAAATGCGCGATATCGTGAAAATAGACGAGGACGGCGAAAAACTCAAAGCTACGAGAAGCTGGTATAAGCAAGCTCAATTCCAGCGCGAAGCAAACATTTACGGCGTGCTTGCCATAAGAATGAAACTGCAACTCATCGGTTTCGACTTGCGCGACAAAGCGGATGGCGAGAAGGATGCGTCCGACGAGTTTATGCGCGCATACGAAAAAGACGATCCCATCGTTTACGACGGTAGCGAAATCGAAGGCAGAAAAGGCGTGGTTTACACCAACGACGCCTTCAAATTCGACAGCTTGAGAGGGCGTATGGCAATCCAGGAGCACCAAAGATGGAACGCATACGCAATCACTTGCGGCATGATTCCTATGCCAATTGCCAAAATGAAAGAGGGCAAGTTTAAGGATTTCGAGCTTCGCAAGCACGGATGCCTTACCACTTTCGACGGGCTTGTGAATTACAGAAAAATCAGAGCGGAAGTCGAGCACAGGAGCGAAGAAGAAACCGACGTCATAAGATACGATTATCAGATATTGGACGACGTGAAATGGCTTGCAAGTCGCGCAGATAAGAAGATTGTGAAAAAGTAAAGGCGACCGATTTTTGAAAATAATTTCAAGACGTATAGTCAACAAAAAAAGCACCGCTCAAACGGTGCTTTTTTGCGGATGAGAGGCTGTTTTTTTAAGTACCGCTCGGATTGCCGAATTTTCCACGACCCATGCGTTGCAAAAGGAAGCCGTGGCATAGTGCCTAAAAAGTTTTTTCTTGCATATAATCCGATTGTAGTTTATAATTATTTTATAAATTTTAGGGGTAAAATTATGGTGAAACAACTCACAAAGACCGAAAAGGTGCTTTTTGCGCTTTTGGGGCTTTCGGTGGCAATCATCGTTTTGGGCATTCTCTTTTTGCTCAACGCAATGCAGGATATGGAAAATCCCGACAATATCGCGTTTTTCACGGCGTTCAGCCAAATCGACAACGTTCTTGCAAAGTATATCGTGGTCATTCTCACTATGAGTGCGGGCATTATGCTGTTTTCAAACGTGGCGTTGAGATTCCCAAACAAGAAACTCCGCAACGGACTTACTATCGGAATTACGACGTTTGCATTTGTGCTCACTCTTCCGCTCGTGTATGTGTTTATCGCAATCTTGCCGCTTGCGGCAAAAGCCACTACGACGGGTATGCCGGCATTTGACGAGTTGTTCGTGGTAGACCAAGTTATGCGCACCGACAACATCCTCAAAGGCTTTATGGCATGGTTCGGCAGCGGCGCGTTTCTTTGGGTTGTGCTTGTGTTTATACTTTTGCTCTCAATCCTTTTCTTGCTCGAACCGCTGTTTGCCGGCATATGCGTAACAAAAGGCAAAATCCTCAACATCGTCGGAAAGAATAAGGACGGCAAAGTGCGTTTGTTCTGCACGGATGAACTTCCCGTCCTCAAAAAACAACGTGAAGAAATGGAAAACAGCCTCAATTTCGACGAGGATGAACAAGAGGGCGTTCTTGACGAACTCTCTTCCGTTGTCACTCCGGCATGCGACGTCGCGGAAGAATAAGCTATTTTTTTAGCATACAAAGATGTGCAATTAATTTACATTTCGCAAGTAGGTGTTGAGATTGTGCGAGGCGCGTTAGCGTTGTTTGTACAGCACGAGTTCGGGATTCGAGCCGTCTTTATCGTATGTGCAGACAAGCAAAAACGCCATATCCGCAATGATTCCGAAATATCTGTCGCCGCCGAACTCGCTTTCAAGCTGATTGCCCAAATAAGTTTTTTCGTCGTTTAAAAACTTTGCCGACGTTCCGTTGGGAAGCGGATATTCTATGTTGACGTATCTGCCGACAAGCGCATTGAGTCTTTTCACATTCGGCAAACCTTCGACGTGAAGAGCGTTGATTTCGTCGACAAGCTTTTGCTTGAATTGCTCGAACTCTCCGTTGTCGCCGAGCCGTTCGTAATTTTTCCAATAGTCAAGCGTGGGAAGTAAGTTTTCCATATGCTTGCGCGCTTGCTCTTCGGTGAAGCCTTGGTCTGTCATATGCTTGACACACACGTCGATCAAGTCGTTCATATTGCCGTAGGTGAACGTGCCGTCCGCATAACACCATTTGCAATAATGCTCGTTAAGCTCGCCGTTTTTGTCGTGCGATATTATAGACTCGTCGTCAAGCGGCATGCCGCAGCATTGACATACGCGCGTCCTGTTCGAGCCCAAAAGCGTGTCGATCGAAACGTCAAACAGCTCGGAAAGCAGTTTCAGCGTTTCGGTGTTAGGGGTTGTTTCGCCCGTTTCCCAGCGCGACACCGCCTGTCGTGTTACAAAAACTTTTTCCGCAAGCTCGTCTTGCGACATCCCCTTTTTCAAGCGAAGTTCCGCTATAATCTTTTTCGTTTCCATTCAAAGCTCCTTTGATATCCTTACACGATAAATATACCATAGCGAGATTTTTAAAACAAGCAACTGTTTGTTGCTGTCGCGAGTATGGTGCGATACGGCAAAGAAAGAAAAGAAACCCCACAACGCAAGGTTGCGGGGTTAGAGTGGTACACCCGGGGGACTTGTAGAGAACGAAGTGAATGTAATAGCGATTGTTACACGCAGTGGCAATCGCGTCAGCAAAAGGTACAAGTACGCATGAGGGAAGCGAAAACCCCACAACACAAGGTTGCGGGGTTAGAGTGGTACGCAATGTGAAACCCCAGTTGAACACCCGATTTTTTAGGGGATTAATATATTTTATATATTAAAAATTGATTTTTGTGGAGATTAATCTCTTAAAAGTTACAGTTTTGAAGTTAGAAATCGATGTGATTTTTAGCAAAAAGAGAGTTATATTAGTAGATTGATTTCGATATTTTTCTTAATCGGTTTCCAGTTCATCCAATGGTAATCAAAGATAATTTCTTTGGTAAATTTGAAAAATAAAAAGGCCTGACGCGGTTCTGCATCAGGTCTTATTAGGTCAGTGTAATTGAAGTGTATTTCTATTCGGTCTTTGTAAAGGATTACGTCTTTGATTATTAGTTCAATCATTAATCGCGGAGTCTTTTTTATTGCATTTTTCAAGTAGTTGACGATATCCCTTTTTTGAATTAGTGTCGATTCCTTTACCTTTTCCAAAGAGATTTTTGTTTCCAATGCAATTTTCTGATTTTCAAGTTCTTCAAGCCGTTTTGCCGTCGAGCTGCTAACAATGCCTTTTTCCATACAGGCAATGAGATTTGCAATTGATGTTGATATATCTTGCAATTGGCTTTCTAAGATGTTTATTATTGAATTGTCCGCCATTCGCTTTTCGTGAGCGCTAAGTATCAAGTCCGCTATTTTTTCTATTAAGTCGGGAGTCGCTAAAACTTGATATGTCGAATCGATTACCAATTGTTCAAGCAAGTCTTTTCGGATTGGAACATTGTCACATTTTTTATCAACTTTTCTGCCAATACATTTATAGTATCGCATAACGTTGCCGTTTTTTGATGTGCCGGTATCAGAACTTACAGGCCTTCCGCAATAGCCGCAATGCACCTTGTTTTTTAAAAGATATTGTACATCGGTATGTTTGCCGATTTTATTTGCTTGCGCTTTGGCTCTACATATATCGAATACTTGCTTCTTGACGATAGGTGGGTAAATGTTATCGAATATTTGGTCGCCGAACCGAACGATGCCAATATATTTTTCGTTTTTCAGTAGATTATAGAAAGCAGTTCTTGTAAATGGTTTTCCGTGACAAAGCACTCCTTCATTGTTTAGGTCGTCGTGTATATCTTTTATAAGTCTGCCGCTTGCGTATTCCTCAAAAATTCGTCTTACGATTACAGCCTCGTCTTCTTTGATTCGCACTTTCCTTCCTTCTGCTTTCGTTCCGTATGCCTCGTACCCGAAAATGGGTACGCCGCCTGTAAATTGTCCTTTGATTCGACTTTCGTTCAATCCGCGTTTTACTTTTTGTGAAAGTTCGGCAGAGAAGTATTCTGCCATACCAACGTACATATTTTCAAGTATAATGCCGTCAAGGTTTTGAGAGCCGTCTATATTTCGCGACGTTCGTTGTGTTGCAGAAATGACAATTTTACCTGTCTTTTGCAATTTGAATTTGTTGATTGCTTGCTCAATAGAGTTTCTTCCAAAACGGTCTAGGGCATACACAAGGCATATATCCCATTCGTTTGTTTTTTCACTATCCGAAAGCATTTGTTGAAATTCTTTTCTCAAATCGTTCGTTCCTGTCATTGCACGGTCTATATACTCGTGTACGATGATAAGCTCATTGTTTTTTGCAAATTCATAGCAAACTCGAAGTTGACCTTCGATAGATTGTTCAGTCTGCCGTTCGCTTGAATATCTGGCGTAAATGACGCACTTTTTCATATTGTTTTCTCCTTTTTGATGTGTTGTAATTCGAGTATAGAGTGTTCAATTCCCGTTGAGTAGGACATTGGCCGAGCCGTTTTGTGCCTAATTTGAAATTTTGTAAAACGGTGTTGAAAGCCTGAATTAACATTGTTGAAACGATGTTGAAACATAGTTGGAACACTCCTTTGTCGAGTTGTCTTTTTCTTTCGACACCTCGAAAAAATCGGGAAAGCATCGCATCGTCAAGGAAATAGGGAAAATATTGCGTCGGTATATTTGCTTTGATTATCTGCAATATTTTCCCCCTTGAAGAAAGATGCTTTTCTGATAAACTCCACAACCACCTATAAAAGAGAAAGAAAAGACATATCACATTACTGTTCCATCAATGTTTTGTCACAGATTGGTTACTATTTCGTTACATTTTGAAGTACATAGGCAAGACTCACGAGAAGATTGTTTACTCTCGAAAACTACCTGTGTATGTGATATCTGACATAGATGAAAACGATGTATTGTGCGGTATAGGCGTTGAAGAAAAGAAGTTGTTGTTGCAAGACAAATTTATGTGTTACAACGAAGGCGAACAGATTGGCGTGATAAGCCAAAAGACAAAAACGCGCCTACGAACTTCCAACTAAAAACCACCGAAGATACCGAGGCAAGACACCAGCAACGGCATGACGGATAAGCGAGGATTTCGCCAAGCGGGTTAGCGCGAAACCTCGCTCCGCTCCGTGCTGATCTGCCCGGATTCGGGTTTGTGTTTTAGAGAAGGCGTGCCGTAGTCTTGCGCGCGCGTACGCGTGCGCACTTGTATCAAGACTACGGCACGTCTAATCGTCAAATGGAGAAAATACGGGTTAAAATAATGTAGTTGTTACTCCCTATCTCTCCTGTGTTTTTGAAACAGTTTCGTTGTGAATTTTGCTGTTTTTTTATAATTTGTGTTAAGCATAGCCGATGCCGATTCTTATAAAGGAATGAATCAGGGTTTTATCAACAGATTCATTAAAAAGGCTAAATATTACCTGTATGAACCAATGGTAAGAGCCGCCTATGACGTTGTCAGAAACACTGTTAAGAAGTATGAATTAACGGGAAAAAAAGAAAAAATAATCTCTGTATTCGGCGAAGAATATAAGCCGTTGGGATATGGGCAAGAAGCCGTTGCCCTATTGAAGGGCGATTCGACAATCGTTAAGGTGTTTTATGAACCGCAAAATTTTGAATTTCTTAAAGCGCATTCCACAAATTTCAATAAATGTGAGCAACTTAATATCTTGTCCTGTAAAAAATATTTGCGCCATGATATAATTGGATCAGAAAAACAAAAGGAGTCCACTGTGCAATACTTAAGTTTTGATATCGAATGTTGTGACGGCAAACACATCTGTGAATTCGGTTATGTAATAACAGATGATAATTTCAAAGTAACTAAAAAAGAATGTTATACTATCAATCCTGAGAAACCTTTTAATTTGATTGGACGAGAAAATCGTGAAGATTGTATTTTGTTCTTTCCCGAAGAGGAGTATTACAATAGTCCTATATTTCCCGCATTTTATAATAAAATAAAAAATTTGGTTTCAATGCCGGAAACAATTATATTTGGACATGCCATGAGAAGTGATGCGATATTTTTAAGAGATGCATGCAAGCGATATAAACTGCCGTCCCTTAATTTTGATTTTATTGATAGCCAAGAGCTATACAAGGAGTTTTCGGGAATTCACAAAGATATATCCTTAGAGAATGCAGAAACTGTCTTAGATCTCGACAAACCGCAATTTCATCATAAAAGTGATGATGACGCACTACTTACAATCGAACTTGTAGAAAAAATTTGTAAAGAATTGAATGTAAATGTTTTGGAATTGATGATGCTTTGCCCCACGGCGTGTGGCGCAAGCCATAATTTTAATATTCAATATACGGGTGATGACTTACAATCAATGATGAATGCGTTAGGAAAAAATTCCAATGCATTAAGTCAAAGTCGCAAGCAAAAATGTATCCAAAAGTTTGCGGAAACTGTTGTTTCAGAAGGTGACATTATAGAAAGTTGTTTGAATAATAAAAAATTGTGTTTCTCCCGTGTGTTTGAAAAGAGTAACACTGCAAACACATTAAAACTCATACAGGTCTTGGCTAATCATGGTTGTAAATATAACGTAAAAGTTTCAGAAAATGATTATTATGTTGCCGACGATGAAGAGTTGCGTGATCCGATTCCCAAAGAAAACACTCGCTATTTCGCCGCATTAAAAAACGACGATGGAAGAAATATAAAAGTAATATCTTTTGAGGATTTTCTCGCGATTATCGATTTAACAACGGATGAGATAAAGCAACTAAAAATGCCGGTAGTCCCTAAACGAAAGACGAAAAAAAAAGTATATTCCACAGGAAGTAATTCATACACCATAGGTGATCAATTACGCGCACAGGGAATAGATTTGACTAAATGGTCTAACTAACTCGTAAACAGATCGCTTTTGCCTTTATAATCTACTCAAAAACTTCAAATGGCTCTTTGATGGGTACTTGACTTACACAAGCGCGCCGCTTTGCGGCGCGGTCAAGCACCCGCCAAACAACTCACTTATCGACCGAATTATTATCGGCGGTTCTCAAATCGTAACAGGAAAGGAACGCGAAATAGAGATTGTATATAAATCGACATCGTTTCCGTCTTACGTCATAAAATTAAGAAATAACCTGTTTAGGTAAAAATACGATAAAATAAAGATAAAGCGTATGAAAATGTTCAATTCATACACTTTTTTTCTTGCCACGATATCTCTTTTAGACACGTCCATAAAATTGTGTCGCAACTACGGCACGTCTAACAGGCAAATGGAGAAAATACGGGCTAAACCTGGGGCGCTTATGTGGCTAAATTTTGCTGTTTGCAGAGAGAGGCTATGCGACTTGGTTTTATCCGGTAAAACAAAAAGGTTTAACCAAACTTGCACAAAAATATTGATTTTTTATTAAAATCGTGTTAATATGGTTAAAAATTGATAGGAGAGCGATATGTTTGCGCCATATGTGTTTAATAAACGAGATATTATAAACAATTTTGAAAGTCCTGCACAATATTTCAATTGGTTGACAAAACAACTGCGGGCAAAAAGAATTGTTAAAGTGCGAAACGATTTGTATGTGCATATAGATTCTTCCGGATATCCTATGTCAACGAAGTTTGAGATTGCAACAAAAATAGCAAGCGATGCGTTTGTGTGTTATCATTCTGCTCTTGAATATTATGGTGTGGCAAACCAGGTGTTCAATCTGGTTACCGTTGGAAGCAATAAGCGGTTTAACGAGTTTTCGTTTGACGATATCGATTATATTCGAAAGCCTGCAAAGCATTCTGTTCAAGTCAATAATATTGTGACGGCGGGGGTTAGAATAACATCATTGGAGCGAACTATTATTGATTGTATAGATGATGTGGATTCCAGTGGCGGAATTGAAGAATTGCTGAATGCTCTTGAACAAATACGAGTTCTCGATGAAAAGAAACTGCTTGAAACATTGAATGCATATAACTCGATTGTATTGTATCAAAAAGCGGGTTATGTGTTGGAAGAGTTCAAAGAAAAATTGATGCTTTCAGATGCGTTCTTTTCCGAATGCAAAAGTCATCTCACAAATCAAGTTAAATATTTTTTACAAGATGAATATCAAGACATAAGTTACAACTCGACTTGGAAATTGATGGTTCCTAAAAATCTCAAATCTCGCATTAATGGAGGCTATTGATGGATTTTTCTAGACAGTATTTATCAAAGTTGGCGCAAGAAACGAATTTTATCAAAGATACGCTCGAGAAGGTTCTGCGACTTGCCGAAATATTGAAATTTTTGAACAATGATGTGGTTTTTATCGGTAAAATGGCATTGAAAGGCGGCACTGCAATTAACCTGACGGCAGTTGAACTACCTAGACTTTCGGTCGATATCGATTTGGATTTTTCCGAAAATGTGGATAAAGAATCGTTGATACAGATTAAAGATGCAATTTCTCAACGGCTGAAAGATTATATGTGGCAAGAAGGGTATTCTCTTGCCGATGAGCGTAATTCATTTGCCTTGTCGTCATATTTGTTTAATTATGTGAACAATGCCGGTAACAGAGATAATATAAAAGTGGAAATCAACTTCTTGGATCGTTGTCATATATTGCCTCTTGAAAAGAAATCTCTCCTTACAAAAGGACTTTTTGATGATTTTGAGGTTTTGACGCTCAATACAACGGAATTGTACGCGAGCAAGATCAACGCGCTTTTATCTCGCGCAACCCCTCGTGATTTGTATGATGTCAACGCCATGATTGAGCATAACGCAATAGCGGATATGGATTTGTTGAGAAAATGCTTGATTTTTTATAACGCCATAGGAGGAGATTATGACATTCAGCAACTCGACTATAAAAACATTGAGCGTTTGAATTATCAAAAGTTCAAAACCCAATTAAAACCGGTTATTACAAAAAACGATAAATTTAATATAGAGGATTCAAAGGTCATCGTAATTGATTATTTGAAACAGTTGATACAATTGACCGAATCCGAAAAATGTTTTATGGAAAGGTTTCATAAAGGTGTATATGCGCCGAATCTCTTGTTCGATGATACGAGAATCGTCACCAACATACTTCATCATCCGGCTGCATTGTGGAGGATTAAGGAGTAGAGTCAGCAATGCAATTGCATAAAAATAATAATTGTGTGTGAGTCCACAAAAATTCTTTTTCTAACCCCATTGACAACGCAATGGGGTTCTGTTTTATAATATAAATACAAAGACCAAACCACGACACGATGTTGCTCTCAAGTGTTGTTCTAAAAGTAATTATCTTCTTTAGTTTCTATAGTTGTCGTCGCCTTTTCGGAAGTCTTTGGGGCGACGGTAACAAAAATCTTTACGGAAAAAATTTTACACCCCGAGAGGGGTAAAAACCAAAATTCATTTGCGCTATAGTTGAATCATCAAAAGCAACGGAGGCGCTTATGCAAGCCAAAATTTATTGCAAACCTGTAGCAAAAGACGTACACGAGTTTTATCTCATCGCAGACGGCGAGAAATATTATCTCTTTGAGCAAAAATTCTATAAGTCCAACCATTATTATTTCAAAAACGGCGTGGCTGTAAAAGACGTCGGTGATTTCAGCAAGGCAAAAACAGTCACGATTCGCAACACACTTGAGAAACTCCCTAAATATCTTAAAAAAGTATCAAAAAGATATGGCGTTGAGATCGAAACAAAATCTCAGCCAAAACCGCGTATGAAACAAAATCAAAAATACGTTCTTGATGACTATGACATTGCAGCATGAGGTGAAAACATGGAAAGTTTGTATGGCAGTTTTACCCAAATGGATTATGACAATCTGATGTTGGAATATCACTCCTTAATGAATGAGCAAGTCGAGAAAGGTATTGACCATAGCAAGAGATTGGCAAAACTACATAAAATTCTTTGGGAAGATGAAGGTATGAGTTTTGAGGACCTTGCAAAGTTCAATAAGAGGGAAACTATGATAATACTTGCACAGTCAAAAGAAACCGATGGGCATGCGATATATTCAAATTCATTCTTTGTCGGAATGACAAAGCAAGAATACTATTTGCACGTAAAACCTATTTTTGACAAGTTCAGCGATAGGCATCATATGGCTCTCGAAGAAAACATTGATAGAGAATTTGAAAAATGGTTACGCCGAGAAAAAGAAATACAAGACATATACGATTTTCACAAAGTGTTTGAAGTGTACGTATGCGTTAAAAAAGATTTGTCAAATGGATTTTTGGCGAGTCCGTTTTATCCGGTCAGTGGACATTGGGGCGCATATTCTCCTTGGGAGAGATATCCAAACCATGTCGAACTAAACAGCATCAAAGACGTGGAGAATATGCCCTTCTACGACTGGGAGAAAAAAGAGTATTTGCCTATCGACTTTGGCAAAAGAAATGAAAAATAAAAAACTTATCAACGCAAACGAGTCAGTTTGCAAAGGAAAAAATATGGCTAATTTGACAAGAAGAATTGATTTTGAATGTAGCAACTGCCACTCATTATTGCACACGCAAAGAATGTGTGTGGTTTTCTCCAAAGACGAAGAACTGAAGGACAAGATACTTGACAGAACGTTCTTTGACTTTACCTGCCCTAGATGTGGCAATGTTATGAGCATAGCCGCGCCTATGGTGTACGTAAACGAGGAGAAAGGTTTTATCGTTAAACTTGCAATGGATTGGGATTTGCTTTTGAACGAGAAACACAATCTTGATACGTGTAGCAAGTGCCCGCAAATCAAAAGATTTTACGGCGCAACTTGTCCGAATGATTTTTTGGATAAGGTGATTTTGCTCGAGCACGATAAAGAAGTTTTTGACTGTGAATGGTTGCTTTTGGACTTTAAGCGAAAGCAAATCGAAAGAACAAATACAATCCTTAAAGAGCAAGGCAAGCAAGAACTTTTCAATGAAAACAACTTGACTGCGTACTTCGTCCAGAGAGAGGACGCTTGCGACGGGATTTGTCCGCACATCGTTTTCCCAAACGGAGAATTTGTGGAGATGCCGTTTGCGTTTGCTGGATTGGACGAATATATGGATTTTGATTACGAAATGCAAAACGGTGGCATTTGCGACGAGAAAAGCATTGCTTGTTACCTTAAATACCACAAATACAGACAAACACCCGAGCCGTTGACGGTTGCGCTTGTGAAATTCAAAGACAACTACTTTTTCGCTACAATTCGAGAAGAAGAAAAAGGTATGTATAAAGAAGGCGATGAAGTGTTGGCGGTTGACGATTTTACGTTTTTGGATTGCACGATAGAGAAAATCATCAACACCAACAAAGAAAAATTTCCGCGTGATATGGAAGAAGATTTGGTTGTGTTGCCAAAGCAACGCGCCCAAGTAATAACGACACGTTTGGCGTCAGATGAGAAATTTGATAATCCCGAATTGCTTGCACAATTAAAACAATTCTCGTCAAGTGGCAAATACGAGCGCATCGAAGGCATCGAAAATGCAAATGTAGCGATTGTATACGACGTTACGCTTGCGCCAAAGGAGAGCAAAGAAAACGAATACGACAAGATGTCAATGGATGATTATAAGCAGTATATAAAACTTGGCAGGGAATCGACTGATACCGGTGTTTTCTTGAAAGTGTATTTGTCAAGCGATGCAATCAAAGAAAGGCAAACGGTAACGATACACAAGTTTGCCGACGTCGTTGGACTTGCACGGTTGCACGAAATGAACGGAATCGTCGTCAATGCAAAATCCGATCACATAAGGATTGACGACGAAAATATCCAAAAACTTTTGGGAAAATAAAAAAAGTATTGTTTTTACACCCCTAGAGGTGTAAAAACTCTCAAAAATACAAAGTAAAATGTACTTGTAAAAAACAAAAAAAGGAGAAATTGCCATGCTAGGTGCAATTATCGGGGACTCAGTAGGTTCCAAATACGAATTCAACAACATTAAGACAAAAGACTTTGAAATCACCCAAAACGATTTTGAAGCAACGGACGACACGATTATGACGCTTGCGGTGTGCGATATATTGCAACGCCACGTAGCAAACAATCGTGACGAGGTTATCGATACCATAAGAAAATGGGCGCGCGCATATCCGAATGCAGGATACGGCGGAAGATTTTTTGACTGGGCGCTGTATAGCAATACTCGAAAATCCTATCGCAGTTTTGGAAACGGTGCGGCTATGAGAGTTTCTGCGTGTGGATGGTACGGGCGTGACGAGGAAGAAGTCAAAAAACTTTCAAAAGCAGTTACGGAAGTTACGCACGATCATCCGGAAGGACTTAAAGGTGCGGAAGTAACCGCAATGTGCGTGTACTATGCAAGGATCGGCAAGGACAAAGAGTTTATCCGCAAATACGTCGAGCAATACTACAATCTCGATTTCGATTATGAGGAATTGAGAAGAACGTATTATCACGGCGAGGAGATTTGTCAGAACACCGTGCCTCAAGCAATCTATTGCTTCCTTATCTCAAACTCGTTTGAAGATTGTTTGAGAACGACGATATCAATCGGCGGAGATTGCGACACAACCGCTGCAATATCCTGCGCTATTGCGGAAGCGTATTATAAAGATATCCCAACGTTTTTGGCGGAGTGGACGGTAAAGAGTTTGCCAAAGTCAAGAAACGGTTGCAATCCGACTACTATCGTAAATCGTTATGAATACGACAAGTTGTGTTCGGTAAAATACGGAGAAGAAATAGTAAAAGATACGAAATTCGTTGCTTGCTTCAAGAAAGAAGAAAAACATCAAACGATGAGTTGGTTCTTCTCCACATCCGAAAGGTTGCTTGCAGAATGTTTGATTGCAGACTCTGAGCAATGCAACGATGAAGATGAGTTTGACTACCTCGAAGTAATCAAGTGCATAAAAGATTGTACGGATTCAACGAACGGATTTAGCATAAACGCAGTGCTCGAAAAGCTCAAAACGGACAACACCTCTTATCTTTTCTTCAAGAATCTGGAAACGGCCGTTGCATATCAAGCAACGTTGAAAGAGGCAACGGGAACAATCGAACAAATATTTACACAAGAATACGAAATAAAGGAGAATTAATTATGAGTACAGAAATCAAATGCCCCAAATGCGGAACAATTTTTACGGTAGATGAAAGCGAATACGCAACCTTGCTTGAGCAAGTGCGCACCAAAGAGTTTGACGCGTCGGTCAAAAAAGAAACGGATAGAATTATGCGCGATATGAAAAAGGACGCCGAACTTGCGGCAATGAAAGCGGCGGCGGAAAATGCAAGCATAGTTGCTCAAAAGGATACTTATATCGCGGAACTCAAAGCCAAACTTGAACATGAAAACGAGAATCTTACATACAAAATCGAAAAGGCAGTCGCAGAAAAGGAAAAAGAGATATACGAACTTAAAGCGAACATCCAGACAAACAAAGATTCATACAGTGAAGAAAAACGTTTGCTTGTTGCGCAGTATCAAAATGAACTAAACATAAAAGACGAAACCATTGCGCTATTAAAGGATTATAGAGTGAAACTTTCCACGAAAATGGTGGGCGAAGACCTTGAGCAACATTGCGAAAACAAGTTTAACGAAATGCGTATGGTCGCATTCCCGCGCGCAGAGTTTGGCAAAGACAACGATGCAAAATTGGGTAGTAAGGGCGACTATATCTATCGTGAAACGGCAGAAGACGGTACGGAAATCTTGTCCATTATGTTTGAGATGAAAAACGAGATGGAAACCACTGCAACGAAGCACAAAAACGAGCATTTCTTTGCCGAACTCGACAAAGATAGACGCGAGAAAAAGTGCGAATACGCAATCCTCGTTTCCATGCTCGAGCAAGACAGCGAATTGTACAACACCGGAATTGTGGACGTTTCTTACAAATATGAGAAGATGTACGTCATAAGACCACAATTCTTTATCCAAATCATATCCATTCTTCGCAATGCTGCGCTCAATTCGCTCAAATACAAGCAGGAAGCAGAGATGGTCAAACGCCAGAATATCGATGTCACGAACTTTGAAAGCGAACTCAACGAGTTTAAGGACAAATTCGGCAAGAACTATAAGGACGCATCCGACAGATTCTCAAACGCTATCGACGAAATCGATGCAACGATACAGCATTTGATGAAAGTGAAAGATAATTTGCTCAAATCCGAGAAACATTTGACGGCGGCGGAACGCAAACTCGACACGCTTACAATAAAAAAACTTACGAGCGGCAACGCTACGATGAAGGCAATGTTTGCCGAACTCGAATCAAAGTCAAATCCCGCTGAAGCATTGAACGGAAATGTCGAAGAAAATAACGCAACGAATAACGAGGAGGAGTAAAAAATGACATACGAAGAAGCAAAAGCAGCAATCGAAGACTTGAAAGCACAAGGTGAAACCGAAGACGATATTCTCAAAGTTTTGTACGGAATGTACACGGAGGATAGGTTGAGCCTGAGCGATTTGAGAACGTTTATCGGTATTATGGGATATGAATTCACGGATGAATTTGAAGCAATGTCCGAAGAAGATAAAAAGACTAAAGGCTGGGAACAAGAAACCGATGAAAACGACTCGGCAAGCGGAGAGAATAGTTTATCGACTGTAGACACAAAATCGGCAAAGAATGTAGCGCCATCAAGAAACGACTCGTGGGCAAGCATTTGGGATTTTGCAAACGGAATAGAGTGGATAACTGCTGACGTTGATATGCAAAGCAATGACGCATCCAAAACGTTCAATCGATATGCAATAGCATATAAGAAAGCAAACGAGTTGTTTTTTGACAATGATAAAGATTCCTTTGCCAAGTGTTTGCAAGAAGTAAAAACGCTTCGAGAACAGTTCTCAAAGTCAGATTGGGAAAGACTGATAGATTGTACGAAAGATAGACGTGCAAGATACGAATATCGCCGTATGATGAACGCAAAATTCCCAACGGAACAAGCGTAAATTTGGGCAGGGTATGACTATGGATGGTTTTGAATGCATCGTAGAGGGCACTTGGTTTTCCGAGTGCACTCGCGAGCAACTTGAATGGGCAAAACAATATGATAAAGACGGTACGGAATACTACATCAAGATCTGGTCAATCCCTTTAGAGTATAGTCTTGCGTTGTCAAATCCAATGTGGCGCAACAACCGGTGGGAAGACGTGGTGTGGTGATTTCAAGAAAATTTAAAATGGTACGCACTCTGTTATATACTGAACTTATGCCACCACTGGTGACATTCAAAACAAACAAAAATCTATATTTCGATATTGAAGAAGAAACATAGGCATGTTATAATAATTATATGTTTATGAGTAGAGAGGATTAATTATGACGATTGAAGAAGCAAAAAAAGCACTTGAACAACTGAAAAACAACGGATATTCCGAGGAAGATATTGTTAAAACACTTTACCTTATGTATGCGGACGGTAAAATGTCTTTAAGTGATTTGAGAACGCTTACGGAACTTATGGGATATGAGTTTACGGAAGAATTCGAAGCAATGTCCGAAGAAGATAAAAAGAAAAACGGACTTGAGATTAATTATGATTTCTTTGACAAGGCGTCGCTTCCCGAGGCAGCAGAAACGTTTGCAAGCATGATGGATATTCCCGTAGACATTGCAAGAGGCTTTTTGAATGACGGATTGCAAGAGGGGAGAACCTATTGCGAAACTGTAAAAAAGTATAGAGCGGGCGATATTATCTCGTTGGATGAAGCAAAAGCCGAAGTAAAAAAACTTGAAGCAAGCGGTATGACCAAGCAAGACATATCTGATAAAGCATTTGAATTGTTCAAAAACGATGAAATATCGTTGAGCGATTTGAGAGCGTTTTTCGCAGTGTGTGGGTTTGAATTCACATCGGAGTTTGAAGCATTATCATTAGAAGATAAAAAGAAGGACGGGTGTGTACTTGATTGATGAACTATCAATCTACACAAAAGATACGGAGGAAATATGTCGTTTTCAGTTACTTACGGAGATGCACTCGAATATAAAGGTGACGCGGTTTTGAACAGCCTTGGAACCAACGGCGCAATGTACGGAAGACTATGCAAAAACATCATTAAAGGCATCAACCGAAAAGATGTAAAAACCTTAATAGATGCTCAAAAAGATATGCCGTTTGGCAAAATAATCGAAACGGAAGGTGGCGATTTGCAGTCCGCCCACGTGTTGCATATCGTAACGCCGTTTAAGAAAAACGATGATAGTAATTGCACACAATTGCGCAAGGCATACAAGTCGGTCGTGGATTATGCAATCAATCACGGATACAAAACGATTGGTTTGCCGATTATCGGCACAGGCGCAAACGGTTATTCGGATAAAGAAGCGTATGAAGCGGTGTTGGATGTACTTTCCGAGATTTCCGATAAAGAAGTCGACACCGAAGAAGATATAATCAATGCGACAGTGATTGCGTATTTGAATCCAAAGCCGCTAAAAGAGCAACTTTACGAGGATGAGCGGAGAATGCTTTTAGAGCGTGCTGGAAATGTTCAAGGGGTATATTATGATTCGTGTGACCTTGCCGATGAGGTTGCGCCTCAAAATTCAAAACTCAAGGAAGCTTATGCGGACAAGCACTCTTTTTTGAATATCATCAAATTTGTTGCTGATATCAATCCTGAAGATATGTTTTTCCCGTATAATTGGCCGAAAGAAAAGCCATACCAGTATCCGTACGATTTTATCGACGATTATTGCTCTCAAAAAAATGTGAATTACAAAAAAGCGCTTAAAGAATATGACTGTCGCAAAAGACAAAAAGTGAGATATAATCAAACGCTGTCAAAAATTGACGTGTTTAGATTCTCGGTTTTGCTTAATTTGAGCAAAACTGAAATCATTCAATTTATGTCGCTTTGCGGATATGGATTCAATCCGGCAAGTCGTCTTGATATGTTCTTTATGGACTTTATCAACGGCAAATATGGCAAATTCGGCAAGCAACGCAAACTTTACGAAATGGATATGTTCTTTATGCCGAGAAAGGGAGAAGTCCAGTTCACGGTTTAAATACATGAGGTCAAAAAATGATAGTTTATAGCGGAGCAAAAGAGATGCTAAATAATGATATTATTCATGGAAATCTTGCTTTGAAAGTTGAAATTGCTTTTGAATCAAAGCTTCATGAACATGTTGTAGATAATGAGTTTCGAGCATGGAATACTCTTTAAGGAGAATTCTATTTTTTCAAAAAGTATTTCAATGTGTTTTCGAATATCTCAAATAGTTTTGAAATAATTGTGTCGTTTGGCTCTAAATCTTCACCCAAAATCTCACCAGTTTCATAGTCGATTTGAGATGTTTGTTCAATCTCTTTTTTGATATAAATCTTGTTCAAGACTACGGCAGGTCTAATCGACAAATGGAGAAAATACGGGTAAAATAATGTAGTTGCCCCCCCCTAGCTTTCCTATGTTTTTGAAACAGTTTCGTAGTGAATTTTGATGCGTTTGTATAAATTGTGTTGAAATACTTTTATATTATATTTTGTTAAAAGGCGTATGCTTGTTCGGGACAAGCAAATGCCACACAGCTATTAGGGGGTTAAAGAATGGTTTTAGGTGGGGGTAAAAAAGGAATTATAATTTTATTAAATATCGTATTTTTATAAAATTAAAATTAGATTCTGCAACTATAGTATGATTATGCCTTGAATTTTTTCTTTAAATATATTATAATTTTTAATAATACCTAAGCTTAAATCGCAGTTAAATTTCGATGATGGCGAATAGGCTCAAATACAAAGGACATATTATGTTAAATGTAGCAACAGTTTTTAGTGGGATAGGTGCAGTTGAACAAGCATTAAAACAGTTAAAGGTGAAATACAAAATTAAGTTTGCTTGTGATAACGGAGAAAGATACTTAAAATTGACGTATGATGAAATTTGCGAACTTACTAGTGGATTGTCAAAACAAGAAAAAGAAAAAAAAATAATAGAGATTTACAACGAAACAAAAAAGGAAAACTTAGTTAAAAAATCATATTTAGCGAATTATAGCAATGAACTTGAGAGCTGGTATGAAGATATTCGGTTTTTGGATGGCACTGAATATAATGGAAAGATCGACTTGCTCGTTGGGGGCAGCCCTTGTCAAAGTTTTTCAACTTATGGAAAAAAAATGGGGTTGGAAGATGTTCGCGGAACACTATTCTATGATTACGCACGATTAATTAAAGAAAGTCAACCTAAGGTGTTTATTTTTGAAAATGTATCAGGAATGTTAACACATGATCATGGTCATACGTGGAGTGTCATTCAAGATGTTTTCAAAAGTTTGAATTATACTGTTACCCCAAAGGTGTTAAACGCCCAAGAGTATGGTCTTCCGCAAATGAGAAAACGATTATTCGTTTTAGGCGTAAGAGAGGATTTGAATTTGAACATTACTTTTCCTCCTGACAAAGTCGAACTAACTTCATTTGCCGAAGATTATCTTGAATCTTATGTTGATAATAAGTATTATCTTCCATTCAAGGGCTTTAGGTATGTTACGGAACCTGAAAGAAATGAAGGAAGAGCCAGGGTTAATAGATCTATAATAGGATGCCAAACGGCAAATCAACAATTTAACTGGACGGGAGATTTTAGAATAGAATCACCTCAAAAAAGACATATAGAAGATCAAAGGATATATGTTGGAGAATATAATGGCCGACCTGCTGTTGCTAGAAAGTTAACACCACGAGAGTGTTTGAATCTCATGGGATTTGATTCTTTCAACATAGTTGTGCCAGATCAGGTCATGTATAGACAAGCCGGGAACTCAATTGCTGTTCCTGTTCTAAAATGTATTTTGAGTAACATACTGGAGGCTTTAAATGGGGAAATGGTATATTGACAGATCTAGAAATGTTAGCAGCATTGTTTCTAGCATTCATTTTGAGCTTTTGAAAAGACTGATAAACACAAAAGAAACATTTATTGATCCTAATGTGTTAATTGACGAGCTGCAGATAGATGGAGCAAACAAAAATGCCCTATTAACCAATTTTAGAGATCTTGGACTTATTGACGAAAATAACAGACCATCTGATTTCTTTTGTGCATGTATTGAAGCTAATTTGCCAGTTGCTGTAACGGTACTCCTTATCTTGTTAAAAAGGAACGACGAGAAGAAAGGGAAAAATAGCGTAAAACCGTTTGTAGTAATATCAAAAGCCCTTGCCCAAATGATTGAGCATGGATTAGCTCCAGAGCTAACATGGGGAATATGCGACACCTATCTTATGGACATAACGACATACGAAGATATTTCGTGGGAAAATCTAAAAAAAGTTATAGACGCAAAACCTCGAGTGCTTTCAACTCCAGTATTGGATATTTGGTTTAATGCCTTAATAGCAACTCAATTATTTGATGGAGATAAAAAACAGGTCGTCTTGAAAAGTGAGTATTTCGACTTCATTAAGTTTATCTCTAAATATGGAAGTGAGATGTCTCCAAGTCAAAATCGGGATGAGTATTTGGCGCAGGCTAATGATGCAAAATATGGATGGTATGAGCTATTTTTAAATCATTCTTATGATGCAGTTTGCGCGTCAAAAAATATTCCCTCTCTTATATCATATATACAAACACAAGGAGATGAATGTCTCCGCGAAAACACAACAAGCCATTTTGATTCCAACTACGATTTTGACAAATTGAACAAAACGCAACTTGAGGAAGAATTGGACTATTTGCGATCGCAAGAAACTAAAATTAGTGATCGAATCAATAAAATTCAGGCAAGATTGACTCGATATAAGGAGAATGACAGATTTCTAACCATAAAAACAAATGTTGAAAACGAAGCATTGTTTGCTTTTTATTTGCAAAATAATAAAGAGTTATCAGATCATACCATCTCGAGTTACTTTCAATCACTTAGAAAAATGAAAGATATTATGGGACAATATGAGCAAATAACATTAAATACAGAGATCTACTTTATCAATGACGTAAGTATCATAGAGGCATTAATAGCAAGATATGAGGCGAATGATAATTTGAAAGAGATTAATAAAAAAGACCATTACTCAATCTCAGCTGCTTATAATAATTATTATGAGTTTTTGAAAACGATGAGGGAGATAGGCTAATGCAACAAAGAGAAAGTTTTTCCATCAGTCCCGGAACAACAATTATGGATGTATTGGGCCATTCCGGTTATTCATTTAACGCTGCAATAGCCGACCTCATTGATAATAGTTTGGCTGCGAAAGCCACTAAAGTTGATCTGTATTTCAATTTTAGAGCGAAGTGCCCGTATCTATATATCAAAGATAATGGCCTTGGAATGAGTTTACTAAAATTAAAAGAGGCTGCAGTAATAGGATTTGAAGAAATTTCAAAAGAAAGAAAGATTGACGATTTGGGTAGATTTAGTACGGGACTAAAATCGGCAGCAAAGTCTTTTTGCAATAACATGTATATTTGTTCGAAACAAGTTGATGTGCCTGCAAACACAATACAACTTGATTTTCAACATATAAAATCTAGCAAGAAATGGGAAGCCTTTGTTGTAACTAAACCGGAAATTGAGGCTTTGATTGGGAATCAAGGGACGGTTGTATATTGTACCGATCTAACTGTTTTTGATGATTTTAATGATTCGAATATATATGGGTTAATAGATGACTTGGAAGTATCCCTTTCTCACGTATTTGGCAAGTATTTATTAGCCCAAAAAGTCGAGATTTCTATCCAATGTCACGAATCTAAACAAATAACCTTACAAGGCTGGAATCCATTTGGTCTACCCAATAATAAGTCCACCAAAACGATTTATGAACGCAAAATCGATTATAAAGATTATTCCCCGTTGGGAGACAACTCTATCATAGTAAAGGCATATGTCCTTCCAGTTTTCGCCAATCTAGATAGTATAGACCAGCAATATATAAAAGGAAGAGGGTTAATTAATCAGCAAGGGTTTTATGTATATAGAAATGAACGTCTAATAAGTGAAGGCGGATGGTTAAACTTGCCTGATTTAGAGCTAGACGATAAAAGCAAGTACGCGAGAATTGAAGTTAATATTTTATCAAACCTAGATGAGATGTTTAAAATAAACTTTAGTAAAAATTCACTTACGGTTCCGGTTGGCCTGCAAAAAATTTTTAAAGACATTGCGAAAAAGGTCCGAGCTGAGTCGCGCAAAAGCGCAAATTACCTAAAGCATCCCGAATTGAAACCTAGACTAAAAAGCGATGATACAAAGGTATGGGTAACCTCACACTCTGCTGTTGGCACAGTTTTATCAGTCAATGGTGAACATCCGTTAATCGAAAAATTGTGCATGTCAATGAGCCAGTCCGACCGTAACAAGTTGTTTAAATTATTATCCCAAACAATCCCAATAAGGACTATTCAGGAGCAAAATTTAAATACGGAATCCTATTCGGAACGAGATATTCTGGAACTTACGGAGAGCATGTATAATACTTTAAAACAACAAGGCTCATCATTAAGTGAGATTAAGAAAAAAATAGCAACTGTAGAACCTTTTAAGGAGAATTTGAACACTGTAATTGAATTTTTTGATAAGCTTGAGGAGAATAACAAATGACAAGTCACGATTATTATGAAATTAAAAAAATGTTGTTCGGCGTTATGTCAAAAGCGAATAAGCTTGAATCTTTGGACGAAAGAAGACGATTTTATTTTGATTTTTTAAAGAGAAACATTGACTTTCTAGACTTGGAAGAGCAAGTAGATATTGATTCCAGTGATATTGCCGAACTTATAAGTAACGAGTTTTTGACAATAGAAACAGAGAAACCTCATTTGTTCGAAGAAACTGGTTTCGTTCCATGGCTTGAAGCTGCAAAAAAGGATATTACGTGGAATTACTATAACCGCTACGAACAGTATTTAATGCAATATAAAAACTGGAAGCCGACGGCAATCGCTAAAATTAAAGTTAGTTCAGATATAATATTGGATCATATGGCTAATCCAAAATCTCCAAATTATTTCGACAAACAAGGATTGGTGATTGGTGATATCCAGTCAGGTAAAACAGCCAATTATACTGCAGTAATCAATAAAGCAATAGATGCTGGCTATAAAATAGTTATAGTTTTAGCGGGTATGACAAAGGATCTTCGAAATCAAACTCAAAACCGACTTGATACTGAGGTTTTGGGTTATGAAACCAAGCCGTCTGGAAGAGGGAAAACCATAGGCGTTGGAAAAATAAAACAATGGCCCGTTGAAGGTTTAACATATAGCGATGATGTAAAAGATTATGGCGATATGAAGAAATACTTTTCAACACATACCTTAGATGATAGCTTAAATCCAATTGTTGCTATTGTGAAAAAGAATAAAAGTGTTCTTAATCATCTTTTGACATTTTTAACTAGTTCACAAAGTTTTTGTTATACTAATGGAAAATTGAACATACCTGTTTTAATTATTGATGATGAAGTAGATCAGGCCAGTGTTGATACAAAAGATAGTGACGAAGCAGAGGGTGCATCCGCAATAAATAAAATGATTCGCTCTATTTTAGATAAATTGAACCGTTATGCATATGTTGGGTATACAGCTACCCCATTTGCCAATGTGTTTATAAATCCGGAAAGAAAAGATATTTATCCAAAAGATTTCATCTTAACAATTCCATCCAATGATGGTTATTGTGGAATTAAAGAGTATTTTGGCGTTGACATTATAGATGATGAAGATGTATCTTGCGATAACATAACGGATTTAGTTGTCAATATATCTGACTACAACGAACTATTTGATGGTGAGCATAAAATTTCGGCACAGACCACCACCGAGGCTTTAAACGAATCATTAAAAGAGGCCATTAGATCATTCATTTTGGCCGCATCTATTAAAAAGTCTCGTGGCTTTGACAAGTACAATTCTATGCTTATACATATTGCAAGATATAAAAATCCCGCAACCACACTAAAACCATTGGTTGCAGATTATGTTGCTACATTGTATAAAGATGTAAAATACCACTATTACAGTGCAATCGAAGACTTTAAGCATTTGTGGGAAAGCAGTTTTGAAAAAACCAGTAAAACGCGTTTGGGCGCCGAATATAAGGATGATTGGAAAAATATCGAGAAGTATATTTTACCTACCCTTGAGTCTGCAATTGGAAACATCAAAGTAATAAACGGCGATTCTGGCGATATGCTTGATTATTCAGCTTCAAGTTCTGGCGACTATATTGTTATTGGTGGCGACAAGCTTTCGAGAGGGCTAACGCTTGAAGGGCTTGTTGTATCTTATTATTACCGGAATAGCAGAACCTACGATTCACTTCTACAAATGGGCCGTTGGTTTGGTTATAGAAAAGGTTGGATCGATGTGTGCCGTGTTTATACCACGGTACGCTTTATCAACGACTTTATTACGGTTGGAAAAGTTATGCAAAAATTTAAAGCAGATGTCGAGGATATGTATAATCTAAAATTAAATCCACGTGAAGTAGGGCAACGCATTATGTATTCTCCCAATTTGATTCCAACCGCCCGCGCAAAAATGAAGAGCACTACTAAATACAAAGTATCTTTTTCTGGACAAATTCAACAAGTAATTACTTTTGGACGAGAGCATATAAAACATAATTTTGATGTTGCCAAAGCGTTCATTTCGCAATTAAAGAATGGTGAGATTCGCAGAGAAAACAAGGTCGTTTTTAAAGATGTATCTGCGGATTTAGTCCTTGACTATTTGCGCAATTATAGAGAGTATTCAAATGAATATGGATACGGTTTTATTAGTGTGCAAAATTGGATAAAATACATTGAAAAACTTGTTGGAAAGGGCGAGTTAACGAGCTGGACTGTTGTACTTCACTCTGTTTCTCCTTCAATCAATGCGGATTGCGTAAAAATTGCTTCTTATGACATATATAAGCCAAAAAGAACTTTAAGAGATGTAGGCGATAGTTCACAATTTAAATATTATACCATCAAAAATTTGTCGGATCCAAAAGACTTTGCGGAGTTTTTCGATCCAAAGTCCAAGGAATATAACATGGTGAAACACTATAATCCGGCTACAAAGTACCCGGGGTTTGATGCGCAGCATGCTATAATCGCAATAAACGTTGTGGATTTATACGAAAAAGAACTTACTGATGAATATAATAGTGAAAAAATGAAATTCAAAGCAAAACGCGGACGATTAATAGATGATGCGGTAAATACAAGTGGCCCAACTATATGGTTTCCACATGCTACTAATTATGAGGATTCTGCTATTTCGTATTATGTTACAAAAGATTATTTAGCTGCAGAACAAAAATTAATTGAAACGGAAAGCAAGGAATTTGAAGAGGAAGAAACAAATGAATAAAACATTCTACAACAAATGGCAAGAGCTTCTAGATCTTAAAATAGATGATTCAAGAGTGGTTATAACAAATTGTTTTTTATCTCTTGAAGCAAAAACACGCTTGTATATAGGCAGATCTTTGGATGCGCAATTCGTTTATATTGAATTTGCCAAATCTTCTTTAGATAATCTAAATTTGCCCATAGTAAAGGGATTGGAAACGATACGGGTGTCCGAACCTAAAATTGACAAAACAAAAGACTATATAAAGATAAGCAACAAAACAAATAATACGGAATTATTTGTGGCTTTTTCAAGTTCTTTATATGATCTTCTTGTAAACACAACAGATTATTATTCTGCCTACAACGCATTGGTGATTACAATTAAAGAATATCAATCCTTTTTCTCAAACGTAAATATTAGTCTGTCTCTTCAAGAAGAACAGGGCTTGTGTGCAGAACTAATAGAACTATCTGCACTAATTGATAAAAAGGGCGAAGATGTTGTGATGAATTGGATGGGGCCTAGTCGCAACAAACGAGATTTTTTGTTTGATAAAACCGCCCTTGAAATAAAGTCTACATTAGGGCAAGTTGATTCAAGCATTCTAATTTCCAATGAAAATCAATTGACACTCTCTTTCCCTCATACACTAGAAAAATTGTTTTTAAAAGTGTATATTTTGGAAAAATCTAAAGACGGGATAGATATAGTTTCTACAGCTCAAGAAATCCTAAGTAAATTAAGCAATATTAATAATAAGTCGTGTTTTATTGTAAATTTACTGAAAATGAAGGTTGATTTAAAATCATACAAATGCAAATATCACTTCTCTATTCAAGATGCTAAAAGGTATTCTGTTGTTGAACCATTCCCCAAAATATCAAAAGAAATGCTGGCAAAGGGTATTTTTAATGTAAAATATAGGGTACACCTAGATGCACTAAAAGAATTTGAGATTACTGAAGAGGAATTATATGAGCAGCTTTAATAAGGAACTTATAAACAAAGTTAAACTTTTTCAAAGTGAAAGTGATTCTTTCGATTTGATTGAAGAAAAGTATTCTTTTCTAAAATACATATTCAAAAACCTAGAATCGCTTGATGACTCTAATATTGATATTTGCGAGGAAGAGTTTGATGCTTTACGCTGTAATATAGACGGCTGCTTTTTTGACGAAGACAGCAATGCATACAATCTCTATATAGTTAAATACAATACTGAAAATGATGACGATTCTACATTGTCTGAAAATGATGTACTGTTGGAATATGCTAAAATCAATAATTTTATAGAAAGAATAATAAAGAACAACTACAATGCTTTTGGAGAAGAGTCTGTTTCTTTTGAAATCGCTGATAGAATTAGTAAAGGAATAAAAGAAAACGACATTGTTGTCAACTTTATTTCAAACTATTTAATCGCAACATCACTAAAAAAAGATGGTATTGAGGATATTGCTGGCCAACGTGTTTCGTTTAGAACTTATGACTTGGACGATTTGAAAAGCAAATTTAGTCAAATAAGTAAAGAATCGTTTATTACTGACTTTATTGAATTATTCCAATCAAGTATAACCGCTTTAAAAATATCTGAGACACCTGATTTTGAGGTATATATGTGCTCCATGAGAGGAGATTGGCTAGCAAAACTATATAAAGAAGACAGTATTAGACTGCTTGAATCGAATGTGAGATCTTATTTAAAAAGAACAGCCAAAGTCAATGCTGGAATTCTGGAAACTGTTAAAAATACTCCTGAAGAGTTTGTTTCATATAACAATGGTATTTCTGCTGTGGCTACAAACATAAGCATGGCAAATGATTCCAGTCCTCATTCCAAATTTGTGTCAATTTCTAGTATTGACAATTTCCAAATCGTAAATGGTGGCCAAACTACGGCAACTCTATATGAGTGTTTGAAAGATAAATTGGTAGATGAGCTGCATAAAATCATTGTTCCGGTTAAGTTAACTGTGGTTAGAAATATTGGTAATGCTGAGAATCTAATTAGGAATATTAGTATATATTCAAATACGCAAACGGCTATTAAGAAATCTGATCCACCTTCAAATTTACCGTTCTATGTTACTATTAAGCAGCTTTCTCAAAGTGTTGTATCTACTGTTGATCAGCACTCTTATATGTGCTATTTTGAGAGAACTAATGGTGAATATGATACAGAGTATCGAAGAAATAATGGGAGCAAAAAGTTTATTCTTACAAATCCAAAAGACAAAAGATTTACAAAAATCGATTTGGCGATAGCAATAAATGCGTGGGAGCAACACCCCGATATCGTTTGTTTAGGAAGAGAAAAGTGTTTCACGTTTTTTAATGCGAACGTAAAAAAAATGCTAAAAATGCCGGATGAGGAGTTTTTTAAGGCGGCCTATGCAAATATAATTATTTACCGAAAATTTGACAAGATTGCAAAGAGGTTAGGGTTGTCGTATAAAAGCACTGTAATTGCGTACACCCTAAGCCTGATCTCTTATATTTTCAGTAAAAAAGCGGATATATTCAATGTCTGGGAGCAAAAGGATTTAACTTCTGATATCATGACAGTTGCATACGAATTGATGCCCAAGGTGCATAATGTTATTGCAAATCCTCCAAAGCCATACAGCGAGCCCAGAATGTGGGCGCGCAAAGAACAATGTTGGGAGGAAGTAAAAAAAATCACAACTGAAAAGCAAATAACGCTTTTAAATGCCCCCTATGAATTTTTTGCGAACAATGAAGTGATATCATTTATTGAAGATGATAATAATTTCTACAATAGTATGCTTTGGATGAAGTTGCTTCTCTGGAATAGCAAGTATAAAATGCTAAATAGAAATCAAGAAAAGATGATAAAATACATGCGGACCATTAATAATACTGGTTTAACAAAGAAGCAAATTGAGTATGTAAAGGAGATATTTTACTTTGCAGTAAAATCAGGCTTTCAATATAAGTAAAAGTAGGTTAGTCTATGTTAGTGCCAAATAATATTGTTTTTGAGGGTAAGAGAAGATACTATATTGAAGATTTAACGGAAAGAGACTATTTTCTTGAAAACACTACTCCTTATAAGCTTGAGTATAAAGATTACTGTTTAAGCGAAACATCTTGGGGTGAAATGTTGAGAAGTTTAGCTGTTCTTTTGCTCGACTTATTTCAACATGTAAATATCTTCGAATTTCGCTGCCCTTGGAGTAAACAAATTATGTTTTCTAATGAGAGAAAAACAAATTATAAAATGATTAACGAGAATTTGTATATAAACTGTGGACATACAGCATTGCATTCTTGTTGGTTTATACAAGATCTATTGGATTTTTTCAATATAAATAAAAGTGAAGTAAAATTGCTTATTCATAGACCTTCATCTGCTGAGACGACCGAAATTAAAAGAACACTTGAACAACATTATAAGGCGGAATTTGTTCAATTCTTAGAATATGGGTTTAATAAAGATACAGAATATAGCCAAAAGGTTGTAAAAAGAATAGAGAAATATCTGAATCCGTTGCTGTGCAAAATATCAAAGAGTTATGACAATCTATTCTTGTTCGATGATTTTACTACAGCATCATCGTATATATATAAAATAAGAGAACAAGTCAACATTTTATATGCTCATAACGAAAAAGCATTAAAAGCATTGAATATATGTTTAAAATATCTTTTAGACTACTATAAATATTAGTTAAAAGCCGAGAGTCTTGAAGTGCACCCAAAGTTTTAAATTTCTTTGGGTTCACATCATTTTTGTTCCCGGCGTTTCGTTTGCTTTGAGTTGATTTTTAGTTGTTTGGGATATAGATTTTATCGCCGACTTTGACGGCTTTATAGGTTACGCCACCAACGTTTTGTTGAAGATATTCGGGTTTGCCGTCCGCATGAGCGCGCAAGATAAACTTATCGGGTTCTTCTTGGGTCAGTTTGTCGATATTTATATCAATAAACTGCTCGTCGCTCGACACTTCGAGTATTTTTAATCCGCGCTTGATTAGGTCGGCAGAAAACTGCCATTTCTTTTCAAAAAGCCCGTAGGAATCCATAATGATTGAGATGTCTTTTCCTTTGTGATATGCGGTGATTCTGTAATAATTTGCCATAGTGTTTTCTCCTTTATGCAGCAATTTTTTTGAGTTGTCTATTTGCAAACGGCAACCACTTTTTGTTTACAAACTCAAGGATGTTGTCGTTTGGGGTGCTGTCGTGCTTTCCGTAACATTGAAGTATCTTCTTGCGAGATGGCGAGTATTCCACTGTTACAAGCGGTGTGTTTGGGGCGTCTTTCGTGCGGATAAAGAAGATAAGAGATTCTTCTCGCACAAACTTTTGGTCATAGTTCATTCTGCCTACGCAATGTTCAAGGATTTGACCTTCTCTCACAAGGTCGCTTGGGGATAGGGCAATGATTGCAATATAGTCGGACTTTCTGTCATATTGCAAGCCCAAATACTTCTCTGCAACCGCTGCGAACTTCTCATAGAAGTCCTTGCGCTTCTGCTCGTCATCCCGTGCAAGCATTGTGTGGTATTCGTCAATGCGTATATCGTGCCAACGTTTGAAATCGTGAGGATAACGATTTTTCTCGTCGGTCATATTCAGTCCTAAATAGTTGCACGCATTCCAATAGTCAAGATAACTGTGAGTGTTGGTGTTTTGTTTGGACAAGTAGGGATATAACTTTTCTCGCTCGCGCTTGAACGCGTCTCTCAAAGGAGCCAAGGTTTGGTCTTTGTCCATAGAGAGTTTTGCTCTGTAATATGCCTGCAACTCAAGTACGTCGCGATTCTTTTTGTATGCCTGCAAAACAACGGGAATATACAAATAAGGCTTGTTTAACGTGCTTCTGTTTTGAGCGAGCCATTTTCTAAAACGCTTATCTTGTCCGCATAACTTTAATATCTGTTTTGACATAGCGAGATTATGTAGTCCGAGTTTTGTGAGATATTCGATTTGCGGATACTGTTCGTAAAGACGCAAGTATTTGAAAACGTCAACCCCTGTGTATCCGTCTATTGCGCTGAACTTGTATTCCGGGAAGTGTTCAAGGATATATTCGCGGTTGATTATCGGGGCATAAGGATCGTACAAATTGTCAACCGTCCAACCCCATTCGCTGTATTCGTACCAAGGCTTATATGACGTCAATCCTTCGGCATGCCAGCCAACCAAATATCCGCCAATATTGGTGTAATACATATCTTTCACAAAGCATTTGTCCGAGTGAACGCCGTGCACCGCAACTTGTTTGCAATACCAAACGTCTTTTTTGACTTTGACCGCAACGGTTACTTTGACAAGTTCGCCGTCGTTTTTGGTAAGGTAAGAATAGAAGTGGTTTCTTGCATAAGTGCCGTTGTAAAACTTCTTGTCGTATTGGTGTATTTTTTCTCTGATGTGTTTCGGTATAGGTTTTATCTTTTCAATTTTCATTTTATTTAATCTCCAATGTGTTTCCGAATATCTCAAATAGTTTTGAAATAACTGTGTTGTTTGACTCTAAATCTTCGCCCAAAATCTCGCCAATTTCATAGTCGATTTGAGATGTTTTTTCATTCTCTTTTTTTGATATAAATCTTGTGCTTCCGTCGGTATCTACAACGAGCAAATCGTGTGTGTTTACAATTTTCGCAAAGTAGATTTCCGCTGCGTGATACGGGAATCCAATCATAGGCACACGCTCTTCCAATCCACAATCTCGGCTTGTCAAAGTAAGGTTGATTTCTCTTGCGATTGCCACTGCTTTATCGCCCAAAATCTCGTAGAAGTCACCAAGTCTATAAGCGATAACGTAGGCGGGGTTTTGTTGTTGCAAAGCCTGATATTTCTCAAAGAAAGTTCCGTTTGGAGTATTGCTTGCAACGGGTGTTTGCTCATCGTTTCCGTTTTGTTCGATAACTTCATTTTCGTCCGTATCGACACTTGAATTGTCTTTTTCGTGTTCTTTAACTTCTTGTTCGGTCAAATTGTCAAAAAATGAGAATTGAACGTTCTCTTGCTTTTTCGGTTCGGGTTTTGCTTTAACCGCGTTGGATTCGACACATTTAACGGTGGGTTTGTATTCCGCGCCGTCTATTGTGTAAAGCGTTCCTTCGATAGCATCTTCTTCAAAGTAATGTATCGCCCAACCATACACGGTTGCATCGTCTATGCAAGCGGAAGAAGCACCTTTTTCGGCAATTTTTCTTGCCTCGTCGCAAGCGAATTTCATAAGCCCTGCAAGCGTCTTTTTGTTGGTTAAAGAATGACCGTCTTTTTCAAACGGAGTGCCATTGTTTATCTTGTCTGCAAGAGTATCGCTTGCATTATTTTGTAAGCAATTGAGTATCAACTCTTCTTGCTTGTTTTGAGCAGTTAAATTAAGTTGCATATTGCCTCCTAAAACGGAAAATCTTCAAGAAGTTCCATTGCTTTCATCTCAAGTTCTTTGAGTGTTGTGCGGTGGTTGAATCCGCCGTGATAATCTTGCTCGTTCTTGGCTGTGCGTATCAAAATGTTGCTGTACCATTCGTTGGTGAAAAACCTAACGTCGCTTATGGAAACGTAAACGCACTTGTTTTCCGCACTCTTGATAAATGCCGAAAAGCAATAATGATTCCGTCCGACGTTCACGAGTTGCCAATGATTTTGCTTGCATATCGAGCGCAAGAAGTTGATGTATTTCGTTTGAAAACTTTTGTAGTCATCTCCCGTATAACAGCCCGAAGAAAACTCATAGTCTATGTATTTTTCCAAGTCTTTAATCGTTGCCATTGCTGTTCTCCTTGATATATTTTTTGTAGATGTCGTAGTTTTCGTTTCTCTCGTCCACGATTCCGTATTTGTCGTCAACGTAGTATTCGCCAACAAACCAGTTCATAATGCCCGTGCAAAGTTGATTGCCAACCTTGAAAACATAAGAGTTGGTTATAGGTCTTGCAAATAAATAATTAGGACCGAGCAATATTGCCCGGCCCGTCTTTCCGTCCAATGAGTTGAGATGTGCTTTTACTTCTATCTGTTTCATATCAATACCACTCCAAATAATAAATTTCCGCGTCGGGATCGTTTTCTAAAATTTGCTTTGCTTTCGTAAACGCCTCAACTGTGTCTTGCCAGTCGCTTAATTCGTATTCATCTTCAAATGCTTTCCTATCAATCTGTTCGTTTGCGTAGTCGATAATTTCAAGCACTTTGTTGTAAGGCACTTCCTTATCTTCAAGATTGAAGTCATCGTATATTTCAAGGACTTGTCTGAGATAATCCGAAACGGCATACGCTTTACGCCAGTATCCGATTTCAGTAGTTCCTTTGTCGGCAGGTGCGATAGGAAACAATCCGCCACAAGCCCCGCGAGACGATTTTTGTTCTATTGTGTTTGTTCTTGCTCTTAAATATTGGTCTAATCCCATAGTAATAACTCCTTTATTTTTTTGTTACGCAACGCGTTTAATGCCGCCGGCAAAAGCGCGAATTCCAATCGTACCGAATTCCGAACACCATTCACAGTCTTTGTTCCATACGTAAGCAAGGGCAAAGTACATATTGCCTTGATGTTCGAGAACGAAATCCCAATCTTCTTTGTAGTCGGGGATATAGAGAAAGTCGTAGCATTCGCCAAATTCCAAGTATTCGTGGGTTACCGCATATACGAGGCAGTTGTGTTCCTTCTCGAAAGTCTTTATCTTTTCCATAAGTTCCGGCTCTTGATAAGCCCAAAATCCGCCAAAGCCTTCAAAAAAGCAAACCTCGTTGTCTTTTTCAAAGCCTTTGATGTATGGCTTGTAAAGATTGAGAGTGTTCATAAGTTCGATTGCTTTTTGTTTCTTTTGTTCAATTGTTATGTCCATAGGTAATTCTCCTTTTAATAAATTTCAATTAAGCCGTTTTCGCATTCGTAAACGTTGTAATCGCCACAGTATCTGCCGTAGCGTTCAAGGTCAAAAAAGTCTAATAGGCGTTCGGGAATGTTATATCCGTAACAGTCCAACATTTCTTTTCCATAATCTTCCCAAGTGAAGCCGCTCCAAAGGTTGACGTTATCGTCCCAATTCTCACCGCGATTTTTAACAAGTTCTTCAAAATCGTCATAGTTTTTAACTTCAAGGAAAGCGCAAAGTTCTTTGTATTTGTAATCATTGGTAAGTACGCCCGATTCGTAAAGCGTGTTGAATAGGTTTGCGGGATTCATATAATCCCAATTGACAGAACGGTCATATATACCTTCGATGTCTTGAATAAACAATTCTTCGTCTATACCGTCCAGTTCAAAGCCTTCTCGTTTTAGTTCTTCAACGATTTCTTCCCAATCGTTGTAGTCCGATAAATCAAGCCAATTAGAGCCTAAGGCTCTTTCGCTACACTCGTTGTAAGAACCCCAAGATCCGATAACAATACTGATGTTTCCCATTGTCAATCCTCCGATATGTAAATCTTGATAAGCGTTTTTCCGTATTCGATATAATGACCTTTGTCATCTTCAAACACGTCGTAAGTGATAACGGAAATCTTTCCGCTGTTGGTGATTGCATAAATGATTTCGTTTCTGTCTGGGTAATAAGCAACGGTATCAAATCTGATAAGGCTTTCACCGTCATTGAAATCGAAACCATCTTCATCGAAGAATGCAATTTTGTTGAGTTCAATCATTTTTCTTACTCCTTTTTATTTGATATTGCCGTTCGGCAGTGGGCAAGGAGCATAAGTCGAAACATTTCAAATGCGAATACTGTTGCAATGGAATATGTCAACGGCCAAATCCGTTTGAGTGAAAAATAGTGTAATAATAAAAAGAGCCAAACTACTATGAGTCTGACTCTATAAAATATCTCTCTAAATATCTACCGCTATTTTTCCGTGCCGTTGATATATTCGCTGACTTATGCGATGATAACCACCACGAAGGGCAAATAAAACGGTACTATACTGTATTTACAAATTAAAAAAAATAGTGTACTATAATTGTAATCAATTTTGTTAGGGGAGAATAGTAATATGAAGACTACCAAAGATGCTGTTACTGCTTATTTGAAAAAATTGTATGCTAGTGCTACTTGGACGCATAAGATTCAAGAGAAAGAAAGCGATCGATTAAGGAATATTGATATTTTTCTTAAAGCATGTGGGATAATTACATTAGCGTTATCTTCATCGGGTCTTTTTTCGATTATATTTGTTACTAATAATTCTCTAACAATTGCAACAACTGTTATTACTTTTATGAGTCTTATTATTAATTTGATTACAATGAGTTGTGATTTTAAAGGCTTGAGTAATGAACATAAAAGAACTGCATTGGATTTCTTATCACTAAGAAATACTATAGAAGCGGTTTTAACTGATATAGATTCAGGACGTTTTTCCGATGAGAAAATGAATGAAGTAAAGGATTATTGTGAACAAGAATATACGAATTATTGTAAAGATTCACTTAGCGCGTCAAAAATGGCTGTAAAGAAGGCCTCGAAAGCTCTTTATGGAGATAATGATAACACTTATACTGAAAAAGAATTGAATGCATTGTTACCAATGCACTTAAGAAATAAAGATGAAGACTAAAGATACTTTCCGTAATTTTTATAATGAAATACATTTAGATGACATTTTTTCATATGAAAGTGCAATCAAAACGATTACAAAAAAACTCAATGAAAAATACTATAATCCAAATGTTAAAGATATTGACACATCAAATTGTGTTATTGTCGGTTCAATAGGAAGAGGAACAGCTATAAAGAACACAAGCGATGTTGATATGCTGTTCATTCTTCCATGGAGTGTATACTATAGGTTTGATGCATATAAGTTTAATGGTCAATCCGCATTATTGCAAGAGATTAAGGCCGAATTAGTAAAACGGTATCCACGAACAGATATAAAGGGAGATGGCCAAGCAGTAGTTGTTGGTTTTGATAGATTTTCGATTGATTTAGTGCCCGCTTTCAAATTAAGCGATGGTTCATTTGTTTTTCCGGATAGCAATAATGGAGGAAGATGGAATAATACTAATCCTATCCCCGAGCAAGTTAAGAGTTCACTTATAAACAAAGACTCAAACAATAACTTTATTCAATTGGCTAATATGTTGCGCTGTTGGAAAGACAATAGTGGATTTATCTTCAGTGGTCTTTTAATTGATACGCTTGTATATGATTTTTTAAATAGGTATCACGAGTATTTTTATTACGATTTTGACAAATATGATGAACTTATCAAGTCTTTGCTTAAGTTTCTTAGTGAAAAAGATGGAAAAGATAATGTTTATGCACTGGGCAGCGGTCAATTAGTTCATGATAAAGGCAAGGGAAAGTATATAGAAGAAGCAAAGGGTTTTTACGATGAGTTATGTAAATGTTCTTCACCTACTGAATTTGAAAACGTATTTCTCTGTATGTTTGGAAATAGGTTCAAGAAGAATATGGTGGAAAGTGCCTCAAATATAGTGATTGATAGTTTTATTAAAGAGTATAAATGTAATAGGACAGAACAGTTTATTGAAGACTTGTTCCCAATTAATATAAAGTATTCGCTTAGAATAAACTGCAATGTGAAGGCAAATGGATGGAGAGTAAAGAAGTTAAGGGATCTAAAAAGGATCCCATTTCAAAGGCATTTAGAGTTTTATATTGAGGACACTAATGTGCCAAAGCCATACAGTATTTATTGGAAAGTTAGAAATTTAGGAGAAGAGGCCTATAGACTTAATCAAATTAGGGGAGAGATTCGCAAAGGAGAAAATAAAAAAAGAGAAAGATCGGAATTTAACGGCCCACATTACGTCGAATGTTATTTAGTTAAAAATGGAGTATGTGTTGCGAGAGACAAAATACCCGTCAATATTTATGGTGGGACGGTGGATGGTTTAGAGGCGTTTTAATAGATTATATTATTTTGTAAGAGATTATAAGCAGAATACTTGGAAAGTGTTATTTTGATACAGGTTCAAGTCTCGTTTGGTTTAATTGCAAGACTTGAACCCGAAAAAATAGTAAAAAAATAACCCAGTTAAACCATTACGGGTTCAACTGGGTACAGCTTGGTACACCCAGGCGGACTTGAACCGCCAACCGTCAGAATCGGAATCTGATGCGCTATCCAGTTGCGCCATGGGTGCGTGAAATATGAGGATTTGCGATAAACGCTTTTGTTTTTACGGATGAATTATAGCACACAAATTTGCAATAGTAAACATAACGCAAAATATTACATGCACAATATTTTGGTGACATATGAAATATGCGGTGATATAATAATTATATAAGAATGGTTTTTGACGAATCGTGTCGGAAAGGGGGATTCTATTGCTCGTTTTTGAAGCGCGATTTGACAAAAGAGGCAGTTTATGGATGCAAAAATGCAAGAAAAACTCGATGTTTTGTCAAAAAAGATAGGCAATACTCCAATTTTGTCGCTTGGCGACGGTATATACGGAAAGCTCGAAGGGAAGAATCCTGCCGGCTCGATAAAGGACAGAGCGGCGCTTTTTATGATTATGCGCGCTCTTGAAAACGGCGAGTTGGAAGAGGGCGGAACGGTTGTAGAGGCAACGAGCGGAAACACCGGCATAGGTCTTGCGTACGTCGCGAGAGAGCTGGGGCTTAACGCGGTTATGGTTATGCCCGAAAGTATGAGTAAAGAGCGCAGAGAGATGATTTCCGCATACGGTGCGCAACTTGTGCTTACTCCTGCAAGCGAAGGTATAGCAGGCGCGGTCAAGAAGGCAAAAGAGATTGCCGAGAGCGGTGCGTGGCTTGCAAATCAGTTTGGAAATTTTGCAAGCGTAGAGGCACATTTTTATACGACCGCACCAGAAATTTTTGCGTCCGTTCCGACGGTAAAATACATCGTCGCAGGTGTGGGAAGCGGCGGCACGGTTATGGGCGTGAAAAAATATATCGAGCAAAACGGCATAGATTGCCAAGTGGTTGCTGTTGAGCCGCTTTCAAGTCCGCTTCTTACAAAAGGCTACGCAGGGGCGCATAAAATTCAGGGTATAGGCGCAAACTTCGTCCCCGCAATCGTTGATGTGAGCAAGCTCGATCAAATAATCGACGTTGCAGACGAAAATGCAATAAAGTCGGTTGGAGAAATTTATAGAAAATTTGGCGAAAAATGCGGAATCTCTTCCGGAGCAGCGTATTTTGCGGCGCGCGAGCTGCGCAAGCGCACGGACGGCGACATAGTGGTCGTTTTGCCCGACAACGGAGACAGATATCCGCAAAGTCTGTACGAATGATCGATTGCCGTTGACTGACTTCGATAGAGATGATATGATTTTTGTGTCATAAAAAAAGAATAAAAAGGGAGTTTAAAATATGGATTTTCAAAGATACTATGACGGCGTAGGCTTGATTGTAGAAAACAAAATCAACAATTCTTTGTCCACTTGTCCGCTTTGCGGCGAGATGAAAGTGGACTGGGAGATTGTGTTCGATTTCAAGGGCGACCTTATTTGCGTGCTTGCAAAATGTCCGCATTGCGGTGGCGTAATCAAGACCATTTTCAACTTCAACAACGGCGAAATGCCGTCCTCGTTCACAGTGTCGGACACCGGCGAAACCAATCGCAACGACCTTGTTCAAGGCGTCAACTACACGTTGCCCTCCGCGAATCGCGGTGCGAAATCGCAAAACGTCTCGGCGACTCAATCTCAACAAACCGACTCGGAAGGTAGCACTGTCGGCTGGGGCATCCTCGGCTTTTTTATACCTATCGTGGGCTTCATTCTCTGGTTGATTTGGAAGGACGAGCATCCGGCAAGAGCGAAAAGCGCAGGCATAGGCTGCCTTGTGTCCATATGTTTGGGAGTTGTAGGCGTAATATTGTACGTCGTTCTCGTCTTTGTGATTTTGGGTATCGGCGTCGGCGCATATGCGTCAATGCTCCCGTTGCTTGCGACGTTGATATAAGGCAAATTTGCAGCGTTTGTTGTGTATGCAAGATTAACAATGTCTTGCATAAAACAAATGTTTATATAGCAAAAATTGAGAGATAAAAAAGTGATTCGAAAAAGCGGAGCAAAAAACGCTCCGCTTTTTGAATGTAAATTTTGCCATACGCAAAAGTCTGTTAGCGATAAAAAACAGCACCGTCGGGTGCTGCTTTCAAATCTCTTTCCTGCCGATGAGATAGTCTATGCTAACGTCGAAAAAGTCGGCAAGCTTCCAAAGGCTTTCAATCGAGGGCTCTTTCTTGCCGTTTAGCCAGTTGCAAACTGTGCTTTGATTGACGCCGATTCCGCTTGCTAGTTTGCTTTGTGTCAAACCTTCGGTTTTCAGCATTTCTTCGATTCGCTGAACAATCAAAATATCCATAGTTGATATTATATGTCCTTAGGCATATAATATTATCAATACTTGCCCTTGGGCAATTTTAGGGAGAAACAAAATGGACAACAAAGAATTTGATAAACTTGACGCAGCAAGCAAAATTATTGAAACGCTTAAAACAATATTGTATATTTTTTCAATTGTAGTTATTTTGGCTTTGGTGATTACAGGTATAGTTCTTGCAGTTGAAGGATCCATTGCATACGGACTAATGTTGCTGTTTTGTGGGATAATCGGGGGCGGTGTTGATTTATTCTGTATATATTGTATGTCTGTGTTTTTGACTGCATTTGTCGAGATGATGTATGATGTAAAACAAATCAGATTGAGAGATAAATCCATTGCGGTCAAAATCGATAAAGATGATTCGGAAATGAAAAATGAAGACGAAATGACGACGGTCTTTTTGCTGTTGAATATCAAGCATAACGCATATTTTTCAAGAGTAGAGAAAGATAAGAATGTGGAAATAATAAGATGTAATAAAAACATTTTAAGCGCAAACACATTCAAGAGTGAAGAAGAAGCAAGAAAATTTGCTCAGGAAAAGAATTTTAAACTTGGTGAAGACTGGAAGATTGTTGTAAAACGCTTGATGGTCTCAAACGATTGATTTCACGTTTTGATGAAAGGCTTTTTGATTCTCGCTTTACATACCGACGGCGAAATGCTAAAATGTCCGTATGGACGAAAAGAAAAAACGAGTTGTCGTCGGTATGTCCGGCGGCGTTGATAGCGCAGTTGCCGCTGCTCTTTTGAAAGAGCAGGGGTTTGACGTTGTCGGACTTTATATGTCCAACTGGAAAGAAACCGACCCAAACGGTTGTTGTACTGGCGAGCAGGATTGGACGGACGTGCAGTATATTTGCGACAAAATCGGTATTCCGTATTATTCGGTGGATTTTTCCGAGCAATATATGAACAACGTATTCAAACTCTTTGTGGACGAGTACAAGAAAGGCAGAACACCGAATCCCGACGTGCTTTGCAACCGTGAGGTAAAATTCGGACCGTTTGCCGATTTTGCTCGCGAACTTGGAGCGGACTATGTTGCCACGGGACATTATTGCAGAATCCGCCATGACGGAGATATGCATTATTTGCTCCGTGCAAAAGACGACAACAAGGACCAGACGTATTTCCTCAATCAAGTTTCCATGCAACAGCTTCGCGACGTTATGTTTCCTCTCGGGGATTTGACAAAACCCGAAGTCAGAGAGCTTGCGCTCAAATTCGATATTCCTGTTGCAAAGAAGAAGGACAGCACAGGCATTTGCTTTATAGGCGAGCGCAATTTCAGGCAATTCCTTTCTCAATACATTCCGATGAAAGACGGTGATATTGTCACGCAAGACGGAAAAGTCGTCGGCAGGCACCACGGTGTGTATTTCTACACTTTGGGGCAACGAAGAGGTCTTGGTATCGGCGGAAGTGCGGACGGCAACGGAGAAAGGTGGTTTGTCCTTGGCAAAGACGTTGAAAAGAATTTGCTCATCGTATCGCAAGGCGAGGACGATATATTGTTTAAGGACGGACTTGAAACCGAGGGGTTCAACTTTATCACTCCGCCACCGGCGAGAGAGTTCGATTGTGAAGTTCGCATCAAACATCGTCAGCCGTTACAAAAGGCTCGTGCGCAAGTTCTTGAAAAAGGAAACGTACGTATCGTGTTTCAGGAAAAACAAAGAGCGATTGCCGAAGGACAATATGCAGTCGTGTATTACGGCGATATTTGCCTCGGCGGTGGCGTCATAAACCACTCGTATAACATCTAAATAGTGATATTTTTACTAAAACAACCTTGCGGACTGCAGGGTTGTTTTTAATTTTGTCAAATTTTCAAAAAAAACACGAATAGTGTTTAACGCCTCGTTGGACACAATCAATTAAAACACGATTGGTGTTGCAATATAAATTAATTAATCCGTAGCGATGAGAGTATGTTTTTTCGGTTATTCGATTAGTAGCTGATTGTAAAAACAGAATAATCAACATAAACATTGAACTTGTGTTTGCTTCGTGCAGTTATTGCGGTTCAAAACGACAATAGACTCCGATACTTTGTTTACTGTCCGGCAAGAGCCTCGGTAACGGGCATTGTTCATCGAACAAGGGTTCGAAATGCTCCGCATAATTCCGATGCGGATGTTTGCGCGCCTAAATATTATAGTTCGCGCGCACGCGCGTATACGCATACGCTATATATAAGGTTGCGCGCGATAGAGTGATAACATGGGGCGAAGATACGGTTTTTTGTATTTTTTGCATCTATGTGTCATAGGAGAATGATTTTTGTAGGAATTAGGCGGCAGCCTGTCCCCAAATGTCCCTAAACATACCGAAAACAGTGGTTTTGACGGACAATATGTACGATAGTTTGACGAATTAAATAAAACTAAAAAAAATTACAAAAAACATCAAAAAACGCTTTACAAAAAAATCTCAAAGGATTATTATATGCAAGCTGTCGTAAGCAGTAAGCAAGTTTCAAATTGTGGTGCAAGCCCAAAGCAAACACAACATTTTGAGATGAAAAAAGTTTTGAAAAAAACTTAAAAAAATTTATTAGAAAACATTGAAAAATCGTTGACAAAGAAAATTGCTTATGATAGTATATGAAAGCTGTCACAAATTGACGGCAACGAACCTTGATAATTGAACAAATTTGGAAAAGCGATTTTTAATGTGAATTAAATCATTAAATAACGTCTAAAAAACCTTTGAACAAAAAGTTATAGGACAGTCAAGATTGAACTCAAGAGTTTGATCCTGGCTCAGGACGAACGCTGGCGGCATGCTTAACACATGCAAGTCGAACGGACTGATTCCCTTCGGGGATGAAAGTTAGTGGCGAACGGGTGAGTAATGTATGAGCAACCTGCCTCTGTCAACGGGATAACAGTTGGAAACGACTGCTAATACGGTATATGACCACGGCACCGCATGGTGCTGCGGTAAAAGATTTTATCGGACAGAGATGGGCTCATATCCCATTAGGTAGTTGGTGAGATAACAGCCCACCAAGCCGACGATGGGTAGCCGAGCTGAGAGGCTGATCGGCCACATTGGGACTGAAACACGGCCCAGACTCCTACGGGAGGCAGCAGTGGGGAATATTGGGCAATGGAGGCAACTCTGACCC
>ERZ1673742.220-NODE-220-length-81196-cov-7.139843_pt1 | contig 81196 bp, 80 predicted proteins | sample MGYA00580208_ERZ1673742 | MGnify/ENA primary metagenome ERZ1673742 (study PRJEB41218, sample SAMN15661774) | gut metagenome | host: Homo sapiens | place: Canada: London | collected 2015-08-20/2019-03-30 | study: EMG produced TPA metagenomics assembly of...
GGGAGGCTAATGATGATTAGTCAAAACGACAAGGACATGTGTTGCCTGTATATCGCTGAGGGGATGACCTACATCTGGCAACAACGAGGGAACCAAGAGCTTTCCCGAATACTTGAATCATTGGCCGATAGGAAGCTCATGAAGCGTGTCCATGGCGGGTATGCGATCACACTCAAGGGCCTGTTGGCAGTCAAGGTGTGGAGACTTCACCTGTTCCTGTTCCATCACGATGAATACAAGTACTTCAGGAGGAAGAAATGAGCAGGGCTGAGACCACCGCCATGCTGTCCAAGCTGGTGGAGAAGAGGTTGAGGAATCAGACCGCTTTTTGGGCGAGCGAGGTCAATTTCGACCGTAACACGCCCGACGAAAGGCGCGTGGACTACGTGGGCTTCAAGCCCTGGAACATCAACGGCGAACCGGTGCCCGCAAGCGTCGAGAAAGGCTGCTTCGAGTTCTACGAGGTCAAGTCATGCATGGCTGACTTCACTAGCGGCAACGGACTGACGTTCTACGGCGATCAGAACCATCTGGTCTGCACGAAGGAACTGTGCGACGAGATCGTATGGCAGAAGATGGTGCCGCCGCGAGTGAACGCGATTCTGACACCGGATTCGACCGGCTCGAAACTGATTCTCGACTATGTGCAGTCCTACAACGACCTGTCATACAGGAGGCGTCCGGCAAGCGAAATCCTGTGGGCCATGGTCAAAGCTAACGGAAAGAGGACTAATTGAGCATCATGCTTGACGAGGCCAACGCTTACGAGCGTGGCATGGATGATGATTTGACTTTTCAGACGGTTCGTGAGCTTGCCGGTACAGCGTACATGGCCGGACGTTCCGCTCCACCAACCGACGCCGAGGTGGAGGCCGTGGCGAAACGGCTCTGCTGGAACAGCTGCGAATGGGATGGCATCGAAAGCGACTGTGTGGCGAAGGACGAAGATGACGCATGGAATTATGCCGGTGAGATTCCCGGCTTCCAGGAGGAATATATCAGACAGGCCAAGGAAATGCTCGAAATCGCACGGAAGGCGGTAAACGAATGAGCAAGGCAATCCGGTATATCGAGTGCGCCCACTGCGGTGAGACGGTGGGCAGCTATTACGTCACCTGCCCTTACTGCGGGTACCGGCTGGTGGACGCGAAGCAAGCCGTAATGGACGGCCTGCAATGGTGAAAGACCTGCTTGACACGCCACCGGACTTGGTGGAGATTGCCGAAGCCCTGGATGCGATGGCGAAACCGCACTACGGCTCGGCGTGCAAGCTGATTGCCGAATCGGAAGGCGAACAATGCACCACCGAACGGCAGGAAGCCATCTGGATGGCATACAACGGCATCACAAGAGGAAAGGATTGAGATGGCAAGGCGCGGATACGTGCAGCTCGTGAACGCTTTTTACAGCAACGAGAAGGTGCAGGAATTGGCGCGCAGTGGACGCATGGACTCTGTGGGCGCCTTCTGCATGGCCCTGGCGTATTGCGGCGATCATCTCACGGACGGCTTCGTGCCGCGCCGCGCCATGCTCTACGTCATCGGGGCCACCAGCGAGCAGATCCGTGCACTATGCGATGTGGGCATGCTTGAGGAGGTCGATGAAGGCTGGCTGATCCATGATTACACCGAGCATAACCGCACCAAAGAGCAGGTATTGCACGCCAGGAAGAAAAGCGCCGAGCGCGTGGCCAAGCATCGCAACGAATCGGATGTAACGGCGTTACATCGGAACTGTAACGCTGTTACATCGGGACAAACACCAGAACACCAGAACACCAGAACCCAAAAGAAAGATGAAGAAGAATATTCTTCTTCTTCATCCAAAGAAATCGGGCTGAACGACTTCGAGCTGGTCAGGGAGAAAGCCCACGCCAATGCCGCCATAATCCGCGATTACCAGAATCTCGACCTCACGGACGCGTGGAATGCCTTCGCCGCTCGCCACTACGGCGAGACACGCACCGTCAACGACTGGTGCCGCCTATGGAAGGGCTGGTGCCAGCGACGCGCACGCATGAGCGGCATACCACCCTCGAAACCACACAGGCACACGTGGCAATGCGAACACGTGCTCCAGGCGCTCGGACGCGACAAGGAAACCGCCACGCCAGACCAACGAGCCTGCCAACTCGCAGAACGACTCAACAAGGAGCAGAACACACAATGATAGAACCCAAACTCATCTACCATCTCACAGACGCCGAATACCACCGACGCATGGCCAAGGCATGGCGAGAAGGCTACGCAGCCGGATGGAAAGACCAGGAATGCGACTTTCCGCCACACACCACAGAAAATCCATACAAGGAGACAACACGATGAGAATCAAGAAAGTCCTCGAAGACATGATCATCAAGTGGCATCAGGCCGGTTACGCGCTTGACGAGATCGCGCCGCTCGTGCCGCAGGTGCCGAAAGCCGAAATCGCCGCACTCATCCGCCAGCACGACAAGGAGACCAGACTTTGACCAACTGCCAGCACTGCCGGAAGCCAATGAAGCCGGTGGCCGCGAATCTGCTCTGCGCCAGCTGCCGAGAAAACTACTGGCAGCTGATCCGCCAGCTCGGACACGTCCAACTGCCCGCCCTGCGGAGCATCATGCTCCGACAGGCCCGCATCGGCACCCCAGCACACACGCCAAGCCGAGGCAACGCACCAATACCCATCGACACCCACGCTCAAGACCTCATCGCAGACAGCGAAGCATGGTTGGCGGAACAGGCAGGCAAAATACGCGCCGCATACGCCGCATACGACTGGCGTAAAGCATGGTATGCCATCATAAGCAACAAACACACCATCTTGACGATGAGTACCGCAGCAGACGATTATGCCAGCCTGCAGCACATCGTCAGACGTAACGAACAAGCGTTGACGCCGGAAGACGCCATGGTCATCATCGGCACCTGCCCAAAATGCGGCCACCAAGCCGCCAGCACGCCACAAGCCGAAACATGGACATGCCCAGACTGCAAATGGCAAGGCGGAGTCCAAGCCATCAAAGCCGAACGCGACAACAAACTCTGGCAGCTCGAATACACCGGAAAACCAGTCGAAGTAGCACGCTACCTCGCCAAAATGGACATCCACTGCACCAGCGACCAGATCCGCCAATGGCTCACCAGAGGCAAACTGCACGCCACGCCGACAAAACACAAAGGAGAGTACGTGTTCAACCTCGGAGAACTCACAGCCATGCTTGACTGTCACAATTAAAATGCTATACTGTCGTATGTTCGTAGAATGGTTCAGCCGGAAAATGGTTGGACCATTTTTCATATCCAGCTTCGGTAGCTCAGCGGTTAGAGCACAAGGGATAGCACAGATACCTAGGACGGATTCCAAACCGGCCATGGCTTCATGATTCTTTGAATGCCCGTGATAAGAGATAGTGCATCCCACACCATGCGCTGGTTCGACTCCAGCCCGAAGCACCACAAGGCGGTGACCACATGCCAGGAAGAGCACGCAAGACAAGCCGCCAATTCGAAAAAGACAAAGCAACATTCTTCGCACAGTGCAAGGCACAGCATGCAGTCTGCTGGCTCTGCGGCATGCCGATAGATTATTCAGCACCGAAGAACACAAGCGATGACAGCTTCAACCTCGACCACCTCTACCCAGTCTCGAAGCACCCCGAACTCCAATTCGACCCAGCAGGCTTCAAACCCTCACACACCAGCTGCAACCGATTGCGCGGCAACCAAGACCCGCCAGCACCAATCGGAACACTAAGCAGACAATGGATTCAGACAGCATGAGCAAGGAGGCAATGATGCCACAGCAGCCAGTCACACTAGAGCTCACCGCCACAATCAGCGACAAGACATTCCCAATCAGCTCATTCACCGTCAACATCCCAATCAACGTCACCCACAACGAAGTCAACACCTTCACAGTCGGCGACTGCTACACCACACTCATCACGCCCAAGCCACCAAACACAGACGAACTCATCACACGATTCACAAACGCAATCAAAGCATTCAAAACAGCATTCGAAACCAACCCCGACGGGGTAGGGGCGGTGAAATCCTGAAAACCACCCCGAACCGACCCACGTCCCGCGTGGTTGGTCTCCCTCTCCCCGATGGCCGAAATTGACCGGGGGTCGCGCGCGCGATTGCAGATTCGAGGTGAAGCATGTCGGTGAAATTCCCGAGCCATAATGTGGCGGATGCTTTGGAGCGCTCATTGAAGAACGCCGATGGGCTGAAGGCCGTGAATTCCGCAGTGGTCGCGGCCGCCCGCGTACTGGCTGGTCGGATTGACTTCCTGAATGCCACCGGATTCGTTGACGAGAACGGGAAGATCGACAATGTGACTCTGCCGACTTTCCTGAAATACTGCCAGTCTCTCGGATTGACTTTGGACGCTCCAGCGAAGGTCGGGCGTCCGGCCAGGCAGAAGCCCGAAGTCAGGGCTGAGGAAGCGAAGAGCGACAAGGTTATCGCGATGGATGATTTCATGAAGCGGTTCGGCTGAGGAGGTTGTGATGGCGGCTGAGAATCTTACGGTTTTCGGTGCCGTCGATGATGAGAGGCATGGCGTGACCTTGCCGCGTATCTTTACGCCGCCGTTGCGTCCGTTGACGAGGGAGACGAGCAACGGGTTCGCGGTGATCGCGTTTGCGGAGATCATGCTGCACGTGCATTTGTATCCGTGGCAGCAGTGGCTGCTCGTCCATGCTTTGGAATTGCTTGAAGATGGCAGCTATCGCTTTCGTAAGGTGATTGTGCTTGTGGCCCGTCAGAATGGCAAGACGACGCTGATGGGTGTTTTGGCCGCGTGGTGGCTTTTCGTTGATTCCAACAAGCATCCCGACCGTGTGCCGCCCGTGAAGTTCCTGGTGGTCGGCGCAGCGCAGACATTGGATAACGCCAAGGGTCCTTACAATCAGGTCAAGGAGTGGTGCAATCCTCAGCCTTCGACCGATGAAGAAGAGGATCTGGTGATTCCGGATCTTGCCGCGATGACGCAGAAATTCGTCAACACGAACGGCGAGGAGGCGATCATCACCCGCTCGAAAGCCCGATATATCGTCCGTGCCGACAAGAACATTCGAGCCAAGTCGGCGGCGCGTGTGGTGTTCGATGAGTTGCGTGAGCAGCATACTGATGATGGCTGGAACGCTGTCAGTCAGACCACGAAGGCGGTCTGGTCGAGCCAATTATGGGGCATCAGCAATGCGGGCGATTATCGCAGCGTCGCGCTTCGCAAGCAGGTGGACAAGGGCCGCAAGCTTGTTGACGAGTGGACTCGTCTGAGCGACGACGGGGGCAATCCGGCCGACGTGTTCATGTCCGGCGAGCAGGACGGCTCTTTCGGATATTTCGAATGGTCTGCGCCTGACAAGTGTCCGGTGGATGATGCCGACGCTATTCGTCAGGCGAATCCGTCGCTCGGCTACGGTCCGATGACTGTCATGTCGGTTCGTTCCGATATTGACGGCATGACCGAGGCCGCGTTCCGTACGGAAGTCCTGTGCCAGTGGGTCACGGCTGACATCATTCCTTTTATCAACCCGAAAATGTGGTCCAGCGGCATCGACTCGCGTTCCACGATTCCTGACTGTAATCGCGTTGTCCTGTCCGTGGACACGAGCGCGGACCGTAAGACCACGTATGTGGCCGCTGCCGGAATGCGTGCGGACGGTTTGCCGCATGTGGAGTTGATAGCTCGTCGTGACGGCATGCTGTGGGTGCCGCATTATCTCGACCTGCTCCAGGAGCGTTGGCCGCATATCACGGAGATCGCCGTGCAGGGCAAAGGCTGTCCGGCAGTCGATTTCATTGACCCGCTCACCGAAAAAGGCTGGAACGTGCATCTCATCGAAGGCTTCCGGTTGGGCGCGTGCTGCGGCCGTTTCCATGACCGTGTGCGTGAGGGCAAGCTACGGCATTTGCCGCAGCCCGCCATCGAACAGCAGGTGAGCGTGGGAGTATCCCGGCGGCTCGGCGAAGTCGAGGTGTGGGACAGGACGAAATCAGCACTGCAGATCAGCGGCCTAGTGGCCGAATCGCAGGCGCTTTACGCGTTGGAGACCATGCAAGTCGAAAACGAAAAACCGAAATATGCGCCGAGCGTGACCCATTTCGCAGTCGTATGACCCAGTGAGGAGGTTTCATGGGGTTCTTTTCCAGATGGCTCAGGAAAAGCCCGGTATCTGTGGCCCAGAAGTTCTCCGAATCGCCAGTGAACATTTCGCAGGTCGCGCAGCTGCCGATCGATTGGTTCGGCGCTGGCGTTTATGATCGTGAGGCTGCGGTGCGTACCGTCATTGACCATATCGCGCGGAATATCGCCAGCATGCCGTTCAAGGTTTACACTCGCCAGCCTGACGGTGACCGCGTGGAGGATATCACAAGCCCGTTGGCGCAGTTGATGGCCAAGCCGAGTGTGCTTCCTGGCATGACACGTTACCGATTCTTCTACTCGCTGCTCTGCGATGGCCTGCTCAATGATCGGTGGCTGTGCCTGCTCGATGCCGACAAGCAGTCCGGCAGACTGTGGCTGCGGCGTATTCCGGTGCAGAATTTCACGCTTTCCGGCAATACTCTTGATGAGATCACCGGCGTGCAGATCAGCACCGGACAGCCGGAAGGAAGCCAGTATTTCAAGCTGCCAGACCCGCAGATTCTGCTTGATGTGGGGTACAGCACGTCCGGCATCGGCGGTTCTCCGGTGTCCGGCACTCTCGCACCGCTTTTGGCGGAGGCGCGTGAGATGGCCGAATATCGTCGTGCGATTGCCAAGAACGGCGGTCAGATTCCGGCGTACATCTCGCGTCCGAAGGAGATGCCGTGGCCGTCGCAGGAGGCGCAGGACGAATTCGTGCAGGGCATGCGCAATTACAAGGCTGGAGGCAATCTCGCCGGTGGCTGGCCGCTGCTCAACGACGGCATGGAAATCAAGACAGTGGACGCGTTCAAGCCGATCGACATGCAGGACATTGATGCGAGGGACAGGATTCGCATAGACGTGGCCAACGCTTTCCATATCGCGCCGGAGAATCTTGGCTTTCGCAGTGGCACGAATTCCAACATCGCTTCCTTCAAGGAGCAGATGTGGAATGTGGAATTGATGCCGTACATCGTGGCGTTCGAACAGTCGCTCAATCTGCTGCTGCCTGACGCGCTCGGCCAGCCGGACGCCTACATCGAAGCGAATGTGGATGCGAAGCTTCGCGGCACGTTCTCCGAGCAGTATCAGGCGCTCAGCACGGCCACGGGGCGCAGCTTCATGACCACGAACGAGGCGCGGCGCATCCTCAACTATCCGAAGCTCGATGGTGGCGACGAATTGGTGACGCCATTGAATGTGGCAACCGGAGGACAGCCCAGCCCGCAGGATGGCGGCAGGACGCAGAACGCGCAACAGAACAATCCAGTGAACGGAGAAGGACAGTGAATCTCAAACAGCTCAGATTCAACGTGAAATCCTTGGATGATTCGGCTGGCGAAGGCGTTTTCAGCGGCTACGCCAGCACTTTCGGCAACAAGGACCTGCAGGGTGACGTGATCGCCAAAGGCGCTTTCGCGGAGACCTTGGAGAAGGACTACGCCGGCGGAGCCGGCATCCCGATCCATTGGAACCATCAGGACGGCAAGCCGACCGACATCATCGGACGCACCTTGAGCGCCGTCGAGGACGAGAAGGGCCTGCTCATCTCGGCCCAGCTCGACATCGAGGATAATCCGACCGCCCAGCAGGCTTACGACCTGCTCAAGGATGGCAGGGTCCATCAGATGAGCATCGGCTTCGTGCCGACGAAGACCGCGTGGATCACGGAAAAAGGCGACGGCCCGTGGGGCGGCCATTCCGAATTCCAGCAGATCAAGCTTTTCGAGATCAGCGTGGTGCCGGTGGCCGCGAACCAGCAGGCCGAGATTCTGGCGGTGAAGTCAGGTCGCGCCATCAGCTCCGCCAACGAGGAGAAGCTTCGTGCTGCATTGGCGTCGCTGAACGAGGTGTTGGAAGGCATTGATTCCGACAATTCCAGCACTTCCGACGAAGATAAGCCGGATGATTCCAAGACCGGCGAGCAACAGGATAAGAAGCTTGCCCCTGATAAGGGTAGGGACGCGGAGGCTGAGAAGGCCGAGCGTCTGAATGTAATCAAATCCGCCCGTGAACTGGTCACTGGCGGCAAGGACAACAAGGAGACCAAATGAGTTTCAATGATCGTCTCGCCAAGACCAAGGCCGCCATCGAAGCGGTGCTGGCCAAGGGCGAGGATAATCTCACCGCTTCCGACATCGAGAAGCTGAAGGGTCTGAACGCCGAAGCGCACGAATTGCAGGATTCCATCGAAACGGTGGATGCGGTGCATAAGCGTTTCGCGGGATTGACCGACAATCTGGCGGACACCCAAAAGAGCGGAGCCGCATCAGGCGAGTCTCTTGGCGATTTCGTCGTGAAGAACATCGGCGAACAGCTGGCGAAGATAAAGGGAGTTTCGGGAGCGTCAATCGCAGCACCGGAATGGGTTCCGCGCCGCAAGGCCAACACTGACACGCAGGTTACCGGCGGACCGTCCGGCGTGTACGGCTCCCTGTTGACATACGTGGACCCGAATTTCGTCCAGGCTTACCGCCGTCCGACCATCACCAACCTATTCGGTGTCGGCGCGATAAGCGGACAGGCCATCATCTACTACGTGGAAGGCGAAAAGGAAGGCGATTTCGAAACCGTCGGCGAAGGCGAGAAATTCAGTCAGATCCATTACGCCGACGCGACAGAGCACACCGACGCATTATCCACAATCGCTGGATTCATCAAGGAATCCAACGACATGGTCACCGACCTCGAATTCCTGAAGTCCGACATCGATGGACGTCTGCTCTACGATCTGAGCATCGCCGAGGAGAAGCAGCTGCTCAACGGCGACGGCACCGGCAAGAACATCAAGGGCCTGCTGAATCGTGAAGGAATCCAGTCATACACCGCTACCGACGCCGGCAATGACGTTGCCGTACTGCACGCGCAGTCGATGATCTCCACCACGACCGGCATGATGCCGGATGCCCTTGTCATCAATCCGACAGACTATGAGGCCATTCGATTGAAGAAGGACAATGATGGCAATTTCATCGGCGGTGGACCGTTCTACGGCGTGAATGGCGGCGCGCTGACCATCACTCCGCGCCTCTGGGGTCTGGACACCGTGGTGACTCCCGCTGTCGACGCCGGCACAGCCATCGTCGGCTCCTTTAAGGGCGCTGCCACCTTCTATCGCAAGGGCGGCGTGACGGTCGAGGCCACCAATTCCAATGACACCGACTTCATCTCCGATCTGGTGACCATTCGCGCCAAGGAGCGTGTGGCTTTGGCCGTGCGCAAGCCGAAGGCTTTCGTCAAGCTGACCCTTAAGTAAGGAGACGTGATATGGCTCGACAGTTTCGAGTGATTCCAGCCTCGGCGGCGAAACTTGACCCGAATGCCAACGTGGCCGATGTGGTCTTCGTCGGGGCCAACGGCAAGCCGACCGATATTGGCAGCGCTGCAGTGAAGCCTGCAACGCATGTGGCTTTGGCCGCCGGCGCCACACCAACCAAGAGTGAATTCGACGCCCTGGTCAATTCTCTGATTGCGGCTGGCCTGATGGCTGCAGAGTAAGCGTGGAGGTCGGCATGAGTGATGTGAATGTGATTCCTGACATGATTGCCGACCCTTCGGCTTTCGAGGATGACGCCGAGTTTCGTCTTAAGGCGGCGCAGGCGGCCATCCGCCGTGAATGTGGCTGGCATGTCATGCCGAACGCGGCCTTGACGGGAACGCTGAACACTCGCGGCGGCACGGTTATCCGGCTGCCCGCACGTCATGTGACGAGCATCGAATCATTGACCGACAGGGACGGCAACAAGCTGGCTTACGCCTATGACCCGGAGACGGGTCTTGTGGAGTCGCTTTCCGGTGGCTTCCCGGTCGGCATTGCGGCCATCCACTACGAGATTCACGCCGGATACGATGATGCGCCGGACGTGCAGCAGGTGCTCATCAATGCCGCTAAGCGTGCCGGCATGAGTCCGGTCGGGCTCGTCACCTCGCAGTCCACCAACGGCTCCAGCGCGAGTTTCGACGTCGTGTCGCTCATGCAGGAGGAGAAGGACAAGCTCAAGCCCTACCGGCTTGGAGGATTGCCATGAGCCTGCTTGACGACATGAATGCCGGTGGTGGCGGATGGCGTATGCCTGGCGTGACCAAGTGGCGGCGACTGCGCGCCAAACGCAAGGCCAACCCGTACAATCCGGCGCAGAACGAGCCAGACTGGAGCGTGCCTCCGGACGAGCTAGCCATCACGGGCGCCCTCGCCTCCAGCTCCAGCATCCGCACGCCGGACACGCTCGACACACAAACCGAATCAACGGCGTACCTCACCATCCCGGATTCGACAGCCGACGTGAAAATCGGCGACCGGATCCGCGCAGATCCCGACGACGGGCGCTTGTGGGAAGTCGACGGATTCCCATCGAAGGATGTGAACGCGTTCACGGGGTGGCGTCCGACCTTGGAATGCCGTCTGACGGAAAGAAAGGGCTGACAATGGCGAAAAACAGGATATCGGTCGACTTCAACCCGAAGTTCTTTGACGGGATTCTCAATAGCGCGGGAGTCAAGTCGCTCACCATGCTGGCCGCGAACAGGGCCCTCGCCTGCGCGAGGGCGGCAGCTCCAGTCGATACCGGCGCATACCGCGACGGCCTCGGAATCGAGGAGGTCAAAAGGGAGCACCGAACGACCGTCATGGTCGTCGGCCACGACCCGAAAACCCTGCTCGTGGAGGCGCAGACCGGCAATCTGGCCAAAGCGTTGAGGAAGGCGAGGGTCTGATGGCAAGCGTCATTCCACCAGACCTCGAACTGTTCCTCACCGGATGGCTGCGCTCCAACATCACGGACATCCCCGGCCTGCAGGTCGGAAACCGCATTCCGGATGGTTACGACGGCTCCTATCCGCTCGTGGTCGTGCGTGATGACGGCGGCACGCAATCCGCCGACCGCGTGACGTTCGACAGGTCGATAGGCGTCAACGTGCTCGGATGGACGCGCAACGATACGAAACCATGCCGCGATCTGGCGGCCCGCGTGTACGGTGTGCTGACCGGAGAGCCCGGCATCCTCATCGGATTCGCCGAAGGCAGCCGCATCTGCGCCGTCGTGCCCGACGGATGCAACGGCCCGTACCCGGTCAGCGAGGACGCGGCATGGTGCCGCTACTACATGACCGTCGAATATTCGACGGCCGGAATCAGACAACCATAGAAAGGAAACGCCATGGCCAAAGACAGTCAGGGCATGGATCTGGGACAGGTGGAGGCGCTCGTCACCGCCGCCATCATGATCGTCCCGTACTCCACCGAAAACAAAATCACGCCGGAGATGATCGCATCAAGCAATGCAACGCCGGAACTTCCGGCCGCCTACAATCGGTCGACCGCATGCATCGGACTCGTCAAGTCCGACGGCGGCAACCAGGATTCGCGCGACGGCGACGACCCGCTCGAGTTTTTGCAGGACGGTTACAAGAAGCTGCCGTTGGCGACCAGCCTCACGCAGACGTTCAGTCCGGCCGAAAACAACGCGCTGACCCGCAAGATCACCATCGGCGAGCCGGACGCGCAGGGCGTCTACCACGTGGCCGATATCATCCAGGACGCGAAATGGATGGTGTACGAAGAGGAGACGTTCGACACCGGGCGCGTCCACCGTCGCGCCGGCGTCATGCAGGTCACCGGCAACGAGCCGGACCAGCAGGAGCGTGGCTCGGTCACCGGCCGCGCATTGACCGTCGAATGGATGAAGGATCCGCTGTATGTGGATGCGGAGCATCCGAACACCCGCTGGATCGAAAGCTGGTACGACCCAAAAGCGTGACGGCGGTGGCCGTGACCTCGGCTGACGGCAACACGAAGCCGTCGGTCGTCCAAGGCGCGAAGCTCGCGCTCAAGGCCGTCGCCACACATGTGGACAAGACCACCGTGGACGTGACCGGACAGGCCACATTCAAGTCCAAGGATGCAGGCGTGGCGACCGTCGAGGGAGGCACGCTAACCGCCGTCAAGGCCGGAAGCGCGAGGCTCAACGCCACATATGACGGCGTGACCTCACCAGATCTGACGGTCACCGTCACCACACGAGCCGCCTGACCGGCGGACGAAAATCTTCCCGGACCGCCCATCTCGCCTGTCTGCGCGGTCCGGGACTTCTTTTTTCACGGCAGGCAGGCGAAAAGCAGATAGGACAAGACAATGACTTCAACTTCCACCGACTTCAAGCCGACCGTCGAGGATTTCGACCAGTGGACGGAGAAAAACGATGAGGAGGCGTTCGCCTCCATTGCGCAGAACTACAAGGTGCGCCACATCATCAAGGGCGATGTGTATTGGGCGCTCGTGCCTGGCGGACGCACGTACAAGCTTCCACTGTCGATGAGCATCGACGATTTCACCAAACTGTCGAACACGTCCGACGATACGGAGAGCGTCGAACAGCTCAAACGCATTCTAAGCGCCTTCGCTGGCGACAAACAGGCGAAAGCGCTGAACGGCGAACCGGTGCAGGTGGTGTTCAACCTCCTGTCCGACTACGGCGACGCGGTAGTGCGCGCGCAGGGAGCCTCACTGGGAAAATCCAATGGTTCGCCCGCCAGCTCGCCGACCACGGGAGCGTGATCCGAGCCGATTTCACGGCACGTGGCTGGAGCCTGCAAACCGACCTTGGCGGCAGGCTCCGCTACGGCGACGCGATAGCGCTGCTCGAACAGCTCATTGGAGACCCGTCAACCTACACAGGCGCGGAGCTCAACGGCCTGGACTATCCGGCCCGTTGGGGCGAGATGCTGGTCATCTACGCGCTGGGCGGCGAAGAGTATCCGAAACCTTTCGATTCGCTTGCGAAACGATTGCGGGCGGACAGGGAGAAGGCCGAGCGTGAGCGGCTGCGCGAACAGACCAAGGGCATGAGCCCGGTATTCCGGACTCTTTACGAAGACTGAATAACTGAATAGTGGAGGTTCCGCATGGCGTTCGGCAGCGAACTTGGTTCCGCGCATATCAGCGTGTTCCCTTCCATGAAGGGTTTCCGCAGCACGGTCAACAAGGAGGTCGGCGCGAGCGGCAAGGCCGCGTCGAAGACCTTCGATTCGAGCATGAACGGCGGCAAAAGCGGCGGACTGTTCGGACGCGCGTTCAAAAACGGGTTCAAACAGTCGGCGAACGCGTTCGGCGCGGACGTGCTGAAATCCTATGAGCGTGACGTGGCGAAATCCACGGCCGCATACCGTCAGTCCATGCTCCAGCAGAAGGCCGCGGCGAATCAGGTGCGTGCCGCCGAGGAAAGCGTCGCCAATGCCGTCGCCAAGCACGGCGAGGGCAGCACGCAGGCCGAGGCCGCGACCATCAGACTCGAACAGGCGCGGCTGAAGCTGTCCACCATGACCGACCGGGCGACGCAGTCCGAGAACCGGTTGAAGGATGCGCAGAAGGCGCTCAAGGACGCGCAGGACAATCTCGCCTCCAGCAGTGGTTCGCTTGGATCGGCGTTCAAGAATCTTGGTTCGGCGATAATCCAGCCGGTCTCCGGCGCGTTCGGACGGGTCAAAAACGCGGCAACGTCGGCGTTCTCCGGCATCGCCACGAAAGCCCGCGACGGCATGAGCGCTGCCGGCGCTGCCATGCAATCCACCGCGTCACGTCTTACCGCGCCATTGTCTGCGAAGTTCTCCGCGATGAGCTCGGCCATCGCGGCAAGGATCCCAGCGCCTTTCAAAAACGTCAGCAATGCCATCGGCGGCTATCTCGGCAACGTCGGCGGCGCGGTCGGCGGCGTGCTTTCGCAGATTCCCGGAGCCGCCGGCAGTGTCGCGTCTGCGATAGGCTCCAAGCTCAAAAGCGGAGCCGACACCGCATGGAATGCGATCAGCTCCATGTCTGGCAAGGCCGTCGGCGCGTTGAAGGGTGTTGCCACTGTCGGACTTGCAGGCGTTGGCACCGCCGTCGCGGCTTTGGCAGGCGTCGGCAAGAGCGCTCTCGACGCATACGCGACATACGAGCAGGCCGTCGGCGGCGTGGACACGCTGTTCAAGGACGCTTCGGGCACCGTGCAGAAATACGCGGCGGAAGCGTACCGGACAGCCGGAGTGAGCGCCAACGAGTACATGACGCAGGTCACGAGCTTTTCCGCCTCGCTGATCAGCTCGCTCGGCGGCGACACCGCAAAGGCCGCGGAACTCGGCAACACCGCCATGGTCGACATGTCGGACAACGCCAACAAGATGGGCACCGACATCGAGTCCATCCAGCAGACCTACCAGTCTCTGGCGCGCGGCAACTACGCCATGCTCGACAATCTGAAGCTCGGCTACGGCGGAACGAAATCCGAGATGGAGCGTCTGATCCAGGACGCGAACAAGGTCAAGCAGGCGAACGGGGAGATGGGCGACCTGTCCATCGACAAGTTCTCCGACGTGGTGCAGGCGATCCACATCATGCAGGAGCAGATGGGCATCAGCGGCACCACCGCCAAGGAGGCCGCGACAACCATCGAGGGCTCTGTCGGCATGATGAAGGCCGCATGGCAGAACTGGCTGGCGGAGCTTGGCAAGGACAATGCCGACATCAACGGGTTGACCAAGCAGCTGGTAGATTCGGTCGGCACGGTCATCGAGAACGTGGGTCCGCGCATCGCGCAGATCATCACCGGCATCACCGCCGCACTGCCGCAACTGTTCTCCTCATTGGGCAGCACGCTGCCGGCACTGGTCATGCAGATTCTTCCGCCGGTGCTCGGAGCGTTGGGGCAGCTTGGCACGATGCTGCTGACCAGCGCGACGACATGGATCTCGACGAGCCTGCCCCAGCTGCTCGCCCAGTTCCAATTGTGGGTCACGTCGACCCTGCCGTCGTTTTTGCAAACCGGATCGACGATGGTCACGAACCTCTTGCAGGGCATCGTGCAGGCATTGCCTCAGATCGCGTCCACGGCGGTGACCGTGCTGACGACGCTGCTGGATGGATTGTCGGCCCAATTGCCGCAGCTCATCCCTATCGGCATCAACGCCGTCCTTAACCTCGTGCAAGGCATCCTCAACAACCTGCCGCAGATCATCGACAGCGGTTTGAAGCTTATCCTCGGACTGGCGCAGGGCCTCATCAACGCCATGCCGGACTTGGTAGGCAAGGCTCCGATCCTTATCGGACAACTGGTCGGTGGCATCATCAATCGTCTCCCGCAGATCCTGCAGGCTGGCGTACAGCTGCTCTTCGCACTGGCCAACGGTTTCATTTCGTCGGTTCCACGGCTTATCGGCGCCATCCCCGGCATGGTCGGCCAGATCATGCGCGGTTTCACATCGGTTAACTGGGGGAGCGTCGGCCTGAATATCATCACGGGTATCGCGACCGGCATCGCAGGCGCGGCAGGCAGACTCGTGACCGCCGCAGTCAACGCGGCCACGAACGCGTTGGATTGGGTGAAACGCAAGCTTGGCATCCATTCTCCGTCACGCGTGTTCCGCGATCAGGTCGGTGAGATGATCGGCGAGGGCATGGCGGTCGGCATCGACGAGAGCGCGTCGAAGGTGAGGAAGGCTGCCGGACGATTGACTGGCATTCTACCTTCGCAGGACGCCTCGTATTCCGTCGGCGTCGCCAACGCCTCGCGTGGCGTTAACGCTGCCTCCTACGGCAATGGGGGGAGCGTGACGAACATCACGCAGACGTTCAACTATCCGGCCATCGCGCCGACGAGCATTTCCACGCAGCAGAAGCTGCAGACAGCGGCCATGCCGCAATGGTGATTGGGAGGTTTCGCGCATGAAGGTCAGCTATTCTCTCAACGGCCAGCCGCTCGATTCCGAGCGGATGCGCGTGCTTGTAGGCACGACGCACTACACGGCGCTGTCGCCGATCGTTGACACCGTGCAGGTGCCTGGACGGCATGGCGTCATCGTCGGCTCGTCCATTCCGGTGTTGGATGCTCCGGAGCTGACAGTCAAGGTCGCGGCGTGGGGTGCTGATTCCGATTCGCTGATCGCGCGTTTCCGTGCCATGTGCCTGTCTGCCGCGAAGCTCACGCTCGGTAAAACGGAGACAACGGATGACGGCTATTCGCGCAGCATGGTCACTCGCGTTGTGTGCACGTCCTGCGAGCCGGACGATGATGAGAGGCCGTTCAGTGACCTGCGCGTCATGACCGCCGTTTTTCAACTGCCTGACGTGTTTTGGCGTGGCGTGCAGTGGCAGGAAAAGACTTTGGCCGCGACCGGCGGCATGTTCCTTTTAGGCGCCTGGCTGTCCGACGCGCCGATCACCACGCTCACGCTCCGTTTCGGCGCGGCCACTGGCGTTACCATCGCAGATCCGGTGAGTGGCACGAATCTTATGTGGGGCGGCAAACGTGACGCCTCACGACCTTACCTCTTCGTCGATGCAGCCAATCGCAAGGCGTGGACTGCGGCTAATGCCGACGCATGGTCCGGTGGTACGGACGCATCGAATGGCATCGACTGGACCACCGAGCCACTGCAGGTGTGGCCCGCAATCGATTCCGGCGATTATCGCATCACCATCAAACAGACCGGCGGCACCGACAAGGTGGTCTGCCGGTTTTTGCAATCCTGGGAGTGATTCATGGCAAAGTCCCTTCATGCTCGTCTCGTGGCCTATCGTCCTTTCGGCGAGCGAATCGGCGTCCTTGCGGAGCCGGTTAGCTTCAGCGCGTCGATGCTCCACGATGATGACGGCGCCATCTCGATCGAGTATTCGATGCTGTCCGGTGACGCGCAGGCATTCGACCGAGAGCTTACCGATGGCCTGGAAGTGGCCGTGGAAGTGTCGGACGGTAATGGCTTCAAGGAGCCGGATAATGCGCGATTCGTCATCACGGGCCGCTCCGGCAAGACGGATGACCGTACCAAGACCATCACTTATTCCGGTCAGTCGATTGGCTGGCTGCTGTCCAAGGCCGAAAACAATGATTCGTCGCACCTCATCGCCGATGGCGATAACAAGGGTAAAAGGCCTTTTTATTCTTCTAATCCGGGCACGATTCTCAAGACTTTGCTGGACGAAAATCGTCAGCGTGGTGGCGTGGCCACTGGTCTGACCTTGGGCTTCGACACGGCCAAGGACGCGGCTGGCAGGAATTGGGCAAAAAAGTACACTCTGTACTATTCGCTCGGCACTGATTTGCAGACCATCCTAGACGCCCTGGTCAATGGTGGCGGCTGCGACTGGCGCACAAGCGGCAGGGTACTCAAGCTTTGGAATGCGGACAGCACCGCCTTGAGCCGTGACCTGAGCGAGAGCATTGTGCTGCAATTGGCGCGTGACATCAGCGAAGCCCCATTCGAGGAGTCCATCGCCGACCTGGCATCAACCATCCTTGTCGAGGGTGACAATAATCTGCTTTTTCGCATGGACAATCCGGCTGCTCCGACGCCTTGGGGCAAGTGGGAATCCTATAGCTCGCAGGGTGGCGTGTCCGATAAGGATACCGCGCAGGCATTCATGCAGTCCACGCTTGATGATGCGGCTAGGGTACGCGGCCAGTACACGCGCGATCTGGTGACTTCCGGCGTGGATGATCTACCGCTCATCGACTTCCACGCGGGCGACTGGATTACCGCGCCAACAGTCACTCACGGCGAGAAGGTGCGCGTGCAGGAAATCGACCTGAGCATGCGCCAGGGCGAGGGACTATCCGCCAGCATCGCACTGAACGACATCAAGTATGATGCCTCGGTCAAGCAGGCGAAGAAGATAAAGGGCATCACGGGTGGCGCGGCATTGGCCGGAAGCGAGGGTGGCACGACCGCCTCGTCCGACCGTGACCATCGCGTGCCGAAAGCCCCGCAGGGACTTGTCGTGCAGACCGACGCCTATATAGGCTCGGATGGCTATGCGCATGGTCTGGCCACAGCCTCGTGGAGTGCGGTCACGCAGGCCACGAACAATACCGTCATTGAGATTAGCAATTATGCCGTCGAGTGGCGCAAGCACGTGGATGGCGCGCCCTGGCATTCTGCCGGCACCACCGATAAGACGCAGCTCGGTTTCGGAGGCTTGGATTGTGGCACGCAAATCGAAGTGCGCGTCAGGGCAGTGCCGACATATTCCGACAAGCTGGGTGATTGGTCGGCTGTCGTGGTGGCCACCGTCGAATCCGATACGACGCCGTGCTCAGTGCCCTCCAAGCCGACTGTCTCCTCCGAGCTGGGTGTGATCACCGTCCACTGGGACGGCAAGACCGCTGCCGGCGCGCAGATGGAGCCTGACTTCGACCATATCGAGGTGGGCGAGGGCGTCAATGCGGCCGGCATGACCGTCATCAGCGCCACGCAGTCCGGCCCGGGCGATTACCTCATCACCGGCCTGAAAGCAGGCTCCCAGCACTCCTACGCCTTGCGCTCCGTCGATCATGCGGGCAATCGCTCCGACTGGTCGGCAGTCGCCTCGGTGACCGTGGCTTCTGCTGTCTCGCCTGAAGAGGTCAAGCAGATTCAAAAGGATTTGGCTGACAATCAGACGGCGTTGAAGGACAATACGGCGAAGCTGACGCAGGCGCAGAAGGACATCCAAGCCAACAAGTCTAATCTTGACGCGGCGTCCAAGTCGCTCGCCCAGGCGCAGACCGACCTGACGCAGGCCCGGAAGGATATCGCGCAGACCAAGAGCGACCTGACCGCCGCGAATGGCGAGATCAGCACGGCGAAGGAGTCGGCGGCGCAGGCGTATGCCGAAGCACATTCGAAGAACCACACTTTCCGTGGGCCTGACGAGCCGAAGGACAATCTGATTGTCGGTGACTTGTGGCTCAAGACGCAAAAGTATTGGACGAGGTGGCAGGGAGAGAAGAACGCCTCACCGAGCCTCTTGGCTGACTTCTACACGTACTGGCAGGGCGCGCCTAACGCCTCGCCCAGCGTGCTTGTGCCATTGTCTGATCGCGTGATTGACACGCTTGTCTGGGATGGCTCTGCATGGAACCATCTCGGCTATGCCGACGTGGAGCGCAATGCCGACGAAATCGCTCAGGCGAAGTCCGACATCGCGGATAACGCCGCGAAGACCACCGACGCGAAGAAGGCTGCTGAGAATGCCGCTGCTGCCGCCAAGACGGCTCAGGGCACGGCTGACACGGCGAATGGTGCGGCCAGGACCGCACAGGACACCGCCAATGCGGCTCAGACGGCTGCGAAGAGCGCCACCGCGACCGCCGGTCAGGCCAAGGACGCGGCCAATGCCGCACAGACCGCCGCCGAGAGCGCGAAGAAGACCGCAGGCAATGCGGAGACGCTGGCCAACACCGCCAATGAGTCCGCCAAGTCCGCCAAGTCCGACGCAGCTTCGGCCAAGACGGACGCGGCCAACGCGAAGACGGACGCGGCCAATGCCAAGACCACCGCCGCGAATGCGTCCAGTGTGGCGACACAAGCCAAGGCCACGGCTGACAGTGCGGCACAATCCGCCACCGATGCGGCCAATGCAGCCCAGAAGGCCAATACCGCAGCAGCTGCCGCCGCTGGCGTGGCTAACGGCAAGGCCGACGTGCTCATCCAGAGCACGGCGCCGGCCACGTCGATGCGCAAGGCATCTACACTCTGGATTGACACCACGAACGGCGCGAACACTCCGAAAAGGTGGAATGGGTCGGCTTGGGTGGCCGTGACGGATAAGGCCGCGACCGACGCCGCGAACGCCGCCGTCAAGGCCAATACGGCTGCGAAGACCGCGCAGGATACGGCAGACAAGGCCAATATTGCTGCCGCTAATGCCGCGTCTCAGGCGAATCAGGCGCAGGCCGCCGCGAAAAAGGCGCAGACCACCGCGGATGGCAAGAATCTGATCTACCGTGGCCCCGACGAGCCGAATCATGATGGCTTGAAGCCGGGGGACATGTGGTGGAGGACGCAGAAGTATTGGACTCGCTGGAAGGGCGAGAAGAATAATTCGCCGTCCATGCTTGCCGACTTCTACACCTACTGGACTGGTGCGCCAAACGCCAGCCCTTCCGTGCTCGTGCCCTTGTCCGATCGTGTGGTGGAAGTCCTTACGTGGGATGGTACGCGCTTCGAGCCTTTTGACCTCGTGGCGAACAACATCCTCGCTGCTGGCACGGTGGCCGCGAAGCATCTCGCCGCCGACTCCGTGACCGCCGAGAAGGTCAAGGCCAATGCCATCACGGTGGACAAGCTCGCCGCAAACAGCGTGACCACTGAAAAGCTGGTGGCCGATGCGGTGACCGCCGCGAAACTCGCCGCCAACTCGGTGCAGGCTCGGAACATCGTCGCACTGGCCATCACATCAGACAAGCTCGCCGCGAACAGCGTCACCACTGCGAAGCTCAAGGTCACGGAAGATATGACCGTGGCCTTGCTCAACGTCCACAAGATTCAGGCCGGGGAGATTGCGGCTAATGCCGTGACCACTGCTGCCTTGGCGGCTGGTGTCGTGAATGCCGACAAATTGGCTGCTAATTCGGTCAATGCGTCCAAGATTGTGACTGGTGCCATCACCGCCGACAAGCTCGCGGCAAACAGTGTGACGGCCGTCAAGATCGCGGCTGGCACTATCACTTCCGACAAGGTGGCGGCAGGCCAGTTCAGGGGCTATGTCTTCACCGGCGCGATATTCCAAAGCTCCGAGGCCGCGAACACGGGAATGAAGCTCAACAGCAGCTCGTTGCGGATGTGGGATTCGGCTCATAACCAGACCGTCTACCTCGACGGTGAAGGCAAAAGCAACCTGCTGACCGGCACGTTCCAAACCCGTGTGAGCGGGCATCGCGTGCGCATCAGCCCCGACTACCAGTCGTACATCATCGGAGGTTCGGAGACGTTCGTTGGTGACGGATTGGAATTCCCCGCATACAACGGTTCCACCGCCTACTACAGTCATCCAGCCATCGCATCGGCCATCCAGTCGAATCAGGTCGGCTCGATGGGCGAACTGGACTTGTGGAGCGGACACGTGAGCAAGAACGACCCTGCTGCGTTCATGTCTCTCAGATCGAAGCCGCGCAAGAAAGGCGGTACCGGCAGCGGCGGCGTCACATCCAGGGTGCATGCCGTGGCGAACACGGATTACGACGAGCCGGACGAGAGCAAGAAAAGCAGCGCTTACCTCACTCTGTCCGGCGATAGCGCGAACGGTTCGGAGGCCTGGCTCGGAGCGCAAGACGCGAACGGCGAGGTCGGAGTCGGCGCGAACATCGGCACCGGATACCTGCATTTCGGCGGCTATCTTGGCGGCATCACGAACCGTTTTACGTTCCAGGCCCAGGCTGCGTGGAAGGCGTGGTATCCGAATTCCGGCTCGAAGATTGCGGCCGGCGCGGCAATGCAAGTCAACTGCACGTTCAGCCCGACGAAATACGGCCACTATTACGTCGTCGCGAACGCGGATTCGCAATGGGCGGGCATCATCGCGCATCCATGCAATACGGGCGGGCAGAGCGGCTTCCAGTTGAAGCTTTACAACGCCGACCAGCCTTGCCCGGTGGATGTTTACGCGGAATTCCTGGCTTATTTGGTCAAATGATTGGAGGGAATGTTGTCAGCGACTTTCGAAATGGATGATAACAGTGGGCTTTGCATTATCCGCTGTAATCCGCCCATAAACGGGTCGGACAGCTTCGTCTTCGCACCTGACGTGATTGCTTCGTGGAAGGCTTTGCTTGGGCTTGCTTCGACTCGTGAGGCGATCGCCGCGATCATGCAGGGCAAGGAGGACACGAGCCGGTACGACCGCGCCACCGGCAGGGGCGTGTGGACGGGGGCTTACGAGGCCTTGGAAAGTGCGCTGAATGATTCCGCCACCGGCGTGAGCATGCTTGCGGCTGATGGGGAAGTGTTGAATGACCCGCTGACCGCCGCGCGCAATAAGGCGCGTGAGGGCATGAACCTGCCGGTCATGTCGAATGAGACGGACGCGAATCTCATTGCCACACTGGCGGCTGATGACTCCGATGAGGAGCCGTCGAGTGGCATTGACGTGAGCGTGACCAAGACCATCGAGGGATTGGACGCTTTTCTCAATGACGAGTCCAGTCAATCAAATCTGGACGAGTGCGAGGAGAGATTCTATGAGTCCCTCATGCCACGACCTCAAAACAACCAACAATAAGGAGATTGATTATGGCCGATGTGACCACTGAGACCACTACCGATACCGCGCCTACCGTGACGCCCTCTGAGCCGTCCGGCGTGCTTGATTTGCGTCCGCCGAAGGAGTCGGTGCGAGCGGAATTGTGCCGTCTCGGATTGGAGTTTTCCAGCACTGACGGCTCGACCGAATCATGGAGGGATTATGCACGTGGCGTGCTTGCCACCTTCGATGATTCCGGTGCGTCCGTCACTTTGACGGACGTGAAGACGAATCTCGGCCGCACCCTCACCTTGGACGAATTGAAGGCCGTGACGCGTATCGACACGATGACCGCCGCAGACTAACCACTGCTTTTCACTTATTTTTTTCAACCCCTGCAATCCACACGGATTGCGGGGGTTTCGCATTAAAAGGAGACTTATTTTGACTCAGATTCCAGCCGACGCGAACGACGTCATCGACTCTCTTTCCGCGCAAATCGGCACCCTCACCAAACAAAACGCAATCCTGACCAGTCAGCTCAACGCGGCCATGAAATTGATTCCCGCCGACGTGCTCGACGCGACCAAGGAGACGGATAATGCAGAGGATTAACTATTTCACCAATCCGAATTTCACCGGCCCATTCGCCAATATAAACATTTCCGGTGAAGCGAAGGCATCATATAACGCCAATACCAAGCAGCTGAACATCTATGGCAACAATGGCGGTTATGGCTTCAACCTCACCGTGCCGAAAAACGCGGCACTCGTATTCGCCTGCTTCCTCTGGACGGAACACGACAAAAATCCGAATCCGCTCACGGTGTACAGTCTCGAGTCAAGCGACAACAAGATTATCGCTTCTGCCACCGTCTCCCAGAATGCGAACAATTTGCTCCTGCGATTCAACTCCACCGACAGTGGCCGGATTCGTGTCGAATTCTATCCGAACGGCAGTACCGCGAATATCGCCAATCCGATTTTGGAATTGGCCGACACTTACGATAAAGCCGTGGGGGGGGGGCTTCCAAGCTTCTTCACCGGGGACACGATGCCACGCGATTAAGACGGTCCGTCGGGCGGGTGATGTCCGATGATGGTCACGAACCTAATAAGCAGTCCACGCGCCCACGTCACGCTGAAGCCGGGCGAGTACACGTCGATTTCGACCATCGAGAAGACTCCGGGTACCACATACTGGGTCACGGTCTGGCTGGACGTGTCGGGCGGCTCCGTCACGTTGAACGGCTGTTCGGGCACCTTCAGCAAGAGCCAACGCATCGGATGGTCCTTCACGTCCCCGATCGCGAATCCGATGAGCCTGAGATACAGTGTCGTGTCCGGCAGTCCGACCGTCAAGGTGTGGAACATGGTCATGTGCGAGCTGGGCGAATACCAGGCGAACAAGGCATTGCTCGACGGTCTTTACTTTTTCGACGGGGATACGATGCCGCGCGCCTAATCCTTATGGGGGTGGTGGCATGAGTCTCATCGTTAATCACTGCGTCATGCCGAAAGACGGTGTGAGCGTCAAGACGACGAACACGACACCATCGGACATCACCTTCACGGGGTTGACGGCGGGCGTGAAATACCATGCGAGCGTCGTCTGTTACATGCTGTCCACGAGTGGCGACAATCCGCGCTTGCGTCTCACCACCAATGGCAGCGATAGTGGGCTGGTCAGTTCGAATGGTCGCGTGGATTACGTCTTCACCGCCGCCAGCACCACTCACGGCATTCTCGTCGGGCTGAACAATTGCACGGTCAATCTGAGCAAGGGCTTGTGCGTGCCTCAAGACCAGTGGCAGCAGCTCGTCTCGTTGGGATTGCCGGGCAATTATTTCGATGGCGACACCATGCCAAAAGATTAAACGATTTCAAGGAGATGTGATGTGTTTCAAACGTTTTTAGCGGGTTTTGGTGGTGTGGGTGGCGCGTGCGCCGTCATCACGCTCGGCCTGAAAGTCTGGCCGGGAGCGCTCGAATCATTGGCTACTGGGCTGTATGCCCACGTCAATCCCGAGCGCTTGCCGTATAACAGCGTGCTTTCCCAGCATTTCGCTAAGACGAGGCAGCTCGGCGAACGTTCCGAACGGTTTGACGGGCGGCTGGACGAATTGTGCAGGGACACGATAAAAAACACGCTGATTTCACTGATTTACGGTGACCAAAGCCACGACCACAGCGAGGCCGTCCGATACGAACTCGCCAAATTGGAGAAATTGGACGCGCACTGCTGGATAGTCGCAGCCGCCGAAAAATACCTGGAGGACAGGCAATGACGCACCTAGCCATCGCAGGCGGCGCATACCTGCTACTGCTCGCGCTCATCATCATGTTCAATCATGGCGCGCACAAGCGCTGAGCATTTTTCAACCATAAGGCCATTCGTGATCGGATGGCCTTTTTTCATGCCCCAAAACGGGGCGGAAGGAGGAAGCGTCATGGACGAGAACACCGTCATGACACCAGAGATGACACCGCAGGGCGACAGTCTGCCGCCCGAAAGCATTCCGATCGTGTCCGAGGAGGATGCGGCCAAGGCCGTGGAAGGATTGGAGGACTAGACATGGCAAGCGTCGGCACTTTGATCAACCGCATGCGCTACTGGTGCGCGGTCGCGAACTTGGGCTACAGCCAGTCCGACCGTTGGAATTTCAACCCCTCGGGGGTAATTGCGACTGCTCCAGCCTGGTCATCCACTGCCTGCGCGAGGCGGGTTTCGACACCGGCAGCGCCACCTACACCGGCAATCTGAGCGACAATCTGACCAAGCGTGGCTGGACTCGCCTGCCCGCGAACGGCAATCCGCAGGCTGGTGACATCCTGCTGAACGACGTGCACCACGTGGCCGTGTATCTGGGCGGCGGCAAGCTCGCACAGGCAAGCATCTCGGAGCGCGGCACCGCATACGGCAAGGCGGGCGACCAGACCGGCCGCGAAACCAATATCAGGGGCTACTACAGCTACCCATGGAACTGCTATCTGCGATACGGCGGCAACGCGGGTTCCACCGCATCCACCGGCGCTCTCGCAGTGGATGGCAATGTTGGTCCGGCCACCGTGCGCCGTTGGCAGCAGGTGATGGGCACCGCGGTGGATGGCATCATCAGCGGCCAGCAGGTGCCGGACGAACGCACCTACTGGCGTCCGGCCATCGACTCCAGCGTGGTCCGCTACGGGACAGGCGGCAGTGATCTGATCCGTGCCGTGCAGCGCCGCCTGGGCTGTGGTGTTGATGGTCTGCTTGGCCCGGCCACCATTCGCGCCATCCAAGCGCATTACGGCCTGGCTCAGGACGCGAGCTTCGGCCCAGCGACCGCACGAGCCTTGCAGTCGGCGCTCAACCAGGGACGATTCTAGGGAGGTTTCAATGGCTCAGCATGCAGCGCCAACGACTTTGGAGACCACGGTCAATAATCTGACCAACGAGCGTGAGGATGGTCAGGACAACCAGCCGCCGGACGCATACACTCCGGTCTTCTCTAAGCAGGTGCGCACCGTCGTGTACGTGCTCGGGCTGATCGCTTCGTGCGTCGGCCTCGGCTTCATGACCTTTGGTGACGCGGCCATCGGCGGATACATTTCGACTGTGGCCGGTTTCATCGCGTCCGGTCTTGGCGTGGCCTACAATCCGCTGCGCCGTGATTGATTTTTCTGGCGTGAGACTCAAACTCACGCCGGAAACTCAAGTGTGGAAAAATTTGCGGCACTGTAGTGTCCGTGGAATTTTTTACACCCTGTTTTTAAATTTGCCCCTTCTCCATCATGGAGGAGGGGCTTTATTTTTAGGACTTTCAAAATGGGCATCAGACAGCAGACGATTGACGATTATGGGTCGTTCGTGGAGAAATTCAAGCCGAAGAAGACCACGGACGACTGCTACACCCCCCCCGCAGTGTATGGGGCGATAAAAGACTGGGCTTGCCGGGAATACGGTATAGACCCTGATAAGGTGGTGCGCCCGTTCTATCCGGGCGGCGATTACGAGCGGTTCGACTATTCGGACGGCAAGGTGGTGGTGGACAATCCACCTTTCTCGATTCTATCGAAGATATGCACGTTCTACCGTGACCGTCATATCCCGTTCTTCCTGTTCGCGCCGTATCTCACGATCTTCTCCAGCACGTCGCGCAATGGGGCGCACATGATCGTCACTGATTCGACCATCGAATACGCGAACGGCGCGCAGGTCAACACGTCGTTCGTGACGAGTTTCGGTGATGACCTGATCCGCACCGCGCCGGACTTGGCCAACGCGATCGATGAGACCGTGAAGCGCGTCAGGAAAGAGCAGCGCAGGCATCCGCCGAAATACTCGTATCCGCGTGAGCTGCTTACCGTGAGCAGGCTTGGTAAGATTGGCAAGCAGGTCGAGTTCTGCGTCAAGGCTTCAGACGTTGCGTTCACGAGGGCTCTCGACTCGCAGAAGGCCGTGAAGAAGGCCATCTACGGCGGCGGCTATCTCCTGAGCGAAGCTAAGGCCGCGGAGCTGAAGGCCGCGGAGCTGAAGGCCGCGGAGCTGAAGGCCGCGGAGGACGTGACCATATGGCCGCTCAGCGAAAACGAGAAGCGGATCATCGGAAAACTCGGTTAAACATTGCCCCTCTCTCAGCATTGCTGGGGGAGGGGCTTTTTCTTGTTATTCGGCGTGTTTGCGTGGCCTTCCTCCGCCGACACCGCGGCCGGGGCGTTGTGCGTTCCATTGGTCGATGGTGTCCTCGCGCCAGCCTCTGGCCTTGCCGACAACCACGTCCGGGTCGGGCAGCCTGTAGCGTGCCAGTGCGCCTTTGGTGATTCCGAGGCGTTCGGCCACCTCGGTCATGCTCAGATAGCGTTCAGTCATCCTTGCCGCCCCGTCTGTCCATGGCGAGCGTGGCAAGGCTCCAGATGCCGGCCGCGAGTCCGAACAGTCCGGCCTGCCATGGTTTTCCAGCGAAGCCGAGCATGGCCGACAGCAGGCCGCATGTGATGCCGCAGACGGCGAATATGGTGCTTGTTTTCATGATGGCCATGAAATAGGATGGAACCGGGGTTCCGGGCACTAGGTCTGCTCGGAACCCTTTCGTCATCTCTTATGGCGTGGTCGGCGCCGTATCGAGATGATGAGCGCCGCCAGTGCGATGATGTTGCTCACCACCGAGCTGATGGCGGTCACGATGTCCGTCCATTTCATGCTCACCTCCTTTCCGTTGACATAACTATTATAACAAAGTATGTAAAGTATTGCAAGCCGAAACACAAAAAACAGAGAAAAAATCAACGGATTGATAGACTTGATGCCACGCAAACGAAGGGGCGAGCATGGCCTACACAATCAGACAATACGCCACCAAAGACGGAAAAAGATACGAGGTGCGCTACCGTAAGCCGGACGGTTCGTCCACCGGAAGGCGTGGCTTCAAGCGCAAGATGGACGCCGACGCGTGGGGAGCGGCCAATGTGACCACAGCGAAAAGTGTCGGAGCTTACATCGACCCACAGGCCGGAAGAAGACTCGTGGAGGACTTCTGGGAGCCGTGGCTGGCCGCCAAGAAGACCAAGGCGAAGCCAAGCTACATCAAGTCGCTGGAAGACGCTTGGCGAGTGCATGTGGAGCCGCAGTGGGGCATGAGGGAGATGCAGTCAATCACGCGCGACGAGGTGCAGCGGTGGGTCACCGATCTGGCAGGACGACGCAGTGCGTCGGTGACGATTCGCGCCGAGAATCTGCTTCGCAGCCTCATGGAGAGGGCAAAGGCCGATCGGTGCATCCACGACAATCCATGCGACGGCATCGAGCTGCCGCGCAAGCAGGTGCGGAAGCACGTCTATCTCTCGGCTGACGAATTGTCTCGTGTGGCGATGCAGTGCGGGTGGCGTGAGCCGATCGTGCTGACCTTGGGCCTGTGCGGCATGAGGTGGGGTGAGCTTGTGGCGCTCCGTGTCGAGGATGTCGATCTGCAACGCTGTCGGCTGCATATATATAGGAGCATCACGCGTCTTTCCAGCAGGATGGTGGAGACCGACCCGAAAACCCATGATGGACGTTCGGTGATGTTTCCCCTGGTGTTGCGTCCACTGCTCGCCAGGCAATGCGAGGGGCGCAGGCCGTCCGATTTTCTTTTCACCGCTCCCGGCGAGCCTTTGGACGAGCCGATGGGGAATGGCTGGAATCCGACGCGAAGCGATGGGTGGTTCGCGGTGGCGCTTCGCCGCGCGGGCGTGGAGCGTGGCCACATGACGATTCACGATCTGCGCCATACGGCCGCTAGTCTCATGGTGCAGTCCGGCGCTAACGTCAAGACCGTGCAAAGGCAGCTGGGGCACAAGAGCGCCGCCATGACATTGGACGTTTACGCCGATCTCTTCGATGATGATCTGGATGAGTTGTCGGAGAGGATGGGTGGTTTGCTTTTTTCGCGGAATGTGGGCAAAATGTGGGCAAACGTGACGCAAGGTGTCGATGGAACCGTTGAAACGGTTGGTGTCTGAGGCTTTTTGCCGGTGGGTTCGAGTCCCGCTGGAGGCACTTTTGGAAACCGCCAGAGATGGCGGTTTTCCTTTATTCTCCAACGGTTTTGGCATCATCGCGATTCACTGCGATTCAACCCTTTTCCACGGTGGGTTATGGAAAAATGTGGGCAATGTGTAGGCAAAATGTGGCATATCGTTCCCGAAACATTCCGTAGGTACACTGTCGGACATTACAAACCGTATGACACCGACTGAAACGGATGACGCATGACTTCGAAAGACATCAAGCCTGTAATCGAACAGCCCGCCACTGAAATCCCCCTGATGCTTGCGCAGGTGATTATCGTTGCCGGCGTGCTCGCTATCGGCGAAATCGCATGTTCTCCGCTGTACTTTACCTTGATGGACCATTCGTTGGCACTCGTTCCGTGGGCATTGGAAGCCGCATTCCTTGCCGTGGCGTTCACCTTCGTTGTGGGCTTCGCATTGTTGTGGTGCGCCGAATCGTTCACTTTCAAACTCAAGGAACGATTCCGCCCGTTCGGCTATGCGGCGGTAGGATTGATTGGATACGGCGTATGGAGCCTGCTGGTGTTCACCGCCACCATCAATTCGATACTCGCCAAAGTCGGGGAAAGCGTTCTTACCAACGGCCAGGTCGGCGCGATCGCGCTGAACGGAGCAGCCTTGGGCTTCGTCGCTTTCCTTTTCGCAAAACTGCTCGACGTCAAACTCGGCAATCGCAAAACCGTTGCGATAATTCTGCTTATCGCGGAAATCGTCATTGCCATCATCGGCCTACTCATCATGATTCGCATGTTCAGCGTGCTTTACGCGGCGTGACGGCGAAGACGCGGAAAAGAGAGCGCAATATACATGTTCAGCATTCTGGAGATGTTCACCATCGGCGTCGGCCCCAGCTCGTCGCACACCGTAGGGCCGATGGTCGCGGCCAGCAGATTCGCTGCCTCCCTTGAACGTGACGGCATACTGAACCGGGTCGGCCGCGTGCGAACGGTACTGTATGGTTCGCTCGCCCTGACCGGTCTTGGGCACGGTACCGATCGCGCCACGGTGGCGGGCTTGGAAGGCAACGTACCGAAAACCGTCGATACCGATCACATGAGCAATATCCGTATGGAATGCGAGGCAGGCGGCGAGCTGATGCTCAACGGCACGCATCGCATCGATTTCGATTACGGACGCGATGTGGTGATGGATGTATGGCACCGCATGGCGGCCCATCCCAACGGCATACGATTCCAAGCCTTCGACCGGCAGAACAATCTCATCGACGAACAGGTCTGGTATTCCATTGGCGGTGGATTCGTCAGACAAGGCGACGCCGACGACCTGATGATCGGCATCCATGAGAAACCCCCTGCGGGAACGGCCTTCGCCGATCAGACCGACGATTCCTCAACCGATATCGATATGGACATGCCCTATCCGTTCACCACATGCGACGAACTGATCTCGCTGTGCGATGAACATCACATGAGTGTGGCCGATGTGGTGTGGGCCAATGAGACGGCCATGCGGTCCGCCGTGCAGGTGCGCAGCGATTTGGACACTGTATGGCATGTGATGCGCCGCTGCGTGCAGCACGGTTGCAATACCAACCAAACCGTTCTGCCTGGCGGCCTTGACGTGCCCCGCAGGGCGCCAAAAATGTATGCAAGGCTCGCATCCAACAGCGACGTGCTCAAACGGGACGGCAGGCGCTCCGACGCCGTACTCGAATCATCGGACGCCGCATGGGTCGACCTCTTCGCATTGGCGGTTTCCGAGGAGAACGCGGCAGGCGGACGCATCGTCACCGCGCCTACCAACGGTGCGGCTGGCGTCATTCCGGCGGTGCTCCACTATTATTGGCATTTCGTGGATCATGCGGATGAGGATGGTGTGGTGACGTTCCTGCTGACCGCAGGGGCGATTGGATACTTGTTCAAACGCAACGCGTCCATTTCCGGTGCCGAAGTCGGATGTCAAGGCGAGGTCGGCACAGCCTGTTCCATGGCCGCGGCGGGGCTGTGCGCCGTGATGGGCGGCACGCCTCACCAAGTGGAGAATGCCGCGGAAATCGGTATCGAGCACAATCTGGGACTGACCTGCGATCCGGTCGGTGGTCTGGTGCAGATTCCCTGCATCGAACGCAACGCCATGGCGGCCAATACCGCCATCAACGCGGTCCGTATGGCCATGCTGGGCGACGGCACGCATATCGTGAGTCTTGACCAAGCCATCAAAACCATGAAGGACACCGGCGAGGACATGATGGCCAAGTACAAGGAGACGTCGAAAGGCGGTCTTGCGGTCAATGTTGTTGAATGCTAGCGATGGATGGTGCTAATCTTGGTGACACTGTGTTTTTTCAAGGAGGTTCACCATGGCATCTGAAATGCCTGTTGTCAATGCCGAATTCGGCGATCGCCCGACCATCGAATTCCCGACTGAGATCGCTCCCGCCGGCCTGAAGGTCGTGGAGCTCTTTGAAGGCAATGGCCCGATGGTCCGCCGTGGAGACACCGTCACCGTCAACTACCATGGTGTGGTCTGGGGCAAGGACACCCCGTTCGACTCCAGCTTCGACCGTCACCAGCCGGCCACGTTCGGCATCGGTGTGGGACAGGTCATCAAGGGCTGGGATCAGACCGTTCCGGGACATAACGTCGGTTCCCGCCTGGTGGTGTCCATTCCGCCGGAGTACGGTTATGGCTCCCGTGGCGTTCCGCAGGCCGGCATCGGCGGCGAGGACACGCTGGTGTTCGTGATCGACATCATCTCCACCCGCTGATTGACGGGTATCATTCTTCCAAGGTCAAGGAGGATAACATGGCCGAAGAAAAGACGATCCTGCTGACGCAGGAGGCGTACGACAAGATGAAAGAAGAACTCGCCTGGCGTGAGGGCGAGTACCGTGACGAGATTCTGTCCAAGGTCTCCGCGGCGCGTGCCGAAGGCGATTTGAGCGAGAACGGCGGCTATCAGGCTGCCCGTGAGGCGCAGCGCGTGAATCAGGGACGCATCGACGAACTGACCGTCAAACTGCGCAATGCGAAGATTCTGACTGCGCCCAAGGCCGGTGAGGTCGGTGACGGATCCCTAGTGACCCTTGAAGTCAACGGACGTGAAATGGTGTACGTGCTTGGCACGCGAGACCTGTCCATCGCCACGGATTACAGCATCATCAGTCCTGAATCGCCGATTGGCGCCGCCATCAATGGCGCTCATGCCGGAGATACGGTGACCTATACCGCTCCGAACGGCCGTGAGATTTCCGTGACCATCAAGGAAGCCAAGCCGCTCGCCTGACATACGTGTGACGAAAACAACAGCCCGTTCCTCCATCGCATTCGTACGATGAGGGGACGGGCTTATTTTGTTTTGTCCATGTGGGGTTGATTACGCCTTAGGGCCACAATTGCACGATCACCATGTAGATGGCCACCATGTGGCAGGCGTATCCCGCCACGGTTCCGGTATGGAAAATCTCATGGAAGCCGAACACCTTCGGCCAGGGGTCGGGCTTGCGCAGCGCATACACGATGGCTCCGGCGATATAGCAGGCGCCGCCGGCACACAGCAGTATCACCACGGTAGGTCCGGCATAGGGGGACATCCAGAACAATCCCATGAACGCGACGCCGGACACGCCGAAAATAATATAGACAAGAACATAAAGCCAGCGAGGCGCGCTGATCCAGATGACATGGATGATGAGCGCCACCGTGGTGCAGATCCACATGCCCGCGATGATGGAATCACGCCAGAATGGCGTGAGCGCGAAGGAAACGGGCGTATAAGTGCCGGCGATCAGCAAAAAGATGTTCATATGGTCGATGCGACGGAGCACATCGGTAACCCGTGGTGACCAATCTCCCAGATGATAACAGGCGGAATTGCCGAACAGTACCAGCGAGCAGGTCATGAACACGGCGCACGCCCATTTGAGCCCGGTGCCATGAGCGAGGCAGATCAGCACGATGCCCGCGGCAAGAGCCAGGGGAGTGGCGATGGCGTGGATCCAGCCACGCAGGAGCGGCTTTGGCCTGCCATGCACGTCGAGTCTGATTTTGCGTTCGATTTCGGCGGGGACGATGCCTTCGATTTTTGCGGCATGGGCTTCGCCTTTGGCGATGGCACGTTTGGCTTTTGCATCCGCCTTGCGTCGAATGTTCTCGGCCTTATTGTGCGCCTTCACGCGAATGGTCTCAGCTTTCGCCTGCAGGGCCTGCTCGCGTGCTTCGGCGATGACCGCGCGTTTCGCCTCGATTTCTGCGTTTGTAGGTTTCGCCATCGGATGCCTCCACTATAAGTTACGGAACCGTAACCTACGTTAGCGTAACCGTCGGATATGTCAATCGGCGTTTCCGTATTATACGTGGGCATATGGTATGCAACCTCGCCATTGATGCGTATTATGGTTGCATGGCTGATTTCTCACATATCCTGATGACCCGTCCGGATTTCGGTGACGACGATCGTGAATGGTTGCACCAGTTGGTGGCCGATTGGCAGGTGATTGCCGATTTGAGTTTCGCCGACTTGCTGCTAATCCTGCAGAACGGCGAGGGCAAGTACATCATTGCCGAGCAATGCCGTCCGTCCACGGTGATGAGTCTGAGAGCCGAGGATGTGGTCGGCAACGTCGTCCCGGAATCCCTGTGCGCCGAGCTTGACGCGGCCATGGACTCCGAATCGGTGTTCCGCTCCTCGAAACTGCGTATGGTCGGCAAGGCCAAGGTCTGCAACGTGTACGCCCCGGTGCGTCATAATGGCAAGACGCTTGGCTTGGTGGTCCGCGAGACCAACATGGCCACACGCGAATCGAACGGCCGTTATGAGTCCGAAAGCATCAGCGCCGGCAAACAGCTGTATGAGATGATTCCGCGCGGCCAGTTCCCGTACCGTAACCCGGTTATGAACCAGCGCCATAACGCACGTGTGGCGGATGGCTTCATCGTGCTCACCGTCGACGGCATCGTCCGATACGCGTCTCCGAACGCCATCAGCTGTTTCCGTCGTTTGGGATCGGTCAGCACCATGCAGGGGGAGTATCTGAGCGAGATCGGCACCAAACTGCTGCATGAGAACGATCCGGTGCTGGAAACGCTGCCATTGGTACTGAGCGGCAAAGCCGCGGTGGATTCCGAATTGGACGCCAACAAAGCCGCGGTGTCCATGCGCTCTCTGCCGTTGATGGACGCCAATGGTCGCGTGGGTGGTATCGTGCTGTGCCGTGACGTCAGCGAATTGCGCCGCCGCGAGAAGGAATTGCAGACCAAGGACGCCACCATTTCCGAGATTCACCATCGTGTGAAGAACAATCTTCAGGCGGTATCCGCGTTGCTGCGCTTGCAGGCGCGCAAGACCAAGTCCGAAGAGGTCAAAAAGGAGCTCAAGGAAGCACAGCGCCGCGTGCAGACCATCGCCATGGTGCATGAGGGATTGAGCCAGACCGCCGATGAGATCGTCGACTATGACAAGGTCATTTCCAACCTGCTTAAGATGGCCGTCGATTTGGCTACGATGCGCGACCAGCACATCGATGTCGATTTCGTAGGCAAATTCGGCATGATGCCGGCACAGGATGCCACGCCGCTATCGTTGGTGCTTACCGAACTGATCACCAATTCGGTGGAACACGGTTTCGAAGGACGTAAGGAAGGACATATCACGATTTCCGTGGGCCGCGGTGGCAATAACCTCAACGTGGTGGTGGAGGATGATGGCACCGGCTTGGCGGATGAGGAGCATGATGGCATGGCTCGCTCTTCCGGATCAGGGCTTGGAACACAGATCATCAACACGTTCGTCACCAATGATTTTGGCGGAACGGTGCATTGGGAGCCACGTCGCGGTGGTGGTACCCGTGTGGTGCTCGACATGAAACTGCGTGCCGCGCAAGATAACTGACCTCTAGAACTGGAATGGCATATGGAAGGGCCGGTCGGATTCCATCGAATCCGACCGGCCCTTCCATATGCCCTGAAAAGAATCAGACCTGCATCTGCATGGCCTGCGAGCGACGTGCACGCATCGCGCGCCGCTTGAGCGCGCGCCGCTCGTCTTCGCTCAGACCGCCCCAAACGCCGTAGTCCTGATTGGTGTCGAGCGCGCATTTCAGACACGCGTCAATCACCTTGCAGGTACGGCAAACGGCCTTGGCTTCTTCGATTTGCTGATAGGCGGCACCGGTGTTGCCGACCGGGAAAAACAGTTCCGGATCCTTATCCCGGCACGCGGCCTTGGCTCGCCAATCGAAAGCACTGCTCATGTAATCGCCTTCCTCTTGCCATAAGTGGCGTTCTATCCGTTATTTAGATAACCACGAATCGGATGATTTTTCAAGACTTTTTCGCAAAAGAAGCCAAGTTTTTTTAGAATCCTTGGAATTCCGTGCATTGCACGGGACATGCCCGTGCTTGTTGGATGAAGACCCCACGCCCGGCAATGGCATAGTCATCGACGCCGAAACCGTCGAGAACCGCGCTGGGAATCCCCATCATCACATCGGTGGCTCTCTCTCCGCAAGGAAACGCAACACGTGTGAGGCAACGTTCAAGTAGGGTGCTTTGCGGCTTTTCCACAGCTGCGATTACCGTGACGGACGGATCGGCGAGTGCGGTCTTGAGCTTATCGGCTTCGGGCATGGCTGCGAAAGGGGAGAGCAATTCGTCGGCGTCATCCACGAACCATATGGTGCGTTCGTGCTGCGGCGATGTTCTGCCGTCGTCGGTGGTCCATTCGCTGTTCGTCTTGCGTGTGAACCGGATGGTGCAGCGACCGGATTCATAGAGACGGCTGGCGCAGCAGAGCAACAGATTGGTTTTGCCGCTTCCGCATGCGCCAATCACGGCGATGTTGCCGTGTCCTACGTCAAGGAATGCGGTGGAGATGAGTACACCGTCGTCGCTCAAAGCAAAAGGCACATGGTGCCATGCCTCTCGCTGTGGCGCCGTCAAATCGTCTTTGCCTGCATGTGGTGCGAGCGGCGCGGAGAACAAAGGGGAGGGATTGGTGGTGCCGCTGAATGCCGATGCGGTGTTGATGGCATGCACCAAGGAATCAATGTCATGGACCGCGCTGCAGCGGAAAGGAACAGTGCGTTGACCGTCATGACAGTAAGCGGCACCGGGGAAGGCCGGTGGAATCAAAGCTGCATCCTTGGTGCCGATCAGTTCATTCGATTGCATTTGGTCGGTGACGCGTAGGCAGATGCTCAGCGATATGTTGGCCTTCATATCGGCATGGACCTGACCCATGGGATTTTGCGTGCATACGATGAGATGCATACCCAAAGAGCGTCCGAGCGACGCCAATCGATTGAGTCGCTGCATATAGTCGGGTAGACGGTCGCGCAATGCATGGAATTCGTCAATGACCACCACGAGCCGTGCAGGGGGATGGGAAAGCTGGTCGAATCTGGAAACGCGTTCGGCACTTACCAAGGCCTCCCTGCGTGCCAATTCTTGTTCTATGGCGTTCAGCGCACGGACGGCATGGGCGAGGTCAAGATCGCAGACGTTGCCCACGGTATGCGGCAGACGCTCCAAAGCGTTGAAGGTCGATCCTCCTTTGAAATCCAGAAAGACGAAATGGAGGGTTTGAGGACTATGCCGAATCGCCAATGCCATGCACCAACTGATCAGCAGTTCGGATTTCCCCGAGCCTGTGGTCCCCGCGACCATGGCATGCGGTCCGGATGATGCCAGATCTATATGGAATATGCCATGTTCTGACATGCCGATGCCGTTCGTTGGGGAACGGACAAGCCAATTACGCACGATGGTGCGCCATATGAGCGGGTCGTTGTCCAGGCCATGCAGATGCTCAAAACTTATGGACGGCATGTCGGCGAAAAGCTGAGCATGGTCGATTTCGTTTCCGTTATGATGCGTTGGAACCGGCGAATCGCTTCCAGTAATGGTGTTGCTGTTCGTTTCTTCATGCCTGACGCGCATGATCATGGTGATGAGCATCAATGCGCTGCCAAGCAGACTCGGAGCGAGCATCGCCGCATAGAGCCAATGACGTTGCATGCACATGACAATCAGCATGATGAGCTGCGCCAGCAAAGGCGCGCTCCAACTCAATACAGTGAGATGTTGTTCGCTTATACGGTGAGGGGCCTTTTTGTTCATACGGCCAGCATGGGCAAGAGCGGCGGCATGCCGCAAGCCAATATGAGGGTTGTGGTCGGAGAATGTGGGTTATCCACATCCTCCGGCGTGTCGTCAGTTTTGCTGTTCGGCCAGCGTGCCCACGGTTCCTGCGGAATGCGTGCCGTGTGAGAGTTCGGAGAAAAGCTGGATGTTCTTCGCGTCATCCAGCAGAACGCACGATCCGACCCCATCGACGTAATAGTCCGGATCGGTCCAATACACGCTTCCCGAAATGCCATCCTTGCCTGAGGCGCTTTTGAAAGCCAACGCCATCCGAAGCAGAGAGGAAGTCGATGCTTTCTCATCCACGGTTACGGAGCTCAACGCCGCTGCGGCGACCTTTTTGGTCTTGTTGAAATTCGTGAGCGTCTGTTTGGAAGCGCCCTTCTTGACGATGGCGTTGATCACCTGGCGCTGACGTGCGGCACGGCCGAAATCGCCTTGCACATCGGCATATCGCATACGGGAGAACGCCAAAGCGGTGTTGCCGTCCACGGTGTGGCATCCGGCGGTCCAGTTCATACCCGAATAAGGGTCATTCACATTCTGGTCGTAGCATAGGTCCACGCCTCCCAAGGCATCGACCACTTTGACGAGTCCGCCGAAGCGGACCATTGCCACATGGTTGATTTTCTGGCCGGTGATGTCCTCCACCTCGTTGACCAACTGTTTGCGGCTGTACAGCTGCGCCACGGCGTTGATCTTCATATAGCTCCCATCGATTTCCACCAGGGAATCGCGAGGAATGGAAATCAGCGAGGATGATCCTGTTTTCGGCTTGGTGAGTACAAGAATGGTGTCGGTTCTGAAACCTTCGACGTCACCGGCATCTCCGATGGTGCCCTCACGTTCGTCGGAGCCAAGAATAAGCCAGCTTTCGCCGGCGGTGTCCGCTTTGGATGTCAGCCAGGTCTGTTTGTTGAGCTGGTCATCGACCCAGTTCCAAGCGGAGAATACCCCTATTCCCAGTGCGAGAATCAGTACAAGGAAAATGGAAAGGACGATACGTCCGACGCGAGGTCTTCTTTTTGGCACGGAAGCCGTCGCTGGAGAGGATGGAACAGATCGGAGCGCCGTGGAGACGGAGGATGACCCCCGGAACTGCTGCGTTGGATTGGCCGTGCGGGTATGTTCTGGAGCGAAGGACACCGGAGATGATGAAGGGTTTCTTCTTGTCTCGCTCGTTGCCCGTGCCGCAGGCTGGAAGCTTTGCGGAACCGAGGAAGAAGGACGCGCCGTGCGTTTGGCCGGTTTTACAGATGATGCATGGTCAGAACGTTTCGCCGGTGCGAAACTCGCTGGCTGGCTCGGTGCGCTTTGCGAGCGGGAGGAATCCGTGGACGGCATGGTTTTTTTGCGTCCTGATGACGGAATGAAACTTGGTGGCACGCTCGTAGGCTCTTTTGCTCCTTTGCCTTCACTCATGGTTCCTCCAAAAAGATTCGTCCCTGCGTCATACGTTGAAAGGGGACGTGATTGCGTGGTCTACGTCAGTTCTTTGCCGGAACGGCACATACGGTCGCATTAAGGTATCGATCCGCAAGGCCGATGTACTGGCCCGTGGTCGCGTCATGAATGGAGCCGTCATCCGGGTCGACGGTGCCGCCAGTGCTTGGATCGACCAACGTGCCGTCGGATTTGGTGATCAGTCCCGTGACGGGATCGGGAGTCTCGGCAGTGGTGTCCGACTGGTTGCTGTCGGTCGTGCCGGAATCGTCGGAGCTGGCTGAATTATCTGAACTGGTGTCGGAGAAGTCGCCCGAGTTTGAATCGGCGGTATCGAAAATCGGCTTGCCCGCTCGCATCTTCTCCCAGAGATTGTCGGCTTCGTCGGTCCAGACGGAACGGTTGGGGTCGGACGGTGCTGGGACCACGGGGACGGTCTGGGTCTGCAGGTTGGTCATGGTGAAATTCTTCAGGCTCATGGCAAGTCCCGCCAAAGCCGCGGTATCAGCCATGCCTTGGGATATGTTGAGCGATTTCAGCGCGGATTTCGCCAGCTGGTACAGCTGCGCGGTATCAGTGAACAGATTCTTGCTGAGCGCCTCGCTCAGCAGCTGCTTGATGAGATACTGCTGACGTGTGGTACGCGAGGTGTCGGATCCGTCTCCTATGCCGTGACGGATCCGGGCGTACTGCGTCGCCGCAACGCCGTCAAGATGGTGCATGCCCTTGTCGAGATTGAGTCCGGTGTACGGGTCGTTGACGTTCTGCGGAATGCACAGGTCCACGCCGCCGACTGAATCAATCATCTTGACCAGGCCGGCGAAGTCCACGACGATGAAGTTCTGAATATTCAACCCGGTGAGACTGTTCACGGCGTTCAGCGTGCAGCTGGCCGCCGAGGAGAGATCTCCGCCGGTTTTGTAGGCACCTGCGAAGATGGAATTGAACATGACGTTATACTGTGCGGGAATCGTGCCCTTCGACGTTTCGCACTGAGGCACGTCCACCAGGGAATCTCGTGGAATGGAGACCAGGTTGATTTCCTTGCGGTCGGCGGAGATCTGCACAATCATGGCGGTGTCGGCCTGATGGTTGCCGATGACGTCATCGAAACTGCCTCCGATGGCTTGGTTCTCCGCGCCGTCACGGGAATCCTGTCCGATCAGCACGAACTCGATCGGCTTGCCGGAGTTCGGATCGATGATGGATGCGTCCGTATTCAGGGAACCCTGGCCGATCACGCCGACCGAATTGTTCTTGATGATGCCATTGACGTCCATCCAAGTAGCGGCAGCTGCAGTGCCGACGAACACCAGAGTCGCGGCGATTGCCGCGGCGACTGCGGTCCTGACGTGATGCTGCACGCGATATCCCAGGCTGTGACGTGGTTTCGCATCCTGAAGACCATTGATGTTAGGAAGCTTATTGCCGGTTGATGACGTTGCCACGGTGTTGCCTTCCTGATTGAGATGCGCGTTTGACGCAATGCTTTTAGAACCTACCACTATCCAAATGGGCAATTATAGGGTTAATGGCCGATTTTCACCGATTCTGCGACTGTAGACCCCAGATTGGGCTGAACTTTAGCATGGATTTTCTGAAATATAGGCATTGACACGGGGAAACTTGACAAAATTACATTGCGTGTGTGTAATTTGAAGCGGTGTGAAAGTATGCGCATAAAAGGTGCGCACACAATTATGGGAGGACTCATGTGGGGCGTGACTGATGAGTCTTCTGAGAATCCGCTTGCTGAACTGTGGGGTTTGTTCAAGCGGGATGATGACGTGTCTTGGCAGCACAAAGCGCTGTGCTCGCAGACCGATCCCGAAGCATTCTTCCCGGAAAAAGGCGGTTCCACCAGGGATGCGAAGAGGGTTTGCGCCCAGTGTGAAGTCCGTGAACAGTGTCTGAAATGGGCCATCGACCATGATGAGCGTTTCGGCATCTGGGGCGGTATGAGCGAGCGTGAGCGTCGTCGCTACAAAAAAGAGCACAAGGAACGGGCTTGAAGGCATGGTGCGTCCCGTGCGTACACTTAAATTATGAATTCTAACGCCAGCAGCGATATCCAGACAATCGTGACCGATGTGCTGAACAGCAGACCGTATACGCATCGGCAGGACGTCGATATGTCCGTGGCTGCGGTGATCACCGCGCAGCATGACCTTCGATTCCTCGCTTCTACCGTTGGAGCGGTGCTTGCGCAGCGCATGCTTCCAGGAATGATCGTTATCGCCGATTGCACGGGGCAGATCGAGCAGCCCATGCAGATGACCTTCGATGTCATTCACTCATCACAGGATGTGCTTACGGAAGTGCCGGAAGCTAAAACGGTGAGGGTCATTCTGGTGGGAGTGAAGCAGGCGGCGTCCTTCATGGACGCTGTAACGCGTGCGATGGATCAGATCGGCATTGATGCCGGCATCCGCGCGTTGTGGACCTTGCATGACGATTCGCGGCCGGCGGATGACCGGTGCTTCGAGACATTGCTGGATGCGTGGAGAAACACGCCGACAGCCGCGCTGCTCGGTGCCAAGCAGTTGGATTGGCAGGCGAAGAACCTGCACAATGTGGGTTTGTATGCCGGGCACCATGATGTCGTTTCCTTGGTGGTCGACGGCGAGCCTGACCAGGAGCAATATGACGGGCGTCAGGATGTGCTGTCGGTCTCCCTATCGGGCGCGTTGGTGCCGTTGGCTACGTTGCGTGCGTTCGAAGGGGCTGACCCCTGGTTCGGCACCTTCGCGGAATCCACGGACCTGTGCCGCCGCATATGTCTTGGCGGTGGGCGTGTCGTAGTGGTTCCCCAGGCTCGCATCGCCCACAGAAGAGCCCGATTCGAAGGAATCCGTTCCAAGAACGGGCGCCCTGTGGAAGACGAGGACGGTCGCATCGATCCGTATCTTGCCGTACGCGAGGCGAATGCCAAATACGCGTACACTGACATGCACCGTTCATGGTGGCCGTTGCTTTGGCTGTGGTCCATCATCCAGTCGTTGGGATTGGCCGTGCTTTGCTTGGCGCGCAAACAGCCGTATCATGCATGCTGCGAGCTGGCGATGCCGTGGCGTGCGCTGCTGCGTCTGCGGGGTGCTTGGCGCGCCCATGCGCGGTTGCGCAGGCAAAGCAAGGTCACGCTTAAATCGCTATCCACGCTGTCTGCGAATCATCGGCAGGTCAGGGAATGGCTCGACCGTCGCCGTGCGTTGCGCGACCAGAGGGATGTCGTGCTGCTCAGTCCTCTTGAGAAGGACCATCTGCGTAAACGGTTGCTGCGTAGATGGGGATTGGCCTTCGGCGCGGCGCTGATTGCCGGCATATGGATAGTCGTGCTGTATTGGGACGTGCTTCGTTCCGTATGTTCGGGTGCGTCGATGTATTCCGCACAGCTGTTGCCCACGGGCGCGAGCTTCACCCAGTTGCTTCATACCGCGACCACGTCATGGTCGTATGCCTCAGGCACGGGCATCAGTGCGCCTAACGCGCCATGGCTGTTGGTGCTTGCGCTGGCGTCGGTGCTCACTGGTGGACATGTTGCCGGAGCTGTCGGACTGATGTTCTTCCTTGCAGCCCCGCTCATGGTGTTTTCCTTCTGGGCGCTGGCCGGCATCTTCACCCGCTCGGATGCGGTGCGCTGCGTGGTCGCGTTGGCGTGGTTCGCGTTGGCGTTGTCCATGGGACTTTATGATGACGCGGATGTCACGATGCTGACGGTCATGGTGTTTCTTCCGGCCGCTTTCGCCTTCTCGTTCCGTGCGGTCGGCATGTATCGGACGGAGGATCTGGTCAATCCCCACGCGTCGGTCCAGGCGGCGGCGGTTGCGGCGCTGTGTTTCATTCCGGTCGTCGCCGCGCAGCCGCAGTTGTTGCTGCCGCTGATGCTCACCTTCCTGGGATTCCTGCTGTTCGTCCGCTCCCATAAGCCCGCGTTGCTGCTGATTCCGCTTCCGGCGGCGTTCGTATGCGCGCCGACGTTGGTCAATGCCGTTCGTTTCGCTTCCGACGGTACATGGCGTCAGCTGTTCGGCAGCGTCATGCTGCCCTCCTCCACGCATGATGGCAAACCGGTCGTCGCGAATCTGTCCGATCTGTTGCTGCGGGTGTTCGGCATCGGCGCCGACGGTGGCGCATGGCGGTATGTGGCGGTTTCCATGCTGGCGTTGATCGTATTGCTGGCCGCGGTGTCATTGGTGTTGCCTTTCGTGCTGCGCGTGTCCCGTATGATGTGGATCGCCGTGTTCGCGGGATTGGCGACGGCCTTGCTGTCCGCGGCGATTGCGGTGGCCGTCGATGTGGATGGTCCGGTCTCCGGTTCCATGCTTCCGGGAACCACATATGCGATGATGGGCTTGCTCGCCTGCATCTGCATGATGTCGGGCGGCGCGGTTCGACGTTTCGTCATGCTGAGACAGCATGAGAAGACCGGCGCCGTCGAAATCGAAGGACGCGGCTCGAAGGCAGTGTCGATTGCCTCGCATGTGGGTCGTGCCGTATTGGTTTGCCTGCTGGCCGTCTCCGTCGTGGCCTGTGCGGGATTCAACTATGTCGAATGCGATCACAGCCAGGTAAAGACCAGCGATGCTGGACTGCCGATGGTGGCGACCGATTTCCTTGGGCAGGATGATGCACGTCGCGTGCTTGCCTTGCGTGCCGATAGCGCCGAATCGGTCAGCTACAGTGTGATGCGTACCGGTCGTGGCGACTTGATTGACAGCTCTCCCGCGCAACGCGTCGAAGTGGTTTCGGGACGTTCCGACGGGTCCAGCAGAACCATTGCGCAGGATTGCGCCCAGTTGCTGGCCAATGCCGATTCCGATGCCATCAACGAGCTTGGCAAGTTGGGTTTCGGCGGCATTTACGTTATCAAGCAGAACGGCGACAAAGCGCAGCGAGAGGCCTCGAACCAGCTCAATTCGAACATTGGAGCCTCCGACGGGACACAGAATGTCGTCAGTCTGGATAATGGCACGTATTATCGTTTGACGGTTCAGGATCTATCCAAGCAGCATATCGATCGAAGCGGGCTTGATAAGGCCGGCTCAAGTGTGTGGCGTCGTTCATGGCTGTGGTGCATGGGCGTCGTTCTTGTAGCGTATTGCCTGGTGGCGCTTCCGCGCATTCGTCGTCAGGGTCTGGAGGAAGCATGAGCAGACATTCTCGTCCCAATACGCCTTTGCGTATTGCGCTTGCCGTAATCTCGGTGTTGCTCATCGTGGTCCTGATGGCCGTGACGCTCATATACCGGCCATCATGGCTGCATGTGGACACGCCCACGGTGGAACGCTCCTCGGTGGGTCGTACCGTCAGCCCCCGGCAGCGGCAGACGTACTGCCCGTCTCGCATGACCATTGCCGATACCGATGCCTATGGAGATAGCGAATACCAGGCATCCAACGGCAATATCGCGTCTTCCGCGAGATACGCCGCCTTCGGTTCGGTGTTCCATTCATCCGTCGCCTCGATGGGAGCCGACATGACGGCATCCGTGTCGATGCTGGACAAAAAAGACGACTCGTCCGATGACATCTTTGTGGCTTCCGGCAATGTCGATGACGGCTCCCGATTGCAAGACACGCGTCTGCTGACGGCTTCGAACGGTACCGGCGCGGTTTCCTCAGTGATGTCATGGGCCACGGACGGTGATTTGAAGGGCGTATCAGCAGCCTCCTGCGTCGTGCCGGCGCTGAAACAGGCGTTCCTGCTTTCCGGTACGAAGACCGGCTTGACGCAACAGCTTGTTGTGGCCAATCCCTCCGCCAAGGACACATCGGTGACCATCAGAATCTGGGGCTCCGACAAATCCGGCGCGCTGGCGCTCTCCACCGGATCGACGCTGACCGTGGCCTCAGGCAAAGAAACGGTACTGAATCTTTCCGCAGCTGCTTCCGGCCAAGACGCGCTGTATGCCACGGTGACTGGAACTGACACTCCTGTGGCCGCAATCGTCCGCACCGTCTCCATGGACGGATTGACCCCAAGGGGATCGGATTATGCGCTTCCGAATAACGCTTTCGCGAAATCTCTGGCCCTCTACGGCTTGAATGGCGGAGATCATGCGACACTGTACCTGTATACGTCCCGCAAAACGGATGTCACCGTATCCTGGATCGACTCCAAGGGGGCACAGCAGACCAATCAGCAGGAGCTGAAGGCGAACCGCGCGTCCGCCATCGATCTTGGAGACGTTCCAAAATCCGCTACCGGCATCGCCATAGCCGCTTCCGAACCGGTGTCTGCCACGGCGAAGATTTCAGACGATGGCCCCGATGGACAATCCGATTTCGCCCTAGTCAATGCGTCCGCTCCGGCGAAGATCTCCGCCATCGCGGTTCCTGACCAATCCACCGCGACGGTAGGCTTCGTCAACACCGCGGATGAGGATCGGACAGCGATCATGACGGCTTACGACACGGACGGCAAACAAGTGGACAGGCGTGAAATCGCCATCCGTCCCTCGGCTTCGACGTCGGTGCGCATCGCCGATATTAATGATGGCGATGTCGCCGCCATCCGTTTGAAGGATCCCGCCCAAGCCGTGGTCTGGAATCTTCGTGTCGGACAGAAAGATGTGTCCGGTGCGAAACTCGCCGGACTTGCCATCATCGGCGCCGTCGATTTGAAGGAGGCCAGAGAGCAGGTCTGGGCGAATCAGGATATGACTGTTGTCCGTTGAAAGTCACATGCCCCAATCAGGATCTATTTCTTCCGGACGGCGTCCGTAGATTTCCGCCAGACGTGAGACCACCTCGTCCCTGATTGCGAATTGCAGGTCCATACGGTTACGGGCATGCGATTGCAGCGGCATGCGGTACAGCACGATACGGGGTGGAATGCCGTGCCCGGCGGGAAATGACTGCGATCCAAGATGCGGAACGTCCTCCCAAGGCGCGGGATCGGATGGCGGAACATCCTCCACAGCGAATTGGACCGGAGCTATGAGCTCAGGCCATGCCCCGTTGAGTCTGCGGATTTGCGCCACCAGCATATCGTCGAACATACCGCTTCTGGTACGGTACCGGGGCAGTCTGGTACCAAACATGGGCGTACGCGTGCCACGTCCATGGCGGTTGCGGTATATCGGGGTCTCCCAAGGCATCTGTTGCATGGTTTCTACCTTATCAGGGCTTATTCGAAACATGCGATACCATGGTATGGGCTGCTCGACAAGGGGAGAAATGATCATGGCGGATATTTCCGTACCTTATTGGAACATCGTTGATGTCAACATGCTGTGCGAAGGCGCGCGGCTGATTGGGTTTGACCTCGACAACACGTTGGCGCGGTCCAAGAAACCTATGAAAGCGGACATGGCCGAATGCTTCTCTGCATTGACATCATTGATTGACGTCGCGGTGATCACCGGCGGCAAATACTCGTTGCTGCAAAGTCAGGTGGTGGACAGGCTGTCCGACCATGCCGACAAGTCGAAACTTCACCTCATGCCGACCAGCGGAACCCGCTACTACCGGTGGGACGGGCAACGGTGGGGGAAAGTGTTCTCCCACGATCTAAGCGACGAGGACCGTGCCAAGGCGAAGGAATCGCTGGAACGGAATGCTCGTGAGCAAGGCATTTGGGCCACTCATGTCTGGGGCGAGCGCATCGAGGACAGAGGCAGTCAGATCACCTTTTCCGCATTGGGGCAGCTTGCCCCCGTCGAGGCCAAGGAGGCTTGGGACCCCACCAACGAGAAGAAGAACCGATTGGCCTGTGCGGTTGCTGCCGAACTACCGAATCTTGAAGTAAGACCTGGAGGCTCCAGCAGTGTTGATATCTCGCAGCGTGGCGTCGATAAGTCGTTCGCCGTCCGTGAACTCGCGGATATTCTCGATATCGAGGTCGGCCAGATCGTGTTCATCGGAGACCGGATGGAACCCGACGGCAATGATTATCCCGCGGCGAAGGCCGGCACAAGGGCTGTCAAAGTGAACGGTCCCGCGGATACCGTGAAATTATGCGGCGAGATCATTGCCAGATTGTCCCGATGACGGAGCCGGCGTGAATCTGATGGCGGGTTCATTCGCGCATATGGCGAATCTGTTGTTCCCACGAGGCTGTGCGGGATGCGACAAGCCTGATGACGTGTTGTGCGATGCCTGTCTTGCGTCATTCGACTGCGAACTGTCCCAACCATTGGAAACGGCTGAGATGGGTCGATGGTTCGCGTGCGGATGGTATCGGGGTGCCGCCAGACAGTCGATTCTGGCATGGAAAGACCACGGAGACGAGGAATGCGACCGTCCGTTCTCGGATGCGTTGTGCAGGCTTGCGGAACGCGCCGGTGTGATTGACGCCATGGATGGCGTTCGTGAGATCTGCGATACCATACTGGTCGTTCCCGCGCCGTCGTCGATTGCTTCCATGCGTCAGCGCGGACGACGGCACATGATGCCGCTGGCAAAACGGTTGTCGGCGTTTCTACGGTGCCGGACAGGTTTCCGCGTACAGGTATGCGATGCGTTGACGAACAAAGGAATCAAAGGCAAATCCGTCGAGACCAAGGGCACGGAACAGAGGGCGCAACGCCTTAAGGGGCATGTCATGGTTCGTCCGGGCGTCACCCTTCAAAACAAGGCGGTGATTCTGGTGGATGACATCGTCACCTCTGGAGCCACCATGCGTCGTTGTGTTGACGCTCTAACTTCACAGGGAGCTTTGGTCATTACCGTGCTGGCGTTGGCACACACTCCGGCCGGCAGACCTTTGACGGCGTAAATCGTCACTCGTCATCGGAAATGTGATATTTCGGCAAAGTGATTTCGAAATCGGCGCCGCGCGGATCATCCACCACTCGTACCGTGCCGCCATGCAACTGCGCCGCCCATCGGGCGATTGACAGTCCAAGACCGGTTCCTCCCGATTCGGTACCTGGTCCCGTCTTGCCTTTGACGAATCGACGGAAGATATCGGACCGCGCTTCTTGGGGAATCTGCGAGCCGAAGTTGACGACATTCGTCACAATCGTGCCGAAATCCTTGTTTTCATGCGCTTCGATGAGCACCGCGGTATTGTCTGCGGAGTGTTTGAGCGCATTGGCGATGATATTGGTGAACAACTGGCGCAGACGATCCTGATCGCCTTCCATTTCGATGTTGTCGGGCACGTGGATTTCGATATTGTGGGCATGCCCGGCATCGGCGATTTCCAACGGTTCCACGGTTTCGTCGATGAAATCCGCGAAATTGAATTTATCGATCTGCAGGCTCGCCGCACCGGCTTCCATGCGGGACAAATCAAGCAGAAACGCGATCAGATCCGACAAACGGTGCGTTTGGTTGAGAATGCTTTCCAGATTCGATGGGGTCGGTTCCACAACGCCGTCGGCCATGTTCTCGACCATGGCCTGCAACGCGGATACAGGCGTACGCAGCTCGTGGCTCACATTGGCTACCATGTCCCGTCTCATCTGGTCGGCATGCTGCAGTTCCTCCGCCATCTCATTGAAAGACAAAGCCAGCTGTCCGACTTCGTCGCGGCTGTTGGCATCGACATGCACCCGGACGGTGTAGTCGCCGTCCGCCATAGCCTCCGCGGCATCCCGCATCTCGCGCAGGGGAGAGGTGAGTCCTCTAGAGAAGAAATAGGTGATGCCCAAAGCCACGGCAAGGGTGATCGGCATGGCTATCCACAGGCTCAATCCGACTTTGAGCAGGAACCAAGCCATGATGAATGCGATGATGGTGGAAATGGTGATCAGCACGCTCAATTCCATTTTGAGCGAAGAGAACAAACCAATAGGGCGTTCGGTATCCAACGGATTGACCGAACGCCCTGGTTTTGAATCAGTGGTACGCATACCACCAAATCTTAGCGCATCATACTATTCTTCCGGCGGTTCGAACGCGTAGCCTACGCCATGCACGGTTCGAATGGTCTTCGAACCCAGCTTGTGACGTAGCGCCTTGACATGCGAATCCACAGTACGGGTGCCGGACGCATCCACCCAATCCCACACTTCCTCGAGCAGCTTCTCGCGAGTGAGCACGGACTTCGGCTTGCGGGCCAAAGTGGCCAGCAAATCAAATTCCGTTGGGGTCAAATGCACCTGCTCCCCATTGACGGTGACGATACGCTGGGCCGGATCGATGACCAGAGAGCCGAAATCAAGCAGTTTCTCGTTTTCGGAGTTCTTGGCGATGACCTTCGCCCTGTCCACACGACGAAGTAGCGCCTTGCACCGGGCGATGAGCTCGCGCATGGAGAACGGCTTGGTCATGTAATCGTCGGCTCCGGCACCAAGACCGATGACCTTGTCGGCCTCGTCGTCTCGCGCCGTCAGAATCAGCACAGGCACAGGACGTTCAGCCACGATGCGCTTGGTGGCCTCAAGACCATCCATCACGGGCAGCATGATATCCATGATGACCAGATCCGGACGGAGTGTGGAAGCGGCCTGGACGGCGCTGGCGCCGTCGGAAGCCACGCGCGCGGTCCAACCCTCCGCAGTGATGCGCTGCGCGATGGCGGTGGCCAAGGTCGGTTCATCTTCGACCACCAGAACGGTACGTGGAATTACTGTGGATTGTGCTGATGAATTGAGCATAGCGTTCCGCCTTTCTCAGAGTTCCGGCTTCAAGAATACTGCTCCCAGTGCCGGAACGGTGATTTTCGCGGACCAATCACGGGAATGATACTCACCCTTGACCGCCTTGAAGGTGCCGTTGTGAATATCGGAACCGCCGTACTTCTTATCGTCCGTGGTCAGCACTTCGGTCCACTTGCCGCCCTTGGTGAGCGGAACCTGGTAATCCTCCCATGCCTCGCCCGAGAAGTTCACGACAACGACCATCTGCTCGCCATCCTTGCCGATACGCACGAAGCTGAGCGTGTTATGGTCGGCGTCATCGCTGGTCAGCCATTGGAATCCGGCAGGATCGAAGTCCTGGCTCCACAATGCGGGAGACGCCTTGTACAGGGTGTTCAGGTCGGCGACGAGCTTCTGTACGCCACGGTGGTCAGGCCAATTGAGAGCATCCCAATCCACCGAACCGTCATGATCCCATTCGCCGTACTGCGCCACCTCATTGCCCATGAAGGAGAGCTTTTTGCCCGGATGGGCCCACTGGTAGGCGAACAGCGCGCGCACGCCGGCATAGCGCTGCCAGTCATCGCCCGGCATCTTGCCGAACAGCGAGCCCTTGCCGTACACGACCTCGTCGTGGCTGATCGGCAGCACATAATGCTCCGAGTATGCGTACACCATGGAGAAGGTGATCTCGTTGTGGTGCCACTTACGGTTGATCGGCTCCTCGTGCAGATACTGCAGGGTGTCGTGCATCCAACCCATGTTCCACTTGAGGCCGAAGCCCAAACCGCCGGCATCGGTCGGTGCGGTGATGCCGGGATACGCGGTGGATTCCTCGGCGATCATCATGATGCCCGGATTGTTCTTGTACGCGGTCGCCGTGGCTTCCTTGAGGAAGTCGATGGCCTCGAGGTTCTCTCGTCCACCGTAGATGTTCGGATGCCACTGGCCCGGCTTGCGGCTGTAATCCAAGTACAGCATCGAGGAGACCGCGTCCACGCGCAGCGCGTCGATATGGTACTCGTCCAGCCAGAAGCAGGCGTTGGCCACCAGGAAGTTGCGCACTTCGCGGCGTCCGAAATTGAACACGTAGGTGCCCCAATCCGGATGCTCGCCACGGGTCGGGTCCGGATCTTCGTACAGAGGCGTGCCATCGAATCTGCCAAGGGCGAACGCGTCCTTCGGGAAATGCGCCGGAACCCAGTCCATGATTACGCCGATGCCGGCCTCGTGCATCTTCTCGACGAGATACTTGAAGTCGTCAGGGCCGCCAAGGCGCGAATCAATCGCGTAATAGCCGGTTACCTGATAACCCCACGAGCCGGAGAAGGGATGCTCGGCCAGCGGCATGAATTCCACATGGGTGAAACCTTCCTTCTGGACGTAGGGGACCAGCTTGTCGGCCAGTTCGCGATAGTTCTTCACATCCTTGCGCCAGCTAGAGGCATGGACCTCGTAGATGCTGACCGGACCGTTGTGCGGGTCGGTCTTGGCTCGCTGGTCCATCCAGTTCTCGTCATGCCACGCATGGACGGAGTCGACGACGATGGAACCGGTGCGCGGCGGAATCTCATGCGAACGCTCCATCGGATCGGCCTTCATGACCCATTCGTTGTTGGCGTTGAGGATCTCATACTTGTAAATCGTTCCCGCTTCGACACCAGGAATGAATAGCTCCCAGACTCCAGAGGAGCCCAGTTCACGCATGGCGTGGGTGCGTCCGTTCCAGCCGTTGAAATCTCCCACCACACGTACCGCATGGGCATTCGGAGCCCACACGGTGAATGCGGTGCCCACCAGCTGTTCGCCCTTGACGCCGTCATTGGAGCCCAACGGATCGTCATAGCGCAGCACGCGCGCTCCCAAAGCCTCCCAAAGGCGCTCATGGCGTCCCTCGCCAAACAGGTACATGTCCAAATCGCCGATGGTGGGCAGATAACGGTACGGGTCGTCGGACACCACGGTGGAACCGTCTTCATATTCGGTGCTGATGCGATAATCGGGCACGTCGAAGCCGTCATCGGTCTTGATGGCCGGAATGAGTGCCATGAAAACGCCATTGTGTTCATGCACCGCCTGGGTTCGGGCATTTTCGGTGATGATCGTCACGGATTTCGCCAACGGACGAAGCACGCGGATCGTGACGACATCCTCATGCTCGTCGGGGCCGAGATGCCCGCCGAGCACCTCGTGTGGATTGTAGAACGTACCGTTGCTTACTGCATCCAGGTCGCCCTGTGCAACAGGAACGGCAACGCTATCTTCTTTGATCTTGGATTCTGTAGCCATGGGAAAAGTGTAAGCATGAAATGCTTGAAAATTGGCCCGTGTCGCGTCTTTTTTTGGTTTTTTGGCGGATTTTTAGGCAAGTCCAACCCTGATGGCACAATAATTCGGATTTTGTGTAAGCTTTTCACGGAGGATTCATGGGTTACAAGGTCGGCGACATGGTCGTCTATCCGCGTCACGGCGCAGCGAAGGTGGAGGCCATCACCGAGCGAACGGTCAAGGGTGTGCCCCGAGAATATCTGCAGCTGTCGGTGCTGTCGTCCGACGGGCTGGTCATCAATGTTCCGGTGGAGAACGCCAAGAAAGTGGGTGTCCGAGACATCGTCGGCGCCAAGGAGGTCGCGAAGGTCTTCGAGATTCTGCGTACTCCGATCATCGAAAAGGAAATGAACTGGTCCCGCCGGTACAAGCTGAACGTTGAGAAGATCGCCACCGGTGATGTGAATAAAATCGCCGAAGTCGTGCGAGACCTCGCCCAGCGTGATGTCGACGAGCATGGGCTGTCCGCCGGTGAGAAGCGCATGCTCACCAAGGCTCGCAGCATCCTGACTTCCGAGATCGCGTTGTCGGAGCATCTTGATGAGAATGAGGCCCAGCGTCTGCTTGACGTGAACCTTGGTTATGAAGCGCCGCGCCCTGGCGACGAGGATCATCACACCGAAGCTCCTGAAGAGGCGGCCATGGACACTTTGGCGCGCGTCGAGGCGGAGAACAAGAAGTCCAAGAAGAAGTAAGGGAATTTCCATGCGTATCGGTCAGGGATTTGACGCCCATCGATTCGCGTCCCATGATGCAGGCAAGCCGTTATGGCTTGCCTGTTTGCGTTGGGATGGTGACGGCATCGAAGGTGATTCGGACGGTGATGTCGCAGCCCATGCGTTGATTGACGCGTTGCTTTCCGCAGCCGGATTGGGTGATATAGGCATGCTTTTCGGTGTCGGTTCCGATTCCGCCGGTGCCGGCAAGCACGGCGACGAGATGCTCCGCGCGACGGTTGCGTATTTGCGTGCGCATGGCATGAGGCCGGTGAGCGCAAGCGTGGTCGTCGTGGCCAATCGTCCGAAAATCGGCAAGCGTCGTGACGAGGCGCAACAGGCGTTGAGCCATGCCATCGGCTGTGAAGTGTCGCTGACGGCCACCACTACCGACGGCATGGGATTCACCGGTTCGGGCGAGGGCATCGCGGCCATCGCCAGCGCCTTGGTGGAACCGATCGGCTGATACTTTCGCTACCTGCGGCGTGCCGATTCGATTATTTTGGCGACAATCCAGAACAGTGTGGAAATCGTCACGATGATGAAGCTTGGGGGAGCGGGGAACATGGCGGAAACCAACAGTCCACCCCAAATGGAGATCAAACAGATCACGGTGGAGACGACCATCGCGGCGAATGGGGACCGTGAGATGATGTTCGCAGTCGCGGCGGGCGTGACCACAAGAGCGAATATCAGCAATGTGCCCACGGCGGGCACCGCGATGGTGATCACACCGGCCATAATGGCCATGAAGCAGATGTTCATGAGATTCACCGGTACGCCTTTTGCCTGCGCCACCTGTTCATCAAGCGAGCTGAACAGCAGCGGTCGATAGATAACGGCCAAAACGGCCAGCAACAACACGTCGAAAACCGCAAATCCGACGATCTGCCCGTCCGTGATCGTCAGGATGGAGCCGAAAAGAATCGATTGCATCTGCTGCGAGGCGGAACTGGACAAGCGTGCGAAAAACAGACCCATGCCTGTGGCGAACGCCAATACGGTTCCTGTGGCGATTTCGCGTTGCGATGCCTTTTTGCCCAGTGCGCCGATCACCAATGCTCCGCCGAGAGCGAACACGCCGAGACCGGCACTGACCGGCAGACCCAACAGCACGGCTCCGGTCGCTCCTGGCAGTCCGATGTGCGCCAGCGCATGTGCGGCGAACGTGGAATGACGGGCGATGGTGAAGTAACCCATCACTCCAGCAGCCAAGGCGATGCACAGGCCGGCGAGGAAAGCGTTTGTCATGAATGGCGCGGTCAGCGTGCCCATCCAATCCGGATTGAAGGAGAAAGCGGTTTCGTTCATGATCATGCCTCCTGCGAAATGCGGTTGTGTTGGTGGAATCTTGCGATTTCCTCCGGCGCGTGGGCGTCGACGTCAATGTCATCGGGCTCATCCTCGCTTGGAGTGACGAACATATCTCCTTGGGGAGTGGTGACCACCTGCACCGTGGTGCCATATAGATGGGTGAGCAGCTTCGAATCCAGCACCTCGTTCATCTTCGCATAATGCGGATGCCCGTCGAGCAGATATACGGCTCCGGTGAGAATCGGCAGAAGCATGTTCAAATCGTGCGCCACTACTTGAATGGACATGCCGAGTTCTCGGTTGAGTTTGGCGAGCACGTGCACTGTGGCGCGTTGGCTGGCCAGATCAAGATTGGCGAGCGGTTCATCCAACATGAGTAGTTGGGGGTCCGACACCAGCGCTTGGGCGATGGCGACGCGTTGCCGCAGGCCTCCTGAGAGTTCCGACAGCCGGTATCTCGCCTTGTCCTGCATGCCGACGAATTCCAGCGCATTGCGTACTTTGTCTTTTTGCAGGCGGGTGATGGGATGAATGCCGAACCTTGCCCCGGTCAGGCCAAGCAGCACCGACTGTTCGGCGGTGATGTTCGATTCGATGTCGGATGCGTAGCTCTGCGGCACATACCCTATACGGTGATTCATGGCGCCGGCCGGCTTGCCGAGCACGGTTATGCCGCCGTGGGCGATGGGAATCAATCCGAGTTCGGCCTTCATCATGGTGGTTTTCCCGGCTCCGTTGGTGCCGACGATGGCTGTCACCGAGCCTTGCGGGATACGGAAGGTGCCATGCTGCCAGATGATGTGTCCGCCGCGTGAGACCCCTGCGTCGTCGAATTCGATACAGAATGATGCCTTGTCGTGCATGGCTCGCTCCCTTGATAAGTCAACGATAGTATTCTCACAAACGGTGTTGACAATCATTCTCAATAAGAAGCATGCATGGACGATGAAAAGTCTCGTGATGAATCCGCCTGGATCGTAACCGTTGCTGGAAAAAAGAGTCCGCCGATGTCGGGGAATTACTCGACATCGGCGAATCGGGGGAGGGAGGATGACCGTGGCTTTATTTACCGGGGTCCGTCTGCCCTGTGTTGTCCGGCGTTGCGGCGTCGGAATCGGAGTCGGGATTGTCGTTCGACGGCTGCTCGCCATTCGATTCAGAGGGAGAGGCGTCCGAATCTGATGATGTCGCATCATCTTTGGAGGGAACCGCCTCATTCATTTGCTTGATGAGCTGCGCGATCCATGAAATCAGGCTTTTGCTGTCGGCCGGCATCTGTTCCGTGACGTCGATGACCGGCACATCGGATTTGTGTGCGGTGCCGGTCAGAATATTTGTGGCATCATCCGCCTTCTGAACATTGTTGATCAGCATATCCACTTGATGCCCCTCCAGAATCTTCTGGAAGTCCTGGAGTTCCTTGGACGAGGGTTGCGAGCCTTCCGAGATGGACTGCGTGTAGCTTTCGGGAGTCTTATCGGATAGGCCCATGTCGCTGAGCAGATAATATGCGACCGGCTCGGTGGCTGCGTAGGAGACGTTCCTATGTGTATCGGAGAACTCTTTCATGCTTCTCTCGATTACCGTCTCGCGTCTGTTCCACGCCTTGAGTTTGTTTGTGAAGTATTTCTTTTGCTTGGGCATGATGCGGCTGTAGGTGTCGGCAAGCTCCTTCGCCATGGCGTTGCGTGCGTCGCTGGAGAACCAGAGATGGGGATTGTCTCCCTCAACGGCTCCGACCATTTGCGCGGCCGAAACGGAAACGGTGTCTCTTTCCAGGTTTTTTGTGGCCCAGGAGTCGTATCCCGCTCCGTTGGACACGACGACCTGTGCCTTCTGCAGGGTGTCGACAGCAGTGGTCTTCGGTTCGAACGTGTGGGCGTCCTCTGTTGTGGAGGACAGAATCGAGGTGACTTTGACGTGCACGCCGCCGATCTGCTCCGCCAAAGCCCCCCACTGGTTGACCGACGCCACCACGTTGATCGGGGTGGTCTGCTCCTTTGGTGTGTCGGGTGCCGTTGGTTGATCGGGCTCCGAAGAAGCGCCAAAGCAGGAAGCGGTGCCCAGCACCGTGCACAATGTGATTCCCGCGGCAAGGATGCGGAAAAATGGACGCTGGTGAGAGCGCATGTCGATTGCCTTCCTCTTGGGTCGTCCGTCGTTTCGGTCGCGTCCATCTCATATAGCACATGCGCGACTTACGACTGAAACCAAGATAGCCTACGATACTTGCAAATGCCAATACGACAAGCGACTTAGCGAGGAAGTGGACCACATGGGAACAAGGATTGATGGCAAAAAGGTGGCGGCACGGACCAAGGCGGACCTCGCCAAACGCGTGGAACTGCTGAAGGCGAGGGGAATCCAACCTGGGTTGGGTACCATTTTGGTCGGATCAGACCCCGGCTCCGTGAAATATGTCGCCGGCAAACATGCCGATTGCGCCGAAATCGGCGTGAATTCCATCAAGCGCGAGCTGCCTGAGAATGCGACGTTCGATCAGGTCGTCGATGCGGTCCGCCAGCTCAATGCGGATCCCGCCTGTACCGGATATATCGTGCAGTTGCCCTTGCCAAGGGGAATCGACGAGAACGCCATCATCGATCTGATCGATCCCAAGAAGGACGCCGACGGGATGCATCCGTATAATCTCGGCGAACTTGTGCTGCATGCCCGAGGAGACATTGCCACGCCGTTGCCATGCACGCCTCGCGGCGTGATCGAGCTGTTGCGCGCCTACGACATCGATTTGGATGGCAAGGAGGTGTGCGTGCTGGGCCGTGGCATCACCATCGGCCGTACCATCGGTCTGTTGTTGACTCGTAAGGCGGTCAACGCCACTGTCACGCTGTGCCATACGGGAACCAAGGATGTGCGTGACCACATGCGACGGGCCGATGTGATCGTCGCAGCCATGGGAGTGGCTGGTTTCGTCAAGCCGGAAGACATCAAGGAAGGGTCGATTCTCGTCGACGTCGGAGTATCCCGCGTGTTCGACGAGGAATCCGGCCGATACAAGGTCAAGGGTGATGTCGATAAAGCCTGTTACGAGAAGGCTTTGGCATACACGCCGAATCTTGGAGGCGTAGGGCCGATGACGCGTGCCATGCTGTTGCAGAATGTCGTGGAGATGGCCGAACGTCAGTTGTGAGTTTCGCGATAGTGCTTTCGGGCGTGTCGTGACATGCGACACGCCCGATTTTTGTGCATGGCTTCTTGTAGACTTTCGCCTTGTGTGTATTTGCGCACACGTATAACTGAAGAACGATTTTATCCATCCACTATTTTGTAAGAAACCACATTAATGGCAGAGAACAATAACGAAGTCGCCAAGGTCGCCATCAACGACATCGGCACCGAAGAGGACTTCATCAAGGCAGTCGATTCCACCATCAAGAACTTCGATGATGGTGATCTGGTCGAAGGTACCGTCGTCAAGGTCGATCATGACGAGGTCCTGCTCGACATCGGCTACAAGACCGAGGGCGTCATCCCCTCCCGCGAGCTTTCCATCAAGAAGGACGTTGATCCTGACGAAGTCGTCGAGGTCGGCGACACCATTGAGGCCCTTGTCGTCACCAAGGAAGACAAGGAAGGCCGTCTGATTCTGTCCAAGAAGCGTGCGCAGTACGAGCGCGCTTGGGGCGACATCGAGAAGATCAAGGAAGCCGATGGCGTTGTCGAAGGCACTGTCATCGAAGCTGTCAAGGGTGGCCTCATCGTCGACATCGGTCTGCGTGGCTTCCTGCCGGCATCTCTCGTCGAGATGCGTCGTGTCCGCGATCTGTCCCCGTACATCGGCCAGAAGATCAAGGCCAAGATCCTCGAGCTCGACAAGAACCGCAACAACGTGGTCCTCTCCCGTCGCCAGTACCTCGAGGAGACCCAGTCCGAAGTGCGCGAGACCTTCCTGTCCCAGCTTAAGAAGGGCCAGATCCGTGAAGGCGTCGTGTCCTCCATCGTCAACTTCGGCGCGTTCGTCGATCTGGGCGGTGTTGACGGCCTGATCCACGTTTCCGAGCTGTCTTGGAAGCACATCGATCACCCGTCCGAGGTCGTCAAGGTCGGAGACAAGGTCACCGTCGAGGTGCTTGACGTTGATCTCGATCGTGAGCGCATCTCCCTATCCCTCAAGGCCACCCAGGAAGATCCGTGGCAGCGCTTCGCCCGCACCCACGTTCCTGGCCAGATTGTCAAGGGCAAGGTCACCAAGATCGTTCAGTTCGGTGTCTTCATCTCCGTCGAAGACGGCATCGAAGGCCTCGTGCATATCTCCGAGCTGGCCAACCGCCATGTGGAGAACCCGGAGACCGTCGTCAAGCCGGGCGAGGAAGTCTTCGTCAAGGTGATTGACGTCGATCTCGACCGTCGCCGCATCTCCCTGTCCCTCAAGCAGGCCAACGACTCCGTTGATCCGGCTTCCGAGGACTTCGATCCGGCTCTGTACGGCATGCCGGCAGAGTACGACGAGCAGGGCAACTACAAGTATCCGGAAGGCTTCGACCCGGCAACCAACGAGTGGATCGCTGGTTACGAGAAGCAGCGTGAGGAGTGGGAGTCCCAGTACGCCACCGCTCACGATCTGTGGGAGCAGCACAAGGAATTCGTTGCCAAGGAACTCGAGAACGCCGAGGCTTCCGCAGCCGAAGACGGCCAGGCTCCGAAGGAAGAGAAGGTCGAAGAGGTGTCCAACTACTCCTCCGACAACACCTCCAACGGCACCCTCGCCGATTCCGACCAGCTCGCCGCTCTGCGCGACCAGCTGCTCGGCAAGTGAGTTTCGACGAATCAAAATAAACTGATTCGCGTAAACCGCTGATAAATGGCCCCGCACCATCAGGTGCGGGGCCATTTGCGTATGTTGCGAGTCCGTCAAACATTACAATGGCGGTTGTGATGATTCGAATTGGGTTGACCGGAGGCATCGCCGCCGGCAAAAGCACGGTCGCTACGCATCTGCGTGAACTGGGCGCGACGCTTGTCGATTATGATGTGCTCGCCCGAAAAGTCGTGGAACCCGGAAGCGTGGGCCTGCAACGAATCGTGGAACATTTCGGGCCGGATGCGATGAACGCGCAAGGTGGTCTTAATCGGCGATGGATGTCCGAACACGTCTTCTCCGATCCGAATGCCGAATCCGAACGTAGAATCCTTGACGATATCGAACATCCGTTGATCTACGATCTTGCATTGTCGGAGGAACGGCAGGCGGTCGAAAAGAATCCGGATGCCGTGGTCGTACATGATATTCCGCTTTTGGCGGAAGTAATCGATGACATACCCATGCGTTTCGACCATATCGTAACAGTCGAAGCACCGGAACAGACGCGTGTGGAACGTATGATGCGCACCCGTGGCATGAGTGAGGCACAGGCGAAGGCACGTATCGCGCATCAGCCCACGCGTGCGGCACGAGAATCCATAGCCGATGCGGTGATTGACTCATCCCAGGATGTAGAACACATGTTCGACTGTGTTGATAGGCTGATGGAACAGTGGCGTAAGGAAGCGAGACGGAACCATGGGATTCAACATTGAACGAGTGAACAAGCCGTTTGTGGTCAAATCTCCATATAAGCCTTCAGGCGACCAGCCGAAGGCCATCGAGGAGCTGGCCACGCGCATCGAGAATGGCGAGAACGACGTGGTGCTCATGGGCGCCACCGGCACCGGCAAAACCGCCACTACAGCGTGGCTGATCGAACGTCTGCAGCGACCGACGCTTATCATCGAGCCGAACAAGACGCTCGCCGCGCAGTTGTGCGCCGAATTCCGCGAACTCATGCCGGACAATGCGGTGAGCTACTTCGTTTCCTACTACGACTACTACCAGCCGGAAGCGTACATTCCCCAGACCGACACCTACATCGAGAAGGATTCCAACATCAACGACGATGTGGAGCGATTGCGCCACGCCGCCACCGCGAACCTTCTGACCCGTCGCGATTGCGTGGTCGTGGCCACCGTCTCCTGCATCTACGGTTTGGGAACGCCGGAAGAATACGCTGGCCGTATGCTGTTCCTCCAGGAAGGCCAGCAGATCGACCGTGACGATTTACTGCGCAAATTCGTGGACATGCAATACAAGCGCAACGACATCGCCTTCACGCGAGGCACATTCCGCGTGCGCGGCGACACCGTTGAGATCATCCCCGTATACGAGGAACTGGCCATCCGCATCGAATTCTTCGGCGACGAAATCGACCGCATCTCCACGCTGCATCCGCTGACCGGCGACGTGATCGCGCACGAATCGCAGGTGCACATCTTCCCGGCCTCGCATTACGTTGCCGGACCGGAACGTATGGAACGGGCGCTCAAAACCATCCAACAGGAACTTGACGAGCGTACCGCCGAATTGCATAAGCAAGGCAAGGAACTTGAAGCGCAGCGTCTCACCATGCGCACCACATACGATCTGGAAATGCTCTCGCAGGTCGGCACATGCTCCGGCGTGGAGAACTATTCGCGGCATTTCGACGGACGCGCGCCGGGCACGCCTCCGCACACGCTGCTTGACTTTTTCCCCGATGATTTCCTGCTCGTCATCGACGAATCACATGTCACCGTGCCGCAGATCGGTGCCATGTACGAAGGCGACGCGAGCCGCAAACGCACGCTGGTCGAACACGGTTTCCGCCTGCCGTCGGCAATGGACAATCGACCGCTCAAATGGCCGGAGTTCCAGGAACGCGTCGGTCAGACGGTGTACCTGTCGGCAACGCCCGGCGATTACGAACTCGGTTTGAGCGACGGCGTGGTCGAACAGATCATACGTCCGACCGGACTAGTCGATCCGCAGATCGACGTGCGGCCGGTGGAAGGGCAGATCGATGACCTGCTTGCCGAAATCAAAGACCGCGTGGCAAGGAACGAACGTGCGCTGGTCACCACGCTCACTAAGAAAATGGCCGAGGATCTGACCGACTATCTGCTGGAACGCGGCATCAAAGTCGAATATCTGCATTCCGATGTGGACACCTTGCGTCGTGTCGAACTGCTGCGTGAACTGCGTGAAGGCAAGATCGACGTCATCGTCGGCATCAACCTGCTACGAGAGGGCCTCGATCTGCCGGAAGTGTCATTGGTCGCAATCCTCGACGCGGATAAGGAAGGCTTCCTGCGTTCCTACCGTTCGCTCATCCAGACCATCGGCCGTGCGGCGCGAAACGTGTCCGGCACCGTCGTCATGTATGCGGACGACATCACCGAAGCCATGCGCAAGGCCATCGACGAGACCAACCGCCGCCGTGACATCCAGATCGCCTACAATAAGGAACATGGCATCGATCCGAAGCCGCTCATCAAGAAGATCTCCGATGTCAACGACATGCTCGCCAAGGAGGACGTCGACACCCAGACATTGCTCGGTACCGGATACCGAAACGCGGACAAAGCCGGCAATTCGCATCTCGGCGTGCCACATACCAGCAAGGAGGAATCCGGCAGGCGGCACGAGGAGATTCTCAAGGCCGGATTGCCCGCACAGGATCTAGCTGATCTCATTCGACAACTGTCCGAGCAGATGCATACCGCCGCAGAACAACTGCAATTCGAGCTTGCGGCTCGTCTGCGTGACGAGATCCGTGACCTGAAAAAGGAACTTCGGCAGATGACGGAGGCGAGCAAATAGTTCTCGACCGGTCATACGGCATCCGTACCATAGTGGATTATGGCTGAAACACCACTTGTTTTTGAAATCGCCACGTTTGCGGTGCTTGCCGTCTTCTTCGTGGTGGACCTGTTCATCATCGGGCGCAAACCGCATGTGCCGTCCACCAAGGAATGCGTGCAGCATATCGCGTTCTTCGTGGTCATGGCGTTGATCTTCGGCGGACTCATGTGGTTCTTCGCCGGCTCGAAGCCTGCCATCGAGTTCTACTCAGGTTGGCTGACCGAATATTCGCTGAGCATAGACAACCTGTTCGTGTTTGTCATTATCATGTCGAATTTCGCGGTGCCGAAGGAACTACAGAAATTCGTGCTGTCAGTCGGCATCACCGTCGCGCTCGTACTGCGAGGCATGTTCATTTTGGTGGGCGCTGCCATCATCTCGCGCTTCACTTGGGTGTTCTTCCTATTCGGCGCGTTCCTCATCGTCACGGCCATCAAACTCGTCACCGGGGGAGACGAGGACGAGGAATACCATGAGAACGCGTTGATTCACGCACTGCGCAAGGTCATCAAGATCACCGATGAATACGACGGCGAAAAGCTGCGTACTATCAAGAACGGTGTGAAGCATTGGACCCCGATGCTCATCGTGTTCCTGACCATCGGCACCACCGACGTGATGTTCGCTTTCGATTCGATCCCCGCCATTTTCGGTCTGACCAAAGATCCGTTCATCGTGTTCACGTCCAACGTGTTCGCATTGCTCGGTCTGCAGCAGCTGTACTTCCTGCTCGGAGAGCTGCTTGACAAGCTCGTCTATCTTCCGCTGGGCCTGTCCGTGGTGCTGGGCTTCATCGGCGTCAAACTCATCATGGAGGCCCTGCATGGCAATTCGCTGCCGTTCCTCAATGGCGGCCAGCCGATTTCCTGGGTTCCGGAAGTGCCCACATGGCTGTCGCTTGTCGTGATCGTTCTTGCGATTGGTGGTGCGGCTTTGGCAAGTGTTATTAAGATGCGCACCATGAAAGCGAACGAAAAGTGACAGTCCGGCAAACGTTGGGAGAATAGAGCTTTTCTATTCTCCTACGAAATTGTGAGCGCTCACAACACACCTAGTTCTGAGGTGGAAGTGGGCGCTTTTTGCTAGTAAGCTATGCCATTGGAAACAGGGTCGTCAGATCCAAAATCAATATCAACAAGAATAGGCAGGCATTCATGCGTAAAGCCAAGATCGTAGATACCATCGGTCCCGCTACCGAGTCCCTGGAAGGCATCACCAGCCTTGTCGAAGCAGGTATGGACGTCGCTCGTCTGAACCGCTCCCACGGCACTCCGGAAGACCACCTCAAGGTCTACAACAACCTCCGTGCCGCCGCCAAGGCCACTGGCCGCAACGTCGCAGCCCTGGTTGACCTGCAGGGTCCGAAGATCCGCTGCGGTTGGTTCAAGAAGAACGCCGACGGCGAGGACAAGGTCCAGCTGACCGAAGGCCAGGAGTTCGTCATCACCACTGATGACATCGAAGGCGACGAGCACATCACCTCCACCACCTTCAAGGGTCTCCCGGGCGACTGCCATGCAGGCGATCCGATCCTCATCGACGACGGCAAGGTCCGCCTCGAGGTCACCAAGGTCGAAGGCAACAACGTGTACACCAAGGTTGTCGTTGCCGGACCGGTCTCCAGCCACAAGGGCATCAACCTTCCGGGCGTCGCCGTGTCTCTGCCGGCTCTGACCGAGAAGGACGAAGAGGATCTGCGCTGGGCCATCCGCACCGGCGCCGACATCATTGCCATGTCCTTCGTGCGCTTCGCCACCGACATCGATCGCGCCCATGAGATCATGGACGAGGAAGGCCGCCGTATCCCGGTCGTCGCCAAGATCGAGAAGCCGCAGGCCCTCGAGAACCTCGAGGAGATCGTCAAGGCGTTCGACGGCATCATGGTCGCACGTGGCGATATGGCCGTCGAGTGCCCGCTGGAAGAGGTCCCGCTGGCCACCAAGCGCTGCATCGAGCTGGCTCGTCAGTACGCCAAGCCGGTCATCGTGGCCACCGAAGTCCTCGGCTCCATGGTCAGCTCCCCGGTCCCGACCCGTGCAGAGGCATCCGACTGCGCCAACGCCGTCCTCGACGGTGCCGACGCCACCATGACCTCCAACGAGACCGCCGTCGGCAAGTACCCGGCAGTCACCGTGAACACCATGAGCCGCATCTCCACCTTCGCCACCGAGCATGGTTTCGACCGCATCCCGGAGCTGAAGAACCTGGATATGTCCTCCACCGGTGCCGTCTCTTCCGCCGCCGTCGACCTGGCCGACAAGCTCAACGCCAAGGCCATCGTCGCCTACACCCAGACCGGTTCCACCGTGCACCGCGTGTCCCGTGAACGTCCGGCCACCCCGATCTACGGCATCACCAACAATGAGCACACCTTCCACTGGCTGGCCCTGTCTTGGGGCACCGAGTCCTTCCTGGTCGACGAGGATTACCATGACAAGTCCCGCAAGGACCTCATGGTTTTCACCGACAAGGTCCTCAAGGACGCCGGCAAGGTCTCCGATGGCGACAAGATCGTCGTGCTGAGCTCCGCCCAGGGCGAACACCAGCCGGGTCGCACCGATTCCATCTACGTCCACACCGTTGGTGCCTGCGACTGAGATTTGAATCGTCGCGTTAAACGCTGATTCCATAATCCTCCCATTGGTTCCCGATGGGAGGATTATTGTTTTTACGCGATGTCCCCGAATGATGACAACGCCGAGATTTGGCGCAAATCGCAATCATGTGGTATTCTTCCAGAGTTGCGTGCAAGCCCTCGTATCCCAATTGGTAGAGGAAGCAGCCTCAAAATCTGCGCAGTGTGGGTTCGAGTCCCACCGAGGGCACGTAAGAAATCAATATCAATCCAGGCCCGGGTTGGGGCATGTTAGGCCGGCTTTGGGTGTGACAGTGGAAAGAGACCGACATGGCTGCAGAGAAGACCACGGAACCGGACGAAGTACTCACTGATGAGGAGCTCCAAGCTGCTGCGGCTCCCGAGCCGGATTCTGCCAATAATAACGAGGCACACAAGCGCACCGTCGTCGTTGCCGAAGACGAATCCGTGAACCGCATGGATTTGGTCGCCATGCTTGAGGATAACGGCTATGAGGTCGTCGGAGAGGCCGCCAACGGTGAGGAAGCCGTTGAACTGACCCGTAAGTTCCGCCCGAGCGTGGTGTGCATGGATGTCAAGATGCCTCGCATGGATGGCATCGAGGCCGCTGGCATCATCTGTGATGAGAACATCGCTCCGGTCGTCATGCTGACGGCATTCTCCCAGTCTGATTTGGTCAAAAAGGCCACGGGCGCTGGCGCCATGGCGTATGTCACCAAGCCGTATGAGGAATCCAAGCTGCTGCCGGCTTTGGAAGTCGCCATGGGCCGTTTCGCCGAAATCAACGATCTGCTTGACAATGTCGAACGTAGCGAGTCCAAACTGCAGGAAACCGAGGAACAGCTGAAGAAGGCCGAAGAGCAGCTGAAGAAGGCCGAAGAAACGCTGGAGGAGCGCAAGCTCGTCGACCGCGCCAAGGGCCTGCTGATGGACAAGGCGGACTTCTCCGAACAGGGCGCTTTCCGTTGGATTCAGAAGACCTCCATGGACCAGCGCATTCCGAAGAAGCGTCTGGCCATGGCCATCATCGCCAAGTATGGCGAACAGAAGTCGGAAGCAGAGGATGAGCGCTAACACACCAACTGTGGAAGGCACTTCACGCGGAACGCTATTGGTCGTTGACGGCCATTCTTTGGCGTTCCGCGCTTTTTTTGCCTTACCCGTAGAGAATTTCAGTACATCATCAGGTCAGGCCACCAACGCGGTCTGGGGATTCGCCACCATGCTTTCGCAGGTGATCGATGCCGAACATCCAGACCATCTTGCCGTCGCATTCGATGTGAAGGGCGGCACGTTCCGCAACCAGATGCTGCCGCAGTACAAAGGAACTCGCGACGCGGCCCCCGAGGAACTGCTCAGCCAGCTGCCATTAATCCAGCAGATGCTGATGGCCTTGGGCGTCACATACATCGAAAAACCCGGTTACGAAGGTGACGATGTGATCGGCACGCTCGCCAGCATGGGCGACCAGGCAGGCTACCGCACATTGGTGCTGTCCGGCGACCGTGATGCTTTCCAGCTGATCAACGACGACATCACCGTGCTGTATCCCGGCCACCATTTCAAAGACCTCAAACATATGACCCCGGATGCCGTGCAGGAGAAATATCATGTCTCTCCCGCGCAATACCCGGATCTGGCCGCCTTGCGCGGAGAAACCGCTGACAACATCCCCGGCGTTCCCGGAGTCGGCGACGGATTCGCGGCCAAATGGATCAACCAGTACGGCGGACTTGAGCAGATCATCGAACACGCCGACGAGATCAGCGGCAAAAAAGGCGAAGCCCTGCGCGAAAACATCGAACAGGTCAAACTGAACCGTTCCGTGAACGCTTTGGTTCGTGACCTTGATCTTGGCGTGTCGGTATCCGACCTGACATTTGGACAAGTCGACGCTGGTCAACTCGACGATCTATTCACCAAGCTCGAATTCGGTGTTCGGACCAAGAATCGCGTGCTCAAAACGTTCAATGCGGACAAACCATCCGGGGACGTGCACGAATCCAGCAAGCTCGGGCTGCCACATGTCGAAGACGTCAACGATCCGCATGTGGTGGAGACATGGGTCCAAAACCATTTCCCCGTGGTGCAGGAACATCTGCACGAACGCCATGAACGCTCCTCCAACGACATTCCGGAATTCGGCTTCGAAATCGATTCTTCGACCCGTTGCACGGACAAGGTGAAACAGTCCTGGACGCTTTACGCCGAAGGCACGAGCAAACCCGGAGAAGCCTCTCTTTCGGCATTGATGATCGCCGTGCACGGCGAAGCCATTCGCATCGACGTATTCAGTCCGGATATGGTGCAATGTCTGCAAAGGCTGTTCGACCGCTATCACCATTCCATGGTCGTGCACGGTTACAAAGAACATGCGCATCTGCTGGGCAGCATCGGCGTGGAACTTCCGGAACCATTGTTCGACACCAAGCTCGCCGGATATCTTGTCCACCCGGATTTCCACGCGGACACGCTGGAACAGGCTGCGGCCCATTTCCTTGATCTGCACATCGAAGCACAAGCCGAAGCCGCGACACAGGGGACCTTGGACTTCGACGAGCCTGAGGAAAACGATTCCAAGAACGACGAGCTGATACTCACCCGCACCGCAATCGTGGGGCTTTTGGCCGAATATTTGGCCGGTGTGCTGGATAAGCGCGAACAATTCGGTCTCCTCAAATCCATTGAGCTTCCGGTCTCTCAGGTCCTGCATGGCATGGAACAGGTCGGCGCCCAAGTGGATATGACACGTCTGGTGCAGATGCGCGACCAACTTGCCGCCGACGCTGCCCAGGCACAGGAAACGGCGTGGCAGTTCGCGGGGGAGCAGGTGAACCTGCAAAGCCCCAAACAGCTGCAGAAGATCCTGTTCGAAGACATGGGATTGAAACCGACGAAAAAAACCAAGTCCGGTTCATACACCACCAATGCCGCGGCATTGCAGACCTTGCGTGACCGCTCGTACGATAACGACCGCGCATGCCAGTTCCTTGACGCGTTGCTGATGCATCGTGAAAAGAACAAGCTCAAGCAGATCGTGCAGACGTTGATCGACGCCACAAACCGTCATGACGGTCGCATCCACACCACTTTCGAACAGACGGTGGCAGCCACCGGACGATTGAGCTCCGTCGATCCAAACCTGCAGAACATTCCGAACCGGGATCCCGCAGGTCGTGAGATTCGATCCGCGTTCGTGCCGGGAGAGGGCTTCGAATCGTTGCTGAGCTCCGACTACTCGCAGGTCGAACTGCGCATCATGGCCGACCTTTCCGGTGATGAGGCGTTGATAGAGGCCTTCCGCTCCGGCAAGGACTTCCATAAGTATGTGGCCAGCTTGGTCTACGGCATTCCCGTTGACGACATCACGTCCGATCAGCGTAGCCACGTCAAGGCGATGAGCTATGGACTTGCCTACGGTCTGAGCACGTATGGACTTGCCCAGCAGCTCAAGATCAAGCCCAAAGAAGCCGAATCGCTGAAAAACCAGTATTTCGCCACTTTTGGCAAAGTCCATGAATACCTTGAATCGCTTGTCTCGTCCGCACGCGAAAAAGGATATACCGAAACCATTTTCGGAAGGCGCAGGTATTTCCCCGGTCTCAAATCGCCGAACCGTGCCGTGAGGGACGCGGCCGAACGCGCCGCGTTGAACGCGCCTATCCAAGGCTCGGCGGCGGACATCATGAAAATCGCCATGATTCGTGCGTATGACGCACTGCAGGAAGCGAACCTTGGAAGTCGCCTCATACTGCAGATTCATGATGAACTTGTGGTGGAGATCGCGCCCGGTGAGGAGAAGCAGGCCACCGCGCTGGTGAAGGATGCCATGGAGCATGCCGTCACCATGGCCGTTCCGTTGGACGTATCGACGGGCATCGGTTCCGATTGGCAATTGGCGGCCCACTGATCCGTTCCCGTCGGATAATCGAAGGCTGATTAAAAAAGAAAGAAGGAAGATTGTGGCAACGCTGAAGCAGGTCGTGGATGTGCTTGAAACGCTGTATCCGCTGCGATACGCGGAACAATGGGATGAGCCGGGACTCATCGTGGGAGACCTTCGCCACGACGTGCGCAACATCGCGTTCGCGGCGGACCCATCCATGGCGGTGATCGACCAGGCTATCGCCGGAGGCATCGACCTGCTGATCTGCCACCATCCGCTGTTCTTCCGTTCCGTGCATGCGGTCTCCGGACTAGGATTCCGTGGTGAGATCGTCCGGAAGCTCAACCTCGCCGGTTGCGCGCTGTGGGTTGGGCACACCAATGCCGATGCCTCCTACCGAGGAGTCAGCATGGCCGCCGCCGACGCGTTCGGCCTGATCGAACAGCGTCCGCTGGTACCCATCGAAGATCCGAAAGCCGAACATCCGGTCGGATTGGGCCGTGTCGGCCGGTTGCAGGAGCCGATCGCATTGCGTGATTTCGCCCGTCGTGTGGCCGACGCGCTGCCATACACCGAACTTGGCGTGCAGGTGTGCGGCGACCTTGACGCGACGATCGGCACGGTGGCGGTATTGCCGGGCTCGGGCGATTCCCTGTTCGATGAAGTGCGTGCCGCAGGCGTCGATGTGTATGTGACCAGCGATCTGCGCCATCATCCGGTGACCGATGCCATCGAGCAGGCGCGCTATGAGGCGTCCATGCGTGCCGCGGACATCGAACTCGGCCGAGGCGACGCCACTGTTCGTCCGATGTTCATCAACACGCCACACAGCGCCATCGAATCCGTATGGTTCCAATACGCCATGGGCGATGTGCCTCGTGCCGTATCTGAGGCGACCGGAGACATCCCCACCGTCCGCTGGATTTCCATGAACACCGATCCCTGGAATCTGGTACTGCCGTCCTGCGGGCAGGAACGCTGAACGACGATGTCCGATATGACCAGCATGGATATGTCGCTGAACGAATCCAGCGATGGCGTGGACATGACCAGACCGGCCACAGTACTCAGCAGAGAGCACGTGTATCAAGGCGCGATTTTCGGCGTGGAGGACATGCGTATCGCGTTGCAGACACGAGACGGCGGACAAACCGTGATCCGCAGACAGGTGATGCGGCACGCGCCCTGTGTGGTCATGCTGGTGCATGACTGCGCGCAGGATTTGTACTTGGTCGAACGAGAATACCGTGTCGGCTGCGACGCCTTCGCCTACGGTCTGCCGGCAGGACTCATCGATGACGGGGAAGACGTCGATGCGGCCGCATTGCGTGAGCTGCGCGAAGAGACCGGCGTCGAGCCAATCGACGAAAACAGTTGCGATATCGACCATGTCGGGCAATTCTATTCATCCGAAGGCATGACCGACGAACTGGCCAACATCATGGTGGTGCACCTGCGCCACTGGCAGGCCGTCGAACGGCATTTCGACGCCGACGAGCATGTCGAATCTGCTTGGATCCCGTGGAAGCAGCTACGAGACACGCACATCACGGCCTCCAATTCGGAGATCGCCATTTTGCATGAGCAAATTCGCAGAATGCGGCAACAATAGCGGCCTGCAGGTTTCGAATTGTAAAAACAATCGCCGGAATAAACGAAATAACGAATTCAACTCGCAAAACGTGCGATACTTGAATTATGCAAATCAGACCTGGATCGATGTATCCACTCGGTGCGAGCTACGACGGCGCCGGCGTGAATTTCGCCCTCTTCTCTCAAGTGGCCCAGAAAGTCGAGCTTTGTCTTTTCGATGAGGAAGACCGTGAGACCCGAGTGGAAATGACGGAGCAGAACTCCTACGTATGGCATAACTATCTGCCGGGAATACAACCCGGGCAACGGTACGGCTATCGTGTGTACGGTCCGTATGATCCAGCAAAGGGCCTGCGGTGCAACCCGAACAAGTTGCTGCTCGACCCGTACGCAAAAGCCATCGAGGGAAACATCGACGGTGACGAAAGCCTCTATTCGTATTGGTTCAAAAGCCCTGAGGACGTAACCAGCATGAATACGCTGGATTCCGCGCCGCATACCATGAAATCGGCCGTGGTCAATCCGTATTTCGACTGGGGCAACGACCAACATCCGAACATCTCCTACCATGATTCGGTAATCTACGAAGCCCATGTGCGTGGCATGACCAATCTCAACCTGGACGTGCCGCCGGACATCCGTGGAACCTACGCGGGCCTCGCATATCCATCGGTCATCGAATATCTGAGGAAGCTCGGCGTCACCGCCATCGAACTTATGCCGATCCACCAGTTCGTCAACGACAGCTTCCTGCAGGAAAAAGGCCTGAGCAACTACTGGGGCTACAACACCATCGGCTTCTTCGCGCCTCATAACGCGTACTCAAGCTCCGGACAACGCGGCGAGCAGGTCAACGAATTCAAATCCATGGTCAAGGCCTACCATCGCGCCGGCATGGAAGTGATCCTCGACGTGGTGTACAACCACACCGCCGAAGGCAACAACCTCGGCCCGACCCTAAGCTTCAAAGGCATCGACAACGGTGCCTACTACCGTCTGGTCGACAACGACCGACGCCACTACTTCGACACGACCGGCACCGGCAACTCCCTGCTGATGCGCTCGCCGCACGCGCTGCAGCTCATCACGGACAGCCTGCGCTACTGGGTCACCGAAATGCATGTCGATGGTTTCCGATTCGATCTTGCGGCCACGCTGGCCCGCCAGTTCCAGGAAGTCGACAAGCTGTCCGCCTTCTTCGACATCGTCGAACAGGATCCGGTCATCTCCCGTGTCAAGCTCATCGCCGAACCTTGGGATTTGGGTTCCGGCGGCTATCAGGTGGGCGGCTTCCCGTCCAGCTGGTCCGAATGGAACGGCCGCTACCGTGATTGCGTGCGTGACTTCTGGCGTTCGCAACCATCGACGCTACCGGAATTCGCCAGCCGTCTGATGGGCAGCTCCGACCTGTATCAGATGAACGGCCGCCGTCCGGTGGCTTCCGTGAACTTCATCACCGCACATGATGGCTTCACCATGAACGATTTGGTGAGCTACAACGAGAAGCATAACGACGCCAACGGCGAAGGCAATAGGGATGGCGAAAGCAACAACCGTTCCTGGAACTGCGGTGTCGAAGGCCCGACCACCATCAAGGACGTCAACGACCTGCGGCAACAGCAGATGCGCAACATGTTCGCGACGCTGCTGTGCAGTCAGGGCATTCCGATGATCTGCGGCGGCGATGAGGTGGCACGCACGCAACAGGGCAACAACAATGCCTATTGCCAGGACAACGCCATTTCATGGACCAATTGGGATCTTGACGATAGTCAGAAGGATCTGCTTGAGTTCGTTTCGAAGCTGATTCATCTGCGACTCGAGCACCCGGTGCTCCACCGTCGTCGTTTCTTCACCGGCCGCGAGCCAGGAGACCCGGACGATAAGATTCCGCAGGTCGAATGGATGGACCACACCGGTTCCATCATGGACATGGAAGATTGGTCCAATACCCACGCGTTCTCGGTGATGATCTATCTGAACGGTTCCGATATTCCGGAAGCCGACTGGTATGGCAACCAGATGGTGGACAATAACTTCATCCTGATTTTCAACGCGCATTACGAGCCGATTATGTTCACCTTGCCGGACGAGCGGTATGGCAAGAAATGGCGTCTGGTCGTCGACACGCATAATCCGAAGGGTCCGGAACTCAACTATGAGGCCGGCTTCGCGATCACGGCGCAGTCGAGAAGCTTCCTGTTGCTGATGAGCGATAGAAAGCCCACCACAAAGAACTACGATTTCTGATAGCCATGAGAACAGGCGAGGTGCCATCCGTACGGGTGACACCTCGCCGTATTGTTTGTGGACTGTGCTCGTGAACCGTTACGAGAATTAGACTTCCGACGAGAGTCGGGAAACGGTTCCAGGAACGGTTTCGCTGACCTCCGCAAGATCCTCGACGGATTCTGGCCGCTTGGTTTGCGCCAGAATAAGCTGCGTCTGCACACGATCGGATTCGATGGCCGCAATCTGCCGTGAAAAGATGATGAACCAGCCCAGAAACATCATGCCGGCAAGAGCCTCGACGTTCGTCAACGTGTTACGCCCCGCCAACCACTGGAACCCGGCAAGAGCCCCGATCACGATAGCTAGGTCTGAAATCACATATACTACTTTTGAAAGCTGCGGGGCCAGCCAAGGCAGCGCGATCATCAGCACGCTCATCAGGCAGGGAAGACCGCGGGCGAATACGTTGTGCAGAATCGGATGCGGCGTGTAACGGAACATGCCGATGCCGATGAAGGCGATGCCTGCGAGCGTCAGCATGGTCGATAGCAGAAGAATCCGCGCCTTGAAGTGTTTGGGAGCTTCTTTTTCATCGCTTGCAGACAGATACTGCATCTGCAGACGGTGCGTGGTGATGAGCTCCGAAATCGCGAAATAGCTGATGATGACGATGCAGACGCCGGCCAACATCAATGTCGAATTGAACATACGAGCAGCAAAAGTGGTTCGATCGCCCAATTGGGAGAAATTGTTGTTGTACCAGTATGGATCATCGGACGTCAATCCTGCGATGCTGACACCGGAAACCACGAAGAACGGCAACAAGGATGCGATGGTCTTGGCATTCATGAGTTCCGCCTGTACGAACGTGACATAGCCTACGACCCCCGAGATCGCGGCGCAGAGCGCAGTCAGATAGCCTTTTAACGTGCGCAACCCCATCATGTTGCTGGCAATGGAAAGCAGCATGAACGCCGTGACGAAAATGGTCGACGCGTAGACCACGGACAAAGCGAGTATCTCGAAGATACGGCGAATAGGAATGGTCCAGCCATGTTTCAACGTCATTGACCTGGAGTTGCGCGCATACCCCAAGGTGAACGAGATGACTCCACATCCCGCGGTGATTCCGGCACACACGGTGAACAGGCGTTGGGTGACACGCCAGATGGCGGGAGCGAATTGCAGATATAGGTCCATGGCGATCCATGCAAGAGTGGCGCATGCCATGAAGGAAATGATGCCTGAAGCCTCGGCTTGCTGATGACGTCCCATGCGCGTTCCCTCCAGTATTTGCCATTCTAGCCTGTCGTTGTCCTACCATACGCTACAATGGAAACTCGTGTTCACCTGCCACGTGCGGGAGTGCATGAACGGGCTGTAGCGCAGTTTGGTAGCGCGTCTGCTTTGGGAGCAGAATGTCGCAGGTTCAAATCCTGTCAGCCCGACAACGAAAGTAATGTCCTCCGCAATCGGATAGATTGCGGAGGACATTTAGTTATATACGCGATCGCATCAGTCCTGAATGACGGTGCCGACAATGCCGGAGACGATGGCCATAATCAGCGATCCGATTACGGACCACCAGAATCCATCGATGGTTACTCCCACGTCGAACAGGCTTATGGCCAGCCAAGACGCAAGCTCCATGAACAGCCAGTTGATGATTAACGCGATTAGTCCGAACGAGAGAATCGAAAATGGCAATGCGATGGTGTGCACGATCGGTTTGATCGACGCGTTGATCAACGCAAGGAACAACGCGAACGCGCCGATGCCGAGAATGGGTGGTTCGCCAACGGCGTGCATGCCGGGAAGCAGTGTGACCATGACCCCGGCCGCAATGGTCAAAACCAACCAACGTGAAATGAAATGCTCCATGACAGCATCGTATTACATTGCGTTGTCTTATGAAAAAGGAATGTATTTGTGGAACATGCCAGGAAGACGACCTATGCGAGACGGGCGCGGCGTTTTCCACATGGTTTGGTTACCATGAACCATATGGAAGCACTTCATGAGAACCTGTGGCCGGCACCGTATGCCGGCAAACCGTTGAACGCCACTGTGGTGGTACCGGGCAGCAAATCACTGTCGAACCGTTATCTCATTCTCGCGGCGCTCGGACATCGACCCGTGCGATTGGTCGGTCTATTGCGTTCACGTGACACCGAGTTGATGATGGACGCGTTGCGCGCGTTGGGAGTGCGCTGCGAAATCGACGAGCAGGTTGACACCACGGTTACAGTGGTGCCGCCGTCCGACGGCCGGTTCCACGGTGGTACGAAGGTGTTCTGCGGTCTTGCGGGAACGGTGATGCGCTTTGTGCCCGGTCTTGCCATGTTCGCGGACGGTCCTGTGGCTTTCGACGGTGACGAGCAGGCGTACGCGCGTCCGATGAAGCCGGTGTTGGACGGTCTTGAACAGTTGGGGGCATGTATCGAATACCACGGCGAGGAAGGTCGACTGCCATTTACAATCACTCCACCTCAAACGGTGAGCCAGTGCGCTGAGCCGAGCGTGGTCAGCATTGATTCTTCGGGATCCTCGCAGTTCATTTCAGGACTATTGCTCATCGGCTCTCGAGTGCCAGGCGGTTTGGAACTGCATCACACGGGGGAGAAGACGCCGAGTTTGCCGCATATTCGCATGACCGTGGCCGATCTGCATGGTTCCGGCGTGCGTGTCAACGCAGACGAACACGCTCGCGTGTGGACCGTGCAGCCGGGAGCCGTGCAGTTGCCCGAAACTGTGACGGTCGAACCTGACCTGTCGAATGCCGCCCCGTTCCTTGGCGCAGCGCTCATCGCCGGAGGAACCGTGCGCGTACCTCATTGGCCGGAATCCACTACGCAACCCGGAGGCATGCTTCCGGGATATTTGGAACGTATGGGAGCCGAGATCAGCTTCCCGGTGATTGACGACGTCCGGTACTGCGAAGTGACCGGCAACGGTCATGTCAGCGGCCTAGGTGATTTCGACTTGACGGCGGCAGGTGAGATCGCGCCGTCGCTTGCAGCGATTCTGGTTTTTGCGGACAAGCCTACCCGCATGATCGGCATCGGTCATTTACGAGGGCATGAGACGAACCGTCTGGAGGCTTTGGCCAACGAGATTACGCGCGTTGGGGGAGCTGCCCACGAACTGCCCGATGGATTGGAGATAACCCCTGTGTCGGCGAATCGTCTTAGACCATCCGTGATGGAGACTTATGCCGATCATCGTATGGCCACATTCGCGGCGATGCTTGGCCTACGCATCAAAGGCATCCAAGTGAAGAACGTCGCCACGACGGCGAAAACCCTACCGAATTTCGTGGATCTGTGGAATGACATGCTTGTTTGACGGATATGCAAAAGTGACGTCGGGGGACGTTCGGTCCGTCTGACGAGAGCGGACTTGTTTCCGTAACATAGCGGAAGGGGCTTTCCACAAGAATAGTTTGTGGAAAGCCCCTTCCGCTATGCGTCAAGCCTGCGGGCTCACTCCCATTCGATGGTTGCCGGCGGCTTGGAAGTGCAGTCAAGCACCACGCGGTTGATCTGACGGCATTCGTTGGTAATACGCGTCGAGATGGTGGCGAGCACGTCGTACGGGATACGCGACCAGTCGGCGGTCATGGCGTCTTCGGACGACACCGGACGCAACACGATCGGCGAGCCGTAGGTGCGTTCGTCACCCTGCACGCCCACGGAATGCACGTCGGCAAGCAGCACGACCGGGCACTGCCAGATGTCGCGGTCGAGGCCGGCCTTGGAAAGCTCCTCACGTGCGATGGCATCAGCTTCGCGCAGCAAGTCAAGACGTTCCTTGGTGATTTCGCCGATGATGCGGATGCCGAGACCCGGACCCGGGAATGGCTGACGCCAGACAATCTCATCCGGCAGACCGAGTTCGGTGCCAATGGCGCGCACCTCATCCTTGAACAGGGTGCGCAGCGGCTCGATGAGCTGGAATTTGATGTCCTTCGGCAGGCCGCCCACATTGTGGTGCGATTTGATGTTGGCCGCGCCATCGCCGCAGCCGGACTCTACGACGTCCGGATACAGCGTGCCCTGCACGAGGAATTTGACTTCCTTGCCGGAGGCACCGGCCTCTTCGATGACCTGACGCTGCGCCTTCTCAAAAGTGCGGATGAACTTCTCTCCGATGATCTTGCGCTTCTTCTCCGGCTCGCTCACGCCCTTCAACGCGGTGAGGAAGTCTTCGGAGGCGTCCACGGCGATGAGCTTGATGCCGGTGGCCTTGACGAAATCATGCTTGACCTGCTCGGCCTCGCCCTTGCGCAGCAGGCCGTGGTCCACGAATACGCAGGTCAGCTGATCGCCGATGGCCTTGTGCACCAGCGCGGCGGCGACGGCGGAATCGACACCGCCGGACAGGCCACAGATCACCTGTGCGTCGCCGACCTTCTCGCGGATCTTCGTCACCTGGTCGTCGATGATGTTGGATGCGTTCCAGTTGTCACCAAGGCCGGCGCATTTGTGCAGGAAGTTCTCGATGAGCTTCTGGCCCATCGGAGTGTGCTTGACTTCCGGATGCCACTGCACGCCGTACAGTTTGCGGGACTCGTCCTGCATGGCGGCGACCGGTGCGCCTTCGGTGTGGGCGAGCACTTCGAAGCCTTCCGGCGCGGTCTTGACGGCCACGCCATGGCTCATCCACGTGCTTTGCTCTGCGGGAGAGCCGTCGAGCAGACCCTCCGCCTTGTCGATGGTGGTTTCCGTTTTGCCGTATTCGCCCAGGGCGGCCTTGTCGACATCCGCGCCCAACGCGTATGCCATGGCTTGGAAGCCGTAGCAGATGCCGAGCACCGGAACGCCCGCGTCGAACAGCTTCTTGTCGACGCGCGGAGCGCCCGGTTCGAACACGGAAGCGGGGCCACCGGACAGGATGATGGCCTGCGGATCCTTGGCCAGCATCTCATCGACCGGCATGGAATGCGGCACGAGCTCCGAATAAACATTGGCCTCACGCACGCGACGTGCGATCAGCTGGGCGTACTGGGCTCCGAAATCGACAACGAGCACAGGACCTGCAGCCATAACACTCTCCCTTTAATATGAGGTATCAAGAAACGAACAATACTAACTGCTCTATTGTGACGTTGCAAGGAGACATTGGAAACACGTGAACGGAGAATGAGCGAATCTCACAATTGCTTACTCCCACCTACTCAACACGCCGCGTGTGTATCTAGGGAAACGAACGTGGGAAACATGTGTTAACCGACTAAAAACGTTGATTTTGAGCCGTTTTTCAATCTTTTTGATAGAGTGTGAAGTACGCACAAAAATCCCGATAAAAGCACACATTTGCGTACAGAAAAATAACAATTGAACACACAGTCGCAAAAAAACAGCAAAAAGTCGAACCGCGCTCGTAATATGTGCAAGTGACTGGAAATGAGGCATGCCGCGTAACCGCAAGGTTTTAGGCATGGCTCATGACCTAAGGAAATAAACAATCGCACATCACAGTGCAGGAGTACAGGAGTACACATGACGAGTCCTGTTATTGGCACCCCTTGGAAGAAGCTGAACGCTCCGGTTTCCGAGGAAGCTATCGAAGGCGTGGATAAGTACTGGCGCGCAGCCAACTACCTCTCCATCGGCCAGATCTATCTGCGTAGCAACCCGCTGATGAAGGAGCCTTTCACCCGCGAAGACGTCAAGCACCGTCTGGTCGGTCACTGGGGCACCACCCCGGGCCTGAACTTCCTCATCGGCCACATCAACCGTCTCATTGCTGATCACCAGCAGAACACTGTGATCATCATGGGCCCGGGCCACGGCGGCCCGGCTGGTACCGCTCAGTCCTACCTGGACGGCACCTACACCGAGTACTTCCCGAACATCACCAAGGATGAGGCTGGCCTGCAGAAGTTCTTCCGCCAGTTCTCCTACCCGGGTGGCATCCCGTCCCACTACGCTCCGGAAACCCCGGGCTCCATCCACGAAGGCGGCGAGCTGGGTTACGCCCTGTCCCACGCCTACGGCGCTGTGATGAACAACCCGAGCCTGTTCGTCCCGGCCATCGTCGGCGACGGCGAAGCTGAGACCGGCCCGCTGGCCACCGGCTGGCAGTCCAACAAGCTCATCAACCCGCGCACCGACGGTATCGTGCTGCCGATCCTGCACCTCAACGGCTACAAGATCGCCAACCCGACCATCCTGTCCCGCATCTCCGACGAAGAGCTCCACGAGTTCTTCCACGGCATGGGCTATGAGCCGTACGAGTTCGTCGCTGGCTTCGACAACGAGGATCACCTGTCGATCCACCGTCGTTTCGCCGAGCTGTTCGAGACCGTCTTCGACGAGATCTGCGACATCAAGGCCGCCGCTCAGACCGACGACATGACTCGTCCGTTCTACCCGATGATCATCTTCCGTACCCCGAAGGGCTGGACCTGCCCGAAGTTCATCGACGGCAAGAAGACCGAGGGCTCCTGGCGTTCCCACCAGGTGCCGCTGGCTTCCGCCCGCGATACCGAGGCCCACTTCGAGGTCCTCAAGAACTGGCTCGAGTCCTACAAGCCGGAAGAGCTGTTCGACGAGAACGGCGCCGTGAAGCCGGAAGTCACCGCCTTCATGCCGACCGGCGAACTGCGCATCGGTGAGAACCCGAACGCCAACGGTGGCCGCATCCGCGAAGAGCTGAAGCTGCCGAAGCTGGAAGACTACGAGGTCAAGGAAGTCGCCGAGTACGGCCACGGCTGGGGCCAGCTCGAGGCCACCCGTCGTCTGGGCGTCTACACCCGCGACATCATCAAGAACAACCCGGACTCCTTCCGTATCTTCGGACCGGATGAGACCGCTTCCAACCGTCTGCAGGCCGCTTACGACGTCACCAACAAGCAGTGGGACGCCGGCTACCTGTCCGCTCAGGTCGACGAGCACATGGCTGTCACCGGCCAGGTCACCGAGCAGCTTTCCGAGCACCAGATGGAAGGCTTCCTCGAGGGCTACCTGCTGACCGGCCGTCACGGCATCTGGAGCTCCTATGAGTCCTTCGTGCACGTGATCGACTCCATGCTGAACCAGCACGCCAAGTGGCTCGAGGCTACCGTCCGCGAGATTCCGTGGCGCAAGCCGATCTCCTCCATGAACCTGCTCGTCTCCTCCCACGTGTGGCGCCAGGATCACAACGGCTTCTCCCACCAGGATCCGGGTGTCACCTCCGTCCTGCTGAACAAGTGTTTCAACAACGATCACGTGATCGGCATCTACTTCCCGGTGGATTCCAACATGCTGCTCGCTGTGGCTGAGAAGTGCTACAAGTCCACCAACAAGATCAACGCCATCATCGCCGGCAAGCAGCCGGCCGCCACCTGGCTGACCCTGGACGAAGCTCGCGCCGAGCTCGAGAAGGGTGCTGCCGAGTGGAAGTGGGCTTCCAACGTGAAGTCCAACGATGAGGCTCAGATCGTGCTCGCCGCCACCGGTGATGTTCCGACTCAGGAAATCATGGCCGCTGCCGACAAGCTGGACGCCATGGGCATCAAGTTCAAGGTCGTCAACGTGGTTGACCTGGTCAAGCTGCAGTCCGCCAAGGAGAACAACGAGGCCCTCTCCGATGAGGAGTTCGCTGAGCTGTTCACCGAGGACAAGCCGGTCCTGTTCGCTTACCACTCCTATGCCCGCGACGTGCGTGGTCTGATCTACGATCGCCCGAACCACGACAACTTCAACGTTCACGGCTACGAGGAACAGGGCTCCACCACCACCCCGTACGACATGGTTCGCGTGAACAACATCGATCGCTACGAGCTCCAGGCTGAAGCTCTGCGCATGATCGACGCTGACAAGTACGCCGACAAGATCAACGAGCTCGAGGCCTTCCGTCAGGAAGCCTTCCAGTTCGCTGTCGACAACGGCTACGATCACCCGGATTACACCGACTGGGTCTACTCCGGTGTCAACACCAACAAGCAGGGTGCTGTCTCCGCTACCGCCGCAACCGCTGGCGATAACGAGTGAGCCTAGGCTATTTGGCCTGATTGCTTGATAAAAGCCCCAAGGGATTGTTCCCTTGGGGCTTTTTCGTATTACGGTGCGATATGCTTGGCTTAAAACAGCAAAACCGCTAGCGCGTGTCAGTTACCGTTTGCACATTACAATTGCTCATTGTGCGAACGATGTGGTATCGCACCCGAATAATGTGAAGTACATAGGAGACACCGTGAGTTTTACCAGCGTCACCATCATCAGTCCCGAAGCGGCTAACGGCCGTAATGTTGTCGCCCTTGGAGTCACCAAGGCACTTGCCGCAGCCGGCAAGACCGGAGTGTTCCGTCCGGCGGTCTGCAGAAAAGACACCTTCACGGACGTGCTGATCGAAGCTTCCAATGCCGGTTTGAGCCGGGAACAGTCCGTCGGCGTGTGCCCCAAGCGCGCTCGTAACGATAAGGAAGGTTCGCGGGCGGATATCGTTGCGGCCTACACCCAAGCCGTAGAAACAGCCCGACCGGATGCCATGGTGATTGTCGGCACCGACAGGTCAGCAGTCAATGATCCCGCGATGTTCTCTTTCAACGCTGACTTCGCGGCAGACCTCCAATCGCCGGTCCTGCTGGCCGTATGCACTATCGAACGCACACCGGAACAAGTCAAAAGCACGGTTGAGGCATCCACCAAGGTCATCGAAGACGCCGGGAGCAAAGTCGTCGGCGTGTTCATTACTGGGTGTGACGACACGCAGCCGGATCCGCTCAAAGCATGCTTCGTCGACTACCCGGTGCCGGTGTGGACGCTACCTGCCGTCGATTTCAACGACGATGACGCCATCAGCAAGGCAGACGAAGCGTTCGCGACGAACGTCGACGCCGCGGAACTGACCGCGGCACTCGAATCGCCATTCGACGCCCCGACCACACCCTATGCTTTCCAATACGGTCTGCTGGGCAAGGCGAAGGCGGACAAGAAGACCATCGTGCTGCCGGAGGGCAACGAGGATCGCATCATCAAAGCCGCCGATTATCTGCTGGAACGCGACATCGTCGATCTGATCATCGTCGGAGACGAAAACGCCATTCTCGCCCGTGGTCAGGAATTGGGATTGAAATCGCTTGGCAAGGCGAAATTCCAAGCCAAGGATGATGAAACGGTGTTGGAACCCATGGTGGCGAAGCTGTGCGAGCTGCGCGCCAAGAAAGGCATGACCGAAGAGCAGGCGCGCAAACAGCTGGCCGATGACAGCTATTTCGGCACCATGCTTGTGGTGATGGGCATGGCGGACGGCCTCGTGTCCGGTTCCGTCAACTCCACGGCCAATACCGTGCGTCCGGCCCTGCAGGTCATCAAGACCAAGCCAGGAACATCGTTGGTATCCGGAGCGTTCCTGATGTGTTTCAAGGACCATGTCGCCGTGTTCGCCGACTGTGCCATCAACCTTAACCCCAATGCCGAGCAGCTCGCCGAAATCGCGATCCAATCCGCCGAAACGGCCAAGGCGTTCGGCCTTGAACCGAAGGTGGGCATGCTGTCCTATTCCACGCTGGGCTCCGGAAAAGGACCCGACGTCGACCTCGTCGAGGAAGCCACCACCATCGTCAAAGACAAGGCTCCCGACCTTGCGGTGGTCGGATCGATCCAGTTCGACGCGGCATGGTCTCCGACCGTGGCCGCGACCAAAGCCAAGGGCGATCCGGTGGCGGGCCATGTCAATGTGTTCGTATTCCCGGATCTGTGCGCGGGCAACATCGCATACAAGGCGGTACAGCGTTCCTCGGGAGCGGCCGCCGTTGGACCGGTGCTGCAGGGTCTCAACCGCCCGGTGAACGATCTGAGCCGTGGCGCCACGGTCCAGGACATCATCAACACCATCGCCCTGACCGCCATCGAAGCCCAGTAATCGGGCATTTTGTAGCAAGCAACGAGTAATCTAAGGTTTTGGAAAGTCGCGTAAGCGGCACATCGATTAACACATGGAGGATGCCCACAATGGCGAAAACCGTCCTTGTCATCAATTCCGGTTCCAGCTCTATCAAGTATCAGCTGGTTGATCTTGAAACCGGCGAAGGTATCGCTTCCGGTCTGGTCGAGAAGATCGGCGAGCCGGTTGACGGTCATTACAAGCACGAGTACAACGGCGAGAAGCATGAGCTCGAAGAGCCGATTCACGACCATGAGCAGGGTCTGAAGCGCGTGCTCGGCTTCTTCGA
>ERZ1673742.221-NODE-221-length-81193-cov-32.978912_pt1 | contig 81193 bp, 90 predicted proteins | sample MGYA00580208_ERZ1673742 | MGnify/ENA primary metagenome ERZ1673742 (study PRJEB41218, sample SAMN15661774) | gut metagenome | host: Homo sapiens | place: Canada: London | collected 2015-08-20/2019-03-30 | study: EMG produced TPA metagenomics assembly of...
CGCAATGTCTTTCCTTTTTTTGCGCGGTGTTGCACTTGATATGATAATCTAAGGCTGTCCCTTGACCCTGCAAGGGGCAATTGCCCCTTGACCCCTCCGCGCGATTGAGTTGGTCGCACTTTCATGCTCCTTCCGCGTGCAGCTTTTTGTTGCTTCGCCTAAGCCCTTATTTGCTCCCCCAACTTTCCGTGAAGAACCAATTTTTTTGCGGACTGGTTGTATACAAGGTGCTTTTCTCACTCCCGCCACCCTCTAACTGCGCCGCGCACGCACACAACCAGCGGCAGCGCCGCCATCATTCCGACCACGCCGCCCGCCATGCCGCCGAAAGCAATCGCCAGCAGCACCGCCAATGGATGCAGCCGCGTCGCGCCGGAGAGCAGGCGCGGGGAGAGCAGGTTCGCTTCCACCTGCTGCACAAGGCAGATTGCCAACAGTGTCCACAGCGCTGCCGTCCAGCCGCTTTGCAGCGCCAGCAGCACCGCCGGGACGCCCGCAATGAACGGCCCGATGTACGGAATCAGCTCCATCACGCCCATGAACAGCCCCAGCAGCAGCGCGCCGGGTGTACGCGTGAGCAGCAGCGCAAGAGCGGTCATGGCGGCGACGAACAGCGAGAGAATCAGCTGTCCGCGCAGGTACAGGGCGGATTCGCGGCGCATTTCACGGGCGGCACGGATGCCGCGCGCACGGTATTTGACGGGCAGAACAAGCGACAGCAGGAGGCAAAGACGCTTGCGGTCGCGCAAAAAGTAGAACGAAAGCAGCGGCGCAAGCAGCCATTGGCTGACGCTCCCGGTCAGGCGGCGAATCCCGCTGACGAGCGTTGCGGCAAGCTGCCCCGCGGCAGCGCTGATGCGCGAGAACAGCTCCGCCTGCATGTCGCCGAGGGGGATACCGCGCGCTTCGAGCGCAGCACTCCATCGGGTGAGCAGCTCCCGCAGGCTGTCCAGCAGCGCGGGCAGGCGCGACATGAGCTGCGCACTCTGCCGCAAGAGGGGCGGAATCAGCCCCCAGAGCATTCCCAGCACTGCGCCGAGCAATGTCAGCAGGGCGATCGCCGCCGCCGCGCCGCCGGGCAGCCGCTTTTCCAGTACTTTGCACAGCGGCAGGGACAGCAGCGTCAAAACGCCCGCGACTGCCAGCAGCGACAGCATCGACATGATCAGCGACCAGAATGCGACCACCAGTGCGACCGTGCCCGTGATCAGCAGCCCCGCTGTCCATTTGCGCCGCGTGACGGCTTTCTCCATGCGCTTTTCCTCCTTTCGCAGCGGATGGGAAAACGGGCAGGACGCATGATGGTGCAATCCTGCCCGCCTCCATTATTGCTGTCCTTCGCTCATGTCCTGCACGGCTTTCTTGACTTTGTTTGCGCCTTTCTGGACATCCTGACGAATGCCGGGCAGCATCATCAGCCCGATACCCATTGCCAGACCGACCGCCGAGCCAATCAGCATCTTGTTCACTGCGTTTCCCTCCCTTCCAAGAGAATTTCGCCTTCCGGAACGAGAACATCGCCGTCGGGTGAAGCGGAAAAGTGGCGGATGCGCCGCCGTCCGTCGCGGAAATCGTCAATCAAACCGAGGGAGACCTCCAGCTCACTGACGAGCAGATTGTCCGCGCTGATGAGCACATCCGTCACGCAGCCGAGGGTCAAGCCGCGCGTATCCTTGACAGTGCGCAGACGGAAATCCGTTTTGCGGGGCAGGTGCGTTGGGCAGGCGCGGAGGATGACGGAAACGTCGCCGAGCAGGGCGATGCTGTCCCTCGCGACCCACTTTGCGCCGCCGAACCCGCGCCGGACAATCAGCCCACGCAGCGCGTGACCGTCGTTTTCGAGCACGGCGCGTTCCACATGCCCCTGTGAGCGCCCGCGCAGCACGGCGGGAAGCCCCAGCACGCGCGTCAAATGCACGTCACAGGTCATCAGCGTCCTGCACGGGTTCTTCGTCCGCGTCCTCCCACGGCACGCCTGTCCACGAGCCAAGCACGTCGGTGTGGCTCATGCGGCGCTGAGCGTCCGCAAGCGTTTTCACCAGCGGACTGGGGTGCAAAGGTCGTTTTCTGTCCATGCGGCATTCCTCCTTCCGAGATGCAGTCTGCCCGGCTTTGGAGGAGCGCATGATGGGAATCCCTGCTTGTCCGGGAAAAATGGACGTAATACGATTTCCAGATTCAACTGCGCCATCTGCTTGCGCATTCTTATCTGGAAATAGTATAAAGCAGGATTTTTCGCGAAAAAAGGCGAATTAGGTGGATGGACGGCGGCGGTCAGGCTATTGGCACCACCGTACAACTCGGCGGCGCGTGCATGGACAGGCTGCGGAAAATGGTGTATGACAGCAGAAAGGAAGGATAAAAATGGATGGCCGGTACTTCCAAATCGTTGACCGCTGCCTCCTCGATTGGGATGTGATGCAGCTTTTTCCCGGCGCACCGCAGGACGAGTACGAGGCGGAAGCCTACGCTATTGCCGCACGGCTGCCGGACTGCCGATGCGAATCCGACGTGCAGCAATGCCTGTACGAAGTGTTTGCTGCTGCATTCGGAGAACTTGCGCCGGAGCGGGATGCGTGCAAGGAAACGGCGGAGCGGATTTGGGCAGAAATCAAGGCATGAGAGAAAAGCACCCCGGAGAGGCGAAAAGTGCGTGCTCCGGGGGGAGTTAGATTCTCCTTCTCTGCTTTGCGCATCCGCAAAATCCCCTTGCAATCCTGCCGCACCCTGCTATATAATAGGAACCGAAACAAACCACCGCAGGAGGTACACATCCATGAAAATCACCATTCTGGACGGCGCTGTGGAGAATCCCGGCGACCTGAGCTGGGAAGCCCTCGCCGCCTTGGGCGACTTGACTGTCTACGATTACACCGCGCCGGAGGAGATTCTCCCCCGCATCGGCGACGCGCCGATTATCTTCACCAATAAGACGCCCATTACCCGCCAAACGATGGATGAATGCCCGAATCTGCGCTACATCGGTGTGCTGGCGACGGGATTTAACGTCATTGACATTGCGGCGGCGAAGGAAAAGGGCATCGTTGTCGCAAATGTTCCGTCCTATGGCACGCAGGCGGTCGCGCAGTTCGTGATGGCGCAGCTGCTGGAAATCTGCCACCGTATCGGCCATCATAACGACGCGGTGCAGCAGGGACGCTGGACGGCTTGCCGAGACTTCTCCTTCTGGGATTATCCGCTGATGGAGCTGACGGGCAAGACGTTTGGCATCGTCGGCTATGGGCGCATCGGTCAGGCGACGGCGGAACTCGCCCGCGCGTTCGGCATGAATGTCATTTATTACAGCCGCCACGGATCGGGCGAAGGCTATGTGCCGCTGGATGAACTGTACGCCCGCAGCGACATTGTGTCCCTGCACTGCCCGCAGACCCCGGAGAACGTCGGCATGATTGACAAAACCGCGCTGGCGAAGATGAAAGACGGCGTGATTTTGCTCAATACCGCGCGCGGCGGGCTCATCAACGAAGCGGATTTGCGGGATGCTTTGCTGTCCGGCAAGGTGTACGCCGCCGCGTCGGACGTGGTGTCCACCGAGCCGATTCGGGCGGACAACCCGCTGCTGGGGCTGGACAACATGATTATCACGCCGCACATCGCGTGGGCAAGCCACGAGGCGCGCCAGCGGCTGATGGATACGGCGGTGGAGAATGTAAGAAACTTCTTGAATGGGACGCCGAGCAACAACGTGGCGAAGTAATACTATTTCCAGATTCACCTGCGCCATCTGCTTGCGCCTTTTCCATTCTGGCGTCCGCTCATTCCACTTAGCGTAGCGCTGCTACGCTGCGTTTCATTCACGTTAGCCAGAATGAAAAATTCGCGGCGCATCTTGGCGCATTCTTATCTGGAAATAGTATAAAAAATAATCCCCCGGAACGCGCAAAACCCGCCGTTCCGGGGGCATCTTTTTCCCTTTCCATCCCGCAAGGAAACAAACGCCAGCCCGGATTGTAAACCTGCGCGGAATTTTCGGCGAATGTGTGTCTTTTTGCGCCGAAATGTGCTACAATGAATCGTTACGAAGCATAAGGAGGCAGCAATGAAGGAGCTGAAGCTGGCGTGGCGATATGTCCGCCGTCACTGGTGGCAGTACATTCTGGGCATTCTGGCGCTGTTCATTGTGGACGAGGTGAATACCTATGTGCCGCGGTTCACAGGCGAAATTACCAACGGACTGGATCAGCACACGCTGGATATGGGCGGCGTGATGGGATTGGTCTGGAAGATTGTGCTGATTGGCGTAATTATCGCGGTGGGGCGCTTTGCGTGGCGCTTTTTCCTGTTCGGGTCGGCACGGTCGATTGAGAAGGAATTGCGCAGCGATTTGTTCGCGCACTTATCCTCACTCTCGCCGCACTATTACAACGAGCACAAGACCGGCGACCTGATGGCGCGCTTCATCAACGACCTGCAGGCGGTTCGCACGCTGGTGGGCATGAACGTCATCAGCACATTCGACGCGACGGTGATGCTGCTGCTGGTGCTGTGGCAGATGATGACGTATGTCAGCCCGAAATTGACGGGTGTGGCGGTGCTGCCGCTGATTCTCATCATCTTCGGCGATTACTTCTATGGCAAGGCGATGCACAAGCGCTTTCTGGCCAAGCAGCAGGCGTTCTCGACGCTGACGGACCAAGTGCAGGAAACGGTGTCGGGCATCCGCGTGATTAAATCCTTCGTGCAGGAACGCAAGGAGCTGTACGCTTTTGCGAAGACGACGCTGTTCACGAAGGAAAAGAACCTCGGCGTTGTGCGCCTGCAGGCGCTGGTGATGCCGCTGCTGGATTTGATTGTCGGTATAGCGAGTCTGCTGACGCTGGCTTACGGCGGCTATCTGGCGATTTACGGCGAAATCAACATCGGGCAGTTTATCAGCTTCAACTCGTATGTGACGATGCTGGTGTGGCCGATGATGGCGGTGGGCGAGTGCATCACGAGCGTCAGCCAGGGGCTGGCGAGCCTGCGTCGCATTCAGGAGATTTTTGACGCGAAGCCGGAAATCGTGGACGGCGACATGATGAACCCTTCGATTCAGACGCTCAAGGGTGATATCGACATTGAACACCTGTCCTTTGCCTATCCCGACCAGCCGACCGTGCCGGTGCTGGAAGATGTGTCGGTGCATGTGAAGGCGGGCGAGACGCTGGCGGTGCTGGGGCGCACCGGTTCGGGCAAAAGCACGCTGCCGAGCCTGCTCATGCGCCTGTACGACGTACCGGACGGCATGATTACCATCGACGGACACAATCTGCGCGAAATCCCGCTGGCGGCGCTGCGCAGGAATATCGCCTGTGTGCCGCAGGATAACTTCCTCTTTTCTGACACGCTGCAGAACAACATCGCGTTCGGCTCAGACAACAAGTCGCTGGAAGCGGTGCAGGAGGCGGCGAAAAACGCCTGCATCCACGATAACATCATGGAGTTCCCCAAGCAGTACCAGACGCTGGTGGGCGAACGCGGCGTGACGATTTCCGGCGGCCAGAAGCAGCGTTCCTCCATTGCCCGCGCGCTGATGAAGGATGCGCCGATTCTGCTGCTGGACGATGCGCTCTCTGCTGTCGATACGGACACGGAACGGCAAATACTGGATAACCTGCACCGCCTGCGCAAGGGTCGCACGACCATCATCGTAGCGCACCGCATTTCTACCATTCAGGACGCCGACCACATTCTTGTGCTGGACGAAGGCAAGGTGGAGGAGTACGGCACGCACGAGGAGCTGCTGAACAACGGCAAGCTGTACGCAAGCCTGTACCGCAAGCAGCAGCTGGAAAAGGAACTTCACGAGGAAGGAGGCGCTGCACATGCGGAGTAAGTTCGGGGATAACGAGCTGCAGGACGTTTCGTATCACGGCAACGCCTTCCTGCGCCTGATGGGCTACATCAAGCCCTACTGGAAAACGGTTGCGCTGTGCTGTGTGCTGGTGGGGCTGCTGACGGTGTTCGACATTGCCCGCCCGCGCATCATCGGCGACGCGATTGACAAGTACATCACCCAGCAGAGCGCGCAGGATCTGCCGCCGGAAACGCGCTTTCAGGGCATTCTGATTGCGGCGGGGCTGTATGTGGCGATTCTGCTGCTGCAATTTGTCTGCAACCGCCTGCAGTACCTGAAGATTCAAGAAACCGGGCAGAACATCGTTTATACCCTGCGCAATGAGCTGATGGCGCATATCGAAAGCCTCTCCATGCGCTTCTTCGACTTGACGCCTGTGGGCAGAATCGTTACGCGCATCACCAACGACACCGAGGCGGTCAATGACCTGTATGCCAACACGATTGTACGCCTGTTCCGCAACGTCGTCAAAATCATCGGACTTGCCATTATTATGATGGTGATGAACTTCCGCATGGCAATGCTGTCGTTCGTGCTGGTACCGGTGATGGCGGTGCTGACGGCAGTGTTCCGCAAATTGAGCCGCAAGACGTACCAAATCGTCAAGACGCGCATCACGACGCTGAATACTTTTTTGAGCGAGCATTTGTCGGGGATGCGGGTCATCCAGATTTTCGCGCGTGAGAAGGAGAAATGCGCCGAGTTTGAGGAAAAGAACGAATCCCTCTACCGCGCGGGCGTACGCGAAATGATGGTGTTCGCCATTTTCCGCCCGTCGATTTACTTCCTGTCCGTTATCGCAATGGCGATTATTCTGGGCGGCGGCAGCGCACTGGTGCTGGACGGCGTGATTTCCATCGGTATGCTGTACACATTCACGGAGTACATTTCCCAGCTGTTCACGCCCGTGCAGGAGCTGGCAGAGCAGTTCACGACGCTGCAAAGTGCCATTGCTTCCGCCGAAAAAATCTTCACCCTGCTGGACGAAAAGCCTATGCTGTCAGACAAAGCGGACGCGAAGAAGCTGCCCGCTGTGCGCGGCAAAATCGAGTTCGACCACGTCTGGTTCGCATATGATAACGTGAACTGGGTGCTGAAGGACGTGTCCTTCACCATCGAGCCGGGGCAGAAGGTGGCGTTTGTCGGCGCGACGGGCGCGGGCAAATCCTCCATCCTGAATCTGATTGGGCGCTATTATGACGTGCAGAAGGGCAGCATCCGTGTCGATGGCGTGGATGTGCGCGACCTGACCCGCGACCAGCTTCGTGCCGCCATCGGGCAGGTGCAGCAGGATGTGTTCATCTTCACGGGCGACATCAAGAGCAACATCCGCCTGCGCGACGAGGAAATTACCGATGAGCAGGTGCACCAGGCAGCGGAATATACCAATGCGTCGCGGTTCATTGAGCGGCTGCCGAACGGCTACGATGAGCATGTGACGGAGCGCGGCGCGACGTTCTCTGCGGGGCAGCGGCAATTGCTGTCGTTTGCCCGGACGCTGGCGCATGACCCGAAGATTCTGATATTGGACGAAGCGACGGCGAACATTGATACGGAAACCGAGCAGTGGATTCAGGAAGCGCTGGAGCGGCTGATGCAGGGCCGCACGTCGATTATGGTCGCGCACCGCCTTTCGACCATTCAGCACGCTGACCGCATTATCGTGATGCACCACGGGCGAATTCGCGAATCCGGCACGCATCAGGAGCTGCTGAAGCAGGACGGCATTTACAAGAAGCTGTATGAACTTCAGCTGGCATAAAAAGAACAGGAAGCGGCGGAGCCTAATCTGGATGTTGATGATGCGGATAGATCCGCCGACGAAGGTGATAATGAACCTGTGGAAAAAGGAGCGACTTGACGTGTGGGGCAGCCTTCGGGCTTCCGTTCCATAAAGAAAAAACCAATATGATAGAATCTGCATCATAAACAAAGCGACAAATCGGATTTGGTGAGGTGATTTTATGGCGAGTGGCCAAGAGAGAATAGCAATTTTATTTATACATGGCATTCTTGGAACTACAAGTCATTTTGAACCTTTTTTATCGCTTGTTCCTCCAAATTGGTCAATATGCAATCTATCGTTAAAAGGTCATGGAGGAAGTGTAAAGGACTTTTCGCAAGCCTCTATGACTGAATGGAAGCAGCAAGTAAAGAATGCTCTTGAAGAACTATCAGAAACCAACAATAAAATCATTATTGTCGCTCATTCCATGGGGACACTGTTTGCTATACAAGAAGCGATAGAAAAACCAGTGGAAGAATTATTTCTTCTAAATGTTCCGTTAAAAGTGAGAGTTACCCTTCGTTTATTTAGAACATCATGGCGAGTTTTTACAGGAAATATTAAACCTGATGATAAATGGTCTCTCGCAGCACAAAATGCGTATAGCATAGAAAGAGATAATCATATTTTAAGATACTTTGGTTGGATTCCAAGATACCTTGAGTTGTTTTCTGAAATACGAAAGACAAGAAAAATCATAGGGAAATTACCAACACCGTCGCATATATATCTATCTATGTTAGATGAAATGGTTTCCCCTAAATGTAGTAAATTATTTAAGGATAACCCTTGTATATGTGTCAAGTCTTTGCAAACCTCTGGACATTTTTATTATTCACCGGAGGATCAGTGTTTAATGAAGGAAGATTTTAATAAAATGATTCAGAATGTTCAAAAAGAAATTTCAAATTAAGGAGGATATGGATGAAATTGTTTTTATGTTCGCACTTTTCAAGTGTAGGAAGTTTGATAAAAGAAGAAATTGATAACAAGAAAGTCGCATTTATTCCCACAGCTTCGCTGCGTGAAGGCTATACCGGTTATGTCGGCTCGGCTCGAAAGCTATTCAATAAACTGGGAGCAGCCGTAACGGAAATTGATATTTCAACGGAGGCTTATTTAACGATACAGTCCGTTTTTGAAGATGCGGATGTGATATATTTTACTGGTGGAAATTCTTTCTTCCTTATGGACCAGCTCCGTAAAACGGGAACGGATGAGCTATTGAAGAAGGAATTGGAAAAGGGAAAACTGATGATCGGTGAATCGGCAGGTGCGATTATATGCGCTCCAACTATCCAATATATTGAACAAATGGATGAAAAGCCGGAGGACTACTCACAAGAAGATGATGCAGGGCTTGATTTGATTGATTTCTATGTTCTTCCGCATTATCTTACAGCACCATTTAAGAAAGTTACCGAGAAAATAATGACTGAGTTTTCGGATTTGAATCTATGCCCAATTAACAACCGTCAGGGAATTGTAATTGATGGTGAAGGCTCAAAGGTCGTTTGTAAAGACTAATTTGAAAATTCCGGTTTGTCGAACTGAATCAATATCCATAGCAGTCATGCGCTACGGTGTGTGGCTGCTTATGTTTGCAGAAGGAACAGACGCAAACCGGCAGTCGATGAAGTGCCATCAGCTGCCGGTTTTGCATGGGCAATACCGCACAACTCGGCGGTGCGTCGGGTGATGTCTTTTCCGCCATCAGCCAATCGCGAAATGGGTGCAGGGACAAATGAAACGGGACGAAGCCCCTGCTGTTCTTTTGCTGCACAGACGTTGACGAAGGGGCGGACTTCGTGCTATCATAAACGCTGTCTCCCGACTTTTTTCGACAAGAAGGCATCAATGACGATGAATCGTAAACTCTTTGCGAAGGGCTTCCGGCATGGAATCCCGATTGGGCTGGGCTACCTATCCGTTGCGTTCACGTTCGGCATGAAGGCAGTGGCGGATGGCTTGTCGCCGCTCGAAGCGCTGCTGATTTCCATGACGAACGTCACCAGTGCGGGACAGTTCGCCGGGCTGCCGCTGATTCTCGCGCAGGCGTCGTACCTCGAAGTCGCGCTGACGCAGCTGATTATCAACCTCCGCTATGCGCTGATGAGTCTGTCCATCTCCCAGAAGATGGATTCGGATATGAACACACCGCGCCGCCTGTTCTTCTCTTTCATGAATACGGACGAGATATTCGCTGTCGCATCCAGCCAGCCGGGGAAGGTCAGTCACTGGTATTTGTATGGGTTGATGACCGCGCCGTACCTCGGCTGGTCGGTCGGTACGATTCTGGGCGCGGTCGCGGGCACGCTGCTGCCGGTTTTCCTCCGCAATGCGCTCGGTATCGCGATTTTCGGCATGTTCCTCGCCATCATCCTGCCGCCCGCGCGCAAGGAGAAGCCTGTGCGCATTGTCGTGCTGATGGCTATCGCGATGAGCCTGTGCTTCCGTTATGTGCCGATGCTCTCGCAGGTGTCCAGCGGGTTTGTCATCATCATCTGTGCTATTGCCGCCTCGGCGCTGGGCGCGTGGCTCTTCCCCGTGCGGGAGGAAGAAACGAAAGCGGGTGATGCGCAATGACGGCAAATTTTCCGATTTACCTGCTTGTGATGGCGGGTGTGACATACCTGATTCGGATGCTGCCGCTGACGATTTTCCGCAAGGAAATCAAATCAACGTTCGTCAAGTCGTTCCTGCACTATGTGCCGTTCGCGGTGCTGGGGGCAATGACGATTCCCGACGTATTGTATTCCACGGGGGATATGCGCACGGCGGCGGTTGGTTTGGTGGTAGCGGTGTTCCTTGCGTGGAAAGGGAAGAGTCTGCTGACGGTGGCGCTTGCGGCGTGTGCGGCGGTGCTGGCGGCGCAGGGGGTTCTGCTGCTGTTCTGATGATCATTGCAACGAAAAAGGGGATTGTGTCCGAAATCATGGACGCAATCCCCTTGATTTTTATTCCAGACTGCCCAGCAGCGTCGGCAGAATCGCCAAGACGGTCTGCTCCGCCGCGGCACAGCTTGTCAGGTAAACCATGCATCCTGCGACAAGCGCCGCCACGATGATCGGGGCAATCAGCAGCGCACGCCGGACGTGGTGCGGCTTCGTCAGGACTGGCCGCTGCCCTGCGCGTTCTGGTCGAAGAGGCTCATCAGGTGGGCGCTGCTGCTTTCGAGGGTTGCCATGGCGCTCTCGATGGCGGACAGGTCATCCGCCGTCATTTTGTCGGGCTTGGCGCGCCCAATCAGATGGCGAAGTGCAGCTTCATCGTCCTTGACGCGCTTCTTCTCGTCCTTGTCCAGCTGCTTGCTGCACTGGTTCAAGGCAGCGCCTACCTGCGCCAAAAGGTGCTGCGCCTGATTGATGGTGTCCATCAGGTCGCGGCGGAAAGCGTCCTGCGCGGCGTACTGCTCCGCATCGCGAATTGCTTGCTGAATTTCATCCTCGCTCATTTTGTTGTCGGCGGTGATGGTGATGGATTGGGCGCGTCCAGTGTCCTGGTCGCGCGCGGAGACGGTCAGGATGCCGTTGGTGTCAATATCGAACGTGACCTCAATTTTCGGCACGCCTGCCATTGCGCGGCGGATGCCCTTCAGACGGAACTTGCCGATGCTCTTGTTGTCCCGCGCCATCGGGCGCTCACCCTGCAAGACGTTGATTTCTACCGATGACTGGAACATGCCCGCCGTGGTGAACACCTGCTGATAGTGCACAGGCAGGGTGGAGTTGCGCTCGATGACGCGGGTCGCGACGCCGCCGACTGTCTCAATCGCCAGCGAAAGCGGGGTTACGTCCAGCAGCAGCAAGCCCGTGGAGTTCGTCAGCGTCGTGTGTTCATTCAGCGTGTCGCCCTGAATCGCCGCGCCCTGCGCCACGCATTCGTCGGGGTTGATGCTCTTGCTCGGCATGATGCCGGTCAGCTGGCGCACCTTCTCCTGCACGGCGGGGATACGCGTCGAACCGCCGACCAGCAGCACCTTGCCCAGCTCGCTGGCGGCAATGCCTGCGTCGCTGAGGGCGCTGCGGACAGGACCTTCCGTCCGCGCAACCAAATCCGCCGTCAATTCATTGAACTTCGCGCGGGTCAGCGTTTGCTCTAAATGCACCGCCTGACCGCCGACTGTGCTGATGAACGGCAGGCTGATGGTGGTCATCTCGGTGACGGACAGCTCCTTTTTCGCCTGCTCGGCGGCTTCCTTCACGCGCACCATGGCCGCCAAATCACGGTGAAGGTCAGCATGATGTTCCCGCTGGAAAGCATCACAGACGAAATTCACGATGCGCTCGTCGAAGTCATCGCCGCCGAGGTGGTTGTCGCCGCACGTCGCCAGCACTTCGATAACACCCTCGCCAATTTCGATGATGGATACGTCAAATGTGCCGCCGCCAAGGTCGTAGACCATGATTTTCTGCGGTGCGCCGTTGTTCAGCCCGTAGGCGAGGGCGGCGCTGGTCGGCTCGTTGATGATGCGGCGGACGTTCAAGCCCGCAATGCGCCCCGCGTCCTTCGTCGCTTGACGCTGAATATCCCCGAAATATGCCGGGACGGTAATCACCGCGTCGGTGATGGGTTCGCCGAGGTAACTTTCCGCGTCCTGCTTCAGCTTGCGAAGAATCATGGCGCTGATTTCCTGCGGCGTATAGCTTTTCCCGGCGATGGTCTTGCGCCAGTCCGTGCCCATATGGCGCTTGACGGACGCAATCGTGCGGTCGGCGTTGACTGCTGCCTGACGCTTCGCCGCGCTGCCGATGAGCCGCTCGCCGCTGTCGATGAATGCCACGACGGACGGCGTTGTGCGCTCGCCCTTATCGTTCGGGATGATAATCGCGCTGCCGCCCTCAACCACGGCGACGCAGCTGTTGGTGGTACCCAAGTCGATACCGATGATTTTGCCCATAAAGTTACACTTTCTCAAGGAAACTGATTCCTTGACCTTTTGCGCGATTCAGTTGCGCGCATTGCATACAGTTTTTTGTGTTGCGCAGGGGATTTCACTCCGCAGAGGCGAAACCCCTGCAACAAAACAAATCAAGCAGCATAGGAAAATTCCGCCGAGTTAAGGGGCTTGCCAGCGCCTTAGCACCGGCAGCAAAGCGGACAGAACATCTGCAAAAAGCACAAACTCATGCACAGCTTCGACGGATCCATCGCCCAAGTGTTGTACCCGGATGCATTCGTTTGATACGTCTGCCCTGCCTGCTGATACTGCCGCAAAAGCGCCTGATACGTCGCATTGTTCGGGCTGAGCTGCACCGCGCGCTTCATGTGTTCCAACGCCTGAATCTGATTTCCCGCGCCGTGGTTCGCCACGCCGGACAGGTAGTACCAGCGCGCATTCCGCCCCGTGCTGGGGACGTTCTGCAAAATGGAACACGCCGACGCGTACCGTCCGGCGAGAATATCGCGGATGGCAGCGCGAACCGGCTCGGAATCGCCCGCCTGCTCCTGCGGCGGGTTGACCTGCGTCTGATAGCCGCCGTAGCTGCCGTAGCCGAATCCGCCGAAGAAGTCGCTGAACGGGTCATAGCCGCCCTGCTGACCATACGGATTGCCCTGCTGCTGTCCGCCGTAGGAATTGCCGCCGTAAGAGCCGTACGGGTTGCCGCCGTAGCTGTTCCCGCCATACGGATTCCCGCTATACGGATTCCCGCCATACGGATTCTGCTGCTGCTGGCGGTTGGCGTACTTCTCCGGGTTCATCAGCATGTCGTAGGCTTCGTTGAGTTCGTTCATCTTTTTCGCCGCGTCGGGGTCGTTCGGATGCAAATCCGGATGACACTCCTTGGCTTTGCGGCGATACGCGCGCTTGATTTCATCTTGGCTGGCGGTTTCGGATACACCCAGCACTTTCCGCGGGTCTGTGACCATGCTCGTCAGCCTCCTTTCACCGGGGAATCGTCCCCGCTCTCTTTGGTTGTGCGGTCGCGGTGCTTCTTCTGCTTTTCGGCGCGGCGGTGGAGGAACTCGTTGTAGCTCTGCCAGACACCCTCATAGAGGATGTTGCGCAGAATATCCGCATCGGAGACGATAGGCAGCGACTCAAACGCCGCTGAAGCGTCGCCAAGCAGCAGCGTCAGTACGTCGCGCATGTCCTCTGGCTGACGCCCCATCAGCAGCACGGGATTGTAGCTGTGCTTGCGCGTGTCGGCATCGTAATCACAGGCGGCATCCACCATGTAGATGAACCGCCCCAGCGACGCGCCGAACAGCCGCAGTGTGCGCGACCAATAATCCTCCTCGCGCACGAACAGCGACGCCATCAGCGCCCCGAAGCAGTTTGCCGCCGCATCGGGGGAATCGCTGTGCGCCGCTTCCACCTCGCTCAGCGCCCGCAGGTTCTTCTCCAAATCGGCGCACTGGCGGGGATAATCCGCGCTGACCGCCTCGTAACGCTTTTTCAGCAGCTGCGCGGTCAGCCCGCCCGGCAGGGAGCGGTCGTCCTGCCAGTCGTCCAGCGCCTTGAAATACGCCAGCGCGATGGTCATATCGGCAGCGTAATCCGTCATCGATGTGCGGACGAAATCGTGCGCTTCCTTCGGGTGCGGCAGACAGCGCATTTGCCCGTGCGCTTCCTCCGGCTCATAGAGCGCGGAGAGGAAAATCGCCAGAAACGTCATGTCGTAGGTGAGCGTCATGCGGCCGCGGAAGCCGTGGCGGTCGCCCAGCGATTGGCATAATCCGCAGTACCATGCCCGATAGCGCTTTTTCTGCGCCTCATCGAGCGATTCCAGACAGGGTCTGACATAACCGAACATTGTTTACGCCCTTTCGTCGAACTTGTGCTGGCATTTGGGGCAGGTGACGTGCTTTTCGCCGCAGCCGCGCTTGAGGCGCAGGCGCGTTTTGCACTGCGGGCAGCGGAAATACTTGTAGGTCTTTATGCCCCTGAGCCGCAGGAAAAACTGCCGGATTTCCGTCTGCGCGTGTCCCGTCTTGTCCATGAACTGGCGATTTTCCTCCTGCCGCTTGGCGACGTTGCGGCTCAGCATCCGCCACAGGGCATACACATAGCACAGCAGGGACAGGAAACTCGCCAGCGGCAGGCGGAACAGCGAAAGCAAACTGAAAACGATAGCGGCGACGAGTGCCGTGAAGCCGAGATTATCCGGACCGTTGCGCCCCTGCATCCAGTTCGCGAGGGCGTTCTGCATCTTCGAGAAAAAGGACATCGGTGATTTCCTCCTTTGCTTTCGGAGCATAGTATACACCCCGAATTTGAGCCTAATGTGAACAAATGAAGAAGAAACCGCAACAAATTCGGCGGATACCCGCATTTTTGCAATTTTCGGATTCACCTGCGCCCGCTGCTTGCGTCTTGGCGCATTTTCATCCGAAAATCGCATGGTTTCAACCTATAAGAAATTCTGCGCCGATTGAAAAAAACCCTTCTTTGTGGTATGATAATTGCATGAGAGTTTCATGAGAAAATGAATGCGAGGTGCGTTGACGGTGCTGCTGCGGAATGGGCTGTTCTTTGCGGATGGTCATTTTTGGGAAAATCTGTGCGTTCGGCTGGAGACCGGGCGCGTGACAGCGATGGGCGAGGGCTTAGCGCCGTTGGATGGCGAAGCTGTGATAGACCTGCAGGGGGACTTTGTCCTGCCGGGGTTCGTTGACGCGCACATCCATGCCTTCCGCGGGCATGACACGATGCAGGGCGAGGACGCGATTCGCCAGATGGCACGGGAGTTGTATCAGGAGGGCGTTGCGGCGTTCCTGCCGACGACCATGTCCGCCAGTGTGGAGGATACGCGCCGGGTGATTGCCGCCGTCCGCCGCGTGATGGATACGCCGGAGCAGCGCGCAGCACGGGTGCTGGGGGCGCACATGGAAGCACCGTTCCTATCGCCGGAGAAGGCAGGGGCGCAGCGGAAGGAGTTCTTTCTGCATCCGAACTGGGAGTCGTTCCTTGATCTGACGGGCGGCGACATTCAGGCAGTGCGCGTCATCACGATGGCGCCGGAACTGCCCGGCGCGGAAGCATTCATCCGCAAGGCGGCGGAGAACGGTATCCACGTTTCCATTGGTCACACGGCAGCGACCGACGAACAGGTGCATCAGGCGGCGGACTGGGGTGCGACCCGCGTTACCCACACCTACAACGCGCAAACGCCGTTCACGCACCGTGCACCCGGCGTTCCCGGCGCGGCATTGACGGATGACCGCCTGTTTGCGGAGTTCATTGGCGACGGCGTTCACCTGCACGATGACGCGGTGAAGGTGCTTCTGCGCTGCAAGGGGGCGGACAAAGCCGTTGCGATTACGGACAGCATGGAAGCAGCGGGCTTGCCGGACGGCGAATACGCCTTAGGCGGGCAAGCGGTCACGGTGCGCGGACACGAGGCGCGTTTGCACGACGGCACGCTGGCGGGCTCGGTGCTGCTGATGCGGCAGGCGTTCCAGAACCTGATGGCGCGCTACGGGCAGACACCGGAAGCGGCTGTGCGCATTTGCACGGAGAATCCCGCGCGTTCGATTGGCGCGTCAGGGTTCGGGACGATTTGCGTTGGGGCAAACGCGCCCCTCACAAGGTGGGGGAAGGATTTCGCTTGGAAGGGAATCCTTGGGTAAAGGAAATTTTAGGTTTTGGCATACTTGTCTTTCTTTTTCTGGCTGAATTTGATTGGAACAGGGGGAATCGCCTCTGCGGAGACGAAATCCCAGCGAAACACGCGGAAATTGCATGAAGAAGTCACCAACTCAATCGCGCGAAAGGGTCAAGGGGCAATGCCCCTTGCGGAGTCCAGAGGCAGCGCCTCTGGCTTGAAAGGAGGCTGCAACACCCATGATGAAAATCGACTTGAGCGGACAGTGGCAGGTGAAGCTGGACGCGGAAAAACAGGAGACCATGCCGCAAGCGTACCCGGAGACGATGACGCTGCCGGGGACGACATCGGCGGCGGGGCTTGGAATGCCGAATCCCGCCAAGGAAACGGGCTGCCTGACCGACGCGTATCGCTTCGAAGGCGCGGTGTGGTTCATGCGCACGTTCACCGCGGGCGACTGGACGGGCGAGCAGACGATGCTCACGCTGGAACGCACCCGCAAAACCACCGTCTACCTCGACGGTCGCCCCATCGGGCATCAGGAGAGCCTCTGCACGCCGCACCGCTACTTCCTGCCGCCTGTGCACGCTGGCGAGCATACCCTTGTCATCCGCGTGGATAATACCGATTATCCCACGCGCGGCGGGCATTTGACCAGCCCCGATACGCAGAGCAACTGGAACGGCATCACCGGCGAAATCAGCCTGACTGTCGCTCATACACTGCTGACCGACCTCACCGTGCGCCCGGACTTGCGGCGCGGCTGCCTGCGTGTGCATGGGCATATCATCGGCGCGCCCGACGGTGTGGCGGGCATCGTGCTGCCGGGGCAGATGGAGCATCTGCTGCCGTACCGCCGGGGCGTGCTGGACGGGGAATGCCCGCTCAAGGGCAATGAAGCCTTCTGGGACGAAGCGCACCCCGAAATCCATACCATCTCTATTGATCTCGACGGCGATGTGTATGAAACGACATTCGGCTTGCGCGACGTGCGGACGCTCGGTCGGCGGCTGCTCATCAACGGGCGCGAAACCTTCCTGCGCGGCAAAGTTGATAATCTGCTGTACCCCAAAACCGGGTACACGCCAACTGACGTTGCGTCGTGGATGACGATTTTGGGCATTGCGAAGGAGTACGGCATCAACCATTACCGCTACCACACAGCCTGCCCGCCGGATGCGGCGTTCACGGCGGCGGATCTGCTTGGCGTGTATATGGCGCCGGAGCTGCCGTTCTGGGGGACGGTGGCGGAAGAAGGCGAAGAAGGCTACGACGAGCGCGAACGCGATTTCCTCTTCCAAGAGGGCTTCCGTATCCTGCGCGAATACGGGCATCATCCGTCGTTCCTGTGGCTTTCGCTGGGCAATGAGCTGTGGGGCAGCAAGGACGTGCTGAACCGTATGATGCGCACCTACCGCGAGGCGGACGACACCAAGCTGTACAGCAGCGGCGCGAACAACTACCAGTTTGTACCGGACGTGCTGGACGAGGAAAATGTGTTCGTCGGCGTCAGGCTGGGGCGCGAACGGCTGATTCGCGGCAGTTACGCCATGTGTGACGCACCGCAGGGCATCGTGCAGACGACCGCGCCGGAGTCCGTCAGCAATTATGATGCCAGCATCGTTCCGGAAACGCTGGGGCAGTCGGGTGAAGCCGGCAAGGTGCAGATTCAGTATGGCACGGGCGTGAAGGAAGTGGACGCGCAGTCCGCGGACGCCCTCATCCCGGATGTGCCCGTCATCAGCCACGAGGTCGGGCAGTATGTGTTCTATCCTGATTTCTCGGAGATTCCGCACTACACCGGGCCGCTGAAGCCGCGCAACATCGAAGCCATGCGCAAGAATTTGGAACGGGCGGGGCTGTACGGCGAGCATGAAGCCTTCTTCCGGCAGACGGGGCATCTGGCGGTGGAATGCTACAAGCGGGAAATCGAAACACTACTGCGGTCGCGGGAGGTGTCCGGTTTCCAGCTGCTGGATTTGCAGGACTACACCGGGCAGGGGACGGCGCTTGTCGGCGTGCTGAACGCAATGATGGAGAACAAGGGGCTGATTTCCGCCGAGGAGTGGCGCGAGTTCTGCGCCGGAACGGTCGTGCTGGGTGAATTTGCGTCGTTCACAGGCGTGATGGGCGAGGACATCCGTTTTGATGTGCAAATCAGCGAATGCGACCCGGAGAAGCAGCATACCTGCATCCGCTGTACCCTCATGGACGGTGAGCGCGAATTGTACGCTTGCGACGTGGCGCCGGGTGCGCGGCAGGGGCGGCTGACGGACGCAGTGTCCGTCACGTTCCCGGCGGAGTGCTATCGGGACGCCATGCAGGAGCGCATCACGGGCTTGACCGTCGTGCTGACACTGGCGGACGGCACGCGCAATCATTACCCGATTTGGCTGATTCCGCAGGTTGACATCCGCATCACCCGCGAGGGCATCGAGATGGACGGGCGGATGGTGGCGTTTGTATCCGCAGAAGAGAAGGCGGACGGCGCGGCGATTGTTGTGCCGAGCGCGGAAGGGCAGCTTCCGGCGGAATACTGCACGGATTTCTGGTGCTACCCGATGTTCCGTTCAATCAGCGAGAGCATGGGCAAGCCTGTGCCGGTCGGGACGATGGGGCTGTCCATCGACACCGCGTCGCCGCTGCTGAAGCGGTTCGCGCAGGAGGATTACACCACCCCCGCGTGGTATGCTATCCTGCAAACGGCGCATGTGCAGCGCCTTCCGGCGGACGTTCACCCCGCGGTGCAGATGATTGACAATACGGAACGCTGTGCGCGGCTGGGCATCCTCTATCAGCAGGACGGCGTGTGGCACTTGACGGCGCGCTTGTGGGAAAAGCCAGATGACCCGGCGGTGCGCGCGCTGGCGTGGTCGCTGTGGGAGGCGCTGAAATGACGCTGATTTACCCCGCGACGGCGGATGCGTTCCGCTGTATTGCGGACGCTTGCCGCCACACCTGCTGCAAGGGCTGGGAAATCGACATTGACCCGGACACGCGGGCGAAGTATGCTGCCATGACGGGTGAAATCGGGCAGCGGCTGCGCGACGCGATTGCGGACACGCCGGACGGTGCTTCTTTCCGCCTGCGGGAGGATGAACGCTGCCCGATGCTGAATGACAGCGGCTTATGCGACATCATCACCGCTTGCGGCGAAGGGGCGCTGTGCCAAATCTGCGCCGACCATCCGCGCTACCGCAACGAGTTTTCGACATTCACCGAGGGCGGCTTCGGACTTTGCTGCGAAGCGGCGGCGGATTTGACCCTGCACTGGCCACAGCCGATGACGTGGCATACGCAGGGCGGCGGCACACGTCCGCAGGGGTCGCCGGAGGAAGAAGCGCTGCTGCAGGTGCGGGCGGCACTCATCCGCATCATGCAGGACAGGACACGCGGCATTCCTGCCCGGCTGAATGCCTTGTGTGAAGCGGTAGGCACGGTAATGCCAACGCGTACGGCAGCGGAATGGGCGGACTTCCTGCGGACGCTGGAGCGCCTTGATCCGACGTGGGACGCAGTGCTGGCGCGGCTGACGAATGCACCGGACGATTTACCGGATTTTTCCCCGCTGGCGGTGGAGCAGTTCACGGTGTACCTGCTGCATCGGCATGTGCCGGGGGCGCTGCTGGATGGCGATTTGCCGGGGCGGGTGCTGTTTTGTGCGGTATCGGGGATGCTGTTCCTGCGCCTGTCGACGCTGCTGGGCGAAAACGAAGCGGCGCGGATGTACTCATCAGAAATCGAATACTCGGAGGAAAACCTCTGCTCGTTTCTGGATGAGTTGGATGCAGCAGGGGACGAATAGTTTTCATCAAGCAAAAACAGGCATCTGAAGCATGTGCTTTCGCTTCGGATGCCTGTTTATACTATTTCCAGATTCACCCGCGCCATCTGCTTGCGCCTTTTCCCTTCTGGCGTCCGTTCATTCCACTTAGCGTAGCGCTGCTACGCTGCGTTTCATTCACGTTAGCCAGAATGAAAAATTCGCGGCGCATCTTGGCGCATTTTCATCTGGAAATAGTATTACATGTCAGCTTGCGCTGTATTTGTGCAGTGCACGGGTGATATCACCGTGAATCAGCACGCTGAGCCGGTCAATAATCGTCGTTGGGTCTTCCTTCATGCCCTCGCGAATCCAGTTCAGCATCAAGCCGACAAACGCGTATTTGTAGAAGTCGGCAATGAACGCCTTGTCACGGTCACTGACGGACAGCCCGACGGCTTTTTCCTCAACCACGCCAATCAGCAGGTCATACGTCAGCTGATAGAGATAGCGCTCCAAGTGCTCGCGGCTGATAGAGTGGTAGACGTTCAGGACGAACGTTTTGTTTTCCAAGACAAGATGGAAGATGTTCAGGAAGCCTTGCTGCCATGTGCTGTACGTCTTGTTGCCGGCCAGCGCGACGCTCGCATCCTCTTGACACGTCCACTCTACCAAGTCGTATATATCTGCAAAATGGTAGTAGAACGTCATCCGGCTGACACCGCAGTCCTCAGCAATATCGTTGATGGTGATTTTGCTCAGCGGCTTCGTTTGCAGGAGCTTTTTCAGGCTTTGCGCTAAGGCGCGTTTTGTGGTCTGCGACATGCTTCACCTCATTGATGCGGCGGGAGACGGCGGCGCTTTATTTCTTCGTCCAGTGCGCACAAGGCGTTCCGCGAGTTAGGGAGTGCGGAAATTGCGGCGCGTATCTCGGTCAGCATGTAATCCGGTATGGCGCGGAGTGTTTCCGGCGCGTCGGCAATGTGGGCGGCAAGAAGCCGAAGCACCTCGGCATCATCCGGCGCATTGCCCATTTCATCTGCACCTTCGAATGAAGCATCGTTCAGATGGTCGTAAAGCTCGTCCAGCAGTTCATCCATCGGCGTCATATCCGCCTGCACATTGACGGGAATGCCCAATTGCTTGGCAATCGGTGTAATGAATGCCGTTGTGCGGTCATCCGCTGACCAAAACTCACGGGGAAGACCGTGCTGCTGGAGCAGGGGAAGGAAATCAGCGGAGAAGTGGGGAGCGTATTCGTCGATTTTGCGCGGCGGTGTGAGCGTCAGCACTTTGCCGCTGCCGGTATCGACAACACAGAGCAAATAAGGAAAATATGGCACTTGGGCTGGTTTGGCCTGAACAGGGGTGGGGGACATAAACACCGCCAGCGCCCACGGTGCACAGGGCTTCTTGCGCTTCTTCAGCCGCGCCAGCGCCAGTTCATCCTCAATTTTGCCCGCCGGGAGTGCCGGCGCGTCGGGCTTTTGCAGCGTGTAGGAATCCCAGCGATAGCCGTCGGGGGTCGCGGTCAGCAGGGGAATCGGGTGCGTGAATGGGTCGCCCTCAATCAGCCCCAAGGCAAGAGGCTCTTCTGTGTTGAGCCGACGCGATATTTCCAGCAGGGCATCCATTGCTTCCAATAGATGCTGCTGCTCGGTTTCGTCAGTCAGCGCCCACGGCATGCGCGATGGACGATAGCGATGGAAAACCGGAAAATTGTGCTGTCCGCGCAGGGAAATGCCGTGTGCTTTGGCGTAGGCGCGGACAGGCTTTGCCTCCTTCGCGAGGATTTCCTGCGCATTCTCGAAGGATACCTGAATGCAGTCCTGCCCGAGCATACATTCCTCCGCTCGATGGCGCGGCAGAACGCGCATGTCTGTGGTCATGAGTTTGTCAAGCGCGTACAGACCGTCCGTGAGGGAATAAAGCGCCAGCGCCAGATGCGTGCCGTTGCGCCCCATGACGGAGCAGCACGCAATTTCACCATCAGAAAAGCGAACTGCAAAAATATGCGTATCAAACAAATGTTGCCACGGCTTTGCGGCACGGATGGCAAATGCGCGGTCAAACAGCACGTCTGTGTTCATCGTCGGGTGCCCTCCTACGTCATTTTCTTCAGTATACCATAAAAGCAGGGAACAGGCAAGAAGACGACGAAAAATGCAATACAAGAATGCGCCAAGATGCGCCGCAAATCTGGAAATCGTATAAAGAAACACAAAAAAATCCTCCGCTGTAAGAGCGAAGGATGATGCACCTCCGACGGGATTCGAACCCGTGTTTTCGCCTTGAGAGGGCGGCGTCCTAGGCCACTAGACAACGGAGGCAAACGCTGGGGAACTAGGATTTGAACCTAGACAATACGAGTCAGAGTCGTAGGTGCTGCCATTACACCATTCCCCATTGGCACTTCAACGATTGACTTGCGCCACTCGCTGACTGCGAAAATGATTATACCACGCTTTACCCCGCCTGTCAAGAGGGAAATTCACTTTTTTTCGCAATTTCTGCGTGCTTTTGCATGGAAACGCATCCGCGCGGATACAATACGCGGAAACAGGCGCATGGAGGTGCAAAAAGCGGATGAAAACGATGGTGGGCGACGGCAATTTGGCAGCGGCACAGGTGGCATACGCGCTCAGCGAAACGGCAGCGGTTTACCCGATTACGCCGTCTACGCCGATGGCAGAGAACTGTGACGAGTGGGCGCACATGGGCAAACGCAACGTGTTCGGGCAGAAAATGCGGCTGACGGAGATGCAGAGCGAGGGCGGCGCGGCGGGCGCGCTGCACGGGATGCTCTCGGCGGGTGCGTTGGCGACGACCTTCACCGCGTCGCAGGGGCTGCTGCTGATGCTGCCGGATATGTGCAAAATTTCGGGCGAGCTGCTGCCGGGGGTGATGCACGTCGCGGCGCGGGCGCTGGCGTACCACGCATTGTCCATTTTCGGCGACCACAGCGATGTGATGGCGGTGCGCAGTGCAGGCTGGGGGATGCTCTGCGCGGCATCGGTGCAGGAAGCGGCGGATTTGGCGGTCGTGGCGCATCTGAGCGCGATGGCGGGCAGCGTGCCAATGCTGCATTTCTTTGACGGCTTCCGCACGAGCCATGAAATCCAGCGCTTCGAGGCGCTTGACGAGGATGAATTACGCGGACTGCTGCCGCGGACGCAAATCCAGCAGTTCCGGGCGCGCGCCATGAACCCGGAGCATCCGCATCAGCAGGGGACGAGCCAGAATCCGGACGTGTATTTTCAGGGGCGGGAAGCGGCGAACCCATACTACTTCGCCCTGCCGGAAATCGTGCAGGACACGATGAACCGCGTCGCGGCGCTGACTGGGCGCCCGTTGCGGCTGTTCTCCTACACGGGTGTGCCGGACGCGAAGAAGGTGCTGGTGCTGATGGGGTCGGGCGCGGAGACGGCGGAGGAAACCGCGCGGGCACTCATGCGGACGGGGGAGAAAGTCGGCGTGGTGCGGGTTCGGCTGTTCCGTCCGTTCTCGGCAGAAGCGCTGCTGACGGCTATCCCGGAGAGCGCGGAGCGGATCGCTGTGCTTGACCGCACGAAGGAGTCCGGCGCACTCGGTGAACCGTTGTATTTGGACGTGAGCGCGGCGCTGTTTGCTGCCGGACGGACGGCAAAGGTCTGCGGCGGACGGTACGGGCTGGGCAGCAAAGAGTTCACACCCGCAATGGTCAAGGCCGTGTTCGATGCGCTGGACACGATGGAAGCTGGACAGCACTTCACCGTCGGTATCGACGACGATGTGACGCACTTGTCCCTGCCGATAGACGCGCATTTTGCCTTGCCGGACGAGGGCGTTATCAGCTGCAAGTTCTTTGGGCTGGGCGCAGATGGCACGGTTGGAGCAAACAAGAGCGCCATAAAAATGATGAGCGCGCAGACGGATCGGCAGGTGCAAGCGTATTTTGCGTATGACTCCAAGAAATCCGGTGGGTACACGGTCAGTCATCTGCGGATAGGGGCGGCGCCAATTCGCGCGCCGTACTTGATTGGGCAGGCGGACTTTCTCGCGTGCCATCAGCCGACGCTGATGAATCTGGACGTGGTGGCGCAGAGCGTCAAGCCGGGCGGCACGGTGCTGCTGAATCTCCCGGACGGCATGGAGATTCCCGCGAAGCTGCGCCGGAGCATTGCGAAACGCCATGCGCTGCTGTACGCCATCGACGCGGACGCAATCGCGGCGCAGTGCGGCTTAGGCGGGCGCATCAACACGGTCATGCAGACGGCTTTCTTCCAATTAAATGCCTTTTTGCCGGAAAAGCAGCGGCAGCAGCTGCTGAACGAATCGGTTCAGGCAGCGTATGCGAAGAAGGGCGATCAGGTCGTCGCGGCGAATCTGAATGCAATTGCGAAGACGGCAGATGCGCTGCGACGAGTGGACGTGCCGCCGGAATGGGCGGAACTGCCTGATACGCCGGATGATGCGCCGCAATCAGCAGTCGAAGCCTTCATGCGCCCGATGCTGCGCCAGCAAGGGGATATGCTGCCGGTGTCCGCCATGGACGCGCGCGGGTTTGCGCCGCTGGGCACGAGTCGGCTCGAAAAGCGCGGCATTGCGCGGCAGATTCCGCAGTGGCGGGCGGAAGCGTGCATCCAGTGCGGGCTGTGCAGCCTTGTCTGCCCGCATGGGTGCATCCGCACGTTCTACCCGCTGGCGGAAACGGCGCTCCCGGCGGATTTTCATACGGTTCGGGCGAAGGGCAAAGCGTTTTCCGGGCGGAATTTCCGCGTGCAGGTGTCGCCGCTGGACTGCACGGGATGCGAAAACTGCGCGCGGACGTGCCCTGCGAAGGAAAAGGCGTTGGTGATGCGCCCCGCGGCGGAAATGGCGCAGGAGCAGGCAAACTGGAATTTCGCCGTGTCGCTGCCGGAAACAGCGATCGGGGAGGCGGACACCATCCCGCTCGCGCAGGCAAAAACGCCGCTGTTTGAGTTCTCCGGCGCGTGCGCGGGGTGCGGCGAAACGCCGTATATCAAGCTGCTGACACAATTGTTCGGTTCGCATTTGATGATTGCCAATGCCACGGGCTGCTCGTCCATCTACGCAGGGAGCGCGCCCAGCTGCCCCTATACCGTCAACCAGAAAGGGCAGGGCGTGGCGTGGGGCAACAGCCTGTTTGAGGATAACGCGGAATTTGGCTTCGGGATGTATCTGGCGATGAAGCACCGACGGGCGCATCTGGCGGAGCAGGTCGAGACGCTGGCGGCACAGTGTCCGGAATTGGCGGAATCGTGCCGCGCGTGGCTGGGCAGTCGTGAGGATACAGCGCTCTCGGCACAGGCGGGGAAAGCGCTGCTGGCGGCGTGCGAGACGCTTTCACATCCGCTGGTGAAGGAAATTGCGGCTTCGGCGGACTTGCTGGCGGCCAAGAGCGTGTGGCTCATCGGCGGCGATGGATGGGCGTTTGATATTGGCTTCGGCGGGCTTGACCATGTGCTGGCATCGGGCGAGAAGGTGCGGGTGCTTGTGCTGAACACGCAGGTGTACTCCAACACGGGCGGACAGGCATCGAAGGCGACCCCGGCGGGTGCGGCGGCACGGCTCATGTCCGGCGGGAAATCCGGCGCGGAGAAGGATTTGGGGCTGATGGCAATGACCTACGGGCATGTGTACGTTGCGCAGGTGGCGATGGGCGCGAATCCGAATCAGCTGCTGAAGGCCATGCGCGAGGCAGAAGCGTGGGACGGCGCGGCGCTCATCATTGCCTATGCGCCCTGCATTGCGCACGGGATTGACATGCGTGACGTGCAGGAAATCGAGAAGGACGCCGTGAAATGCGGATATTTCCCACTGTACCGCTATCATCCGGCGAATGGGCTGATGCTGGACAGCAAAGCGCCGGACGGGGATTTTCAGGCGTTCCTGATGCGGCAGGGGCGGTTTGCGGCATTGCGCCGGAGTGATCCGGAGAAGAGCGAGAACCTCTGCCAAATGGCGGAAGAAGCGGCGCGGCGGCGCTGGAACCTGTTGAAAATGCTGAAAAATCGGGAAATGCCGTAAATCTGCATCTGGGACAGGTGCTTTCAAAGGGAAACAACTGTTTTCATGTCGGAAAAAGAGCGGCAACAGACCGAATACACCAACGAAAACGTTGTCTGACGAAAATTGCCGTGTAAGGAACTTGCAGATCGATTTCTGATTGATTTAGGCAGTTTCAATAAAGAAGTGCAGCAAAAACTTGCACAAATCTTGTAAATCATATAGTTTGAACTTGACAAATGACGCGCCGAAAGCTATAATGGATTTACAAGTGCGGAAATGTCTGCCCTTAATCCGGGCAAAGACGAAAACGCTTTCGTAAACCTCGGAGACTTACGAAAATGTTTCGCCGACAGGCATCAGGCACGATCAGCTTCTCTAAGGAGGAATCATCATGAATTGCACCAAGAAGTTTCTTGCACTGCTGATGGTGCTGGCGATGGCGCTGGGCATGACCGCTGTGGCGGAATCTCCGGTGGCGTCTCCTGTGGCATCTCCCGTGGCATCTCCCGTGGCGGGCGAAGTCGAACCGCTCATTACGGCGTTCCTGATGTATGCCGACGCCAACTGGCACTACCAGTGGTGGCACGACGGCTCTGAGCCGGCGGAGGGCATGAAGGTGACCGAGGCGGCGATTACCGGCGAGGGCTCCTACACCGTAGGCCTTGACTTCACCGGTACGCCCGAAGGCGCGGCGAGCGGCATTGCGTTCGCGGCCATCGGTCTGGAGAACGGCGAAAAGGCACTGCCCGGCTGGACGATTCGCGTGGACGAAATTCGCGTGAACGGTCAGCCCATCGAAGCGAAGAAGGGCTACACCTCTTCTGACGACGGCATCATTACCCGCTCCAACATCTACAACGAATGGGTCAGCGAGCTGCCCGCCGACGCGCGTTCCTGGGACGGCGTGACCGAGGACGCGAACTGGATAACCGTGGACAAGGCGGCGTTTGAGCGCGTGGAAAACGTCGAGGTTGATTTCACGCTCTTCCGCTACGGCGCTGACATGGCGTACATCATGTTCGCCGACTCCTCCTGGACGAGCCAGTACTGGGGCACGGACGATTCCGCTGTGAAGGCGACCAACGCGACCGTGACCGGCGCGGGCGACTACACCGTGGGTCTGGACTTCACCGCGACCGAAGCGGGCGCGGCTTCCGGCGTTGCCTTTACCGCGCTGGGCATCAAGCACGGCGAAAAGCTCTTCCCCGGCATGTCCATCAAGCTCAACGATATCCGCATCAACGGCGAATCCGTTGCGTTCACCAAGGGCTACACCTCCTCTGACGATGAGGTGGAAACCCGCATGAACATCATGAACGAATGGGTTGCCGAAGTTCCCACCGACGCTTCTGTCCGCTCCTACGACAAGGACCTGACGGGCGTGTCTCCTGTCATCGTGGACAAGGCGGCGTTTGAATCCGTCAAGACCTACGAAATCGACTTCACCCTTGTGCCCAAGACGGACACGGCGTTCCTGATGTTCGCCGACAGCGATTGGGCGACCTCCGCGTGGAATCCCGGCGAATTTGCAGAGGGTAACGCTGTGACCGTGGACGGCCCCGGCACCTACACCCTGTCCCTTGATTTCTCCGGCGTTAAGGGCGGCGAAATCCCCGGTGTTGCGTTCATGGCGGTCGGCATTGCGAACGGCGAAGCGACCTTCCCCGGCTACTTCATCGACATCACCGAAGTCAAGGTCAACGGCGAAGCAATCGAACTCGGCAAGGACTTCACCACGACCGACGACGGCATCGTGACCCGCTCCAACATCTGGAATGAATGGGTGACGGACATCCCGGCGGAAGCCCGCGTGGCGGACGGCGACCTCGAAGGCGTGACCGCGAAGATCGCGACGGCGGAAGCGCTCTCCGGCATTAAGACCATCGACGTGACCTTCGACTACATCTACGGTGTGCCGCCGGTTGTGGAAACCGAACAGCCCCTGACCGAAGATGAAGTGAAGGAACTGATCTCCAAGACCTACGGCGCGTACATCGCCGTGCAGTCTGACCCGAACTACATCTTCCGCAACGACTGGGAGGAACCCTCCTACGGCCGCGACGCGGACAACGATGTGTTCACCAAGCTGGCGAAGACCAACAACGACGGCACGATTACCGATTACGGCGCGACGTTCGAGGATGCGGTCATCTCCGGCAACGGCACCTACACCTGCTCCATGACCACGGGCGACATGGGCTTCGGCGAGGACACGGCGTTCCACTTCTTCCGCGTCTCCACCGACATTCCGTCCAAGCTGGTCAAGGAAGGCTACGTCACCATTTCTGATGTGACCATCAAGATTGGCGAAGGCAAGACGCAGTCCGGTGTTGTGGTGGATACCTCCGGCGATTGGGTGAAGCTGATTGTCGAGGACAACTACAACAACATCAAGGCGGATGGCGTTGTGCTGACCGCGCCCGCCCCGAACACCACGACGGTCTTCACCTTCACGGTGTCTGGCATGGCGGAGTAATCCTGCACTACTTTCCTCTGGCGCGCTCTTCGGCTTCGGCTGAGGGGCGCGCCAAGGGGATTCCTGTCTGATACTATTTTCAAATTCACCTGCACCATCTGCTCGTGCCTTTTCCCTTCTGGCGTTCGGTCGTTCCACTTAGCGTAGCGCTGCTACGCTGCGTTTCACTCCCGTTAGCCAGAATGAAAAATTCACTTCGCATCTTGGCGCATTCTCATTTGGAAATAGTATATGGCTTAGTCGCGCTGATGGATGAACGCTGGACATCATCCGCCAGCGCTCATCCATCAACGCGCGGCTGGTCAAAGCAGAAGAGCGTCACGAAGAAAGAAACGAGGGGATACCATGCAGGCGACGATTTCAGCCAAATCCGGCGGACAGGCGACTTGCGTCCGGGAAAAGACGAACTGGACGCTGATCATCATCCGCATTCTGACCGCGTTTGCCGGGCTGATGATCTTCTTCCCGGAGGTCAATCCCGGTCGACTGATGTCAGACATCAACGCGAATACTTCGCTGTTCACCGCCGCAATTTCGTACAGCACGCTGACGGACAGCTTTGCCCGCCCGCTGCGTATGGGCTGGGTGCAGCCGTGGCACTTCTACCTCATCATGGGCGGCTGTGCGCTGCTGATGCTTGGCATCATCCTGAGTGCGATCGGCGCGTGCATGTCGCTGGGCAATCACCGCATGAAGCGCGCAGCAGTCAAACTGCCGCTGATCGGCTCGGTGCTGATGCTTGGCGGCATCGGAACGCTGGTGTACCTGAACAGCATCCTGCCGGCGCTGGAAAAGGCAGACCGCCTGAAGCTGATGACGCCGACCGGCGCAATCGTCTTCTGGGCGGTGCTGGGGGGGCTGCTGCTCGTATTCAGCATCGTGAGCATGGTCACTATTCCCAAGGACGTGGAAGAAAAGATGGAGATGGAGGAGAAATACCGCCTGTTCCTGATGTTCCTGCCTGTTCTGATTCTGACGGTCATCTTCTGCTACCTGCCGCTGTACGGCTGGCGCTATGCGTTCTTTGATTACAAGGTCGGCGACGCGCTGAGCAGCGAAAACTTTGTGGGCTTCAAGTGGTTCAGCTACCTGTTCTCCAACGGCGCAACCCGCAATGACCTTGTGCGCGTGCTGCGCAACACGCTGATTATGTCCGGCTTGGGCATTGCGACGAGCTGGCTGCCGATTGCTTTTGCCGTTTTGCTGGCGGAACTGCGTTCGACGAAGTTCCAGCGCGTTGTGCAGACCCTGACGACGATTCCGAACTTCATCTCATGGGTTCTGGTGTACGCGATCGCGTTCGCGATTTTCTCCACCGACGGCTTCATCAACTCCTTCCTGCGCAACGTCATGGGGCAGACCGCGACGACAGACTATCTTGCCAGCGCGGATTTCATCTGGCTCAAGATGCTGCTGTGGGGCACATGGAAGGGCTTGGGCTGGAGCGCTATTGTCTACATCGCGGGCATTGCAGGCATTGACCAGCAGCTGTACGAAGCCGCGAAGGTGGACGGCGCGAACCGCTTCCAGTGCATCCGCCACATCACGATTCCCGGCTTGATGCCCACTTACATGGTCATGCTGCTGATGGCGATTGCGGGTATGCTCTCCAACGGCATGGAGCAGTACCTCGTCTTCGAGAACCCGCAGAACAGCGCAACCATCGAGGTGCTGGACTTGTATGTCTATCACAGCGGCATTAAGAGCGGCTTGATTCCGCTTTCCACGGTCGTCGGCGTATTCAAGAGCCTGATTGGCGTGCTGCTGCTCTTCGGCGCGAACGGCATCTCCAAGGGCGTGCGCGGCGAAAGCATCATTTAAGGAGGCGGAGAAGCAATGAGCAACACCGAAGTCATGAAGCAATCCGCCGTCAAACTGGCGGGCAAGCACCCGAAAAACAAGATCCACCGCACGGCGGGCGACATCGCGTTTGATGTTTTCCTGTACATCCTCTTTGTGGCTTTCACAATTCTGTGCGTTTTCCCATTCTATTACCTGTTTATTAACACCATTTCCAGCAATGACGCGGTGGCGGGCGGCTTGGTCAACTTCTGGCCGGTCGGCATCCACTTCCAGAACTACCTTGCCCTGCGCGACGTGGCGGACTTGGGTTCGTCGGTCATCGTGACGGTGGCGCGTACGATTCTGGGTACGGCGCTGATGGTGATTGTCAGCGCGTGGGCGGGCTATCTGGTGACGAAGCAGAAGATGTGGCATCGGTCGCTGATGTACCGCGCGCTGGTCATCACCATGTACTTCAACGCGGGCCTGATTCCGTGGTACATGAACATGCTGATGCTGGGGCTGACGAACAACTTCCTCGCCTACATCCTGCCGGGCATGATTGCGCCGTACAACATCATTCTGGTGAAGACGTATATTGAGTCGATTCCGGCGTCGCTGGAGGAATCCGCGGTCATTGACGGCGCGAACACGCCGACGGTGTTCCTGAAGATTATCCTGCCGCTCTCCATTCCGATTCTGGCGACGATTTCGATTTTCGGCGCGGTCGGCAACTGGAACTCGTTCCAAGACTCGCTGCTGCTGATGTCCTCCCGGCCGGAGCTGTACACCCTGCAGCACCGCCTGTATGTGTACCTGAACCAGTCCTCGAACCTGTCGGCGCTGGTCAACGGTTCGGGCGGCATGTCCACGCAGGCGGCGGCGAACATGCTCAACACGCGCGTCATCAAGTACACGGTCGCCATGGTGTCGATCATCCCGATTCTGCTGGTGTACCCGTTCATGCAGCGGTTCTTTGTTAAGGGAATCATGCTGGGTGCCGTGAAGGGCTAACCCGGCTGGTGATAGTTACTTCAAATACGGAAAGGAGAATCTTGCAAATGCGCAAATTGACCCGACTCTTCGCCCTGATGCTGGCGCTGACCATGCTTCTGGGCGCTCTGCCTGCGCTGGCAGAGGAACCCGCAAATCCCTCTGGCATCCCGTACTACAAGGTGACCAGCGACTTGTACGATTTCATCGACATGGACGGCGCGCCCATCCAGATTGAAATTTACAGCCAGCTGGCGAACTACTCCGGCCGTCAGACCGGCTGGGGCGCTGCGCTGATGAAGGATCTGTTCAACGTCGAACTGGTCATCATCCCCGATCAGGATGGTACATACCAGACCCGCACGCAGTCCGGCAACCTCGGCGACATCGTCGTCTGGGGCGCGAATGGCGAGGACTATAAGCAGGCAATCAAGAACGGTCTGCTGCTGGAGTGGGACGAGGACGACCTTGCGGAGACGTATGCGCCCTACGTTTGGGCGAACTATCAGGATGCGCTGGCGTCCAACCGTCTGGTGTCCGAAGACGGCGACAATCTGTACGGCTTCGGCATGGACGTGGCGACCTCCCGTCAGGGACATAAGTCCTTCATGTACTCCTGGGATCTGCGCTGGGATCTGTATTCTCAGCTCGGCTACCCGGAAGTCAAGAATCTGGACGATTTGATTGCGGTCTTCAAGCAAATGAAGGAAATCTGCCCCACGGACGAGCTGGGCAACGAGACGTATGCGGCGTCCCTCTGGCCTGACTGGGACGGCAACATGGTCATGTACGTCAAGGCGATGGCGACGGCGTACTATGGCTATGACGAACTCGGCTTTGGTCTGTACAACCCCACGAATGGCGAATTCTACGATGCGCTGGATGAAAACGGCCCGTACATCGAGATGCTGCGCTTCTTCAACCAGCTCTATCGCGCCGGCCTGCTTGACCCGAACTCCATGACGCAGACCTACGACGAAATGAGCCAGAAAGTCAAGAACGGCGGCGTGTTCTGGGGCATCTTCAACTATGCCTCCTCCATGGTCTACAACACGGACAAGCATCTGGGTGAAGGCAAGATGATGTATGCGCGTGTGCCGGACGAAGCGAACCCCATCGTCTACGGTCTGTCCACGCTGGGCGGCAACCGCATCTGGTCTGTCGGCTCGAAGGCGGCGTATCCGGAACTGTGCCTTGCGATTCTGGACTTCTTCGCGACTCCCGAAGGCTCGATGACCATGTGGTACGGCCCGCGCGGTCTGATGTGGGACTATGACGAAAACGGCGGCATGTACTTCACCGAACTGGGCGACATCTGCAACAAGGACACCAAGCATGACCTGAACGGCGTTGTGTGGACGTCCCCCTACACGGGCAAGCAGTACACCCTGTCCGGCAACTTCAACGACGGCTGCATTCAGGCGAACAACACCACCTACAGCAAGGACGCCATCAACCCTGACGGCAAGCTGGGCGAAACGTTCAACAGGGACACTTGGGTTTCCATCCTGAACGCGGTTTCCTACCCGATTCAGGAGGACTGGCGCAACTGGTCCGGCGCGGTGCTGGCTGACCCGTACTTCGAGTCCATCGGCAAGTACACCATCATGCCCGATCTGCCTTACTCCGAGTCCGTGAAGGATGACGAACTGAAGGTGAAGTGGGAGCAGTGCGCCAAGAGCATCAAGAACAACAGCTGGCTGGCGATTTATGCGAAGGCGGACGGCGAGTTCAACATGCACATCCGCAACATGATTACGCAGTGCAACAACTACGGCTATGCTGACTGCCTCGAATGGAGCAAGGGTGAAGCGGCGACCAAGTGGCGCCTGACGCAGGAACTCAACGCGGTTGGGCAGGAGTAAGCAATCCTTGGAAACAAAAAGCAGGGGTGCGTGAGAAGCGCATCCCTGTTTTTTGGTTCTGTTTTGCTGATGACTTTGTGATTAGAAACTTGTTTTTTTGTGTTGCAGGGGTTTCGCCTCTGCGGAGGCGACAAGGGGGCTTTGCGGTCGCCCCCTTGACCCCTTCGCATTGCACACCCATGTTTCTTGAATGGTATTGCAGCTACTGTATAGTTAGTGTGCCTTTTTGCTCTTTATAAGAAACATTCAAGAACGCAAAAATATTGAAGCAGCGGTAAAAGCCCAGAAACATGGAAGTGTCCGCGCCGAAGGTTTCCAAAGGGCGATCGGAAAGCCCTTTGGTCGCGTCCGCAGACGCGAAACCTTGCATAAACACGCGGACACTGCATGAAAGTGTGCTCAACGCAATCGCGTGAAGGGTGTCGAGAGGGTCGAAGACCCTTCGCGGGTGCAGGGCAGCGCCCTGCTGGGGTCAAGGGGCAAAGCCCCTTGGGTCTCCCTTACAGCTCTTCCCCGTTCTCAATCGCCGTAATCATGTCGATGCGGCGTTGGTGACGGCCGCCTTCAAACTCGGCGGTCAGCCAGTGGGTCGCAATCATCTTCGCTAAGTCAATGCCGACGACGCGCGCACCCATCGTCAGGATGTTGCTGTTGTTGTGGCGCTTGCTCAATTCGGCACTGTACACGTCCGAACAGGTGCAGACGCGCGTGCCCTTCACCTTGCTTGCCGCAATGCCAATGCCGATGCCCGTGCCGCAAATCAGGATGCCGCGGTCGCACTCGCCGGACGCAACCGCCTTCGCCGCGCGGTAGCCATACACGGGGTAATCGCAGGAAACCGCCGTGTCCGTGCCGAAATCCTTCCATTCCAGCCCCATCGAATCCAGCAGCTTCATCATTTCCTTTTTGAGTTCAATGCCGGTGTGGTCGCAAGCCAAAGCAATCATGAGAAAATCCTCCTTTATCCTCCGAAACCGCCCATGCAGACGATTCGCTCTTCTTTATGTTAATACGCGAAAAAATGCGAAACTCCTGCCGATGGAAAAAGAAAAGGGTAGAATCCGCGCGGAAAGCATGGTATACTAACATGGTGCAAGAATCGCACGAATGTCCCAAGGAGGGAAATAAAATGGCAGATAATTGCAAGCTGTGCCGCATTGCGCTGGAAAATGTCTCCGTGGTGCGCGGCGGACAGACGCTTTTGCAGGATGTGTCGATGCACATCCACTGCGGTCAGCTGACGGTGCTGATCGGCCAGAACGGCGCGGGCAAAACGACGCTCATCCGCGCCCTGCTGGGGGAATACGCTCACGGCGGTACGATTCGCCATGTGGACGGCGAAGGGCGCGACGTGGCGCACATGCGCACGGGGTATGTGCCGCAGCATCTGGAATTTGACAAGGAGATGCCTGTGACGGTGGAGGATTTCCTCGCCGCCAGCCTGACGCGCCGCCCGGTGTGGACGGGGGTCGGCAAAAAGACCCGCGCGCAGGTGATGGAGGCGCTGAAAATGGTGGAGGGCGAAAAGCTGCTGCACCGCCCGCTCGGCCGCTGCTCCGGCGGTGAACTGCAGCGCGTGCTGCTCGCACTGGCGCTGCATCCCGCCCCTGACCTGCTTGTGCTGGACGAGCCCGTCTCCGGCGTTGACCAGAACGGCTTGCAGATGTTCCTGGATACCGTTGTGCGCCTGAAGGAGCATCACCATATGGCGATTCTGCTCGTCAGCCACGACCTGAACGTTGTCCGCCAGTACGCTGACCATGTGGTGCTGCTGGACAAGACGGTGCTGAAGCAGGGCAAGCCGGATGACGTGTTCGCATCGCCGGAATTCCAGAAGGTGTTCGGGCTGGGCGCAAAGACGCTCAATGCCCAGCGGCTGCATGGCGCGGAACGCTGGATGGGGCGCAAGGCGGAAACGCCCGAGGAAGAAATCGCCCGTGCCGCCGCCGTGGTGGACGACGAGACGAAAGGAGGCCAGGCGTGATGGATGCAATTCGCGCGTTCGTGCAAACGCTGCTGCCCTTTGAATTTCTGCAATTTGACTTCATGGTCAATGCGCTGCTGGCGATTCTGCTGCTGACGCCGCTGCTGGGGCTGCTCGGCACGATGGCGGTCAACCAGCAGATGGCGTTCTTCTCCGACGCGCTGGGCCACAGCGCACTGACGGGCATCGGGCTGGGCATTTTGCTCGGCGTGTCGAGTGATTTGCTGGCGATGCTGGTGTTCGGCATCGTCTGGGCGCTGCTGATTTGCCGAATCAAGCAGACCGGGGCGGCATCTACCGATACAATCATCAGCGTCTTTTCGTCCACGTCAGTGGCGGCAGGCGTGCTGGTGCTGTCCATGGGCGGCGGATTCGCGAAGTATTCGTCCCTGCTGGTCGGCGACGTGCTGGCAGTACAGGACAGCGATTTGCTCTATCTGTTGATTGCGCTTGTGGCGGGCATTGCGCTGTGGGCGGTGATGTACAATTCGCTGCTGCTGTCGGGCATCAGCCCGTCCCTGGCGCGCAGCCGAGGCATCCATAATCGGCTGGTGGAGTGCGCATTCGTGGTGCTGGTGGCGGTCGCGGTCATGCTGGCGATTCGCTGGGTTGGCGTGATGCTGATTAACGCATTGCTGATTCTGCCCGCGGCGGCGGGGCGCAATCTGGCGCGGTCGAGCCGTCAGCACGCGGTGTACAGCGTGGTGATTGCGCTGGTGTGCGGCGTGGCGGGGCTGATTTGCGCGTATTATCTGGATACGACGGCGGGTGCGGCGATTGTGCTGTTCGCGGCGGTGTGCTACGCCATCTCGCTGGGCATTCGGGCGCTGAGAAAATAATACTATTTTCAGATCCACCTGCGTCATCTTGGCACATGTTCATCTAAAAATAGTATAACGGAGGAACGATATGGAGCGAATCCTGATACTGATGCAGGCGGCGAACTGGGCGGAAGCGACCGAGGCAATGACCTCTGCGCGGGAGAACGCCCTGCACCGCAACGCGCTGTCGTACGCGCTGGTGCTGCCGGAAGCCCCGACATCCCCCGAAGAATGCAATATGGCGGCGTTCGGGGCGCTGCAATACCTTGTCAGCCCGGAAATGACTTTTGTTGCGATGGAAACGCTCTGGCACGGCGAACGCTATGCGCTGCTGGCGCATCCGGCGATGCGCTTTGAGCGCGACTGGGAGAAGAAGCTCCTGCGCGCACTGAACGACTGCCCGGTGGAAAACGCTCAGGCGGTGCTGACGGGCTATCTGCCGGCGCAGGATGACCCGATTGGCGCGGTCTGTCCGGTTGCGGCGGAGCGCATCGACCCGGACGGTACGCTGTGCTTTGCGCACGGAATGCCCCTGACGCTTGCGGCGCACCCGATGCCGGGCGCGTTTCTTCATCCGGACTTCTTCTTTGCGCGCGCGGGCTTCATCCGGGCGATGGCGCAAGGGAGCGGTACAGCGTTCCTGCGCGCGATGGTGCAGGGCTGGCAGTGCTGCACGCTGAATCAGCCTGTCATCACCCTGACGCACGATTTGCCCGTGCCGCCTGTGCGGATAGACCCGCAGGAGGATGGCTTGGCGCAGCTGAAGGAAGAATACGGCGTTGACTTCGCGGCGGGCACGCTGTCCGCAGCGGCGAAGCGAGGCTTGAAGTCAAACAGCCTCGACATGACGCTGGCGGTGACGCCGCTGATGCGCATTAAGTCGGCAGTGCAGCGGCGGTGCAGGAAGCGCACCGACCCGATGCCGCTGTGCGTGACGGTCTGCCCGGCCTCGCTGGACGAAGAGGGGATGCACTGGCTGCGCCAGCTGACGCAAATGCAGGATTTGGCGCTGCTGTGCTATGCCGAGGGGCTGAAGCTGCGCGAAGTGGCGGAGTTCCACCCGAACGTGCTGGAATACAAGCCGCGCTATGCTCTGCCGATGCCGACGGGCAAACCGCCGCTGTTTAGCCGCGCGGCGATGCTCAGCGCGGCGCGCGACCGGGTGCTCTCCAGCACGCACTATATCTGGATGGCGCCGGACTGTGTGCGCTATCCGCTCTATACCGGCATGGCGCTGCCGTGGAAGCGGCTGTGCGGCGAGAAAATCGTGCTGGCAAGCGTCAGAAACCGCCTCGACCTGTCCATGGTCGTTGTGCCGGACAAGCAGATAAAGCCGCTGATGAGCGCCATTGGGGAGCAATTACGGGCATTGCTGGCGGCAGGGACGATTCCGGAGACGGAAGAGACACTCTGGGCAGGCATTGTGAAGGAACATCCGGACTGGTTTGAGTTTCGGGCGCTGCCGGTGGAAAAACAGCTGTTCACATTCTTGCTCTGAGGAAAAATCATGCAGACGATTGCGTCTCGGCTCATCAAGGGGATTATGCTGCTTCCGGCTGATGGCGGTGCTGCCACCGCAGCGGTCGCTGCTGGATTTCCGGGGTCAGCGGCGGCTGCTGGAGGAGTAATCCGATTTTCAAATTCATATGCGCACTCCCCGCAGACAAGCGCATAATACGGACAAATCTGCCGTATCAAGCGGGGAAAGTTCGGGAACGCAGAAAAAACGTTTTTTCGCCCGATTTTCGCCGCCAGTGGAAGCTGTTCTGTTTACCGGGCTTGCGGCGCTTCGGGCGGTTTTCGGCTATCCATTTCGACCAGATTCAGCATTGACAAGAGCGGCTCCAGTGGTGTATGATGGCTTTCGTTCCTGCCTTGCAGACACTATATGTAGCATGGGCAGGAGAAAACATCCACAACTTATGCCGAATGAACGGCTGGTTATCAATTGGTTCTCAAATGGGAAATAATACGGATAGAATAGAGAATGATGGAGGCACCGACCATGGGCATTGATATGATTCGCAAACGCGATGGACGCGAAGTTCCTTTTGATCAGGACAAGATTGAGCAGGCCATTTTCGCGTCTTTTCAGGCGTCGGGCAGTGCGCGCGGGCATGAGACGAGCCGCAAGCTGACGGAGGAAGTTGTCCGCCTGCTGGAGAACAACGAGAACATCAGCGCCATCCCCAGCGTGGAGCAGGTGCAGGACACGGTGGAGCAGGTGCTGATGCGCAACGGTTTCACCCGCACGGCGAAGTCCTACATCCTCTATCGCGCCGAGCGCAGCCGCGTCCGCGAGATGAACTCCCGCCTGATGCGCACGTTTGGGGACATTGTGTTCAAGGACGCCAGCGAATCCGACATCAAGCGCGAGAACGCCAACATCAATGGCGATACTGCCATGGGCGCAATGCTCAAGTTCGGCAGCGAAGGCGCAAAGCAGTATTACGAGAAGTACGTCATGGATCCGCGATTTGGTCAGGCGCACATGGACGGCGATATCCACATTCATGACATGGACTTCTACACGCTGACGACGACGTGCTGTCAGATTGAGCTGAAGAGCCTGTTCAAGGGCGGCTTCTCCACGGGGCACGGCTATTTGCGTGAGCCGCAGGACATCACGTCCTACGCGGCGCTGGCGTGCATTGCGATTCAGGCGAACCAGAACGATCAGCACGGCGGTCAGGCGATTGTGGACTTCGACTACGGCATGGCGCCCGGCGTGAAAAAGACGTTCATCAAGCGTTACCGCATGAACCTCTCCCGTGCGCTGGAGCTGCTGCTGAATGACGCGGAGTGCGACGCGCACGCCAATGAACTGGTGGCGCAGACGAAGGCGGAGAACCTCGAACCCACGCTGGAAGAGAACGCTGACCATCGCGCACGCATGGCGGAACTGCTGACGAAGTACGTCGCGGACGAGCAGATGATTGCCCGCATTCTCGACTTCACGCAGCGCCGCTCCGAGCAGGAGACAGACAAGGCGACCTATCAGGCAATGGAGGCGCTCATCCACAACCTGAACACTATGAACAGCCGCGCGGGCGCGCAGGTGCCGTTCTCGTCCATCAACTACGGCATGGACGTGTCGCCTGAAGGCCGTTTGGTGATGAAGAATGTGCTGCTGGCGACGGAAGCAGGTCTGGGCGGCGGCGAAACGCCGATTTTCCCGATTCAGATTTTCCGCGTCAAGGAAGGCGTCAACTTCAACCCCGGCGACCCGAACTACGACATCTACCGCCTCGCCATCCGCACGAGCGCAAAGCGCCTGTTCCCCAACTTCTCCTTCGTGGACGCGCCGTTCAACCTTCAGTACTACAAGCCCGGCCATCCGGAGACCGAAATCGCCTACATGGGCTGCCGCACCCGCGTGATGGGCAATGTCTACGACCCTGATCGCGAAATCGCCCCGCGCCGCGGCAATCTGTCCTTCACGTCCATCAACCTGCCGCGCATTGCCATTGAGGCGAACGGCAACGTCGATGTGTTCTTCAAGGTGCTGCAGGAGCGCATGGAACTGGTGATTGACCAGCTGAACGAACGCTTCCGCATCATCAGCAACAAGCGCGTGAAGAACTTCCCGTTCCTGATGGGCGAGGGCGTGTGGATTGACTCCGAAAAGCTGAGCTGGAACGACAAGGTGGGCGAAGTGCTCAAGCACGGCACGATGACCATCGGCTTCATTGGTCTGGCGGAAGCGCTGGTTGCCCTGCGCGGCAAGCATCACGGCGAGGACGAGGAAAGCCAGAAGCTGGGCCTGAAAATCATCCGCACGATGCGCGAATACACCGACAAGGTGTCCGCGGAGACAGGGCTGAACTACTCCGTCATTGCCACGCCTGCGGAAGGCCTGTCCGGCCGCTTCATTCGCCTCGACAAGCAGCGCTTCGGCATCATCCCCGGCGTGACCGACCGCGAATACTACACGAACTCCTTCCATGTGCCGGTTTACTACCACTGCACGGCGTTCCATAAGCTGAGCGTGGAAGCGCCGTATCATGCGCTGACCAACGGCGGCCATATCTCCTATGTGGAGATGGACGGCGACCCGCTGAAGAACCTCGACGCGTTCGAGAAGATTGTGCGCTATATGCACGACATCGGCATCGGCTACGGTTCGATTAACCACCCGGTTGACCGTGACCCGCTGTGCGGCTATAATGGCATTATCGACGATACTTGCCCGTGCTGCCACCGTGGGGAAACCACCCGCGTGACGGAGCGCATCAAGCGCATCAAGGTGGACTAAACGCCCCCTTTATCCAGAGCGTTTGGTAGTGCGACCAAGCCGGGCAGCCCAAAAAGGGTCAAGGGGCAATTGCCCCTTGCGGAGTCCAGAGGCAGCGCCTCTGGTAGGGTCTGGGGCAACGCCCCAGCGTCCCTCCCCATAAAACGCCTTCTCCTTCGGGGGAGGGCGTTTCCGTCATTCATTCATCCACCGCGAAAGAGGGTCAATTACCATGGAAATCCGCATCTTTGGTTTGGCAGACGACAGCATCGTCGATGGGCCGGGCGTCCGCTATACCGTGTTCGTGCAGGGGTGTCCGCACCACTGCCCCGGCTGCCATAATCCTGCGTCGCATGACTTCGCCGGCGGCACGCTGATGGACACTGACGGCATCATCCGCAAAATCGGCGAGAATCCGCTGCTGGACGGCGTGACGCTCTCCGGCGGCGAACCCATGTGCCAGCCCGAAGCCTGCCGCACGATTGCGAACGCGGCGCACGCAAAGCACCTTAACGTTTGGTGCTACACGGGCTTCACGCTCGATGCGCTGCTGAAGGAGAACAACCCGGCGCGCATGGCGTTGCTGCACGGCATCGACGTGCTGGTGGATGGACGCTTCGTGCAGGAGCAGAAGTCGCTGTCGCTGCTCTACCGCGGCAGCAGCAATCAGCGGCTGATTGACGTGCCGAAAACGCTTGCGGCAGGCGAAATCACCCTCTGGACACCGCCTGTGTGGTGATTGCTCTGCGAATTTTACAAACAATTCACAGAATCACAAGCGAAAACTGGGAAATAATAGTTGAATTTCCTGCACAAGTGTGCTATACTGATAGCAGGGAGGCGAATGCGGGTGAAAATCCTATTTGTGTGTCACGGCAATATTTGCCGCAGTCCTATGGCAGCAATGGTGTTCCGGTACTTGGCACAGCAGCGGCATGTGTCTGGTGAGTTTGAAGTGGATTCCGCCGCACTGAGCAGCGAGGAGATTGGCAACGGGATTTATCCGCCCGCGCGCCGAATTCTGGTCAAGCACGGGGTGCCCTGCACAGAGCATCGTGCGCGGCAGATTACGCCGGAGGATTTTGAAACGGCGGATCTGATTATCGGCATGGAGTGGGGGCACTTGAAGAAGCTGCGTGCCCTGTGCCCGAAGGAGCAGCAGGCGAAGCTGCATCTGCTGCTGGACTTTGCCGAGCGGCAGGGCGACATTGAAGATCCGTGGTATACGGATGACTTTGACCGGGCATACCGCGATATTCTGCGCGGCTGCGAGGGTCTGCTGCGGAACCTGACGGAAAACAAGACGGCATAACAAAAGGATGTCAAGGAGCGAAATCATCCTGACATCCTTTTTGATTTCAGCGATTATTCTTCCGTTTTCGGCGCTTCCTCCGGCGCGCTTTCCGTCTCATCCCAGCGGCGGACCGTGCGCTGCGCCAAACTTACGAAGTCCAGCATGAACGAACGCTCGCGGTTATCGTTGGTATAGGGGAAGTCCACCGCGTTCTCGGACAAGCTCGCGCCTAGCAGCAGACATGGCGACACTGACAGCACATTGCAGATGGAGACCAGCGTATCGATGCTGGCAATGCGCGTGCCGCGCTCGATGTGCCCCATGAAAGACGAGGAAATGCCGACCTTCTCCGCCAGCTGCTCCTGCGTTAGATGCTTCGCTTTGCGGGCATCGCGCACTCGAAGCCCCAAATCCTGATAATTTACGGTCATGTTCATATTCCTTCTTTCTTATTGCCCCAATTGTTCGGGTTTTATCTATTATAATGGATGAAAGAAAATCGAAGAAGAGACGATAAGTAATATTATGATTCTTTTGGTGCAGATTACACGAAATAATGGACACTACAAGAATCTTTTTTCGACCATGATTCCCCTTAAAAACGGGACGAAAATAATTTTCCAGAAGGTCTGTACATTTTCCGCAAACCGTGTTATAATATTCCCTGCAGCCCAACCAGGAATCCAAGGTTCTAATCTCCCTTTGGTTGTCACATGACCTGCGCCGGGAAACTGGAGCAAAACCATGGAAGCAGATGACCTCAAGGCAACGGTATGGGTGACAATTTGAAGGAGGTTTCCCAACCATGTACGAAGATGAAACGCTTGTCTGCCGCGACTGCGGCCAGGAATTCGTGTTCTCCGCGTCCGAGCAGGCTTTCTTCGCCGAGAAGGGCTTCATGAACAAGCCCTCTCGCTGCCCGAAGTGCCGCGCGGCTCGTCGCGCCCAGAACGGCAACGGTTCTTCCGCTCCCCGTCAGATGTATGACGTGGTGTGCGCGAACTGCGGCAAGGCCACCCAGGTGCCCTTCCAGCCCCGTGGCGACCGTCCCGTGCTCTGCCGTGAGTGCTTCGACGCTCAGCGCGCTTCCCGCTATTAATTGACGGCTCCTCCGGGAGCAATCAATCAGCGGTGCAATAGCACACGAAAAACCCCGTCGGTGTTTCCGAGCAATCGGAGTGCCGACGGGGCTTTTTTGCTATTTCAGATATTTCAGAGGAAATCAAGCTGCAATTGGGCAGGTGCTTGGGAGGAGGAAAGGCACCGAGGATTCCCCAAGGGCGAACGGAAAGCCCTTGGGTCGTCTCCGCAGAGGCAAAACCCTCTGTAATAGAAATATCATCCGTATAATGTGCTATGCACACTGGCTATGGGGATGCTTCCAAATAAGCAGACAAGGCAGATAAAACAAAAACCGCCCTTTCGGACGGTTTCTTGAGGTGAACCCATGAAGAGCACCCTCTGTGCTGGAGCGGGTGATGGGAATCGAACCCACGTGACCAGCTTGGAAGGCTGGAGCTCTACCATTGAGCTACACCCGCATGTGGAGCGGTAGACGAGGCTCGGACTCGCGACCTCCACCTTGGCAAGGTGGCGCTCTACCAACTGAGCTACTACCGCATAACCACGCGACTGCATGGTGCGAAGAAGATTTGTGCGGGCGAAGAGACTCGAACTCTTACGCCATAGGCACCAGATCCTAAGTCTGGCGCGTCTGCCATTCCGCCACGCCCGCACGAGAGGCGAAATCAGAAGGCAGATGGGAATGACCCATTGGAGATTCGAACTCCAGACACCTTGATTAAAAGTCAAGTGCTCTGCCAACTGAGCTAATGGGTCAAAAAGCTGGGGTGGCAGGGCTCGAACCTGCGAATGCGGGAGTCAAAGTCCCGTGCCTTACCACTTGGCTACACCCCATCGCAGCAGGCTTTCGCCGCATCCGCAGCAACCTTGAGTAGGGAAGAAAGGGAGAATAGTGGGACTCGAACCCACGACATCCAGAGCCACAATCTGGCGCTCTACCAACTGAACTATATCCTCCATATGCGCGCCTGGAGGGTCTCGAACCCCCGACCCACGGCTTAGAAGGCCGTTGCTCTATCCAACTGAGCTACAGGCGCAGAGCCGCAAAATCAGAAGCCTGATTCTTTCCTTCCAGACTGCCAGCGAAGGAAACACCCTTGCTGACAGATACAAATTATATCATCAGCAAGGGCGTTTGTCAAGCACTTTTTTGCGTTTGACGGAAATTTTTCGCTGCTTTCGGCAGAAAACTCCGGGAAGCCTGCTGCACAGGCGGATTTAGCGCATTATCAATAGAATGGATTTTGTCCGTCGCCTTGAGCGCACGCCTTACAGGACAATATCCCCCGGCCGATAGCCCTTGGGCAAGGGCTCTTCCTCCAGAAACCGGAAATCTGAATCCTCCAGTGTCGGCAAAAAAGCCTCGAATGGAATCTGGTCAAACTCGCTGTGGTAGCTGCTTGCGCCGAACCAGCCGCCTTCCTTCGCCCGCAGGTTCAAATCGCGCGCGAATTTGGTGTGGTTCGAGCAGTCATGCACGACAATCCCCCAATGTTCCACGGCGCATTGGCGCATCAGCCGGAACGTTATCTCCCGGCTCCAAATCGGCGATACATAGCCGCGGCGCGTCATGTACATGGGCGTGCCGATGTAGTTCGGCAGATTGTTGGGGTTCAGGTGCAGCTCGGCGCAGTTGATAAAATCAAGACCAGTGGACAGAATTGCATCCTTTTTCTGCTGGAAATGCTCGTAAAAATCGGGCGTCATGGGCGTTTCAATCGCGACGGTGGGGATATACTTCTTCGCCGTAGCGATGCTCTGGATGACGTTGTCGGCGCAAGACGTTGCGCCGAGGTTGAAGCGCAGTTCGTCCAGCCCGGCCTCACCCAGCGCACGCAGATTTTCCTCCGTGCAGAGCGTGCCGTTGGTGTACATGTGCTGATGAATCCCGGCGGCGCGGAACTTGCGGATGATATCGGGATACAGTTCGATTTCCATGAACGGCTCCAGATAGACGTAGCTGACGCCGGTCGGTCGGTTCGACGTGCTGAGCAGCAGGTCGATATCCTCCACGCGGAAGTACGTCCCGCCGATTTCCCACAACCCTTCGCCGATGGTCTCTTGGCAATCCAACTCGCCGTAATTGTAGCAGAACGGGCAGCGGATGTTGCACTTGTTCGTCCGGCGGATGGCGCTCAGCCCCGTGCCGGTCAGGCAGGACGTGCATCCCTTGGAAAATTTCGCCGGGTCGCCGACGAAGTACGTCCGCCCGCCGAGCGTGTGCAAATCGGGAATCTGCGCCATCAGTTCCTTGTGGCGCGCGTCCACCGCGGTTTCAATCTGGCTGATGACAGCCCACGCCAACTCCTGCTGATGTGGCATCAGCGGCTCATCTTCCGGCAGTTCCGCGAAGAAACGAAACCACATTAGCGCGTCTTTCTTGCTGATTTTCATGCGTTCATCATTCCTCCTGTGAATTTCGCTTCCATCATAGCACAATTTTGTACCGCGCGCAACCATTCAGCGCATCGGCTTGCGCCGTGAAAGCATCATTCTGCGTCCATTTCGTGAAAAAATTTCATTTCCCCCTTGACAACCCATCCACACCGTGCTATACTATTTTGTGTTGCGGGGCATTAGCGCAGCTGGTAGCGCACAACACTGGCAGTGTTGGGGTCAGCGGTTCGAATCCGCTATGCTCCACCATCTCCATCAGCAGTCGAACATTCGGCTGCTGATTTTTTATTATCCGGAACAGGAAGCAGGTTTTCAATCTCGCTGCTTGCGCCGATGGCTTCAATATAAGATACTTGGCGGCTGTCACGAAGATTGTAATAGATAATCAGTTTCTCATCGTACAGATACACGGTATTGATGAACACATCAATGATGCGGCGGCGGAACGCTGGGTCAAAGCAATCCCCTGTGCAGAATTGGCGCAGCCACGCGCAGACTTCGTCCTTTGTGTAGACGATGGACGCGGCGACGCGCAGTTTTGAAAGGTCGATTTCCATGTCAGCCTTTTTTGCGTCGAGTTCTTCGCAGCGCTTCATGAAGCGGTCGCGCATTGCATCGGTTGTCGCTTGAATGCACAAGTCCATCGTTTTCTGAATTTCGCCCTCGGTCAGGGCAATCTTCTGCTCAAGCACTCGGATGCCTGATTTATCAAATTCCCGCTCGTATTCGGCTACAATGGCGCTTGCAATGTACTCCGTTCGCGCAGGGGTCAGCACATAATCAAGCGTCTGCTCGACAACGTACCATTCAAGAAAGTCTTTTCGCTCATTGGCTTTCTTGCATTGGTGCTTTTTCTTTTTCAGGGAGCAGGCATAGTAATTGTAAACGACACCTTTGTGATTCTGCCCGCATTCAGCTGTTATGGGGCTGCCGCACAGACCGCAGAACAGCTTGCCTTGCAGTAAATACTCCGTTTTTGCGCGGGCTTCTCCGCCTCCTGTGCGTCGATTGCGAGCAATGCGATCCTGTACGCGGTCAAATAGCGGTTTGTCCACGACGGCAGGCAGTCCGCCCGGAATCTCGATGCCGTTATAGGTGTATTCGCCAATTGTTTTTCGGTTTTTCAGGATGGACAAGAGCCAGCTTAACGTGACAGGTACGCCGCGATTGCTTCGCAGGCCGCGCTTGGCAAAGTCGCTGACGATAGACTTTGACCCTTCGCCGCTGTCGTAGCGCATGAAGGCCTCCCTAACGATGGCGGCGCGCTCGTCGATGACGGTCAGCTTCTGTTCATCATCGACGCGACACCACCACGGCAGTGTTCCGCCGACGAATTTGCCGCGCAAGGCACTTTCGCGCATTCCGCGGGCGATTTTCTTCTTCAAGTCAAGCGAATAGTATTCCGCCGATGCTTCAAGCAGTGCTTCGAGCAGCACACTTTCGTCGCCCTCGCCCACGTTTTCCATAGCCGAAATGACCTTGACACCGTACTGTTTCAGCTTGTGCTTGTAGGTGGCGCTGTCATAGCGGTTGCGAGCGAAACGGTCGAGCTTCCAAACGAGTATGCGTTCAAATTGGCGCTTCGATGCGTCTTTTATCATACGCTGAAAATCGGGGCGTTCATCCGTCTTACCGGAAATGGCACGGTCGATGTATTCACCGATGATGGTCAAATCGTTGCGCTTCGCATATTCATAGCAGTCGCGCAGCTGCCCCTCGATGGACTGTTCTGTCTGATTGTGGCTTGAATAGCGCGCGTAAATGACAGCGTTCATGTGCATTCTCCTTTCAGGAGCATCATATACGGATAGCCTGTGGAGAAAGTCTTGCGGCGGATGCAGGTACAGCGGTGGAAGCCCGCTGGAATCAGGTGTGCGGATGGCGCACGGGAAGGAAGTGCCGCGCGCAAAAAACAAGACTTGTTAAACCAAATACAATTCAGGCTTGCGCCTGACAAGGGTTTCATCAAAATAATCCTCTGGCAGATGGCAGAGGAAAATCATCGTCTCCTGCGGAATGGCAGAATCACGCAAAAGATGCTGCTTCGACAGCACACCATGCTCAATCAGCAGGGTGACAGCGTCGTGCAGCACTTCCGGCGGTTGAATGGTCATCACGTCGTCATATGGTTCAGCACGCCAATAGCGCTGCTTTGTCATCTGACGGTTGAGGTATTGCAATTGCGATTCAGTCAGCAGGTGGAGGTCTGCGCCGCGGTGTATCATAGCGGCTATTGACGCGCCCCACTTGCGCTTTGCCCGCTCCAACGCAAGCATGGATGAGCCGTGCAGGTCGCGTGAGAACGGGTCTGCCGGAAGCAGAAATGCCGACGCGAAGCGGTCTGCCTGACTGTCCGCTTGGTCGATTACAGCACGCTGGGACGCTTCCTTTTGCGGCACGTCGGAATGCAGGAGCAGATGCCCTAATTCGTGCAGGATGCTGAAACGAATCCGCACGGCACTCTTTTCTGCGGGCTGATAAAGAATGTAGGGTGTCCCGTTTTCCCAGCAAGACAGCGCGTCGATGCCTCGGAACTCACATTGCTGACTGCCTGTAAACTCCGCAACGATGATACCGTGGTTCTCCAACAACCCAATCAGGTCGCCAATCGGGTCATCGTCCATGCCCCATTGGCTGCGGACATCCATTGCGATTTCTTCCACTTCGTCCAGCGAAAGGTCGCGATAGTCGCGGTCAGAGACCGGCAGCTCCTGCGGAATAAAGCTGATGTAGGTTTCCAGCTGCTGCTTGACTTCGTCCGCCCATTTCAGCTGATAGCGACATGCTTTTTTGACCTTCTGCGATACGCCCAAATTGGAGCGGAAAAAGAGCGCGCCGCCCTCCGAAGTCGCCGCCAATTCAGGCTTATAGAAGAACGCTATCGGGAAGTTCAGCACAGCCGCGATACGTTCCAGGGTCGAATCAGACGGCGGCGTGATTCCTTTCTCGAACTTGGAGATAGCTTGGCGTGTCACGCCGATTTCTGCGGATAATTCCTCCATCGACAGGGCGCGCGCTTCTCTCGCTTCCGTAATCCTCGCCGGAATGACAGCGACGGGCATGATTAGTCCTCCTTTTTTGCGCGCAAATACTCGTTGCGCAATGCGACTGTTTTGCGCACAATTTCTTTCGGTTTGGGGGTCAGTTCTTTCAGCAGTGGCAATTCGATTTCGTCCGCAATGCCATTATAGCCCGCTTCGGGCAGCAGAATCGTCGCGAACGGCTGCTCTTCGCCGCCGAAAATCAGGAATGCGAATAGCTTCTGTGTGTCCAGCATCGGGGCGCGGTCACCAAACATTTGCAGCTGACGCCGGAAAGGCGAATTTCGCTCGGAAAGGTCAACCTTATATTTCGCCCGCGGCGGAAGCTCATGTCGATTTCTGCGGAAAGCGATGTGAAGCAGCACGTCGTTATTCTCCAACTGCGGGATGACTTGCCCGCCTGCGAAGTGCCGTTCCGAAAAGGCGAATGGACACTGCGGCGAAGCAGCGCCAAGGGCAACCTGCATCTGCATCAGCTTCGTGCGGATGCGTGTGCCTTCCGGCCGCATATACAGGTGGCTGAACGGCGAATCCGCGTTCTGGGTCAGCAGCGCATAAGCGTCCGTACCAATCTGCACCGTGTCGGCAAGGAATTTCAGCTGCGGCGGGGTAAAAAGCGAATCAAAGCGAATGTCCAAACAAAACATCTCCGGTTGACATTTTCATGCGCATGGACTGTCAGCAGATAGGCGAACCGACAAGAAAGGGTGTCGTCCATGCGGAAGAAAGTCTATGTAGAAGTACCCGAACGACCTGACGTTGAGGCATTTGTTTTCATCGACCGACCGGGAATCATTTACATGAACCGTTCCTGCAAGAAAGAAGGCGTCGTGAAAATCATTCCCGAACGACCCCTGACCCCTGACAACGACCAACAAGGCAAGAACGCCTGACGCTGACAGCAGAAGCCCGTGCATTACGCACGGGCTTCTGTGTTATCGCCCGTTTCTGCCACTGGTTCGGAGAAGACCGGGTTGTTGCGCAGCGCTTCGTTTTCCTGTTCTGCTGCGTTGCGGTTCGTTGCTTCGGCTACACGCCGCGCGAAGTTCATAACGGCATCGCGCTCATTCTGCGGCATTGAAATGAAGGTTTCCAGCAGAACGCGCGCCATATCGTCGAGCTTGTACTTTTCACATAGCTGCGAAATCAACGAATCGGAGGATTCCTCAAACATGTTTCCTTCGCCTGTTCGCAGCCAGCGTTCCGACACGTTGAAAGCCTGACATATCTGCGAAATGTGAATGTCACGCAGTTCGCGTCGCCCCGTTTCAAAATGTGCATAAGTGGATTGCGCAACATTGATTCTTTCGCTGAACTCTTGCTGACTTAAATTCAGCGCACTACGCAATGCCTTTAGACGTTCTTTCGTGCATACCACCCCTTTCACATTTAGTATAGCACAAAATCTAATACAATGCAATATTTTTCACAACAAAACCCTTGACAATATAAATCCATTGTATTATACTATTATTGCAACGGATTAAAAGAAAGAAGGTAACGCAATGAGCAAGCAAGAGATTCAGCAGGTCAAGCCCGAAGCTGACAAGTTGGCGGCGATCATTGCCAGCTTGACGACGACCGAACAGGCGTTGCTTTGTGGATTCGCGCAGGGCATCGCCCTTGCGTCTACGCTGGATAAGAAAAGCGCGTGAGCGCGGAAAGGCGGCACATTATGGCAAGAGAACTAAAGCCAAACGAACGGCTTGTGCAAATCGGGCAGACGGCGCTTCGTGCGCCGGACGGCTCTTTCCTGCCCGCGCAACCGCTCTACATCATCGTCGAAGCCGCGCCGGACGAGCCGCAAGACAAGCTGTTCAGCGCAGGCGAAGAACAGCTCATGACTGACGTATCCGGCATCTTCGCCAAGAAGTTTGCGCAGTACGTTCAGGGGCAGCAGTGATTGGCAGTTTACACTCCCTTAGTGGGAACTACAAAAAAGGAGGTTTCCCCCATGACCATTGGCGAGAAGATGACCATCACGACGTGGCGCGCACGTCAGCTGGCGTATCTGGAAGAGATGTATTCCCCGCGCGAACACATGGGCAAGCTGATGAGCCACCTCGGCGCACGACAGGTCTACATCCAGCTCTACAACACCATGCGCACCGCGCTGAACAGCCTGTCGGAGCAGCCGAACACCTACGTCGCGATGGCGGTCTACCGCAAGCTGCGGGAGGACATGAACACGCTCGATGACATGCTCGACCAGCTGGAAGATACCGGGCTGTACGACCCGGACGAGTACGACCCGAATGAAGTGGAGGGCAATGCGTGATGGCACAGAATCAGCAGAATGACAAGCTCCGCGTCGTCGTGACGAACGCAGTGACGGGCGAAATCGTAACGGACTGGACGGAAAGCACGGTGGTCGTCATTGCGAGCGACATCATGGATGTGGCAGAAGGGGGCAAAGCGTCGAGCCATGTGTTTATCTGCGGCAAGCCCAGTGGTATTGCACAGTTGATGGCAGACGATGACGACCTTCGCATGTACGCGCGGCTGGCACTCATGATACGCGAGTTTCGCGCGAAGCAAGAGGAGGAAGCGCAGTGAGCTTGAACCCCATCGGCTACGTCGTCCAGCTCCCTATTCCGGACGGCGTGACCCTGTATCTTGCCCGCTTCACCCGTGGCGGCGTGGAACTCACTGCCGACCTCGACCGCGCCATGCTTTTCGACACCGAAGGACGCGCGAAGGATTTCGCCTTTCACGCGAGCTTCATCCTCTCCCTCGACGGGCGCACCTTCGAGGTGGAAAAGTGCTTCGAGCAAGTGACGCTGAACGGCGACGCAGATTTGCTGGACGCTGACGACGCGCCCGACGACGACAACGAGTAAGCAAGACAAGGAGGTTTCCCCATGAGCTTCGAGATGGCACTATTCGCGGCACTGCTGACGGTGATTGGCATCCCGGCGGTCATCTACGGCCTCGGCGAACTGCTGACGTCGCTGGACTGCCGCACTGCCCCGCGCCAGAAGCGCCGGGAGATTCGCGCTGCAATGGTGCAGCGGAAGTCGCCCGTCACCCCCGGCATGACCGCCATGATGTGCCGCGCGGGGGCAGCCTCCGAGATGAGAAGGAGGAATTTCTGATGGGCTTCGCTGACCACCCCTATTGTGTCGTGCTCCAGACGCACGACCCGGATTCCACCGACTCCGCGCAGGAAAGCGCCTACGCGGACGATGTGCTCGTGCTGGCGCTGACGCATCCGCAGGACGACGGGAAGATTATTCGCGGTAAGCTGATGATTAACGGCGACGCGAAGCGGCTTGCCCGCGCACTGCTGGCGACTGACTTCCGCGATGCGATTCGTGGCGCGATTCGTGATGCGCTTGATGAGAGCGACAAACACAAGCGCAGTCTGTTTGACCGCCTGTTCCGGCGGAAGGAGGATGCCTGATGGCAGACAAGAGCAGTTTCTACCGCGAGCGTGCCAAGGCGCTGGAAAAGCGTTTGGAGCACGAGCAGGAGTGGGAAACGTACTTCCCCGGCATCACCAACCGCGAATACAGCACCTATGCGGACACTTGCGCGTGCGGCATGGCGCGGCGGCTGGACGAAATCGAGGCGGCGGATCTGGTCGCGTCGTGGTGCGGCTTCCAGCGGGAGCGCATCACCATCGTGACGACGGAGAAGCCGCTGGAACGCAACCGCCACGGCGACATCCGCTGCAAGGACGGCATCACCAACTACGACCGCCGCCCGGTGCTGGTGCACACATTCTCCGTGCGCACCCCTGACGGCGCGCCCCGTGGCGAGGGCAGCATCCACTACATCCGCTTCGAGGTGCTGGGGGCGGCTCTATGAGCTGATGGACGGCGCCCTGCGCGTGCTGTGAGGAGGTGGAGGATATGTCTGACAGCGTTCTGATTACACTGCTGATTTGCGCGACGGTGCTTGCGCTGTCGCTCATTCCGCGGCAGAAGTGACCGAATCGCCCTGTTTGCCGTCGCGTTCTGCTTCTATTTCCGCATCGGCTTCGGCTGTCAGCTCGTCTATCAGCTCCTGCACAGTGTGATAGACGCGCGTCTTGATTTGCCCTGCGGCAATCGCTCTTGCTTCCGCGACGGCTTCCAGCAGTTCTTCATCCGGCGTTTCATCGTCTGGATACATCAAAATCGCCACCTTTCGATGCAATTGTAGCATATTGGAACACATCGTGCAAGGAGGTTCTCTCATGAACGTATTCTTCGGCATTGGTCGCCTGACCGCCGACCCCATCATCGGCACAACGAGCGGCACGGGAGTCAGCGTCGCCCGGTATACCCTCGCCATTCCGCGCTGCCGGACGGGCGAACAGCAGGCTACCGACTTCATCCGCTGCAAGGCGTTCGGCAAGGGCGCGGATTTCGCCGCCAAGTACCTGCGCAAGGGTCAGCGCGTCGCCGTGCGCGGTTCGCTGGAAGTGAGCAAATATGAGAAGGACGGTGTGCCGCAGACGATGGTGGAGGTCATCGTCAGCCAGCAGGAGTTCTGCGACGCGCCCCGCAAGAAGCAGGAAGAACCGGACGACGACCGCGATTTCCCGGAATCGCTGGAGGAGGTGACAGGCGTTGAAGTACCCCTCTAAGGCAAAAGAAGCCATCCGGGCGACGGAAATGTCGCCCGTGACGCTCGCTGAGGCGCTGTCGCTCCAAGACACGCAGCGCAAGTACGGCAACGAGAAAGTCGTCATCAATGGCATGACGTTCGATAGTCAAGCGGAATACCGCCGCTGGCGTGAACTCTGCCTGATGGCGCAGGCGGGCGAAATCGGCGATTTGCAGCGCCAAGTGCGGTATGAGCTTGTCCCCGCTCAGCGGGACGAGGACGGGAATGTCCTTGAACGCGCGTGCTTCTATGTCGCCGATTTCGTCTATACCGACGCGGACGGGCGCACCGTCGTGGAGGACGTGAAGGGCTTCCGCACGAAGGAGTACCTCATCCGCCGCAAGCTGATGCTGTTCCGCTACGGCATCCGCATTCAGGAAGTGGAGGCGTAAACGATGCTGACGACCATTGACCGCTCCAAGCTGGCGCTCTGCCCGCTGTGCAGTATGCCCACCATCATGGAGAACCCGTATGTGCGCGAGGATGCGCTGTGGATTCGGTGCAAGAGTTGTGGATTTCACGCCTGCGTCTTCAAGGACGAGGCGACCGCGCGGAAGCGGGAGGGGACGGAAAATGAGCAGCCGGAACGAGCGCCCCAAGCAGGTTGACCGGATTCTGGACTACATGCGCCGCTACGGGTCAATCACAACGCTGGACGCGATGCTTGACCTTGGCATTCTGCGCCTTGCAAGCCGCATCAGCGAGCTGAAGAAGGCGGGTGTCCCCATCCGGCGGGACTGGGCGAAGGTCACAAACCGCCACGGGGAAACGTGCAACGTACTGCGCTACAGCCTCGATGGCAGCCTTGCCGTCATCCCCGATAAGCCCGGCGGCAAAGAATAAGGGGGCAGCACCATGCCGATTGTCAACTATGTGCGGGAACACATGCGGTTCATCGAATATGCGTCTGATGAAGGACTTTCGTCCGGAGAACGCCTTGTGTGGTATGCGCTGATGCACATCATCAACGGACGCGCACAAGGGAGCATCTGGCCGGAGGGGTTCATCCGCATTGCGAATGACCGGCTCTTCTCGCGCTCTGCCCCATGCAGCTGGGCGCCGTCATCATGGCGCGGAACAGCTTAAAGCAGCGCGGCTTAATTGACTTCATCCCCGGCAGCAGGAACAAACGCGCCCCCGCCTACAAAATCAATTTCTTCTCCCCCGAATTTCCGCCCGATTCCCCCGGCAAAGCGGGGAAAATGCAAAGTTACTGCGAAAATCGAAGTAACTACAATAATAACATGGGGAGTAACTACGATAATAACATAGGGGGTAACAACGGTAACATAGTACCAAACTATACGGAAAGAGAATACCAAACAGGGAAAACGGGTTACCCAGAAGAAGAGAATGAGGAATACACCGAAGCGGAACGCGCGTGTACGGGCGGGCGCGCGCGCGATAAGCAAATTGCCGCCATCTGGCGGTCTGATTTCGGTGCGATTCCCGCCCCGGCGCAGGTGCAGCGGCTCTCCACCGCGGCGGATGTGCTGCAAATGCCGCTGACAGTGCTGCGTGAAGCCGTCCGGTGCGCCGCCGCGACGGGCGCGAAGTCCCCGATGGCGTATGTGCTGACACTCCTGCAAGACTGGCACTATGCGGGCGTTCGGACGGCGGATGATGTGGGCGAATATGCCTATCTGCGCGACGTGGTGGAGGGCAGGCAGCCCGGCAACCGCGAAAAAGCACAGCAGGCGCTGGCACAGATGCGCCTCCGCCATCAGCAGATGCCGGAGGGCAGCGAGGAAGGGGCGGACGGCTGATGCAAGCAAGCGACATGACAACGGAGCAGCTGATTCGCTACTTCCGGTGCATGGGCAGCGCGAACGCGGTCTGCCGCGAGCATCAGCGCTGCCCGGATTGCCCGTATTACGTTCCGCAGAGCTACAACGTGCGCTTCCGTGACGCGGCGATGGAAATTGCCAATCGGCTGGAAGCAGCACTGAACCGTGGAGGACAAGCAACATGAGCAACCAATCCCCCTGCACCGACCCGCTCTACCCCTGCACGGCGCTGACGCTGGCAGAAAAGAGTGCCGCGCTGGACGGCCTGACGCGCCTGCTCCACCGCTTGCCGCTGCTCCTTGACGAGGCGGAAGCGGTGAAAGCCGCAATCTGCGCCCTGCGCAAGGCGGCGACGGCGGATGACTGCCGGGTGCGCAAAATTCCTGTGTACGGCATGGGGCAAGCGAAGGACGCGGTGTATTCCCAGCGTGGCGACGACTATCTGCTCGAAGCCCAGCGCGTCGCGGGAGAGAATCCGCCGAATGCGTCAGATATGCCGGAGAACGCCCCGAAGAATCCGCCGGAGACGGTGGAGAATGCCGAAAATTCGCCGAAGGTGCCGCCGAAAAAGCGAAATGGCGGCTGGCGGTGCTGACAGGCGATCCAGGAGGGGCGAACATGCGGGCGAAAGAGTATCTGTCGCAGGTGCGTTTTCTCGACGAGCGAATCACCTGCAAGCTGGCGGACGCGGCGCGATTGCAGGACATGGCGACGCGCATCACGCCCATCCTGCGGGAAGACGGCGTATCCGGGGGCGGCGGCGCGCCGGATCGTCTGGCGGACGCGGTGGCGAAAATCGTTGACCTGAAAGCCGAAATCAACCGGGATATTGACCGCCTGGTGGACAAGAAGCGCGACATTGCGGCGAAGCTGGGCAAATTGACCGACCGGCGGTATTACGCGGTGCTTTTCCGGCGGTATCTGCTGTTTGAGACGTTCGAGAAGATTTCCTGCGAGATGAACTACTCGTGGCGGCACGTCTGCTCCCTGCACGGGCAGGCGCTGGAGGCGTTTCAAAAGGTGCTGGACGCGGAAAAAGACGCTTGATGCGGCGTGGAGGTGAGTTTCAATCCACGCTCCCCACACGGGGAGCGACTATGGGTATACGACATTGGCAACAGTGTGTGATATTTTTCAATCCAGCCCCCACGCGGGGAGCGACCCGCGCTTACGCGTTTTCTTCCGTAGCCTTGCCGGAATCCGCGTGTTCTTCCAACTTGAGGGGAACTTTTCGCCCGGTGGAGGCTCACGGCACGAGCAAATCCACCGGGATTTCCAGCGCAGCGGCAACAGTGCGCATCCGCTCCAGCGGCACGGACTGCTTGCCGTACTCCCACAGCTGCACGACACGTTCAGCGCTTGCGCCGGTGTAGCCGCACATTTCACCAAGGGCGCGCTGGGTCAGTCCGCGCTCCTTGCGCTTGCTCTTGATGAGGGCGGGGATGCTTTCGACAGGGGGATTCGACGGGGTGTAGCACATGATGATGCTCCTTTCACTTTTTGCGCAGATCGTTCGTCAGCAGCACAGCCAGATAGACCAGAACACCGAGTTCGGCAATGTCTAACAGCAATTGTACAAAATCCATGTTGCACGGATGAGCAAGATGTGGTAGAATAGAAGCGAGGGCAGCAGGGTGTTTTGCGCACCCTGCCGCGCCCGGCTGATTAGTCCTTCAGGAGTTCCAGTGCGATTTGAAGCACCTTCAGGATAATCAGCAGAACCGTCGCTGCAAGTTCCAGCTTGCGGCGATTTTTCTTTCGCTTCTTGCTCATCCCGTTCACCTCCTTTCCTCTTCTATTATATCACAATAATTTCATTGTGTCAATAAGCAAATCAAAGAAATTTTGCAATTTTTCATCACTTTTTCAGAAGCTCGCGCCCTGCTTTCCGAGCCGCTCACGGCATCACATCATAAAATATCATAGTATTTCATATTGCCCCCATGCTATACTGCACATGGAAACCTCCAATCACCTCACCCGACGGACGCGCCAGTCTCCGCCGGGTATTTTTGTGCCCCAAATTCGCTGTGCCCCGCGTGTGGAGGCGCAATTCCTCATTCCGCATTCCAGAAAGGATGGTGGACTTGGCTGGACTGACCGAGAAACAGCGCCGCTTCTGCGACGAATACCTCATCGACCTGAACGCGACGCAAGCCGCCATCCGCGCCGGATATTCCCCGAAAACGGCAGCGGCGATTGCGGCAGAAAACCTCACAAAACCTAAGGTTGCTGAAAACATCAAAAAGCGCATGAACGAAAAGGAAGATGCGCTGATTGCCAAGCAGGACGAAGTGCTGAAATACCTGACGGCGGTGATGCGCCGGGAGATGAAGGAATTTGTCGTCGTGACCTGCATGGAGGAGAAGACGGAAGTCATCCCTGGCGAGGGCGGCAGCAAGCCCACCCGGCGCACGACGAAGAAGGAAGAACCGAAGGTCGTCGAGATTCCGGCGCGGCTGTGCGACGCGAACAAGGCGGCGGAGCTGCTGGGCAAGCGCTACGGGCTGTTCACGGACAGGGTGGATGTGTCGGGCAGCCTGCCGGTGATTTTGGCGGGAGAGGATGCGCTTGACGACTAATCAGCCGCGAATCTACCTGCCGGATGTCGTCGGGCGTGGCTACGGCGCGTTCTGGCGCTTCACGGGGCGCTACCGCGTGTGCAAAGGCAGCCGCGCAAGCAAGAAAAGCACCACGACGGCGCTGAATTTCATCTACCGCATGATGAAGTACCCCGGCGCAAACCTGCTGGTCATCCGCAAAACGTACCGCACATTGCGCGACAGCTGCTTCACACAGCTTCTCTGGGCGATTCACCGCCTGCAAGTGGAGGCGTTCTGGAGCTGGAAGGAAAGCCCGCTGGAAATCACCTACAAGCCGACTGGGCAGAAAATCTACTTTCGCGGCATGGATGATCCATTGAAATTGACCTCCATCACCGCGCAGAGCGGCGTGCTGTGCTGGGTGTGGATTGAAGAAGCCTACGAAATCATGAACGAGAGCGACTTCAACACGCTGGATGAATCCATCCGCGGCGAATGCGCACCGCCGCTGTTCAAGCAAATCACGCTGACGTTCAACCCGTGGAATCAGAAGCACTGGCTGAAAGCGCGCTTTTTTGACGTGCAAGACCCGGACATCCTCGCCATCACAACGAACTACCAGTGCAACGAGTGGCTGGACAAGCAGGATTTACGCCTATTTGAGCGGATGAAAGCGACGAACCCGCGCCGCTACGCCGTGGCTGGCTTAGGACAGTGGGGCGTGGTCGAAGGCTTGATATACGAGCAGTGGCAGGAATCCGCGTTCGACCCGGCGGAAATCAGCCGGACGGGCAAGCTGGAATCCGTGTTCGGCCTGGACTTCGGCTTCACCAACGACCCGACGGCGCTGTTCTGCGGATTGCTGGACATTCCGGCGCGCCGCCTGTACGTCTTTGATGAGCTGTACGAACGGGGGCTGACGAACGACATGATTGCCAAGCGCGTGACGGCGATGGGCTACGGAAAGGTCAGCATCACCGCTGATGGTGCAGAGCCGAAATCCATTGCCGAACTGCGCGGCATGGGCTTGCGCGTGCACAGCGCGGCGAAAGGCGCGGACAGCATCCGCAGCGGCATCCAGTGGATTCAGAGCCTCGAAATCATCATCCACCCGCGCTGCATAAACTTCCTGACCGAAATCAGCAACTACACCTGGGCGAAAGACAAGTTCGGCAAGATGCTCGATGGCCCCATTGACGACTTCAACCACCTGATGGACGCCATGCGGTATGGGCTGGAAAAATACATCATCAACAAGAAATGGACGTACTAACGAGAGGATGACACGAATGACAGACGGAGAAAGACTGACGGCGATTCTTGCGCAGTACGCCATCCCCTGCGAGAAGGTCAGCTTCCGCGGCAAGCTGGACGCGCTGGCGGCAGGGCTGGGCATCCAGACACAAGGGCGGCTGCTGGGCGACGTGCTGGATGACATTGCCGCCAAGATGGGCGTGGAGCGCGACAACCGGCTCTATGGTACGTTCATCCGCAAGCTATACGAGGACGTGACCAGCGGCGAGGACACGACGCTTTCCGGCAGTCCGCTGACGCTGACGGAGTGCATCGGTGGGAAGCCGTTTGGCACACTGCATGTGTACGGCAAAAGCACGCAGAACGGCGTGCCGCTCCCGACTGCGCCCGTGCCGATTGTCAGCGCGGGTGACGGCGGAACGGTGGTGGTCACGGTGTCGGACGGCGCGAACAATTCGCAGACGCTGACGCTGCAAACGCCGAATGCGCTGTGCGGCATCCCGGTTGCATCCAGCGGCAATTACACGGATGAGAACGGGCGGCAGTGGGTCTGCGACAAGGTGGATTTGGCGCGCGGCGTGCGGGTGCAGCGTATCCGGAAAATCAAGGTAACATCGTCGCTCAATTGGCAGACGGCAGGGCGCGAGGTTGACCGCTACTTCGCTTGGTTCAACGGCACATGCACGTCGAACGTGCTCTGCACGCACTTTTCCACCGCTCTTGGCTCTGAAACGGTCGGCGGGGCGATTGCCAATCATAATAACCTTGTCGGCTTTGCATTCGCCGAAAAAGGCACGACGACCCTCGATGACTTTAAGCAGTTTTTGGACGAGAATGACGTTTTTATTTGGGCTGCGCTTGCTACACCGGTGGAAACCGACATTTCTGCGGACGAGGTCGCCGCATACAAGGCGCTGACTACCTATGCCCCGACGACCGTCATCAGCGTGAGCGGCGGCGCGGGGCTGGCGGCAACCTACAGGCACAGGAAAGCGGCGGAATGATAGCGTTCCGCCAAGAAAAAATCAAGACAATCGAAGAAATTCGCTAAAAGCACCCTGCACGCGCACGGTGCTTTTTTTGAACCCTCAATTCACCACCAAGGAGGCGCATCCCTATGTTATCCCCCGCGGAAATCCGCACATTCATCGACAGTGACAGCGCATCCACCCGCAAGCAGCTTGCGCGGCAGGGTCAGCGCTACTACGAGGGCGACCACGACATCCGCAATTACCGCCTGTTCTTCATCAACGCCGACGGCACGCCGCAGGAGGACAAGAACCGCTCGAACATCAAAATCAGCCACCCGTTCTTCACCGAGCTGGTAGACCAGGAAGCGCAGTACATGCTGTCCGGGCAGGAAGCGTTCGTGCGGTCGGACATTCCGGAGCTTCAAAAGGCGCTGGAAGACTATTTCGACGAGGATTTCACCGCTGAACTCTACGAGGTCATCACGGGCGCGGTGGCGAAGGGCTTCGAGTACATGTACGCCTACAAGGATGCGGACGGCCGCACGCGCTTTCAGGCGGCGGACGGCCTCGGCGTGGTAGAAGTCCGGGCGAAGGATACGGACGACGGCTGCGAGTACGTCATCTACTGGTACATCGACCGCATCGGCAAGGACAACAAAGCCATCAAGCGCATTCAGGTGTGGGACAAAAAGCAGACGCACTTCTTCTGCCAGGTGAACGAGGGCGAGATTGTGCCGGATGAATCCGCACCGCTGAACCCGCGCCCGCACACCATCTGGCGCAAGCCCGGCGACGAAAGCACCTACTTTGACGGCTTCGGCTTCATCCCCTTCTTCCGCCTGGACAACGGGCAGAAGCAGTTTTCCGGCCTCAAAACCATCAAGGGGCTGATTGACGACTACGACCTCATGTCCTGCGGGCTTTCCAACAACATTCAGGACGCGAACGAAGTTCTCTACGTCGTCAAGGGCTTTGAGGGCGACAACCTCGATGAGCTGATGACGAACATCCGGGCGAAAAAGCACATCGGCATCCCGGATTCCGGCGGCGACGTGGAGATTCGCACGATTGACATTCCCTATCAGGCGCGCCAGACGAAGCTGGAACTGGACGAGAAAAACATCTACCGCTTCGGCATGGGCTTCAACGCCGCGCAGGTCGGCGACGGCAACGTGACGAACGTGGTCATCAAGAGCCGCTATGCGCTGCTTGACCTCAAGTGCAACAAGCTGGAAATCCGGCTGAAGCAGTTCATGCGCAAGCTGCTGAAAATCGTCTTGGCGGAAATCAACGAATCCGGCGGCACGGACTACCAGATGCAGGACGTGTATTTCGACTTCCAGCGCGAAGTGATGGCGAACGCGCTGGACAACGCGCAGATTGCATTGACCGACGCGCAGAAGCAGCAGGCGCAAGTGAACACGCTGATGACGCTTGCGGACGTGCTGGATGACGAAACGCTGCTGGAAAACATCTGCGACGTGCTGGAACTGGACTACAAGACGATTCGCGGGCGGACGAAATCAGGCGACGACACGGCGGATGTGGTGCTGGATGACGTTCCGGCGGAAGAGGATGACGCGGGGTGATGTGAATGCGCAAGAGCGAGAAGGAAGCCCTGCAAGCCATGCTGGATGATGAGCAGGAGACCATCAAGGCACTGGAAAAGGCGTACCAGCGGGCGATTCGGCGCATCGACAACCACATTCGCATCCTCGAAAGCGACGAAATGACGCAATCGAAGATTTACCAGAAGCGTTATCAGGAGGCGATGAAAGCCCAAATCAGCGCCGCGCTGGACGAACTGCACAAGAAAAGCAATCAGACCATCGAAGAATACCTGACGCGCAGCTACCAGCACGGCTACGTCGGCACAATGTACAGCCTGCACAAGCAGGGAATGCCGATTCTTGCGCCGATTGACCAGCGCGCCGTCACCCGCGCCGTCCGCACGGACAGCAAGCTCAGCGGGCGGCTGTACGGTGAACTCGGCGTGGATATGCAGAAGCTGAAGAAGACCATCCGCCGGGAGATTTCCATCGGCATCTCCATCGGCAGCGACTACAACATGATTGCACGTCAGGTGCAGATTTCTTCCGGCATTCCGCTCAAACGCGCGAAGACCATCGTCCGCACCGAAGGACACCGCATTCAGCAGCAATCCGCCGATGACGCACGCAACGCCGCCAAGGGTCAAGGCTGCCAAGTCGTCAAGCAGTGGGATGCAGTGCTGGACGGCAACACGCGCACGGATCACCGCATCCTTGACGGGCAGATTCGCGAAGTCGGCGAGCCGTTCGAGATAGACGGCAAGAAAGCGGAGTACCCCGGCGCATTCGGGCGCCCCGAAGAGGACTGCAACTGCCGCTGCGTCGCGCTGACAAGGGCGAAGTGGGTGCTGGACGCGGACGAGTTGCAGACCATGAAGGACAGGGCGAAGTTCTTCGGGCTGGACAAGGCGGAGGGGTTCAGGGAGTTTGAGGAGAAGTATCTGAAAGCGGAAAAGGTGTTGAATAAGCAGCGCAAAGGTGGTATAATTCAGATGGATTTGCAGTTCTTTGCAAATTCCGCCGAAAAAGATTTGCAGCGGCAAAAAACTTCTTCTATCCGAAAGTCATTGGAAACGTTTGACCAGCGGATTGTAGAGCATTGGCATAAGATTGAGCATCCCGAAGAGCATGTGCCAAATTGGGATGAAAGAGACCCGCGTGAGCAAGAAGGACTAAAAAAGCATTGGTATAAGGAAATCACTAATTTCCGTGAATCAAGGGCGCGCAGAATTGCAGAATTAAAGAGAAGAGGTGAATACGATGAATGAAAGTACATTGAAGTATATCCTTGCCCGCGTCATTGACAATGCCAATGAGACGATGAACGAGGCAAGGGAAAACCCCGATGATGCCTTCTACAAGGGGAAGCGCCTTGCGTATTACGAAGTGCTGGACACCATCAAGAACACGCTGCTGAATGAAGGAATCCCGCTGGATGATTTGGGGCTGAATGTGGAATTGGAGCGGAAATTCCTTTAATAGGGCGTGCGCTTTCGGAGAGGTGAAGTAGCGTGAAATATAAGGAATATGACATTCCGAACACCGAAGAAATTGAAAAATTTCGGAAAATGACGCGAGAAGAACGCGATGCACTTCTTAAAAAGCTGCTGGAAGAGGACAGAAAACAAGCCAGCGAAGGAGAAAAACGGTAGAAAGCACCCTGCCCCCCTGCAAGGTGCTTTTTTGATACGTTGAAAGGAGTGCATAAACGTGACCATGACCAGAGAAGAACGAATCCAGCAAATCAGGGACTGCGGGCAGACCATCTTCGAGAAGGCAGAAAGCATCTACGGGGATTATGCCTGCCCGACGAACTTGCAGGTGGTCATTACCATGAAAGCGAATGAGCTGCCGAACATCACCGTGAATCGGGAGTTTTTCAGCGACATCATGATGGAACGCAATGGTGGGCATATCCAGTAACCGGCTTTGAATCATCTTTGAACCTTGTTTGAAACTAAAAATTGCAAGTTGCAAAGAGAAATTGCAACTTACCATCAACTTGCAATCAACTTAATCCGCGAAAAGCAGCCGCACACCTCGTGCAGGCTGTTTTTTCATACAATAATTCCGAAAAGGAGTGGTATCATGGACATCTCTACCATGGGAACGGTGCTGGCGATTGTCGTCATCACCTACCTGATTGGCCTGCTCTGCAAGAGCGTCGGCAGCATCCGCGATGAGCTGATTCCGGTCATCGTGGGCGCGGCGGGCGGCGTGCTGGGCATCGTGGGCATGTACGTCATCCCGGATTTCCCGGCGAAGGACGTGCTGAATGCGCTCGCGGTCGGCATCGTGTCGGGGCTCGCCTCGACGGGCGTGAATCAGGTGTATAAACAGCTCGGCAAAGCAGAAATTGACCCCGGTGGTGATTGACAATGGCATCAAAAACGGTCAGCGCGGCGGAGGTTGTCGCCCTCTTCCGCCGCGCGCTGGCGGAAAAGTGGGGGTACATCTGGGGCGGCACGGGGCAGGTTCACACGCAGCGTGCGCAGGACAGCGCCACCCGCGCGCAGACGATACGCTACGGGCAGCAGTGGGTCGGGCGGCGCGTTGCGGACTGCTCCGGGCTGTTTTGGTGGGCGTATAAGCAGCTGGGCGGGTATATGTACCACGGCAGCAACACCATGTGGCGCAAGTACGCCGCCGCCAAGGGGTCATTGCATGGCGGCAAGCGCACCGACGGTCAGCCGCTCAAGCCCGGCACGGCGGTGTTCCTCACCAAGGGCAGCGATCGTCACCACGTCGGGCTGTACGTCGGCGATGGCGAGGTCATCGAGGCGAAAGGCACGGCTTACGGCGTGGTCGAGAGCAAAATCACCCGCTGGAACGAGTGGGCGGAGCTGACCGGCACGGCTTACGCCGTGGATGCGCCTGATTCGCCCGCTGACACGCCTGTCACGCCCGCCCCGACCGAGAACCCGGCGGATGCCGGAGACGGCGCAAGCCCCCTTCTCGTCCTCAGGAACGGCAGCAGAGGAACGCAAGTCAAAGTTCTGCAATACCTGCTGATTGACGCGGGATTCGACTGCGGCAAGGTGGACGGCATCATTGGCAAGAACACCATTGCCGCAGTCAAGGCATTCCAGACCGCGCACAGTTTGACTGCGGACGGCATCGTCGGCGCGAAGACGTGGGCGGCGCTGCTCCAATAGCGGCAATCAGGCGCACCTGACGCAAGAGCGGGTGCACCTTTGCAATTCTGGTATACAACATCATTCTCTCGTCCGAGGGGACGTAAAACACCGACTGCCCACGGGATGCGACCCCGTAGATAAGCGTAGGGCGGTGGAAGGAGAAACACATGACGCTTGCAGAGATTCTCAAACAGAACGGCGTTGCGGAGGACACCATTCGCGCCATCCAGAACGACATGAAAACCGCCAAGCTCTTCACCACCGGCGAGGAGAACGCGGATATTCGCCTCGGAAAGCTCAAAGGAGAACACGAAAGCGTTCGCCAGCAGCTCGAAGCGGCGCAGCAGAAGATTGCCGCCCTCGAAGCCGACAAGGCAGAACACAGCGGCAGCCAAGAGAAGATGGACGAGATGCACAGGCAGCTTGAAGCGGCACAGGCGGCCCTGCAAAAGAGCCGCATGGATGCTGCTATCCACATTGCCCTCATGCGCGGTGGCGCAAGCGACATCGACTACATGACGTGGGTACTCCAGCAAAAAGGGGACGCCCTGACACTGGACGACAAGGGGAACATCGACGGATGGGAGAACACCCTTGCCAGTTTGAAGAAAAAGTACCCGAACCAGTTTGAAGCCAGCGGCAAGAAGAACATCATCGAGAACCGTCTGCCGGATCAGGAGGGACACGCGCCGCTCAGCCGGAGCGAGATTCTCAAGAAACCATACGCAGAGCGGCAGAAGATTTTCGAGGAGAACCCGGAAGCCTTCCGCGCGGCGATGGCGGCGGAGAAATGACACCATTTTGTTGACATTAACAAAATGGCACAGACCATTTTCGTGAGGTCACGAAAATGATAATGAGGAGGAAAAAATAAATGGCAGTTACCAAGCTGAACAACCTGATTAACCCCGAAGTAATGGGCGCGATGATTGGCGCGAAGATTGACGCGCAGCTGAAGCTGACCCCCTATGCGAAGGTGGACACGACGCTCGTCGGTGTTCCGGGCGACACGAAGACCGTGCCGAGCTGGAACTACATCGGCGACGCGGAGGACGTGGCAGAAGGCGCAGAGGTGGGTCTCAGCACCCTGACGGCTTCCTCGACTACCTTCACCATCAAGAAGGCGATGAAGGCGGTCGGCATCACGCAGGAAGCCGTCAACAGCGGCCTGGGCAACCCCATTGCGCAGGCAGAAACCCAGCTCGCAAAGGCGATTGCGGGCAAGGTGGACAACGACGTGCTGGACGCGGTGTACACGGGCAAGAACGTCTACGCGGCTTCCACCCTCGCGGCGATTGCCTACGGCGGACTGGTGGACGCGATTGCCAAGTTCGAGGACGAGGAGGACGGCATCGACAAGGTGATTTTCATCCACCCGGCGCAGGAGGCGACGCTGCTCAAGGACAGCGACTTCCTTTCTGCCGACAAGTTCACGGCAGGCGTGGCGGTGAACGGCGCGATTGGCAAGATTGCGGGCGCGTGGGTGAAAAAGTCGAAGAAGGTGCGCCTTGTGACCCACGAGAAGAACGAATCCGGCGATGTGACCATCGACGCGGCGAACCTTGCCGAATATCAGGCGAAGGTTGACCCGTCGGTGGAGCTGGCGGCGGGCGACAAGGTGAAGGCGGTCGCGGCGGCGTCGCAGTATTACGTCTGCCCGATTATCAAACTCGAACCCGATTCCCCGGACACGGAGTACACCGAATCGGAGCTTCCTGCCGTGACCATCTTCCTGAAGAAGGACATTCAGGTGGACGCGGAGTGGCTGCCGAAGAAGCAGCAGACCGACGTGACGGCGGCGAAATACTACGGCGTTGCGCTGACCAACAGCGCGAAGGTCGTGCTGGCGAAATTCAAGAAATAATCCGCGCAAGAAGGGAGGTGAACGCCGTGCTGATGACGATGGATGAACTGCGGACGCATCTGGAAACGGATGCGGATGACGCACTGCTGGCGGCGAAACTGCGCGGCTTTGAGCTGCTGATTCGCGCGTACACGAACAACAACTTCCAGCTCCGCGCCTGCCGCTGGACGGGGGACATTGTCGGGCGCACTTTCCTTGGGGATGCGCTCGTCCCCTTCTCGACGGGCGACACGGTGGAAGTCAGCTTCTCCCTGCTCAATAATGGGCTGTACACGGTCGAAAGCGCGGATGACCTCGCCTTTACGGTCGCAGAGCGCGGCTTGAAGGACGAAATCGACGTAACCGCGACGCTCGTCCGCTATCCCGACGACGTGAAGATGGGCGTCATCAACCTGCTGAAATGGGAGATGGAGAACCGCGATAAGGTCGGCGTGGCATCGGAGACGATTTCCCGCCACGCTGTCACCTACTTCGACCTGACGGGCGAAAACGCCGTCATGGGCTTCCCGCGCGCGCTGATGGGCTTCCTCACGCCGTACATCAAGGCGCGCTTCGGGCAGGGGGTGACGGCGACATGAAGGGCATCGGCGGCAACGTGACCGCGACGCTGCAAATCAGCGAAACGGAGACGAACGCCATCGGCGAACAGGTGCGCACATGGGCGGACTTGAAGACGCTGACCGGCTGGCTTGACCTGACCGGCGGCGACAGCAAGTATACCGTCTACAACGCCAAGGTGCAGGACAGCACACACGTCTTTGTGGCGGATTACACCAAGCTTCCGGCGGAGCTTGCGGCGGAGAACGGCCGCCTTGTCTGCCGGGGGAAGCGCTATGATGTGCTGCTGATTGACAATCCGATGGAGATGGGCAGCGGCTCACAGCTGGAAATCTACCTGAAATACACAGGAGGCGACAGCAATGCCGGTTGAATTTCGGGATTACAGCATGAAAGTCAGCGCGCAGATGAAGGACGCGGCAAAACGCTTCCTCATCGAGGCGGCGCACGAGGTGACCTGCCAGACCATCCGCACCACACCCACGAAGAAGACGCAGCTTCGCGGCTCATGGAGCAATTCGGTCGATGAAAGCGCCATGACCGCGCAGATTGGCAGCCCGCTGGAGGAATCATTCTGGAACGAGTTCGGCACGGGCAGCCACGCCATCCACGGCGACGGGCGCAAAGGCTGGTGGGTGTACATCGAGGGGCAGCCGCGGGGCGAGAAGAACTCGCGCGTGTACGACAGCCAGCAGGAGGCGGAGGAAGCCGTCCAGTACCTCAGGAGTCAGGGGCTTCCTGCCGTCGCCACCAATGGCGAGGACGCGCATCTGACACTCCAGAAGGCATTCGCGGCGAAACAGAACACCATCATCCGCATGGCGGAAACGATTCTTGGGGAGGAAATGAAATGACGCAGGAGGCGCTTTCCATCCTCCGCGCGGCGATGGCGGATATGCACTTGCCATACGCGCTGGGGCAGTACCGCGCAGCCCCGCTGCCGGAAACGTATTTCGTCGGGCAGTGGGTGGACGCGGAGGGCTTCACCGAGGATGGGCGCACGGACAGCACGATGACCCTGCTGGGCTACAGCCGCGCGGGTCTTGATGCCCTGCTGGCGGCATCAAAGGCGATTCAGGCGCGATTCCCGGCGTATGGCTGGACGTGCATCACGGATCGCGGGTCAGGGCTTGCAATTTCTTTCGCGGGTGCGTCGTTTTTGCCGGACATTGACGGCGCGGCACGGCGCATCAGCATCAATCTGAACATCAAAGAATGGAGTGTGGACGAAACATGAAGGAAGGCAGAAGCGGCGCAACGAGCGCCACGCCCAAGAGCATCGTATTCGGTGCAGGCACGATTCACAAGGGGCTGAAGTACGAGGGCGCGGCGTGGAATTTCACCGATTCGCTTGTCGGCGCAACGTCCGGCGGCTCGAAGGTGTCGATTAAGCCGGAAATCACGAAGGTCGAAGTGGACGGCGTGTATGTGAACACGAAGGAGCTTTCCATCAAGACCGGCGGCACGGCGACGATGGAAGTTAGCTTCATTGAGCTGACGGAGGACGTCTTGACGGCGGCGACGCTGGGCAAGAGCGCGGAGGCGACGACTGACACGCGCTTCAACCTCATCGAGGACAAGGCGGACATCGCCGTGGGCGACTACTGGGAGAACATCGCCTTTGTCGGCAAAACGCTGGATGGACGCAACATCATCGCGATTCTGGACAATGCGCTGTGCACGTCCGGCTTTGAAAACGACAACAAGAGCAAGCAAGGCACGGTCGGGACGTACACGTTCGAGTGCTATGCCGGTTTGGACGGCGACGGCGAGACGCTGCCGTGGCACATCTACTATCCGAACGACACCTACGCTGCGTAAGCGCAGACCGTCGAGGCGACGGCGTGAATCCGCGGCATAACAAACTACTAACATTAGTGGGGAAACCGAAGGAGTGCAGAGGGCGATCGCAGACTTCGTCTGTTTTCAATGCCCTCTGCCACGCCCGCAGGCGCGTTCCCTGCGAACGACAACACACTGGGGAGAGAAGCCACGCGCTTTTCTCCCCTTTTCTATCAAAAGGAGGAATCACGATGGAAAATGAAGCCTTAACCATGCGCCGCCTGTGCGCGGACGACCTCTTCACGATGATGCGCATCCTGTCCAAAATCGGCGTGAACGACCTGCGCAGCGTCATGCCGACCAAGACCGCCGTCCAGCGGGTGCGCGAGGGCAGCGAGAGCGCGGAGAGCCTCGGCGTGACCGTCGCGCTGATGATTGCGGACAAGCTGCTGGCGCGGCTGCCGGACTGCAAGGCGGACATCTACGCATGGCTGGCGGATTTGAGCGGCAAAACGCCCGCCGAAATCGCTGCGCTGGACATGGGTGTGTTCGCTGAGGCGGTATTCACCCTGATGGTAAGCGAGGATTTCCGCGATTTTTTTACGCGGCTGATGAAGCGCTTGGGGCAGATGAAGTAAAGCTGTTCGACATGCTTTACCGCCGCTACAGCGACCCGATGGCGCTGCTGACCGGAATGCTGCGGCGCGGGAGACTGGCGGACTTCATCCAGCAGTGCGTGCGGATGTACAACGAAGAGACGGAAGAGAAGCTGCTGTGGGAAGTGTGGCTGCACAAATGCTTTGACAAGGGCTTCGGCGATTTTCTGAACGAATACCGTACCCTTGCGCCGGTGGATGCGCCGGACATCACGGCAGAGGACATCCGGCACAGCTGGAATCTGCTCGACGGCTTCACGCCGCCGGGAGAAGGGAGGGAAACGACATGAGCAGTATCTTTGAACTGTTCGGCTCTATCGTGCTGGATACGAGTGGGGCAGAAAAAGCGCTTGCCAAGGTCAGCAAAGCCGGGCAGAAGGTCGGCAGTGTGCTGGGCAAGGGCTTCAAGCTGGCGGGACAAGCGGCGCTGCAAATGGGCAAAGTCATCGGCGCGGGCGTCACGGCAGGCACAGCCGCCATGGGCAAGCTCGTCAGCAGCGCCATGAGCGCCTACGCGAACTATGAGCAGCTCGAAGGCGGCGTGCAGAAGCTCTTCGGCGACGATGCGCAGAACCTCGTGATGGAGTACGCGCGCAACGCCTACCGCACGGCGGGTCTGTGCGCCAACGAGTACATGGACACGGTGACGAGCTTCTCCGCGAGCCTGATTTCGTCCTTGGGCAAAGATACCGTCGCCGCCGCCGCGTATGCCGATTTGGCGATTACCGACATGGCGGATAATGCGAACACCTTCGGCTCCAGCATGGAGGATATTCAGAACGCCTATAAGGGGTTCTCGAAGGGCAACTACACCATGTTGGACAACTTGAAGCTGGGCTACGGCGGCACACAAAAGGAAATGGAGCGGCTGCTGACGGATGCGTCGAAGCTCTCCGGCGTGAAGTACGACATCAGCAGCTTCGCGGACATTATCGCGGCTATTCATGAGATTCAGAAAGACCAAGGCATCTTCGAGACAACGAAGAACGAGGCGGAAAAGACCATCTCCGGCTCGGTCAACGCGGCGAAGGCGGCATGGCAAAACCTACTCTCCGGGCTGGCGGACGGCAATCAGGACATTGACCAGCTTGTCGGCAACCTGGCGGACAGCGTGATGAAAGCGGTGAACCAAATCGTCCCACGCTTGCAGACGATGGCGCCGCGCCTCGTGCAGGCGGTGCAGACGCTTGTCTCGACGCTTGCGCCACAGCTTCCGGGCATCATCAACAGCATCCTGCCGGGCATGGTGGAGGCGGCAACGACGCTCATTACCGGGCTGGCGGACGTGCTGCCGGACTTGCTGGGCAGCATCATCGACGTACTGCCCAACGTCGTCAAGCAAATCGGCGGTGCGCTCAAGAAGCTGTTCCCGTCGCTGCTGAAGACGTTCAAGAGCCTCATCGGCAAGATTGACTTCAAGGGGCTGGGAACGGCGATTGGCAGCGGGCTGAAATCCATCGTGACGAATCTACCGACGATTATGCAGGGCATCGGCAGCGCGATTAAGTGGGCGTGGGAAAAGGTTGGCTATCCGCTGATTGCGGGCATTTTCAAGGGCGTGTTCGGCGTTGACCTGCCGGACAGCTGGGATCAGCTTGTCGAAGACATCGGCGACTGGTGGGATGGCGTTGTCGAAGATGTTGGCGGCGCGCTGGAAATCACGTTCAAGGCAATTGGCGACGCGCTCACCTCGGCGAAAGAAGCCGTGGAGAAGTGGTGGGGAGACGTCAAGGCACTGTTCGGCAACTTGCTGACCATCGTGTTCGGGCTGGGCACTGGCGATGACCAAGAGGCAGCGAAAGAAGCCGTCACCAAATGGTGGGGAGAGATCAAGACAAAAATCGGGGGTGCGCTTTCGATTATGTGGCACTTGCTGAACCCGTTTAATATCGCAAAGCAAGTGAAGAACGCATGGGACAGGGCGACAAAGGGGCTGAACCTGACCGTCGGTTGGAAAACGGTTCAGCAGACCGTTGAAATCCTGACGAACCCGGAAACGAATCCACTTAACCCGGACAGCCACTACCAGCAAGTCATCAGTACGCCCGAAGGACGCGGCGCAATGCGTAACGCGGGTTGGGAGGTAATCAAAAGCTTTTTTACCCATGCCGACGGCGCAGTCTTCTCCAAACCCACCCTCTTTGACACGCACAGCGGCTATCACCTCGTCGGCGAGGCCGGAGCCGAAGCCGTCGCGCCCATCAGCGTATTGCAAGGATACGTCAAAAGCGCGGTCAATGAGGTCGTGGGCGCGAGCGTGGAGCGCAAGCTCGACCAGATGCTTGTTGCCCTGCAAAACGGCTTCAGCGGCATGAATCAGCAGCAGATTGTGCTGGATACGGGCGTGCTTGTCGGCGCAACGGCGGGCAAGATGGACAAGCGTCTGGGGCGGATGGCGCTGCGAAAGGGGCGGAACGCATGATTTACGGGGTAACGCTGGGCGGCAAGCACACCTACCGCGATTGGGGCTTGCTGCTGAAAACGCGCCCGACCATCGCGCCGCCGAAGGTGCGCACAAACTATGTGGATGTGCCGGGGCTGGACGGCGCGCTTGACCTGTCCGAAGCGCTGACCGGGCGCGTGGGCTATCAGACACGGGATTTCTCGGCGGAGTTCATCGTCATTGACGCGCGGAACCGCTGGGATGCGCTGTATTCCGAAATGCTGGACGCCCTGCACGGGCAGCGGGTGCAAATCATCCTCGATGAAGACCCCGGCTACGCCTACACCGGGCGCGTGACCGTGAACGCGCTGGAGAGCGACCGCAAGACCGCCACCATCAGCCTGAAAGCCGTCTGCGACCCGTACAAGCTAGAAATCACGGGTTCGCTGGATGATTGGCTGTGGGACACCTTCAACTTTGAGACGGGCATCATCCGCGACTACAAGGCGCTGCCGGTGGATGGCACGCTGACGCTGACGATTCCCGGCACAAGGCGTCCGTGCATCCCGACCATCACGACCAGCACGGCGATGACGGCGGCATTCGGCAGCAAGGAGTACGCGCTGACGGCGGGCGACAACCGCATCAGCGGCATTTGCATCACCGAGGGCGACAACGTGCTGACCTTCGCCGGGAATGGCACGGTATCCATCGACTACCGAGGAGGGAGGCTGTAAATGTACACCATCTACGCGGACGACGCATTGCTGTATTCTCCGGGGGACGAGGAACTTTCCGTCCTGTCCCCCGTGCTGGAAACGCAGTGCAACGCCGCCGGAACGCTCACGTTCGTGCTGCTGCCGGAACACCCGATGTACAGCGCGCTGCACAAAATGCGGACGCGGATTGACGTCCGGCAGGATGACGAAATCATCTGGCGCGGGCGCGTGCTGGAAACGGAAACCGACTTCTACCGCCAGAAGACCGTCACCTGCGAGGGGGAACTCACCTACTTGGTGGACAGCGTCCTGCATCCGTACAAATTGGCGGATTACGACGGCACGGCGGCAGGGCTGTTCCGCCTGTACCTGACGCGGCACAACGAGGCCGTCAGCGAGGCGCAGCAGTTCCAAATCGGCAATGTGGACATCGAGACACTGTCCAGCGTGGAGAACACGGGCTACGGCAACACCTGGGACGAAATCAGCGACAACCTGATTGACATCCACGGCGGCTTCCTGCGCATCCGCCACGAAGACGGCGCACGCTATCTGGACTGGACGAAGGAGAGCGGCACGTCCTGCGGGCAAGTCATCCGCTTCGGGGAAAATCTGCTGGACTTGTCCGAGTACGTCTCCGCGTCGGAGGTCGTGACGTGCCTGATTCCCTGCGCCGGGCAGAGCGGCAGCCAGATCACCATCAGCAGCGTAAACGGCGGCAAGGACTACATCGAGGACGCCGCCGGAATCGCCCTCTACGGGCGCATCTGGGGCGTGACGGAGTTCGACGCGAAGGACGCAAGTACCCTGCTGGAAATGGCGAAGGAGAACCTGCAAAAGCGCCTGAAAGAGACAATCACCATCACCATCAGCGCGGTGGATTTGCACCTGCTGGATGTGAATGCGGAATCGTTCCGCGTCGGCGACAAGGTGCGCGTCGTCTCCCCACCCCACGGCATTGACGCGGAATACACCTGCACGGCGATTTTGCTTGACCTCGTGAACCCTGACCAGTCCGAATACACATTCGGCACGCCGGAAACGGGCATGGCAAGCACCACCGCCGCGACCAGCAAAGCGGTGGAGGTCGTCGATTCGTCGGTGGAGTACCTGCGGCAGATTGTCAGCGACCAAAACACGCACCTGCTGCTGTTTGACGGCGTGATTGATGCCTACACGACGAAGGTGGACGACAACACGAAAGCCATCAACACCGTGCAGACGACGCTGGATGCCGTGAACGGCACGCTGTCCAGCTACGTCGAGACGGTGGATCAGCACACGCAGGACATTACAACCGTGCGCGCCGACCTCGACGGCATGAACGGCACGCTGACCGCCTATGCGGAGCGTCTGGGCGACGCGGAGAGCGAAATCACGCGCGTGCAGGTGACGCTGGACGGCATCAACGGGGAATTGACCTCGAAGGTCAGCAAGGGCGACCTGATTTCGACCATCAACCAGACGGCGGGAGAAGTCAAAATCAGCGCGAGCTGTATTAACCTTGAAGGGTATGTGACGACGAGCGAATTTGAAACCGTGAGCGGCTGGGCAGACAATTTTGAGGGCGACACCATCAACTGCGTCACACTCAGTGCGTTTAAGGTCAATTCAGATGACGGCGAATTTGGTGCTTTGTCTATCGGAGATGCGCACATCTCAGACTTGAAGCTGACAGGAACGGCAACCATCGGCAGCCTGACCGTCGGCGGCACTTCCGTCGCGCCGCGTACGCTGAAAATCGGCGAATCTTCCTGCACGTTTTTCGCTCCCGAAGACGCAACTTTTGAGTTGAGCGACATGCCGGGCTACGATGATGCTCTGGCTGCCGCGAAGAGTGAAGGAGCATCATCGGTACACGTTCAGGCATTGGAGATTGCCGGGCAGAATTATCATTCGTCGAGCAAATACATCGAAGTGAACTTGGACACTACGTTGAGCAACGGAAGCACAGAGGAAGGTCTACTGTCTGTCAACGCTTCCAGCGCATACAACGCAGGAGTAAGCGACGTGGCAATCTCGGAAATTACCTGCGTCGATATCAGCGTCGGGGCTGACACCGGCAGAGTTCGCGTAGTTGTAAAGCTAAGCAACGGAAAAACAAGACAGCAAGTCTTTACGCTTTCGTAAGGAGGGGGAAGCCTATGGAAACCATCACTACCAGCAAGCAAACCGTGCAAGCCATCATTGACGCGCTCTCCACGGTGGAGGTACGCGGCGCAAGCAACCTGAACGCGCTTTTGGCGTGCATTCAGGCGCTGCAAAAGACGGTGAATCAGCCGCAGGAGGAGGCGAAACAGGCGTGAGCGAAAGCACGAAGGACTTCCAGACGCTGCTGGACACCATTGCGTCGGGCGTGTATGGCAAGGACGTCAGAGGGGCGATTCATGACGCGCTGGAAGCTATGAACCAGCGCATCGGCGAGGTCAAACCGCAGACAGGCGGAAAGCAAAAGACGGTCTACTGCTGGGGCGACAGCCTGACCCAAGGCATCGGCGGCAACGTCAACGGCTGGCATCTCATCAGCTATCCACAAGTGCTGGCTGAACGATGCAATGCCGTCAACCTCGGCATCTTGTCTGACAACGTGCCGACAATCATGGCGCGAATGGGGGCGGACGCAATCGTCCTTCCAGCGTGTACAATTCCGGGCAGTTCAAGTGAAAGCGTCGTTGTTGGGAACACAACAGACGGGATGACGCTCGAAAGCGGCAGAATCGGGAAACTGCTCAAATACGGTGACTGTGGAATCAACCCCTGCTATGTAAACGATGTGCCGTGCGTGCTTTTCCGTGATTATGCAAAAGACACGTCTGATGGGCTGAGTATCCGGCTCAGGCGGCTCGACAATGGTCTGCCGGTGGTCGTATCCGCAGGAACGAAGCTCATTACCTATGGTGCGAAACACTACAAAGGAAACGGGCTGCACATCTTCTGGATGGGCGCAAACGGCGGTTATGGTTCGGATGCGGAAGGCAAAAATCTTGATTTCAGCGACTACGTTGCGCAATTGCAGAAATGCGTCGATTACGTTGCCCCGGCGGATTATCTGATTATCTATGCGAGGGAACGTAAAGGCTATGCTGCTGACGAAGCGGCGGAAGTACAGGAACTGAAGGAAACGTTTAAGGGGCATCTGATCGACTTGCTCCCCCAGCTGAACGATAGAGGACTGCTATACGGTGAAACAAACGTCTGGGACGGGACACTGGTAAAAGGTGTTCCCAAGACGTTGGATAGCGGCGACGGCTGCCATTACAGCTTCTACGGTTACATGGCAATCGGCAAGATTGTCTGGGAGTATGTCGCGCCGCGTCTGCTGAACGCATCCGAGGAAAGCGGCGGGACGGATACTCCCCCGACCGTTGAAAGCGACAGCATTGGCGAACTGGCTTATAAGCTGAAAGCGCCAAAAGTCCTCACAAATGGAAGCAAAGCAATCAATACCGGCTTCAAGCCGTTTGCCGAAGGTGCGGACACATGGACAATCGCAGTGAAATATGCCGACGGATTGACAGCCACTGACGCTTCGCAGTGGGGAACGCTGATGTTCTGTGAAGTGACAAGCAGCAAGACGCAACTGAAAGTCGCTACGCTTAATAGCAGCAAGCAGTTTCCAGAGTGCAATGTTATGTGTAACGCTGGCGGTTTCGGCATCAACGTCGAACAGATGGGTCTGGCCGTGTACAATAGCGGCTATCACACGTTTATCGTGACGAAAAACGGCGACGACTACACCTTCTACCTTGATAATAACAAGATTTACGGCAATAAGCTGACCTATCCGCAGGCAGAAACGGGCGACAAATTGCTGTATGTCGGCGGTTGGGAAAGCGGCTGGGGCATGGTAAGCGGGACGATTATGGACATCAGAATTTACAACAAGTGCATTGACGCTAATACCGTCAGTGAACTGAATGACATTTTCGCCGCATCATAAAAACATGGGGGGACACGCATGAACCTTGACACCATCATCGTCGCTGCGATTTCCCTGCTGGGCACGCTGGCAGGCAGCTACTTCGCCAACAGCAAGACAATCGCCCTGCTGTCCTACCGCTTGGAGCAGCTGGAGCGCAAGGTGGAGAAGCACAACTCCGTCGTCGAGCGGACGTTCCAGTTGGAGAACAATGTGCAGACCGCATTCAGCCGGATTGACGAGATTCGGGAAGCGCTGCACGAGCATCAGGAGACATAAGAAAAGCCGGGATTGCGGTGGAGGGAGAAATCCTCTGCGGCTGTCCCGGCTCTTTTTCTGATGTGGTTTTAGCACGGGTGTTTCACATTTGTTTAGGAATTACAGCGTAATATTAAAATTGCGTTGTAATTTCCGTTTATGCTGGACAGTCACTCTGGATAATGCTATAATGCAGGTGGGATGATAAAGAAGGAGGCGAGTTGTCTATGCAGTTAAGCAACTATAAGCAATGTCTTGTTGGAACGGTTCAGCTGTATAATTCAAAGCTGAAAGAGCACATTGGGGAAATGTTTGCCAAGAACAAGATTTCTTGCGACGGTGTGCAGCAAGTTGACATGTTCGACGCGCGTCCGGCCGTTAATGTGACTGACTTGAAGTTAGAAGAGCAGATTGCAAGATGTTTAACTGAAAGTGAAAAAGCAATCTGCCTCTTTGAAGATTGGGAATACGAAAAAGATTATCGCTATTCAGCCGTTTTCACAGCGGATGACTTTGAAACGGTTAAACATGCGGTGGAAGGTATTCCAACGCTGGAAGCCGAGCAAAACGAAAGCGAACGAACTGTCGGCTATGACGCACCTGAACCGCTTCCGGTGCGCCGTGAGCTGGAAGAACAGGTTATGCTGAAGTTCTGCTTCGTTTTTTCAGCTGTTCACCCGCAGAGCGGAGAAGAGATGCTTTTGAAATACCCGGTGCTTGTGGTGCTTCATCAGAAACATCAGCTGATTGAAATGCGCTTTGATGTGTTAAAGCAGTATTTCCAGACACAGCAAGGATTTTATTCAAAACTTGTTCAGAAGATACGGGCGTATCTCAAAGAAAAATTGGCAGTAGAATTGGTGCCTCTTGAAATGAACTTCATGAAAGAGACTGCCAACGATGAGGTAAAACTGATAGCAGAATACATGAATATGGCTTCGGGCGGCCGCGCCGTCTTAGAAGTCGGCGATAACGAGGAGTGGGTTCTGCCGTTTATCGGGGAATTGAAATCGCTGATTCAGGAGTATCATGCAGACCTCGAAAAAGTGCCTGCATTGGAGGATGCTTTGAATCAGTTCGTCTATGAAAAAAGTGAAATGTCCGAATTCCCGTGGATTGAACTGTTATGGCCGAACGAAATCAAGACAAGATCCGTGCGGGCCAAATTCACTTTCAACTATGGCAACAACGGGTTTGGTCTAATCCAGCATTACTATAACGCTGTTCTAATCGGAAGGGAGAGGATGGATCGTGTCATTGAACACATTAGCGCCAATAGACCACGTGATTGCTAATTATGTAGACGACAAGACCTTGCGTACTTCCATAGAAGATTTTTTTCTGCACTATAAGAAGGGACAATGGCTCTATCCGGCTGTGTTAGTCCAGAAATTTAGATGTCCGCTTGGCACCAGTTATCGTATTATGCACGACATGGAGAAAGAGGGCTTCTTGAAGTCTTATTATGAAATGGTGTGCCCTTGCTGCGGCTATTCAGCGCTGAAAGTGGAAGTCTTTAATCAAATTCCTGACCGCATTATCTGTGAACGCTGTGAAACGGAATTTTCTGCGATAGAAAATAGCCGAATTATTTTTCAGGTGATTCACGATGTCAGGTAACATGGATTTGTATACTGCTGTTCGTGTACTGGATAGTGTTGATGATTCCAAACTGCGCAACGAGAACGTTTGCCGAATGACAGAAGAACAAATAGCGGAGTATTCCAAGCAGCTTGATTGCGTAAAAGGGCTTAATGGCGGCAACGCAACTGCAAAGGAAAAAGGTGAAGCATTGGAAATGTTGGTTCGGATGCTTCTTAAATACTCCGGAAACTTGTTTGAAGTCAAACAAAACGTTCGGACAGGCACAAATGAAATTGACATTGTGTGCGAAGCGACATCTATGGGGAAATATCTACAAAGCCGAAACTTGATTCTCAATTATCCCTCGTTTTTGGGCGAATGCAAAAACTATGGCAAGAAGGTCGGCGTTACTTACGTCGGAAAGTTTGCCTGCTTAATGCAGACAACTGCATATCGTCTGGGCATCCTGTTCTCTTATCATGGCGTTACAGGGAAAGGATGGAATGATGCACAAGGGTTGATTCGCAAGTTCTATCTGAGCAGGGAAGATGTAGAAAAACGGTTTGTCCTCGTGGATTTTTCCATTCGCGAATTCGAGTTAATTACGCAAGATGTCACATTTCTTGACATTCTGAACAGCAAAATCGAAGCGCTGCGGCTTGATACGGACTTTTCGAGATTGCTAACCGCCCATCCCGCCGCAGCAAAAATTGAACACTGCCAATAGGCAAAAGAATCAGGCAGACATAAGAAAAGCCGGGATTGCGAAGGAGAATTTCCCCTTGCAGTCCCGGCTTTTTCTTACGCCTTCCAAGTGTACGCGCATTGCTGGCAGGTACACATCGTGACGGCGACGTTCTTCGTCTTGTAGCGCTTCGGGCAAATCATGGTGATTCCTTCTTTCTTCAATGTGTAGGGGCAGCAACTGATATTATACACTGCAACATGCTTTTGCGCCATAGCAATTCTGGTATATAGCAAAAAATGCTTTTGGTTATGATTTGATTTGTTATCCTCATTGCTTTTGCAATTGCGAGCAGAAATTTGCTTTTTTCGCTTGGTCTATCGTGGCAACCATTCCAAATAGATGACCGGCAATGATGTAAAAATGTTCGACTGCGGGGAGGAATGCTCCACGAGCCGAAATCCTTGGAGATGCAAGGGTTTCGGCTTTCTGAGACTATCCCATACTTTGTGTAAACCTCGAAAGTAGTGTATAATAGAAGCACGAGAATGGAGGTTTTCATATGGCAAGAAGGAAACGCACCACGGAAGAAAATGCCCGCAGGGAAAAGATTCGTGAGCTGCTGCAGCTGGCGAACATCGGCAGCATGGACGACATCCAGAGGCTGTTCAAGGAGACGATTGCCGAATTCATGGAAAACGGCCTCGATGCGGAGCTGGACGACGAACTGGGCTACAGCAGGTACGACTACAAAAACAAGAACACAGACAACAGCCGGAACGGACACAGCAGCAAGACCCTGCGCACCAGCTTCGGCGATGTGGAGGTATCTGTCCCGCGGGACAGACAGGGGGAGTTTGAGCCGCAGCTCCTGAAGAAGAATCAGACCAGCATCAGTCAGGACATCGAGGAGAAGATCCTGTCCATGTACGCCAAAGGCATGACCACGTCGGATATTGAGACCCATATTCGGGATATCTACGGCGTAGAGGTGTCTGACACGACCGTAAGCCGTATCACGGACAAAATTCTCCCCATCGCAAAAGAATGGCAGCAGCGGCCGCTGGAAAGCATCTACGCGGTAGTTTTCCTGGATGCCATCCACTATCATGTCCGCAGCGAAGGTCAAATCGTGAAGAAGGCGGTGTATATCGCCATTGGCATTGATCTGGATGGTAGGAAAGACGTTCTGGGCATGTGGATCGGTGAAAATGAAAGTGCCAAATATTGGGCAACAGTGCTAAGCAGCCTGAAAAACCGGGGAATTGAGGACATTTTCATCGCCTGCACGGACAATTTAACCGGCTTTTCCGCTGCCATTGAAGCTGTTTTTCCCAAGACGGAAATTCAGAACTGCATCATCCATCAGCTCCGCAATTCCAGCAAATATGTGTCCTACAAGGACATCAAGGCGCTCATGGCAGACCTGAAGGCGGTCTACGCCGCAGTCGATAAGTCTGCTGCCTTGGACGCTCTGGATGCTTTTGCGGAGAAATGGGACAAGAAATATCCGAAGATTGCTCAGTCCTGGCGGGAGAATTGGCCGAACCTGAGCACCTACTTCAAGTACCCCCAGGAGGTGCGCCGCCTGATCTATACGACCAATGCGAGCGAGGGCTTTAACCGGCAACTCCGGAAAGTGACCAAGGCCAAATCGGTGTTCCCTACGGATAACAGTCTGCTGAAAATGCTATATCTGGCCATGACGGATATTACGAAGAAATGGACTGGCCGGCGGCAGGATTGGAGCATGATCCATGCGCAGCTGGCGGTGTTCTTCGCCGACCGTATGCCGAACTGACTGGCTGCACGCAGGGATGTCAAGTGTCGAGATGAACGGAGGTTGACGTTTCCGCCCTTGACATCCCCTCGAAACGCTGTTATTTTATAAACTATGAATGAGCAAATTCCAAAAAGCATCCAAGCTTTTCTTTGAGCATAGCGCTGAAGCGCACCCTACGCCTGCAACAGACACTCTCGAAAATAGGCAAAGCCTTTTTCAAAAACGCCCCTATAATCCGGAAGCGTGCAGCAAAGGAAATGCACAAGCGAAAGAAGCAGCCACATTCTTTCGATGCCTCGCTGCTTCCGAAGCTGGCATTTATCAAAGGCGAGTTTCTGCTTGCAGTTTCTGAAAAACACCTCAATGCTCCAGCGCTTTGCATACATTTCGAGGATTTCCTGCGTGGAAAGATTCGTCTGCGTCGAGATAAACACTCGCAGTGCATCGGGACTTCCAAAGTACTTTTCCGAATAGCACAGCAAAACAACCGCTTTTTCGCAGTCGCTCACTTTGCCCTCATACCGATACGCATAGAAGCGCCGATGGCCAACGGTCACGAGGCTGACATTCGGATCATCTTTGCGGATGGCAGGGGCAAATGCTTTTGCCTGCTGTCGGATTTGGCTGGGGTAGATGATGCGGCTGGTGCGCAATGCGCCGGACAATCTCAATCTTGGAACGCGACTTGTCATACAGCACCATCGCGTAGTTCAAAGAGAGTCCATTGCAGGACAGCATCACACCAACCGCCTGATGCCCGTAATCGTGGCACTTTTTCAAGTGCGACATGTGGTAATACGCCGCTTCAATGGGGTGCAACGCCTGTGACGAAGGCGCTGTATGCGAAGCAATCGTATCGTCCACGATGCAGAAAACGGGCTGTCTGCTTTTGCGGGATTCGTGGTAAACCGTATCAACAACCTGCTTTCTGAATGACCGCTCGACTTCGAGGCTGTCCCACTTCCCGTCATTCAGAAAATGGGCGACGGAGGTTCTGTGCTTTTCGCTGAAATACTTCGTATTGGCTATTTTCCCATGATAGCCGGGCATGAAAACCGAATGGATGATTGTCATTATGTGTTCCATGTATACATCGGACAGAATTTTTCTGAACCTCAGCTGGTTCAGGCTCTTGCAAATTTCTTCCGATTGCTTTACAATGTACTCATGAGACATCTCCTGTTACTATATATTTGCCCCTTGATTTATGGCAGCCAGCCATAGGCATGG
>ERZ1673742.229-NODE-229-length-80192-cov-9.487291_pt1 | contig 80192 bp, 67 predicted proteins | sample MGYA00580208_ERZ1673742 | MGnify/ENA primary metagenome ERZ1673742 (study PRJEB41218, sample SAMN15661774) | gut metagenome | host: Homo sapiens | place: Canada: London | collected 2015-08-20/2019-03-30 | study: EMG produced TPA metagenomics assembly of...
CACAACAAGCGATCACATCGCCCTGTCGCGCTGACCCCGGATACATTACACACACGCCCTTAATTAAGCGAATCCGCTGGTAGATCCATGAAAACAATTCACTTTAGTTAACCCTGTACGCCAAATCAGAAACTTCCTACGGCTCGGTCGCTACTCGTCAGCAACTCAGCAACCGACCAATTACTTAGTCAGAGCCGCCTTGTCACCTGCGAGTCGTCGCCAAGCAGTGGCAGACGCGACACCCATCAGCGCACCCGCCCCCAGAAACACGCTGCCTGCACCCATCGCGGTAGCACCCAAACCAGCAACCGGCGGCAGGATGACCTGCGCCAAGCGGTTACCCATCAGCCGGATGGATAGCGCCTGAGCACGCACCTCGGCATCCACCAGGGAGCTCACCCACGTCATCGACATAGGCATGACAAAGCCCCACGCCAAGCCACAGATACCAACCGCGATAACCATCAGCCACGCACTCTGTAGCCACGGCATTGCCAACAGCGGCAGGACACCAGCACAAACTGCAATGATAAGGACCCGATTGCGATTAGCTCTGCGCAAAACAGTCGGCATGAGGGCTCGGGAAATAATCGCAAGACCACTACGCGCACCAAGGATCGCCGTCACCTCGGCAACACTAAAGCCCAGTTCACGTCCCAGCACCGGCACATATGCCGTCAACAGGTCAATGGCTACGATGACCGCAATTGAGACAGCCATGGCGCTGGACATGCCATCGATACGCAGGATGCTTAAGACCGATGCGCCACTGGCTTCGGCCTGCGCCGGCCGCCTCTCCTCCATCCGGCTGCGGTCGCTAACAGTCGACGCCGGAGAATACGCAGTTGAGCTAGCAGCTTGCACTTCGGCGGCTGCATTCGCTTCGTGCCGTCGATAAGCAGTTGCGACCGGCCAGCCGATGACCAGGGCGACCGCACCGATTCCCGTCATCGTCCAGAGTGCGGAAGTGGTGGCGGTCACGGCGCTACCGTCGTGGTTGGGAGTGAGCAGACCTGCACCGACGATGCCGAGGAATTGCCCGACGGAGATTCCAAGCGTGAAGTATGCAAAGAGGCTATCAAGCCCGGCGACGCCGCCACGCAGGTGCGAAACCATGCCTTGAGCGGCGATGAGCGTGGTCATGTGGGCAAAACCCAGGGCCACGTAGCCGAGCAGAAGAATAGGTAGGTTCGGCGAGAGCGCCATTACTGCTGCAGCGATGACGGTGGCGACGAGACCGGAGTACATGACTTCGGTGGCACGATGGCTGTCGACAAGCTTGCCGGCGGGAAGCGCAATAATAAGAGGTACAAGTGAAAATGCGGCAGTGAACCAACCGACGGTGGCGGCGGAACCGCCAAAATCAAGGACTCGCCAAGAAAGCAGCACGCGACCGCCGTTAAAAACCGCTTGCCCCAACACAGTAATGAGAACCAATAGGCCGAACCAGCGTCTCATACCTGTTTGTAACTCCCCTTCTCCTGTGTGGTCGCACTCTTCGCGGGGCGATTTCTCTGCACGTCAATACCTAAATTGATCGGTGTTTTCTCGTCGACTCGCACTTCTGCCAACCCGCGAAGAGCGGTCAAAGTAATGCGGCTTATTAAGAATAGTCCCTGAAGTTAAACATGTTTAGCGCATAGAATGAATTATTCGGGCATCCTTGTCGATGTAACCGGTTTGCTTATTTAGTTAATAAAGAATCAGGAATTAGGAGCCATGCTTGAACGCACATTGGTGTTCGTCGATACGTCATATTTACTGGCGAGCTTTTACAACTCGTGGGAAACCGGAGCCCGCGGGCAATTAGAAATCGACCTTAGAGAAGTAGTTAGTGTCCTTGACCGAATGATTAACCAGCAGCTGAACCAGCCAGTTCAGCGGCAACTTTGGTACGACGGCATCCCGGAGTCGGGGCCGCATCGTTACCAGCGCTCACTGCGCACGATTGATGGTGTGCAGCTGCGCGCGGGTCAGCTCATTGAATGGGGTGACCGACGGACGCAGAAGGCCGTCGATACGCGACTCGTCGCAGACATGGTTGTCGCCGGCCTGCGCAACCAAGTTTCCGATATCGTGCTGGTCTCGGGCGATGCGGACATGCTGCCCGGTGTCGCTGAGGCTTCGGCCGCCGGTGTTCGCGTGCATCTCTACGGCTTCGGCTGGGACTCCATGTCAGGTGCGCTTCGCCATGCCTGCGATTCGACGACAATCCTCGATCCCCGCGAGGACTTCGCCGACGCCATGCAGCTCAATGTCCTCGAGGGCCCAATCCCACCGGTCGTCCGCACGAATAAGCCGCTGGGCGATGCCGAACCAATCGAAGATCTCGGCGCCACCTGCGTACCGGATACGCGCATCACTCCTCCGGGCGAGGACTCGCTTGACGACGGCACGGAGAACACTCCCTCCGCTACCGACGGTGACGTTGCTTCGCCGGAGGCCGGCACTCCGGAGGTTCCGCAGGACCAGCGCGTTGTGCCATCCCCCACGGCTGACCGCGACTCCGACTGTCGCAGCGAAGACAATGCCGCAGCCACGCCGACGGCCAAGGCCGACTCGCCGAAGTTCAACGAGGTCGAGCACGCGGCCAAGATGGGTGCCCGGGAAATCCCGGCGCAGGCTGAGCACCGCGCTGAGGTAGAGCGGACCGGCGGTTCGGAAACTACACGGGTGGATTCCGCTGCTTCGGGCGTTTCGGCTGCCTCGCCAACACAGCAAACACAGCAAACGCAGCCAGCGCAGCCTTCTCCAGCGGCCATGCCCGGCGCGACAGGCAACACTGGCAGTGGGGCTGGTAACGACACTGCGAACAACACCGGAGCCGAGAATGCAGGCGCGTCTGCCTCCGATTCCGCGTCATCGACTGCAACCGGCAGTGGGGGGTCGGCGACGGAGCCGTCGGCAAGCGAAGACGGTGCCAACGCGAGTACGCCGAAACCAAGCCCGCGGCCGAATCCTTCGATGATGGCGCCAAGGAGGAAGCTGCGCAGTCGATACGTGCCCCTGCCGAACGAGGTGTGGGCATCCGCGGGTTTCCAGACGCCGTTCGATGTGGGACAGCAGTACGCGAACTGGTGGTACGAGAATATTGCGAACGAGCAGGCGCGCGATAGTGCCCACTTGCTCTCTGGTGGTGGGCTGCCGCCGGACATTGATCGTCCGCTGCTGCAGTTCGCGTGCGAAACCCTGCACGAATACACGCTGACGGAGACGCAGCGCGTCAATCTGCGCGATGGTTTCCACGCCGGTATCCGCGGGGTGCTGCTCGCGCGGAAGAACGGCGAATTGGAGAAGTAACGCGCCTCACGGCCTTTACAGTTTCGGCGGCTTCAGCGCTGCCGGCGCTGCTGGCGGTGCTGGTGCGGCTGACGCGAGAAAGTGTCGGGGTTTATGGCAGTTTACGGTGATTTTTCCCGCTCAAACTGCCATAAACCCCGACACTTTCTTGTTGGCGATTGTTGGCAACTGGCGAAGGCTACTTCGCTTCGTCTGCGTCCGTTGTGGTGTCCTCAACGGCCTCGGCGGACTCAGCGGACTCCAGCTCGCCGGCGTTATCCTTCGCGGCAGAACCGGATTCGAGAGCAGCGCTTTCATTATTCATCTGGGCACGAATTTCGGCCAGGCGCATGTCGGCAGCGGCATCGCGAGTCGAAGTCTCGATCTCAGCCATGCGACCTGCTTGTGAGGATTCCGCGAGCTCCTGAGCGCCCAACGCATTGGCGTAGCGGCCTTCAATCTTCTCACGGACCGAATCCAAAGTCGGCACATTTGGATCCTCGGAAATACCCTGCATGCTCTGGAGAGTCTTCGACGCGGTCTCTTGCATCTTGGCCTGATCCGCCTGCGACTCCAGCTTGCGGATATCCTGCTTAATCTGCTCGTAGCGAGCCTGCGACTGCTGCGCCTGACGCTGTGCCTCCTCAGCAGCAGATACGGCCTGCTGGTGGAGCTGCGTAGTATTTTCCAGCTCCTTTTCAACATTCACCAGCTGGGTGGCAAACACCTCAGCAGTGCTTTCCATCTTCTGTGCAGTGGCCTCATCGCCCTTGGCACGAGCCTGATCCGCATTGGCGAGTGCCTGGCGGGTGTTCTCGGTAATCTTGTCACGCTCGGAGGTCAACCGCCCCAGCTGCATTTCCAGCTGATTGCGGTTGCCGATGATAGCCGCAGCCTGACGCTGAATCTCCTGATGGCGCTGACGCTCGGCCTCAGCTGCCTGCGCAATCTGAACCTTCGGATCCGCATTGTCCTCGATTTTCTTATCGAACGAAGACATCATGTACTTCCAGCCCTTGGCAAATGGATTAGCCATGCAAATCCAACCTTCCTCAACATATGCGGAATAACTAATCGGAACCGAGAAGATTCCATCTCTTAAAAAATTGTACGTGAGCTAGCTCGCTCTCTCTCGGCAAAACGGAAAGAGCTGGTTACCGACAAGCAAGACTTCCCCAGAGTTGTAAACTCTCTAAACATGGTTCATTGCCCTCAACGCGCGTACCGCGGACTTGCCGCGAGTCTCGCCGCGGTAATTACTCTGTCAGCAACTGCACCGCTGGCTAACGCGACAGCCGCCGCAACTGCTGACTCCACCGATGCCGGAGCATTTTCGCAGGTAGTCGTAGCAGCTCCATCCTCAACGGAGCCAACTAAGCCCTCTGACGCAAAAACCAAGAAGACTACCGAAAAACCAACAGGAAAGGCCCCCGAGAAGAGTACAGGGAAAACCGCAGAGAAGTCGGCAGAGCAGTCGCCTGAGAAGTCGACTGAGAAAACCTCTTCAACGACATCGGAAACGTCCTCGAGGGAGCCGTCGGAAAGCACTGCGAAAAGTGAGCCGAAGGCGTTTCCCCCACTTGTGCCAGGGGCGAAGACCCAGTGGGGCCTTGGCGTCCAAACTCGTCTCGACCAAGTGACTGAGAAGCTTGATGCTAAGGGCGGCATGCTCGGCATGGGCATCCTGGATCGCCAGACCGGTGAGTTCATCTGCAACACACACTGTGATGATGTTTTTCGCCTCGCCAGCCTGATGAAGGTATTCGTCGCCGACGTCGTGGCCTACTCCAACTACACGCAGCCGAAGAAGGGCGAGATCGTCGCTGGCCAGGGCGATATGCCGGTTGAGGGTAACCCCGACGCCATGCTGCGCGACGACATGATTCGATACTCCAACAACGAAGCAACTGACGAGCTGTGGGATTCCTACGGCGGTGTACGCATCGTTGACAATGTCCGGCAGCGCTACGGCCTGTCGGATAAGACCGTCGGCTCGCCTATGTGGGGAGCCACCACCAGTACGCCAGCCGACATGGTCGCCTACTTTGACCGCATGCTGAGCGAAGAAGGCGGACTGAGCGACACGGAGACCAAATACATGCGTCAGCTGATGTACTCCCTGCCGCGCTACTCCTACGGCGATGCAGACCAGAACTTCGGTCTGCGTGCAGCGCTACCGAAGGAAACGATTGCCAACAAGTCCGGTTGGTACGAAGAGCAGCACACCACTGCCGGATTCCTTGGCGACGATGACCGTTACGCTATCGCGGTTCTGGGCAAAAACCTGACCGCCAACGACCTCACCGAAGCTGTCAAGCACGTGTTCCCGGGCGGGCAGGTTTTACCAACAGGTGAGAAGGAAACAAAGCATGCCCGCACCAGCGCAGCACTGTCGATTGAGGAGGACTCAAACAAAGTCGCTCCAGCCCTGTGGGCGCTAGTAGCGGCACTCGCTGGCTTTGGTATTGGCTGGCTCATTCGTGGCCAGCGCGCGGACTAGATACAAAAAGCCCCCGCGGGCTTGAGGCGCGGGGACTTACGCGGCAGTGCTCTAAGACGGACACACACAGTATGGCGACTACACCGACCGCAGAGTTTACTCGGTAGCGCTATCCTGTGCGGCCTGCTCGGCAATCTGCGCACGGACATCATCCATGTTCAGCTCCGAAGCTTGGCCAACCAGGTCGCTCAGAGCGGTCTCAGGCAGCACACCAGAGTGCTGGAACAGCAGGATTCCCTCGCGGAAAACAAACAGCGTCGGGATTGACTGAATGCCCAGGGCGGCCGAAACCTCCTGGTTTGCATCGGTGTCCAGCTTTGCGAACACTACCTCTGAGTGCTTCTCCGAAGCCTTCTCATAAATCGGGGCGAACTGGCGGCACGGACCGCACCAGGATGCCCAGGCATCAACGAGCACAATGTCGTTGTTCTGAATAGTCTCAGCGAAAGTCTCGTTCGTAATATCAACAGTTGCCATGGGTCTAACTCCTCTTACTCTTTAACGTTGTGTTCTAACTTCACGTTCTTTACGTAGGTTTTTACCCGTTAGTCTCCCACAACGCACGCGGGAGTCGATTCATTCCCGCCGGGTTCGCGGGGACGTCGTAAAGCGGCGCGTGCTAGTGGTTGATGCGGACGGTGTTGGCCTGTTTACCCAGGCCATCGATGGTGATGATCATTTCCTGGCCATCCTGAAGGTAGGTCTGCGGGCTCATGCCGTGGCCAACACCCGCCGGCGTTCCCGTGGAGATGACATCGCCCGGGTTCAGCTGCACGAACTGTGAGATGTAGGCGATTAACTTCGCCGGGGAGAAAACAAGGTCCGCAATCGGGGCATCCTGGCGCAACTCTCCGTCGACGTATGTGCGCACCCGTGCGGAGTCCGCATCGAAAGCATCGGCTGTGAGCATCCACGGCCCGAAAGCACTGGCGCGCTGCAACGTCTTCCCCTGTAGCCACTGCGCGGTGGCGTATTGGAAATCGCGCTGGGTGAAGTCATTCATAATCGCGTACCCAGCGATAGCGTCCTGCGCCTGCTCCTCCGACACCTGCAAGCAGGTCTCGCCGACGATAACCGCGAGTTCGCCTTCGTAATCGAGCTTTTCCGCGCAGGCCTCCGGCACTCGGATGTCATCCTTGGCGCCAGCGACGGCGTCGGCAAACTTCGCGAATAACGTCGGCACCTCTGGGCGCTCGTGCCCCATCTCATCGATGTGCGCGGCATAGTTCAGGCCGACGCAGACAATCTTGCCCGGCCGCGTAATCAGCGGCGCGAACGCCCACGTGCTCTCCGCCATGACGTTGTCAGGGTTGTTCCCCGCCTCCGCTAAGAGTTCTTCCGCTTCACGACGCCACGTTGGCCGCGCTAACACATCTCCGAGACAGTGGTCATCAAAAAGGACCGCTACGCCGTCGCCGAGAACAGCGGCGCGGGTTGCACCCTGGTATCGCAACGTTGCTAGACGCATGGCTTTTCTCATTTCTTCATGGCTATTCTCTGTGTCACTTCTGCCGCCTAATCGGCTCTCGGTTCCACGCTACCGCCTTGTTGAGCTGAATTAGGAAGCAGGTTCGCTCTTCGGCTGACGCGGAGCCTCGCCTTCAGACAGGGAGGAAGCATTCTGGCTGCGCTGAAGAGCACGCTGTCCCGGCGTAGTCATGCGCACTACCCACGCAGGACGGACGAAGAGCCACCCGGCACCGATGGCAAGCAGCAACCTGTGCAGACCGAGACACAGCATTGCCGCGATGATGGCCACCAGCGGCGTCATGATGACCAAGTGTGGGTCCTTCGGCAGGATGAGGTCGCAAATAATCATGACCACAACCAACATTGGAATGTGCATGAGGAAGATAGGCAGCGTTCGACCGCCAATCTTTTCAAAGGGCACAACTAGGCGAGTGTTCTGCAGCATCGCCATGACATTGATTGCAGCCAGTGCGCCAGTGGTGGACAGGTACACGCGGGTGAAGCCGACGTTGCCTTCGTTAAAGCTCGAGTAGGTCGCCTGCACCCAGATTGCCACCGACAGGAACGCCGTCAGCGTCACTAGCAGTGAGAGGCCGCTGCGACGCTGTGCCATCCGGAAGATCCAGGGCGCACCGTACATGCCCAGCACGTAGAAGAACAGCATCTTGGTGACAAAGTCCCACGACCAGCTGGACGAGGCAAAAGGCGCCCATGCACTAATGAGGCCGGAAACGATGAGCTGAATCACCGGATGTACCCAGCGGAATGCTCGTGTGAGAATTGCAAAGAGGGCCAGCGCCCACAGGAACCACAGGTAGGAAGTTGGCTCGATGACTGCGTGAAGCGTGTTGTAAATTCTCGGCCCCCACGCGCTCTGGTCCGTAATCGGCGGCGGAGACACGATGCCATCGGCATCCACGTGCGTATATGGCATGAGGAAAAGCACGAAGTCACGCAGTGGAACCCAAATCACGTAGAGATAGACCATCACCCAGATTCGGCGATTGGCCAACTTATGCCACGACTCCTTGAGTGCCTTGCCGGCGAACAGACCAGATAGCAGGAAAAACAGCGGCATACGGATTGGTCCGAGGAAGAAGTTAATCCCCGCCCACTGAGCCGTGTAGTAACCGTGCGCTTGCAGCTCTGTGATGGCATGGCCAAGCACAACTAAGAGAATGCACAGCCCCTTGGCCGCATCTACCCAGCCGACGCGCTGTTTCGGCGCGCTCTTCTGCCTTTTAACTTTGGCCTCCGCTGCCACGGGAGCGGCAGTTTGTGACATAGTGCTTCCCCGCTTCCCGACGACTCCGCGTAACCCTCAAAACCTTCAAAACCATCAACGCACGAAAACTCGCCCCATTGACTGTCACTCACCTTACCTAGCCACCCGGATTGCACTAATTCTGGGTGGCTAGGCCAGGAACCTAGAGAGAACCGCTGGGGTCCTCCGCCAGGTTGGCGAACCTGGAGTAGTGCAGCTGGTGGGCCACAGCAATGCTTCCGGTTGGTCCACCACGGTGCTTTGCGACGATAATATCCGCCTCACCAGCACGTTCATGGTCAGCCTCCTGCGAGTCCGGCCGGTAAATCAGCATGACGATATCGGCATCCTGCTCCAGTGAGCCCGACTCACGCAGATCCGAGACCTGTGGCTTCTTATCTGTGCGAGCTTCCGGACCACGGTTCAGCTGCGAAATTGCAATCAGCGGTACCTCGAGTTCCTTCGCCAACAACTTGAGCTGACGGGAGAACTCCGAGACCTCTTGCTGCCTGGACTCGACTTTTTTACCCGAGCTCATCAGCTGCAGGTAGTCGACCACGATCATCTTCAGATCGTGCTTCTGCTTCAGCTGACGTGCCTTCGCGCGAATCTCCATCATGGTCAGGTTCGGCGAGTCATCAATAAACAGCGGAGCATCGCGGATCTTGTCGCCGACCTCGACCAACTTGGTCCAGTCCCGCTCATCCAGGTCACCGGAGCGCAAAGAAGCCATGTTGATTTTCGCCTCTGCGGACATGATGCGCATCATGATTTCATTGCGCGACATTTCCAACGAGAAAATTGCACTGGTCATGCCGTTGCGAATCGATGCCGAGCGCATGAAGTCCATCGCAAGCGTGGACTTACCCACACCCGGGCGAGCCGCAATAATCACCATCTGACCTGGGTGAAGACCGTTTGTCAGCTTGTCCAGGTTGGTAATCCCCGTCGGTACACCCTGTGCCAGACCGCCGTTTTGGGTAATAAGATCCAGTTCCTCCAGCGTGTCATCCAGGACATCGGCGATGGGAACGTAGTCATTCTTCGTGTTCTCACGTCCAACGCTGAAGATGAGCTGCTGCGCCTCATCCACCAGCTGTTCCGGCTCCGTGTCCTCCGCGCCCGCATAGCCGATCTGGGCGATCTTCGTGCCGGCCTCTACCAGGCGACGGATTGTCGCCTTCTCCGCAACAATGCGGGCATAGAACTGCGCATTCGCCGCCGTTGGCACCAGGGAGGCCAAGGTGTGCAGGTACAGCGGACCACCGATGCGCTCCAGGTCTCCAGTTCGATCCAGACGACCTGCCAGCAAAATGGGGTCAATTTCCGAGGACTCACCGTAGAGGTGCAAAATCGCCGAGTAAATCGTCTGGTGCGCCGGTCGGTAGAAATCCTCCGGTGTCAGCTGCTCGTACACATCGGCGACGACCTCTGAGTTCAGCAGCATCGCGCCGAGCACACTCTGCTCCGCCTCGATATTGTGCGGCGGCGTGCGCTCAAAAGTCGCGCCCGCGACCGCACTCGCACGAGCACCACGACCGCGGTCTCGCTCCCAGTCCCGCGCCCCAGATCCGCTTGCCGACGATCCGATGCCCGAGCTCTGCGAGAAGGAATACTTCTCCGGTGGCGCATCCTCTACCGGCGGTTCCGGGGGCAGCGGAACGTCATCGAAAGAATCATCGTGGGAATTCACCGAATAGGACGACGCCTCGTCCCCTGCTCCGGAATGACCACCATCACCTACAGGCTGACTCATCGTGAGCAGCTCCTCCCCTTCTGGACCACTTAGGTGCCTTTTCAACCCTGTTGCTGACTGACCATCACACTCAATATGTCTGTTCCGACCACCAGCACTGGACACCTGACTACCTACCGCAGTTATACCTGTTCGAGCGGATTGACGGACCTGTAAAAGTACCCTTGAAGGCCCCAGAAAACAATCTTCTACGGGGTTTATCCCCGACGTTATCCACAGCACCTGTGGATAAGCCTGGGGAGAACATGTGCACAATCAAGAAAAGTCCAGGTGAACGGTCCGTAACCCTAAACCGCCGCTTGAATGTTAATGGGGGTAGTGGAGTTTCAATCCGAAAATATTCTATCTACGCAGGTCAGTACATATTTGCCTTAAACCTGTACGAATGTGATCCTCTGTTACCTCTTTAGCATCGATGCTGCTCATGCGGAGATTATTAACGATGAATTAATAAAAATCTCGCACTCTCCAGAAAAGTTATCCACGGCAGCCAGGCATGTTACCCACAGGTTTATCCACAGCAATCATCGTTAGCTTGTGGACAAGTCGTAGACGCTCTTTCCACCACCTGCGTAAAAGGCTTTAAACCAGCCTTAAACCACGAAAAGCCCCGACCTTTCACTACGAAAGATCAGAGCTTCACGTGTGCTGTTGTCATTGGGCCTCAGAGCCCGCGCACATCCTTAGGCGCGGCGCTCGTCGGCCGCCGTCAAAGTAAAAACTTTAAACCGCGAACTTACGCGGCGACGACCTGTACGGAAACATGCGCGGTAATCTGCGGGTGCAGCGCGATGTCAACGGTGTGCTTACCAAGGGACTTGATCTGGCTCGGAGCAAGCACGACTGCGCGCTTGTCGATAGCCTGACCGGAAGCCTTACGAACTGCATCGGCGATGTCACCCTTGGTGACAGAACCGAACAGCTTGCCATTTTCCGAAGCCTTCACAGCAACGGAGACGTTGTCGAGCGAATCAATCTTCTGCTTGACTTCACGTGCATGGTCGAGGTCGCGGATAGCGCGAGCCTCCTGGGCACGACGAATGCCCTCGATCTGCTTTTCTGCGCCGCGGGTGGCAACAATTGCCAGTCCGCGAGGAAGCAGGTAGTTACGTCCGTAGCCGGCCTTGACCTCAACGATGTCGCCTGCGACACCGAGCTTGTCAACGTCGGCGGTGAGGATCAGCTTCATGATCCCTGCCTTTCGCTGGATATGTCTTTAAAAGATTATGAGAATTGTGGATGCTAAATCTGCTGCAAACTAGTCACGTAATGCCGTGGCTCGAAGGAGCTTAGAACGGAGGCTCATCGCCGCCGAAGCCGCCACCGGCCGGAGGAGCTGAGTTCCACGGATCTTCCGCAGGAGCTCCGCCACCAAAACCGCGATCGCTCTGTCCACCCTGGTTGCCCTGGTTTCCACCAAAGCCACCGCCGAAACCACCACCGGCATTTCCACCTTGGCCGCGGTTACCGCCGCCAAAGTTTCCACCGCCGTTGCGTGGAGTGCGCGTGACCTGAGCTCGAGCGAACTTCAGGGACGGACCCACCTCATCGACCTCAACCTCAAAGACGGTACGACGCTCGCCCTCGCGGGTCTCGTAGCTGCGCTGGCGCAGACGACCCTGGACGATGACGCGCATGCCCTTGGAGAGACTTTCGACAGCGTTCTCCGCTGCCTCACGCCACAGGCTGCAGGTGAGGAACATGCCCTCGCCGTCAACCCACTGGCCATCTCGGTACACCCGCGGAGTCGACGCGACGCGGAAATTCGCCACGGCGGTGCCGTTCTGGGTGTACTTAAGCTCCGGGTCAGCAACCAAGTTGCCAACCACTGTGATTTGTACGTCTCCCTGAGCCATGCTTCTTCTCCTCGGTTGTATTCTGTCGAGCTGATGATGGGGCTTTCGCCCGCTATCCTACGGCTTTCGCATTACCGGTGTGCCCCATTCGAGCACTCTGGCTACGCAAATATGACGCAGATTAACGATCAACCCGCAGCACCTTGGTGCGCAGGATGCTGTCGTTCAGATTCAGACGACGGTCGAGTTCCAGCACGGTTGCGGACTCGCAGGTGAGGTCGACGACAACGTAGATGCCGTCTTCCTTCTTCTCGATCGGGTAGGCGAGGTGGCGCTTACCCCAGATGTCCACCTTCTCCACCTTGCCGTTCTCCTTGCGGACAACGTCGAGGTACTTCTCCAGGGACGGGCCTACGGTGCGCTCATCCTGAGACGGATCGATAATAATCATTACTTCGTAGTGACGCACGGACCTCATCACCTCCTATGGTCTAGTTCTTGTATTTCGGCTACACAGCGTGGTGCGCTGGCACTATCTTTCATGCCAACCGCTATGCAGCAGGAGGATCGTTGCGTCAAGCAACCCTGCCAGGGTACCGCAGGCAGAGGTGTATGTCCTAATCGCAGGCGCCATCGGCAAGCAGTACTAGCTTGCGGCGTCGGGGCGCCGAATAAAAAGAGACGCACACAGAGCTACTGCGTGCGTCTCTTTGAATTGTGAAGTTGTCGCGTGCTTAGTGGGCAGTTAGCGCTCTACCAGCTGACTACCTGGTCTCCGTCCTACATTGATGTCGAGGAAGCATGTGCCAACGCGATAATCACCGGAATGACTGTCGCGAATAGGAAAGCTGCCAGGCACAGAGCCCATATGATTGCCGGTTTCCACTTCTGCATAAAGCCCCAAAAGGCCGTGCCGAACATCAGGAAGCCGATCGCGACGCAGACGATGGTGAAAATCACCCACGTATCCACTTACTGTCCACCTCCAGGGTTACCGGGGTCTCCGCCGCCTTCATTGCCACTGTCGAGACCACCGCCTCCCGGAAGCGGGATGGGCAGTAGGTCAGCGATTCCGCCGCCACCGCCGCCATCGCCACCCGGAACCGGAAGCGGTGCAGGCTGCTCCTCGGAGGACTCAGAGGTCGACTCCTCGGCCGACTCCTCTTCTGTGGTCTCCGGGGCAGAGCCCTGGTCATAGCCAGAGTCAGAGGTCGACGGCGCCTGGTACTGCGGCGCACCTGCGACACCACCGATTGGTTCCGGCTTGGTGAAGTACTCAAAGTCCTCGTTAGACAGTGCGTTATCCATGGTGTACTTCCACAGATCGCCCGGGGTCTGGGCTCCGTACATGATGCCACCGTAGGCGTTGTAGAGCGCGGAACCATCGACATTGCCAACCCATACTGCGGTCGACAGCTGAGGCGTCGAACCAATCATCCACGCATCCTTGTTCTGGCCGGTGTCACCCAACTGCGTAGTACCGGTCTTGGCGGCCGACGGGCGACCACCGCTCAAGGGCTTGTTGCTGTAGCCAGCAACAGGCTCCATGGCCGATATCACATTGGTGGCCACTGCCTTGGAGACTCGACGGTCGCCCTTGTCGGCATTGGACTCGTAAACAATCTCGCCCTTGGAGTTTTCGACCTTCTCTACGAAGTGAGTCTGCTGATAGACACCATCATTGGTCAGCGTGGCCAGACCAACGGCCATATCCAGCGGACGTGAGAGGTACTGACCCAAGGTAATACCGTCCTGCGAGTGACCGTTGTCATCCATCAGAGTCTTTTCAATACCCGGGATGGACTCAGCCACACCCAGACGATGAGCCATTTTGGCGGTGTCATCCGGGCCATTCTTCAGGTCGCGCTGCAGGCGAATAAACGGGGTGTTCAGCGACTGCTTCAGGGACTCGTAAATCGGGAGGACACCACCGCCGGCACCACCGGCGTTGTACAGAGTGGCGTTACCGGACTGGACAGGTGCCGAAGAGTACTGCGCGGTCAGCGGAATGCCCTGATCGAGCGCTGCTGCCAGCGCAAAAATCTTGAAAGTAGAGCCGGTCTGCAGACCGCTGTTTGCGTAGTCCCAACCAGCCGGATCGTCGCCACCGTAGTAAGCGCGGACAGCACCGGTCTTCGGCTCCACCGAAACGATGGCGGCACGCAAACCCGTTGACTGGTCGACGTAGTTTTCCATCGCATCCAGGGCAGCCTGCTGTACCGTCGGGTCAATGGTCGTCGTAATGCGTAGACCGCCAGTGTTGACCTCCTGCTCGGAGATACCTTCGCGCTCCAACTCAGCCAGCACCTGATTCTTAATCATGGCAGCCGGGCCGGGCTCCGGAGCCTGCTTCGGCGCCAACGCCGGATCGATAGTCTCCGGGTACTGCATTCCCGCGCGGTCCTGCGGCGAGACGATGTTCATCTCCACCAGGCCATCGAGGACGTAGTTCCAACGCTGCTCCGCCTCTGGACGGTTAGTCCACGGATCCAGTGCAGATGGACGCTGAATCGAGGCTGCCAGCACAGCACCCTCTTCGGCATTCAGCTCACCGACTTCCTTACCGAAGTAGGCCTTCGACGCTGCCGCGATACCGTATGCGTTACGACCAAAATAAATCGTGTTGAGGTAAGCCTCAAGGATTTCGTCCTTAGTCCACTCCCGCGCCATCTTCGCCGACATGACCAGTTCCTTGGCCTTACGGGTCAGCGTGCGCTCATTGCCCACCACAGCATTCTTGACGTACTGCTGCGTAATGGTCGAGCCGCCACCGGCACTGGAATTACCAGTCACGACTCCCAGAGCCGCACGGCCATAACCAGTCAGGGAGAAACCCGGGTTGGTATAGAAATCACGATCCTCAGCTGCCAGCACTGCATTGCGTACAGCATCCGGCACCTTGTCGATAGTGATGTTGCTTCGGTTACCACCCTCGGGGACGATGCGCGTGATTTCCTTTTCACCAGTACGGTCATAAATCACCGCAATCTGGCTATTGGCCAACTCCTCTGGCTCCGGCACGTCCGTTGTCGCATAAGCAACACCGAACACAACTACCGGCAACAGCACGACCAGCGCCACGGCTAGACCGAGCCACGCTAAAATTCGCCGCTTATTATCAGTCGGCTGTTCTTCTTGCGCCATCGAGCTTTCCTCTTCATGGTCATCTGGTTCATGGTCATCTGGGGCGTACTGCCCCTTCGCCGGGTTCGGCTCGCTTGCCGACGTCATCTCTGAATCGGTAGCCAGACCCTCGTCATTGCCACCGACCGAAACAGCATCAATGCTGTCGCTGGAATCGTCGTCCAGCGATGCGTCATCGGAGCGTGCGTGCGTATTGAAGGAATCAGCATCCGGCTGATCCCACCACTCGCCTGATGAATTAGAACCCTGGCCCTCGTGAGGGCTGTTAGGACCGCCTGGGCTATCGGGTCGATCATTGCTCACGGGTGCTCTCCCTAGTTTTCTGACTCTTCTCGAGCTGCCTGAAGTGTCCGGGTCAGGAAACTCCACTTGCAGTCGGGGCACACCTCAACTTCTTTGACGGTGCACGAACCATATTCATTAACTATTGCGGATAATTCGTTTTCAGTACAAGCAGAGCCGGAACGACGGCCCAAGTTTTCTCCGAACACCCAGAATACGAGTCGGAGGTCGAATTTGCGACATACTGGGCACTCTTCCTGGGACTTTCTGCCATGAAAACGCGCGGCAGCGACCAGCCGAGCATCGGCATCACAGAGTGATTTCCGTGAAACCTCCCCTGCACGCCACTGCTCCAATAACTGCTTCTTGAGCAAGGAGTGGTCAATCTCGCCCTGCCATGTCATCACGAAGACAGACTAGCAGGCGCGTGCGGGCTGATTTCACCCCCGCTTTATCGGTAAACACATGCCCCCTCGCGGTTCGGGCATCGGCAAAAAACGCATAAAGGTATAACGTCACGCTAGTTACCTCAATGCATGCACCCACTCACGGCCGCTCCGCAGGCGCAAAGCTCTGATGCGGGGTCCTGGTGCGAGCGTCCGATGCGAGTTCCCCCCCCGGTGCGAGGTCAAAGCCTCCGAGCACATAGTTTCAAGGAGAATTACCAAATGAGTTCAATTCGCGTCGCTATCGTCGGCGTCGGCAACTGCGCCTCCTCCCTGGTGCAGGGTGTCGAGTTCTACCGCGATGCAAAGCCCGACGAGACCATTCCTGGCCTCATGCACGTCGTCTTCGGCGACTACCACGTCTCCGATGTCGAGTTCGTCGCAGCTTTCGATGTTGACGACAAGAAGGTCGGCAAGGACCTCTCCGAGGCCATTGTTTCCTCCGAAAACTGCACCATCAAGATCGCCGATGTTCCGACTCTCGGCGTTGAGGTTCAGCGCGGCCCGACCCTGGACGGCGTTGGCAAGTACTACGCGGACACCATCGACGAATCCCCGGCTGAACCGGTCGACGTAGTTCAGGCGCTGAAGGATGCCAAGGTCGATGTCCTGGTCTCCTACCTGCCGGTCGGGTCCGAGCAGGCCGACAAGTTCTACGCACAGTGTGCCATTGACGCTGGTGTGGCCTTCGTCAACGCCCTGCCGGTCTTCATCGCATCCGACCCGGAGTGGGCCAAGAAGTTCGAAGACGCAGGCGTTCCGATTGTCGGCGACGATATCAAGAGCCAGGTCGGCGCAACCATCACTCACCGCGTCATGGCCAAGCTATTTGAGGACCGTGGTGTTCGCCTCGAGCGCACCCTGCAGCTCAACGTCGGCGGCAACATGGACTTCAAGAACATGCTCGAACGTGAGCGCCTTGAGTCCAAGAAGATTTCCAAGACCCAGGCTGTGACCTCTAACCTCACCGGTCCGCTGGCCGGCAAGATTGATGATCGCAACGTCCACATCGGCCCGTCCGACTGGGTGGACTGGCTGGATGACCGCAAGTGGGCCTACGTCCGCCTTGAGGGCAAGGCCTTCGGCGAGGTGCCGCTGAACCTTGAGTACAAGCTCGAGGTCTGGGACTCCCCGAACTCCGCTGGCATTATCATCGATGCTGTTCGCGCAGCCAAGATCGCCAAGGATCGAGGCATCGGCGGCCCGGTCTACGCCGCGTCTTCCTACCTGATGAAGTCCCCGCCGAAGCAGCTTGCCGACGATGCTGCGCGAGCACAGCTCGAAGCATTCATCAAGGGCGAAGACTAAAAAGTCACAAGCCATCAAAAGTACAAGCGAGCAGCTTCGCGCGCATGTTCCTTGAGAAGCGCCAGCCGGTTACCCATGCAGTAGCCGCTGGCGCTTTTGCGCTTTCCTATCCCCTATCCGACCCACGTCCTCCCACGCCCTACTCGCCACTGTGCCCATGTTGTCCCCGCCATGGATGCGTGCGCTGCAGTCGTCGTAAAGCTGACAGATTCCATCCACGAGGATTGATCTGCGAGACGTATCACCAGCCGAAAGTGTTCGCGAGAGTAGCCGCATGGATACCTCCAAGCCAACGTTCTAAGTACAGAAGAAGTGACACTTTAGGGGGTTTCTGCCAGCACCGAAAAATCCTTATACGCAAATAGGTTTAATGATTTGTACTGGGATTTTAGATGATTGGTGGAAAATTCCAGATGATTTTATTGTCGAAATCACCAGTTGTAGAAAAATAAATAGCACCCCAAATAAATTTCGTATTGGCAACTAGCACTGTTCGCATATAACATCGTCGCTATGACATTATCTTCGGGCTCGATTGGCAATCCAGATGCCGTTACTCCTCTGTCACTCGCTAAGCGCATTCGCCCTCTCCTGACTCGCGCCGAGCTGCTCTACAGCCGCCGCTCCTCGGAGTCCCAGCTCAGCCGCGCACAGCTGTCCATCATGATGACCCTGGAGGCACTGGGCGCCTGCCGTATCAGCCAGTTGGCTGAGGCCGAGGCCATCCGCATGCCCACCGCCTCCAACGCCGTGCACCACTTGGAGGTCGCCGGCATGGTGGAGCGCGTCCGCGACAGCAAAGACCGCCGTGGCGTCCGCGTTGAACTGACCGACCGTGGCCGTGAAGAGCTGCACCGTGTTTCTGAAGAGCGCAATCAGCAGATGGCTGAAATGTTCAGCACGCTGACCCAGGAAGAGCTGGAATTTGGCGCTGGTCTTGAGACGATTCTGTCCAAGATTCTCGAAAACTACCCGGAGCATCCAAAGACCAACCCAAGCGTCTAGTCTCTTTTCCCGCTAACCCTGCCCTCTTTAAGCCCACAGGCAGGATACATAGCTTTTACACGTCCTCGGTGCCGTTTTAAATATGCCCGCCTATCCACGTAGGCTATTACCCAGAAGCACCACTTGGATATTTCTGAGTAATCACAGGAGGATTAGCGATGGCTTCCCGCCCGCTTCGTATCATGATTGCGTGGCGTCCAGGCGAGTACGGCACCGAAACGCTTGCTTACGCCGCTTGGTTAGCTCGCACCACGAAGGTGCAGATTCGCGTCGTCAGCGCACTGTCGCGCGGCTGGCCGCTGACCTCACTGGCTCGGTTGAGCACCAATGACTCCTGGGTTTCCCACGAAACCGAGTCTCTTGAAAAAATCATCAAGGATGAGCTAAAGCTCGCTGGCCTGCGCAAGGGCATGCTTGACGACGATGCCGTACGGATCATCGAATCCTCCAGCGAATCCACAACTATCTGCAACGAAGCCGAAGAATTCGAAGCCGATGTGGTTCTGCTTGGCACCCGTCGAAGCAATACCAAGGATTGGGCCGCCAAGAACCGCAGTCGCTTTACTGCGGGATCGACTTCGGATGCGCTGCTGCATTACTCACCAATCTCGCTGGGATTGGCTATCCCCGGCGCGAAACTTTCTAAGCACGGTGTGACCCGCGTCAGCATTTGCTACATTGACACCCCACAGTCGCACCATGCATTGAATAAGGCTGCTGACCTGGCATACCGCTGGGAAGTTCCCCTGCGTCTGGTCTCGTTTACGCCTCGTGGTGCGACCATGTACCCAACGGAGAACGGCTACGGCCCCTCCTCTGACCTGATGATTGAGTGGCGCGAGCAGGCTATGGGGCTACTCGACCGCGGTATCGACCGCGCGCATACCCGTTACCCAGACCTGTCCATTGATGCGGAAGTAGCCTCCGGCAACGGTTGGGAAGAGGCCATTCAGTCCATCAAGTGGAAGAAGGGGGACCTGCTCGTTTTGGGTTCGTCTACTCTTGGCCCATTCGGACGAATCTTCATCGGATCGTCAACTAACCACATCGTTCGCCACAGCCCGGTGCCAATGCTGATTACTCCGGCCTAGTATGGCAGGCACATCAGAAGGCATTTAGAGGCGAGGGGAGCAGATGGTGGATGACACACCGGGGCGCAGTAAACCGGAGCGCACTGAAGATGAAATCTTCGACGAGCTTGAGCGCAAGATGTATTCCGGCAAGCGTGCCTACATCTACACCGCGGGTGTGATTCTTACGACGCTGCTCGCGGGCCTCATTATCGGCATCGCTGGCGCGATTGTCGGTGGCCCCACCTGTGATGCGGGTAAGTCCAGCTTCCTCTGCTCCCGCACGTGGGAGATTCTTTTTCCCGTTGTTCCAGGCGTAATATCCCTGGTCGGCTGCCTTTTGGGCTTCTGGCAGACCTACGTGGAGTGGAAGAACTTCCGCAACTGGCGCGCGTGGCTCGCTATGTGCTGGGTGCTCATGCCCTTCACTTTGATGTGGATGCTCTCCACATTCGGCGTCCTGATTCTGGGCGTTAAGTAGGGGTAAGAGGCGGCCAGCATCGGTGCCGCCCCATGAGGATTTTGCGAGAACGCCTCAAGCGAGAAAGTGTCTGGGGTTATGGCAAATTTGAGCCAATTTTAGGCGTCAAACTGTCATAAACCCAGACACTTTCTTGTATGCACTGGCCTCCCTGGCTACTTCTTCACAACCAGGTTGACCATCTTGCCCGGAACGACAATGACCTTCACGATATTGCCACCGGCGTTCTCCACAGCTGCGACCACCTTTTCGTCGGCACGAGCGACGGCCTCAATGTCCTCGCGGGAGGCATCGGTTGCCACGTCAATGCGCGCGCGAACCTTGCCGTTAATCTGAACCGGCATCTCGACAGTGTCGTCGACCAGCCACTTCTCGTCAACTGCCGGCCACGGACCGTGTGCCAGGGACTCGGCGTGACCGAGGCGGCTCCACATTTCCTCTGCAATGTGCGGTGCCACAGGGCCAAGCATGAGCGCCAGCGGCTCCACGGCAGCGCGCGGTGCACCGGTGGAGCTGTAGTTCTTGGTCAGGTAGTTGACGTACTCAATAAGCTTCGCGACAGCCGTGTTGTCACGCAGCTCCGCGTAGTCAGAGGTAACCCCTTCCACGGTGCGGTTGAGGGCCTTGAGGTCGTCGTCGGTAAGCGCTGCGTCCGTGACGGCGAGCTCGCCGGTGTCCTCGCTGACCACCAGGCGCCAAGCGCGCTGGAGGAAGCGCTGCGAGCCGACCAGGTCCTTCGTCGCCCACGGGCGGGAGGTGTCCAGCGGCCCCATGGCCATCTCGTAAACACGCAGGGTGTCAGCGCCGTAGTTGTCGCAGACCTCATCAGGGGAAACGGCGTTCTTCAGGGACTTGCCCATCTTGCCGTACTCCTGGAAAACCTCCAGGTCGGAGCCGTCTTCGGCGCCGCCTGGGATGAGGAACTTACCATCGCGCTCAACTACCTGATCCGCCGGCTGGTAGACACCACGGGCATCGGTGTAGGCGTAGGCCTGGATGTAGCCCTGGTTGAACAGACGACGGTACGGCTCCTTGGAGGTCACGTAACCGAGGTCGAAAAGGACCTTGTGCCAGAAGCGGGAATAGAGCAGGTGCAGCACTGCGTGCTCGACGCCACCGACGTAGAGGTCGACGCCGCCTGGGTCGTCCTTGCCGTGCGTCTCCGGGCGGGGGCCGGTCCAGTAACGCTCGTTTTCCAGGTCGACGAACTCCTCAGCGTTGTTCGGGTCGATGTAGCGCAGCTGGTACCAGGAAGAACCTGCCCAGTTCGGCATGACGTTGGTGTCACGGCGGTACTTCTTCTTGCCGTCGCCGAGATCGAGCTCGACGTTGACCCAGTCAGTGGCCTTATCCAGTGGGGCCTTAGGCTCGGTGTCGGCATCGTCCGGGTCGAATGTGACCGGCTTGTAGTCCTCGACCTCCGGCAGCTCGACCGGAAGCATGGACTCGGGCAGTGCGTGGGCGTGACCATCCTCGTCGTAGACGATGGGGAAGGGCTCGCCCCAGTAGCGCTGGCGGGCGAACAGCCAGTCGCGCAACTTGTACTGGATCTTCTCGTGGCCAGCGCCTTCCTTCTCCAACCACTCAATGACGGTGGCGATGGCGGTGTCCTTGTCCAGGCCATTGATGTCCAGGCCGGAGTCATTGGCGGAGTTCACGCACGTACCGTTACCGACGTACGCCTCCTTTGCAATGTCACCACCTGCAACAACCTCGCGGATTGGCAGACCGAAGGCAGTGGCGAACTCGTAGTCGCGCTCATCGTGAGCTGGGACAGCCATGATGGCACCGGTGCCGTAGCCAATCAGGACATAGTCGGAGATGAACACCGGCACCTGCTCGCCGCTGACCGGGTTGGTGGCGTAAGCGCCCAGGAAGACGCCGGTCTTCTCCTTGTTCTCCTGACGCTCCAAGTCGGACTTGGAAGCAATTGCGGCGCGGTAAGCGGCGACGGCCTCGGCTGGGGTTTCCTCGCCGAAGGTCCAGCGCTCATCCACGCCCTCGTAGGAACCGCTGCCGGCTTCAACCAGCTGATCCACCAATTCGTGCTCAGGAGCGAGCACCATGTAGGAAGCACCGAAGAGGGTGTCCGGGCGAGTGGTGAAGACCCTGATCTTGGTGGAGACCTTCGGGCCGACCTCAGCTGCGAAGTCAACCTCGGCACCGCGGGAGCGACCAATCCAATTGCGCTGCATGGACTTGACCTTGTCCGGCCAGTCCAGCAGCTCCAGATCATCGACCAGGCGGTCGGCGTAAGCGGTGATGCGCATCATCCACTGGCCCAGCCGCTTGCGGAACACCGGGAAGTTACCACGCTCCGAACGGCCTTCGGCGGTCACTTCCTCATTGGACAGCACAGTGCCGAGACCCGGGCACCAGTTGACCATCGAATTCGACTGGTAGACCAAGCGGAACTCATCCACAGCTTCGCGCTGCTCGGTCTCGCTGAGCTCAGCGTAGACGCGACCGTCCTTGGTAGCCATCTCGCCGGACTCCAACAGCGGAATCAGCTCATCGATGCGACGGGCCTTCTTCTGGTCCTCATCGAACCAGGCGTTGTAAATCTGCAGGAAGATCCACTGCGTCCACTTGTAGTAGTCGCGGTCGGTGGTAGCGAACACACGGCGGCGGTCATGGCCCAGGCCAAGGCGGCCGAGCTGGCGTTCCATGTTGCCGATATTCGTTTCCGTCGTCACGCGCGGGTGCGTACCGGTCTGGATTGCGAACTGCTCCGCCGGCAGCCCGAAGGCGTCGTAGCCCAGGGTATGCAGCACGTTTGCGCCCTGCATGCGGTGGAAGCGCGCGAAGACGTCGGTGGCGATGTAACCCAGTGGGTGGCCTACGTGCAGACCGACACCTGACGGGTACGGGAACATGTCCTGAACAAAAAGCTTGTCCTTCGGCGGAGTCGAGCCGTCGGCAGCTGCCAAATCGCCCACCGGGTTCGGGGCGTAGAAGGTGCCGTTATCTTTCCAATACGCCTGCCACTTTCCCTCTAGCTGAGTCGCCAGCTCGGGGGAGTAGCGGTAGTCGGTGGCTTCTGCCGAGGACGAGGACTTTTCGCTGTTGGTCATGGTCTCACAGTCTAATAGGTGTGTTTGGCACGTGCCCAACCACCTATATAAATTGGAAGCATGATTGTCATCCCTGTAATTACCCTGGTTCTGGCTGTTTGCATAGCCGTTGTCGCTGGTTTGGCATGGTCGGCGAAGCTGCCGGGTAATAACTGGATCGGAATTCGTGCACCCGAGGCTCGAAAGTCCCAGGAAAACTGGGATATTACGCACCGCGTTGCCGGTCCGCCGTGGGCTGTGTCCGCCGTCGCTTTCCTCGGTGCCGCCATGCTCGCCTTCCTCGCCATCCGCCCGGAGGCCTCTGGTTGGATGTGGCTGTGGTACGCCGTCGCTCTGCTCGCTGGTATCGCCATGCTCGGCGTTGGTGCGGCTATCGGCTCGCACACCATCGCGCTTTACGACGCCAAGGTCTCCGCCGAGTCCAGCTCCGGTTGTGGGTGCGGTGACGGTGACAGCGGCTGTGGCTGTGGCTCCGGCGCCACTGATGCCGCCGACACTGCGGCTGATGATGCCTGCTGCTCCGACAACCCAGCAACAGACTGCGGTGTCTCCGGTGGCTGCAGCTCCTGTGGCATGGAAGGACTGTGCACGGACAAGGGCTCATCCGCGAATGCCACTTTCAAACCTGTGGACAAGGATGCGCTGCGCAAGGCAGCCGAGCAGAAGAAGTAAAGAATTATTGCAGAGAAAAGCTTCTGCAAAATAGTAAGACAACTTCTGGTTGCCCACTAAACTATTTGTCCATGTGGCAACGAATTGTGAGTTGGCGTCCAGATCCCCTCATCGTCGGTATCGTTGCTGCAGCGATACTGGCGATTTTTTTTCCTGCAAGCGGCACTACCGCTGAGGTTTTCAGCTGGGCAACGAAGATCGCCATCGGCTTCTTGTTCTTCCTCTATGGTGCGCGTTTGAGCCCACAGGATGCGTTGGCCGGTGTTAAGCACTGGCGGCTGCACATAACCATTCTGGCTTTCACTTTCGTGCTGTTCCCAATCCTCGGCCTGCTGATGAAACCCCTGGATTGGATTCTCTCTCCTGGCCTCTACCTGGGCATTCTGTACATGACGCTGGCCCCGTCAACGGTGCAGTCGAGTGTGAACTTCACCTCCATCGCCAAGGGCAATGTCGCTGGCGCAATCGTTAGCGCATCGGCTTCTAACCTGCTGGGCATCGTCGTCACACCGGTGCTGGTGATGCTGTTGATGGCCACTGGTGGCGGCGTTCATGTGGATTCGTCAGTGTTCTTGGATATTTCGCTGCAGTTGCTGCTGCCGTTCGCAATCGGCCAGCTCACTCGCCGTTGGACCCTGAAGTTTGCCGCCGCGAAGACGACTAAGAACGTCGACCGACTTTCCATCGCACTGGTTGTCTATGCCGCGTTCTCCGAGGGCATGGTGCAGGGCATCTGGTCGAAAGTGCCGGCCGGCGACATTGTCATCCTCATTGTGCTCTCGGTAGTGCTGGTGGAATTCGTTTTGCGACTGTCCGGTTTCGTCGCAAAGAAGATGGGCTTCGACCGCAAGGACCGCATTGCCATTCAGTTCTGCGGTTCGAAGAAGTCCCTGGCCACTGGTCTGCCCATGGCCGCAGTTATCTTCGGTGCCGATGCCAGCCTCTACATTTTGCCGCTGATGATTTTCCACCAGATTCAGCTGATAATCTGTGCGGTCTGCGCCGCTCGTTGGGGCAAGGAAGCAGAAGCTGAGCCGGAGCCACAACCCGCTTAACGCGGTCTAGGGCATGGACCCGAGGGGCGAATCCGGCTTGGCACATATACTGGGGCGCACAACATAAGGTTCGGTTTTAAACGAGCAAACGAAAGTGTGAGATTCAGTATGGCTAACGAGAATCCGGCTCCATTCTCCCCGGAACAGCGCGCCGCAGAAGAGACCGCGATCAACGAGTTCTGGTCGTGGTGGAACTCTTTTGGCGCCGATGCACTCGACTCTATGTTTAGTGTCCAACTCGGTATCGATGGTGCACCGAACGCCGCCGATGTAGAAATTATTGACGTCCAGAAGGAAGTCGGCGGCCGCATCGCCGCTATTAATGACCGGCTCATCTGGGGGTTTGAGGCCGGTGCTCCGTATTCTCGCCATCTTCTGACTGTTAGCGCTGCGGGTGATCCAGAGCTGCGTCCGGTCGCTCGCCGCTGGCTGGAGGCCGCACCTGACGACGGCGCGGTGTGGTCTTTCACCGACCTCCGCCAGGCGGATCCGGCGATGAAGCTGTCGCTGGGGGATGTCGCGGCCACGATGGTTGCACAGGGTGCTCTTGACGCCGATGCTCCGGCCGAGGTCGATCCGGCAGATGCCCGCGTGGCTGTTAGCAGTGGCCATGGGGCAGTGGACGTTCGCCTATTCCATCCGCTGTTCCCGGCGATTGCTCAGTTGGAGGACGGTGAGCGCTTGGTAGCTCAGCTCGGTTTCACGCTGCTGCAGCTGGCTCTGGGGGAGGAGGACTTCGGCCTGTGGCTGCGCGGCTTTGCCTTCGCTGGCGAGGAACCGGAAGGTGCTATCCCGCTACCGGAGCTGGGCGGTGTCGTCGAGAAGCTCGCGGAAGAGTGCCCGGAGTGGCTCACCATTGATGCCGAAGCCAACGGCCAGCCGCTCGTCGTCGCTACTCGCGCTCCGATTACGCAGCTGGTGAGCCCGACTATGACGCAGCATGTACTGATTCAGCTCATGCTCGCTCACATTGACGACAAGGGCTTGCCGACGGACGAATCGAAGGAATCCCTCTCCGAGTTCAATACCGCTGCCGCTGAAACCATCGCTGAGGACAAGGGTATTTTTGTTGCAACTGAGCAGTCCGATGGTATGGCTCTAATGCACTTCTTTATTGACCCGGCATCTGATGCGGAGGCGGGTCTGCGAGCTGTTGCGGAGACGTGGGCCGAGGGAGAGCACGTCGTCGATTCCGCTTACGATCCAGCTTGGCAGCGCGTCGGTCACCTGCGCGTGTAGATTGGTTTTTTGTTATGAACGCTCGTCATCGTCTTACTCCACGGCCTTCCCGCGCGATTCGCATGGGGCTTACCGGGGTCATCGCTGTCACCAGCCTTCCGCTGGCAGCCGGGAACGTCACTGCGGCTCCGCAGCCGAAGCTGACTCCGCAGGGCACCATTGATGCTCCGGGGCGAACCCAGATCAGCTTTACCCACACCCCAAGTGGCGCGCACTACGGTACGGCGAACGAAAATGAGGCTCGCCCGGGGCTGTCGATTGTCAAGCTCTATATTGCGGACTACGTCTTCAAGCACGGCACCGAAGCGGACAAGGCGAAGGCCACACAGATGATTCGCTACTCCGATGACAACATCGCCAGCGAGCTCTACGGCCGTTACCCGGACTCCATCAACGCCACTGCGCGTGAATACGGCCTCAGCAACACCCACGGCGCAGGTCACTGGGGAAATTCCACGACTTCCAGCGCTGACACTGTGAAGTTCCTGGAGGCCAAGAAGCGCGAGAACCCTTCTGACCCCGTGCTGGTTGCTATGAACACCGCGTCACCTGTGGCAGCGGATGGCTACCGCCAGGATTACGGCACCGCCACGCTGCCTGGTGTCATTGGCACAAAGTGGGGTTGGTCCGATGACCGCCAGAGCATTCACGCCTCGGCATCCATTGGCCCTGACTTCAGCGTCGCTGCTAACACCTACGGGACGAAGGAAACTCACACCAGCGATGTTCAGAATGCCTTCGACGGCACGCTGGGCACTCCATCGCTGCCTGGCCTGCCCGACAGCCCGAGCCTGCCGAACATCCCAGGCGTCCCGAATCTGCCCGAGAGTCCGAATCTCGGCGAACTACTGAACCTGCCGGAATCCCCGCAGCTGCCGCAGATTCCGGGGCTGCCGAACTTCACAGGCCAGGTACCAGCGCAGTTCTAGCCACTGACCGCTAGCCGCTGGCACCGTCTCACACGCACACCGCCCACAAAGCGCACCTCACGCGACAAGGTTCACGAGGACCATATACAGCGCCGTGCCTACAAATATCGAGATCACGGTGTTGCGCCGCCACCAGTGCAAAAAGATGGTGACCACCAGTGCCACAGGCACGGCCCAGGCAGCGCCGGGGTCGCCACCCTCACCGCTGAGCCCCAACCGTCCAAAGACGGTGTAAACCACCAGCGCCATCATGACTCCAACCGGCATGGTCGTGCCGAGGAATTCGAACAGGGGAGAGCCCTTCAGGGTCCGCACGAACGCAAACGGCAGTGCGCGCAACCCAACTGTCACTGCGCCCATCGCAAAGAGCGCGGCTAGCACATAGCCGAAATCGGGCATCGCGGTCATGCTCACTCTCCCTCCGTTACACGCTGATCGCTTGCCGACGTCATGCGCATCACCCGATCCACTCGCGGTGACCACACTCGCAACAGCAGCAGGCCGAAGTACATCAGCAGTCCGATAACCAGCATCTGGTTCGGGTTAATCAGCCACCCCACCAACGTGCAGACGATAGCGGCCAGGGGCAGTGACCAATCCTTGGAGGTCTCAAACGCGTCCATGGCCAGCACCGTAAAGAGCGCCACCAGTGCGAACTCGGCACCGCGGATACCCTCGGGCAGTGCTGCGCCGGTTAGCGCCCCGACAATACCGGAGCCCACCCACAGCAACTGGCAGAGAATCTGAATCGTCAGCAGTCGGCGGCCCGACATCTTTTCAGCCGGATTTGCCGCAGAGACGATGGCATACGACTCGTCGGTAAGCGCGTATGTGGAATATGCGCGGCCGAGACGAGACTGTATCCGGTCGCGGGGGAACGTCAGCCCGTAGAAGACGTGGCGGAAGTTGACCATAAACGAGGTCACGGCACAGCCGAGCAGACCTGTATGGGCCATAACCAGGCCGACAGCGAGGAATTCCATCGACCCCGCGTAGACCACGAAGGAGAAGATGGGTGCCCACCACCAGCTAAAGCCAGTCTGTGCGATGAGTAGGCCGAATGCGAGCCCCAGCGGAATGAGACCCATGCCCACGGGCAGTGTCTGCCGGATGCCGGCAGCTATGTCGCTGCGGTCGCTAGTTGCAGTGGCGTTTACCTCGGCGCTATTTCCTTCGATATTGATGTTCTCACCCAATTGATGTTCTGACCCATTTAGTTGTCGCGGACATCTACGGGGTAGGTGCCATACAACGGCAGCGGCCAGGGCTGACGGCGCATGCAATCACCCCAGATGTCAGCGGCAGCAGGGGCAAGTACATCAGAGGGCAGGGCAGGGGCGACGTACCAATCACCGCGATCGAGTTCGTCTTCCAACTGCCCCGGATCCCAGCCTGCGTAACCGGCGAAGATACGCGCGCCATCGATGCGGTCGCGTACGTCCTCCGGCTCCACACCGAGGTTGACCAGCGCAAACCGGTGGGCAATGCGTTCCATCAGCGGTGCCCCAGTAATACTGTCGGTCTCCTGAGGGAGGGTGGCGCCATTTCGTACCACACCAATGCAGATTGGCTGCGTCTGGTTGACCGGACCCCCGACGTAGAGCACCGGCGGCTTAGCCATCAGCGGTGCCCAAGGCTCGAGCACATTGTGCACAGGCGTCTGCGAACGCTGTGTGAGATCGACACCAAGGGTGCCGTGCTCATCGTGTTCAATGAGGAAAATCACCGAACGAGCGAATTCCGGCGAGAGCATGCCGGGTGCTGTGAGCAGCAGCATACCGGCGGCCGGGTCGTTGCGCTCGAGGCTGGTAAAAAGCCGGTCGCCATAGAGATTTTCCGGATTAATCGATGCCATTAGCTCTCACTCTCGCTTTCAGCCTGCTCACCGGACTGCTCGTACCACCATTTCTTCAGCGCCAAGATAGCATCCTCACGCTCCAGCGGACCGGACTCCAGTCGTAGCTCCTTCAGGTAATTCCAGGCCTGTCCGACTTCCTTGCCGGGCTTCAGGTCCAGAATTTCCATGATTTCGTTGCCGTCCAGATCGGGGCGGACGCGTGCGAGATCCTCCTGCTCAGCGAGCTCCTTGATTCGCGCTTCCAGGCTGTCGCAGGCTCGCGCAAGGCGTGCTGCTTTACGACGGTTTCTCGTCGTACAGTCGGCCCGCACGATTTTGTTGAGTCGTTCCAACAAATCTCCGGCGTCGTTGACATAACGTCGCACCGCCGAGTCCGTCCACTTGCCCTCGCCATAGCCGTGGAAGCGCATGTGCAGGTAGACCAACTGCGAGATTTCATGGTTGGTCTTCTTCGGGAACTTTAACTTGCGCAGGCGGCGACGCACCAGCTTCGCGCCGACAACTTCGTGCTGGTAGAAGGTGACGTTTCCCTGTTCGTTGTAGGCACGGGTGGCGGGTTTGCCGCAGTCGTGCAGCAGCGCCGCCCAGCGCAGCACGAGGTCCGGTTCACCGGGTTCTTCCTGGTCGATGGCCTGCCGCATGACCTGCAGAGAGTGTTGGTAGACATCCTTGTGCTGGCGGTGTTCATCCTGCGTCATGCGCATATCGGAGATCTCCGGCAGCACGCGGTCGGCCAACCCGGATTCCACCATCAGGTCAATACCTCGGCTGGGATCTGCCCCCAGGATGAGCTTGTTCAGCTCAGTGGAGATGCGCTCAACCGTGATGCGGTCAATTTCGCTGGACATTTCCTTCAACGCCTTGAGTACGCGCGGTGCCACGTCGAACCCGAGCTGGGATGCGAAGCGGCAGGCACGCAGCATGCGCAGGGGATCGTCGCCAAAGCTGACCTCCGGCGCACCCGGGGTATCCAACACACCCGCGACAAGATCCTCGAAACCTCCAAGCGGATCGAGGAAGGTGCGGGTGCCGTCGCCATGCAGTTCAACGGCGATGGCATTGCAACGGAAGTCGCGTCGGATTAGGTCGCCTTCCAGCGTGTCGCCGAAAGTGACCTCCGGATTGCGGCTGACCTGGTCATACGTATCCGCACGGAACGTGGTGATCTCCACCTGACGGCCATGGCGCTCTGCGGACAGCGTGCCAAATTCAATGCCGGTATCCCAGACGATGTCGGCCCAGTCATCGAGGATCGCGCGCGTCACCTCCGGGCGCGCGTCGGTGGTGAAATCGAGATCCACGCCCAGTCGCCCTAAGAGAGCATCGCGCACAGAACCGCCCACAAGGTACAGACGGTGGCCAGCTGCACTAAACGCAGCTGCCAGCGAATCGAGAATCTCCGACTCCTTGGCAATCGCCTGATCCGCCACTGCCAGCATTGCCGTCCTGCGCACCTGTGGGTCCGCATCAGCAGCCGCCGAAGTAGCGCCGTGAGGTGTAGTCCCCCCGGGCTGGTCACCATTTGTCGTTGAAGGAGTCGATTGTGTCACGACCGACACAATACCCGCTTATACCTATAAACCCGGTAGTCTAAGTGGAATGAACAACGTGGTACGCAATGACAACTCGGCGGCGAAGAGCCGTCGACGTCGGCGGCGACCGCGCAGAAGGGGTGGCGCTTCCGCGTCCACCAACACCAATAGCGCTACTACCAGCGGAAATTCCGCAAAACGTAGTGGCTCCGGTGCCAATGGCCCCAAATCGACCAAGCCAAACTCCGGTGGCGCCAAGAAATCTTCCAAATCACCGAAGTCGGCACGACCCTCGAAGCAGTCGAACAACCGCGGTGGCCGCAAACACGGTCAGGATAGGAACAATCGCCGTCGTCACGCACAGACGAAGCGCACGAACAATCGCCGTGCGCACTCGTCACGCGCGCAAAATGCAGCGCCGATGCAGACCTCGATTGAGACTTCGGCGGGCGGACTGGTCGTCTCGGGGCTTGCTGAGGCGGTCGGCGATGGCGGCAAAGTCAACCTGTCACGGATTTATGTCGCGCTGATTGGTCGGCACGATCGTCGCGGGCGCCTGCTGTGGTCGATGCCCAAGGGGCATGTCGAGCCCGGCGAAGCTTTCGATTCCACCGCCGAACGTGAGGTGTGGGAAGAAACAGGCATTCGCGGCGAGGTCATCGAGGAGCTCGGTGTGATTGACTACTGGTTTGTCTCCGATGGCACGCGGATTCACAAGACCGTGCACCATCACCTTCTGCGCTACGTCGATGGCGATTTGAACGACGAAGACCCCGAGGTCACTCAGGTCATGTGGGTCCCGGTAGACACCCTGGTGGAGCGGTTGGCCTACGCTGACGAACGCAAACTGGCCCGGCGCGCGCACAATCTGCTGCCCGATCTCGCCCGCGCGGAAAAGCGAGCAGGCCGGCAGACGCCGAGGTGATTGCACATGTTCAGGTTGCAGTTGCCAAGGAGTGTTGTTCGTAAAGTCACGGCCGCCACCGCAGCGCTCATACTGTGCTTGCCGACGACCGTTGCGCCCCCAGCTTTTGCGCAAGATGAGCAGTTGTGGGGCAGTGGTACCAATCGCGTCGGTGAACAGGGCCCCCTTCGGCTTTCGATAACCAGTTTCACTCCGCATGTCGCGGCTCTACATTCGACACTGACCATCAAGGTGCAGGTGCACAACACCTCCAACGCGGATATCAGCAATGTTGCGCTGCGCCCACAGCGGGCCGGCGCACTAGCTTCCTCTGCAGATGCGCGGACGATTCTCGCTGAGCCTGAATCGGTGTTTGATGTGGCTGGGACCTTCAGTGCCCCCATCGAGCTGAAAGCGGGCGAGAAGCGTGAGGTTACGCTAAGTGTTCTTATCTCCGCACCGGCCCCAGAAGGACTCGACATCACGGAGGCCGGCACGTTTCCGCTGCTCATCAATGCTAACGGGCAACCGGCAGATGACATCGACCGCCTGCTGGCGGAAACACGCGCACTGCTACCGGTGACGGATCCGCAAGACGCAGGTGATAAGCCGGAACCGCCTGCCGGTGATGAGACCGACAACGATGAGACCGACAATTCCAATGCGCCCACCCGCCGCGATCCAGTGCCGTTTTCGCTGATTTGGCCCATCAGCCAGCCAGTGCCAGTGGTCGGCGGTGAGACCGGTGACGCACCCTCGTCGCCGAATCTCATCCTCACCGACAATTCTTTGGCCGAATCTCTTGAACGCGGTGGCCGCCTCGACGGTTTGCTCACCTCGTTGGAAAAAGGCTTTGCCGGCCCCGATGGGGAGAGGTTGCGGGAATCAACCTGCATCGCCATCGACCCGGAGACCCTCGACGCAATCTCCCGGATGACCCGTGACTACTGGATTGGCATCAGCCGCCCAAGTCCTGTGGAGTCCTCTCCACGACTACGGGATTCCTGGGGAAACGCGGATGACACCAATCTCACGCATATGCCCGCCAGCGACAATGCCGCCGACTGGCTTAATCGGCTGCACGATCTCACACAGGACACATGCACACTGTCACTGCCGTGGGGCGGCACCGATGCCAGCGCCGTAGCTCGCGTGGCGGATCAAGAGCTTTCCATGGAGGCACTCGCCGCTGGTCGGCAGACCATCGCCAAGCATTTGGACGTTCAGACACTGCCGGGTATCTATTTGCCGGCCGAGGGATACGTAACGTCGGAAAGCGCCCCGCTGTACTCGGCGGCGACAGCTCTGAGCGGAACCACCCCGGAGCGCGCATTCGAAAACCGCGTAGATACCGGCGAGACGATGCCTCCCTCGCCCACTCCACGCGAAGCCGCGCACGACACCACCGTATTAGTCGCGGACAACACCACTATCACCGCCGATGGTCAGACACTACGGCCTGGCCACAGTGGCGTGCTTGCCGACGGTGGCCGCGCCTTCGCCCTCTCTGGGGCACTGACAGCCTCTCTGGCTGCAACAGGACGGTCTCCCCAGACTGTGGCGTATTCGAATCTGCTCGGACGCTACGATTTCCGAATCGACTCCGAGGCTGCACGGATGCAGACAGCGATTGGCACTCTGTTCCAATCACTGACTGATTCGGATGACCCTCGCGCGACTGTGGTGGCAGCACCACCGTCCGGTTGGGATCCAAGCGCTGGCGACGCTGAAGATTTCATGGCCGCGGTTCGGAAAGCCGTGGACGATAACCTGGCTGAGCTGACTCCGCTGATGGACTCCATCACCGCCGCAGCTCGTGACCTGGATGCGGGCTCGGTTACCCCAGTTGACGAGCTCGCCGATCCCGCGCCGGTGAGTGAAGCGCTCGTGGAGAAGGCCCAGATGGCCTCCCGCGAAATCACGGACCTGACCACAATCATGTCCAACGATCCCAACGTCGCGCTGACGCGGTATGAATTCACCCGCCCCCTGCGGCACGACTTACTGCGCTCGTTTACCACTCTCGGCCGGCGAAATCAGCTGCAGTCAACTGACGTGCAGCGGCGGAGCGAAGAACTCAGCGACCAGGCACTGGTTATGACTCGACGTCTGCGCAATTCAGTGACATTGGTAGCTCCCGGCGGTGTCTACACCCGCGCAACGCAGCTGTCGCCGATTGCGGTGCTGGCTCGCAATGGTCTGCCACTGCCGGTTCCCGCGTTCGTGCGCGTCGGCGCTGGAGATTCGGTGATGGAGGAGAAGTATGAGGCCGCCATCCCTGCCAAGGGGTCGGTGACTGTTCAGTTCACTCCGAAGTCGGGTGAAGATGCAGAATCCACTCCGGCAACCAATGCTCCCGGGGGAGACCGGCCACGGGATAATGGAGACAATTCCCACAACCTGTTGTTGTGGCTCGAATCACCTGGCGGCACGCCTATTTCTCAATCAGTGAGTATTTCCGTGCAATCCGGCGCTTCCGTCGGGGTTTTGGCTGTCGTGACCCTCGTCATCGTCACTGTTGGTGGGTTTTTTGCCGCAAAACGGTCACAGTACTTTCGGAAATAGACCCCCTTTTAAGCAACAATAGAACATGTGACTGACTCAGACGCGCATAAAACTGGACTTCGAGGCCGCATTCGTCGCCCCGCGCCACCGGCTCCGGTTCCGGCGGCGCGGCCAACGGCTGAATCTCAGCCGGCCGAAGCGGCCCCGGACCTAACTCGCGTATCCGGCCATAAGGCAAATGCCGATACCGCCGCTGACGCGATGACGGAATCGGCATCATCATCGCCGGCAAAGGCGGCGACCGCGACAGCAACCGCTTCCGGCGATTCCTCCGCGGGCTCGACGACGGACGCAAATCAGGGACAGTCGAACTCGGACATCGTCGCCTCCACGGGCTCGATGGCAATCGCTACCCTGACTTCACGCATTACGGGTTTTTTGCGAAACCTGCTCATCGGCGCGACGCTGGGTCCGGCTGTGGCTTCAGCCTTCAACGTCGCCAACACATTGCCGAACCTGATTACGGAAATCGTCCTCGGCGCGGTGCTGACTTCTCTGGTGGTGCCGGTGTTGGTGCGCGCGGAGAAGGAGGATCCAGATCACGGTGCCGCCTTCATTAGACGTCTCTTGACTGTCTCTATGACGCTGTTGGCAGTGGTGACGGTGCTGGCAGTGATAGGTGCGCCACTATTGACCAGATTGAGCCTTAACGAGGCCGGTAAGGTCAACGTTCCGCTGGCGACGTCATTTGCGGTCTTATTATTGCCGCAAATCATCTTCTACGGCATATTTGCGCTGCTCATGGCGGTACTAAACACCAAGGGAATCTTTAAACCCGGTGCGTGGGCACCTGTCGCCAACAACGTCGTGGCCATTGCCACGCTCTTGCTATATCTGTTCCTGCCCGGCCAATTGAGTCCGGATTCGGACGGTTCACTCTCCGATCCGCACATCCTGCTTTTGGGTCTTGGTACCACTCTGGGTGTCGTCATTCAGGCAGCAATCATGATTCCCTACCTCAAGCGCGCGGGCATTGATTTGCGTCCGCTGTGGGGTATCGACGACCGCATCAAACAGTTCACCGGCATGGGTGTTGCGATTGTCACCTACGTGGCAATTTCCCAGGCTGGTTACTTCATCACCACCAATATTGCCTCGACTGCCTCCAAGGCAGCGCCGACGATTTACCAGCAGGCTTGGCTGCTGTTGCAGGTGCCCTACGGCATCATCGGCGTTACCTTGCTGACCGCCATCATGCCGCGACTGTCCCGCAATGCAGCCGACGGCAATGATGGGGCAGTGGTCCGCGATCTATCCATCGGTACGCGTCTGACCATGATTGCGCTGGTGCCGATCGTCGCCTTCTTCACCGCATTCGGCCGCCCCATCGCCGTCGGTCTTTTCGCGTATCTGGAGTTCCCCCGCGAAACCGCGGAGATTCTCGGTTGGACACTATCGTTCTCGGCGTTCTCGCTTATTCCATATGCCATCGTGCTTTTGCACTTGCGTGTTTTCTACGCCCGTGAAGAGGCCTGGACCCCGACTTTCATCATCCTCGGCATTACCACCGTCAAGGTGATTCTGTCGTTCTTCGCTCCTCGTCTGGCTTCTGACGATGAGACCGTCGTCGTGTTGCTCGGTGCCGCCAACGGTTTCGGTTTCGTCGCCGGCGCAGTAATTGGCTTCTTGCTCTTGCGCCGCACTCTCGGACACTTGGACAGTAAGGCGACCGTCCATACCGTGCTGTGGGCACTGGGGGCGTCGCTTGTCGGTGTCGCCGTAGCCGGGGGCGCATTCGCATTGACCGACCTTGTGCTGTTCGATTTCTTCGGTTCCTTCGGTGTGCTGCTGCAGACCATCGTCACCGGCGTGGTCTTCCTCATCGGCACCGGCCTGGTGCTCGCTCAGGCTCCATTGGAAGAGGTCCGCGTTCTGGGTGGCTTCCTCGGTCGCATTCCGGGTCTACGCCGCTTTGCTCCGCAGCCCCATGCAGCCGACAATGCCGTCGCCGACCGTGAGGATATGGAGCGCGAACGTGGCTTCGCCGCTGATGCTTTCTCGATTGCCCCGTCGAACCTGATCGGCGAGGCCACGGGTCTGGCAAACGAGGGCTTCACCGCTTCGCCGCTGCTGCCGCCGATGCCGACGCAGGGTTCCCGCCCGACCCGCTATGTACCCGGCGAGATGGTCTCAGGTGGTCGTTTCCGTCTGCGTTCTGAAATCGCGTCCTACCCAGGTCTGCGCCTGTGGCGCGCCATGGATATGGGAGATCCCGATAACGCGGATGTCGCACTTGTCTTCGTCGACACGATTGCACTGCCGTACTACGACACTTCTCCATCGGCTGCTGCCCAGAAGATTGCCACGACGACCAATGAGCTGCGTGACTTGGCTGGCGCCGGAATGTCGCGGATTCATAGCGTGGCGAAGACACGCACCGAGGTGCTCATCGTCGCCGACTGGACCAGCAGTATCGGTATTGAGCGGTTCGATCAGGCCGCCCATCCGGATGCCCTGGCACTCGCAGTTGCATCACTTGCCGAGACCATTGCCGATGCCCACGAATCTGGGCGCTGCCTTGGCCTGACAAACAAGCCTGGACAATTGCGCATCAGCAGCGACGGCCACATCTACGATGCATTCCCCGTCGTTTTGCCCAAAAGCTCGCAACGTTCGGACTACAACGCGTTGCTTTCAGTCATCGACGAGCTGTTCTACAACGTGCCAAATATCCCCTCCGATATTTCTGCTGCCATCGACCGCGCGAAGCAGACACGCCCGGAGAACTTCAATGGGCAGGAGTCGCCAGCTCGCACGCTCGCCGAGGACTTGCGCGCCGCAGCGCTGGGCCCCGATTCTTCGGAGTTGCTCGCAATCGACCCCGACACCGGTGCGCGCGAATCCGTCGATGCCGGCGGTGCAGCTCAATCAAACGCTCATCACACCAAGAATCGCACCCGCGCATTCAGCACCGGCGCAGTCGTTGTCGGTGTAGTCATTGTCGGTGCACTTGTCGCCGCGGGCATCTTTGGTCTGGTTAACCGTTCCTCGGACGCACCGATTAACTCCGAGTCCGTACGACGCGGCCCGGCTCCGGTCACGACGCTCTCGCTTGCCGACGCTAGCGAGTGGCAAGCCGACACCGACAACCCGGCAGCAGGTCCAGACAATCCGGACATGGCTGAGCTGACCATCGATAATGACGAGGAAAGCTTCTGGGTAACTTCTACTTACCTCAGTCAGTTCGGCAATCGTCCAGAGGACTTTAAACCTGGTGTTGGTATTCGGGTCACTCTGGATGAACCGGCAACCATTCGAGAGCTTAAGGTCTCTGCGACCCCGGGCGCACACATTGAAGTTCGCGGCCTACGCGATGCTGACTCGACGGCCTTGGATGACACAACGGTTCTCGGTAGCGCAACCGCCACCTCAGGTACGACGACCATCGAAATCGATAGCCGCGACACTGAGTGGAAGAACATTGTTGTCTGGATCTCCGGCTTGCCGACGGCTGCGGAAGCGGTAGCCGACAGCAACTCAGACACTGATGCTGATACGAATGCTGATGCTGAGTCGCAGGATTCCGATGCGGACGACCCACTTGTCGGCGACCGCAATCTGGCTGAGCAATCCCCGGATTCGTTGCTGCCAGTTGCGATTGGCGATATCCAGGTGCGTGGTACGGAATAACGCTCTGAGCTTGCCTTAGGCGGTAACAGTTTAAGTTGTCCCAAGTTATCCACAGCTACTGGGACGTTTTGAAATTCATCCACAGCCCGCGGTCTCCACGGCAGTTTTGCCAAGCGGAGAGCGCGGGTTTCGTGTTTGCATAGGAGCCATGAACTTTGGGGGAAGAAATCGAATTGGGGAAAGTCACCGTAAGGCCCATGCGGGTCGGCGACTGGGGGACTATGGCGTCGTCGGTATGCGAAAGCATGCAACGGCAGACGAGGTTGATCGTGAGTTATTAAAGGCGCACCTGGCGGGGGATCGTCGCGCGTTCGCGGTGTTGGCACAGCGTTATTACCCGCAGTTGGTAGCTATGGCGCGGCGATATCGTCGGGATGATTTCGATCCTTTGGATGGGGTACAGGAGGGGTTGGCGCGGGCAATTGCGGGGGCGGCGAGTTTTCGCGGGCGTTCTACGGTGGCGACGTGGCTGACGTGCATTGTGAAGAATGCGTGTATTGACCACATCCGCGGTCGTTTCGGGGAGATCTCTCTGTGCGATAAGGACGAAGATTTTGAGACGCTTCTGGGTTCACAGCCGATTCCCTGCCCGGATGTTCCGCTACGGGTGACTATGGTCGCCGCTTTGGAGCAGCTACCAACGGATCAGCGGGATGCCCTGTTGTACTTGGACATCTTTGGGTATTCGCTGCAGGAGACCTCTCGCAGTATTGGGCAGCCGAGCGGAACGTTGAAGTCTCGACGAGCGCGGGCGCGTCGTGCGCTTCGGCGACAGTTGGAAGAAGTGCAGGTGGCCTAACAACTGCGGAGCAGGGGAGAAGCAGGGGGAGGGGAATAGAGATGGCTAACCTCACGTTGGTTGAGGTAGCTGGTTCCGGTAGTTTCTTTCCCGGAGCTGAAAAATTTGCTTGCTACTGAGCATCACTGTGCGCCATGTGATGTGAGAGATAAAAATTATAGGAGTCTTCATGAGCGATATCGTTCACGACCTGATCATTGTCGGTTCCGGCCCCGCCGGTTACACGGCTGCCACCTACGCAGCTCGCGCCGACCTGAAGCCTGTGGTGTTCGAGGGCATCGAGTTTGGCGGTCTGCTTATGACGACTACCGACGTGGAGAACTACCCAGGTTTCTCCGAGGGCATCATGGGGCCGGAGCTGATGGATCAGATGCGCGCACAGGCTGAGCGCTTCGGCGCTGACCTGCGCATGGAGATTGTCGATCGCATGGATCTCACCGGCGACATCAAGTCTGTTTGGGTTGGCGAAGAAGAGCACAAGGCTCACGCTGTCATCTTGGCAACCGGTGCCGCTCCGCGTTATGTCGGCGCTCCGGGCGAGCAGGCACTGCTTGGTCATGGGGTCAGCGCCTGTGCCACCTGTGATGGTTTCTTCTTCCGCGACCACGATATCGCCGTCATCGGCGGCGGTGACTCCGCAATGGAAGAGGCAACCTTCCTTACCAAGTTCGCCCGCTCGGTGACGATTGTCCATCGCCGCGACGAGTTCCGCGCGTCAAAGATTATGGTTGAGCGCGCCCAGAACAATGACAAGATTCGCTTTGCGACGAACAAGGTTGTGTCCCAGGTTCTTGGTGAGGACAAGGGTTCAGTTACCGGTCTCGAGCTGGAAGACACCGTCACTGGCGAGAAATCCGTCCTCGATGTGACTGCCATGTTCGTAGCAATTGGCCACGAGCCACGGTCGCAGATGGTTCGCAATCAGCTGGACTGCGACGAGAATGGCTACATTCAGGTAGCCGCTCCGAGCACCCAGACCTCCCTCAAGGGTGTCTTTGCAGCGGGCGATGTTGTTGACTCGCATTACCAGCAGGCAATTACCGCCGCCGGCTCTGGCTGCAAGGCCGCGCTGGATGCTGAGCACTACTTGGAAACTGTTGCTCGGTAGCTGACAGCAGGGAAGCCTCGCTAGCTGGATAAAAAGCTAATAGTTGGGGCAGTGTAATTGTTGGATAAGGCCAACGATTGCAGACATCCAACTATTGGGAGTATCCGATAGTCAGTCAGCCCAATTGTTGTTATCTGTAGCTCAATGAGGGCGCAGCGGGACGTGTTATAGCCCGATTCGCCCCGCACCCCTCGAGCGCTCGCAGCGTTCCCAAGAACACCATTAATTAACAATCTAGTACTTCACTCGCACCACCGGAAGCCCTAATTTTTGACGCCTTTAGCGCCAAATCCGTACGCGAGACTGAAGAAACTAGGTTGAAAAATTAGAATCAAGCCCACGAATCAAAATCACTAAGAACTCAAACGAGCTCATTCTAAGGAGAAGAATTTCATGGCTCCGGTAACTGTCACCGCCAACACCTTTAAGTCCGATGTCCTCGAATCCGATAAGCCGGTACTTGTTGATTTCTGGGCAGAGTGGTGTGGCCCGTGTAAGAAGATTGCTCCCGTTCTCGACGAGGTTGCGACCGAGCTCGATGGCAAGGCCGTCATCGCCAAGGTCAACGTCGATGAGGAGCGTGCACTGGCTGGCATGTTCCAGATTATGTCCATCCCAAGCCTGCTCCTATTCAAGGACGGCAAGAAGGTCGAAGAGATTCGCGGAGTCCGCCCGAAGGGCGAAATCACGACGCTCATCGAGAAGCACCTTTAAAAAAGCTTGTGGTTGCTCCTTATCCGATACGAGGTCGCGACTGCTCACCCGTCACTTCGCTTCTGCCACCTTCGTTGAACACGTCTTATTAAGATGTGACTGAAGTTATGGTTGTGATTTAGAGTTAGTCCTGGGGTTTTGCCGTCGGGTTTGCCGACGCGCCCTCGTAACAATCAATTCGCGCCTGCGACCTGGTAATCTTGCTGGAAATGGCGGTTTACGTCTTCCTTAATACCGTGAAGGAACCAGGTTGCCGCCAACTTAAGAGGTATTGCTGACCAGATCCTCTGAGAGTGCGCGGAGTTTCTTAACTGAAGTTTCGTTTAGCTCACTGACCAGTAATACTGATTAAGTGTTGTGAGGACCCACAACGGCCTGAACATAATTGTGGAGTTCGGAAGGGAGTTTTCGTGCCAGAGTTCCTGAAGGTGGGCGATAGGTCACCTCGTGTTGCCGAGGTACGTTCTACCCTGGCTCGGCTTGGGCTTCTGCCCAACTGGGAGGGCTCAGCTGCAGAGGAAAACTCGCCTCAGTGGTCTGGTGACGACGACCTCTTTGATGAGGATATGCGCAACGCTCTCCTGGCGTTCCAACAGTCCCGCGGTGTCTATGCCGACGGCATCATCCGCGACAGCACCCTGCGCCTACTGCGAGAAGCTTCGTACACTCTGGGCACCCGCGTACTGTCCTACGATCCACTGTCACAAATGACCGGTGAGGACGTAGGCGTCCTCCAAGCTACCTTGCAGGAACTCGGTTTCCACGATGCCCGAGTAGACGGCCACTTCGGCCCGAAGACCGATGCCTCTGTGCGTGAATACCAGCTCAATTACGGGCTGGAGCCCGACGGTATCTGTGGCCCCGTTACTCTCCGAGCGCTCAGCTACTTGGGTAGGAGGGTTACTGGTGGCTCGGTAAACGCTTTCCACGAGAAGGAAATCCTGCGCACGATGGGGCCAAAGCTCTCAGGCAAGCGCATTGTCATTGATCCAGGCCTTGGGGCAGGGGAGCCCGGCATCGTGGTCGACGGCCCCTACGGTCAGATTTCTGAAGAGGAAATTCTTTGGGATTTGGCCTCTCGCATCGAAGGTCGTCTTGTCGCGGCGGGTGCAGAGACTATTCTGTCTCGTCCTCGTACCGACAACCCATCTATCGAAGATCGAGCTGAGATGGCCAACGCATTTGGCGCCGACATCTTCATCTCCCTGCAGGCTGACCACTATCACAACAACCGAGCCAGCGGTATTGCGACCTTTTACTTCGGCTCGATGAAGGGCTCCAACTCCATTCTGGGCGAACAGCTCTCTGGCCTTATTCAGCGGGAAATTGTTGCCCGTACGAGCCTGGTGGACTGCCGCTCGCACGCCCGTACTTGGGATCTCCTCCGTCTGACCAGGATGCCCACGGTGGAAGTCGCCGTTGGTTACCTGACCAACGAGGATGACGTGGCAATTCTTTCTTCCCCAGATCAGCGAGACGTAATTGCCGAATCTATCGTTGTCGCTGTAAAGCGTCTGTACCTGGGCGATGAAGAACAGCAACCAATGACCGGCGCTTACAGCTTTGCTCAGCTGATTGAAGAGGAAAAAGCCTAAACACGGCCGGCCTATGTAACCCGGCGCTAGAAACTGAACAGCTTTGAGCGCATAAAGGGTTCTTTCGCACTTAGATCCAACGCATGGCCGATTTCTTCGTCCCAGTCCAATTCCGCATCCAACTCGATACGGAGTTTCGGATGAATCGGGTGTGGAGTCACCACCCGAAATCCGGAGTCAAGAAGGGTTCGCGTTCGAATTAAATCACCGGCATTATGGTTAATCGCCGCCAACGAATCTGAAATACACGGCTTTGGATTTAGCTTTTCTTCGAGTTGCGCCTCGAAATCAGCGATTAGATTCTCCGTACCGTCGTCAGGCGTTGGCGATGACGGCGTGGGTCCCGACATAGAATCCGCTGTGCCACTGCAACCGAACGCCTCTACCGCTGAAATCCCGCGCAGCGCGAGCTTGTGCAGAGCGGTCACAATAAGCACGCGGAGCATGTCATCGTCAACCTCTAAAGCGTTGTAATGCAGACTTGTCAGCGCAATCGCATCCGGCGATATTGGCCCGGAAGGCATGGAAAAGGTCGTCGGGCAGAAGCGCGGGGGAGCAAAGAGGAGCGTGCCGACGGTCTCAGGTTTCCCATCGATAAGTGATGCCGGTGCCTTTCGCCGTAGCGAGTATCCGCACGGCCCCCAGGAAAGGTAGACGGTATTGAGCCATGCTTCCTTCTCCAAGCGCACCTGGGCGGCTAAATCAGAGCTTAGGTCGCTATTTAAGGGGCTCTCACTAGCTCCGGTAGGGCGAGTAGGGGGTTGGCTGTCCGAATGCTTTAAATCGCCGTTGAGCGCTTCATCGTCTTCTGGCCTGCGAGGGTCCAAATTAGCTTCACGCGGCTCAGTCGAGAAGTGGGGTAGGGCAGTTGCAGTACGGATATGCTCCATGCCCTGTTCCCAAAACAGGCTTAACATCGTCTCCGGATAGATTCCATCGATGTCGGCCAGCGAAATTTTCTCGATGAATACTTCAGTCACAGTAACCGGGTTTACTCTTCGTCGAGATGCATCAGTGACATGATGCGATCAAAGTCCTCGAGGTTGCCGAATTCGATGACAATTTTGCCCTTACGCTTGCCCATCTGGGCAGTCACCTTCGTATCAAAAGAATTGGACAGGCGATCAGCCCAATTGTGGAGTACCTCCGGCTGCGGAGTGGGCTCGCGGTGCTGCTTCTTCGGTCGCTCGCCTGCATTGAGTAGTGTCACTGCTTCTTCGGTCGCACGGACGGATAGTCCTTCAGCAACAATTCGCTCGGCGAGGCGCTGCTGTTCTTCCTTACCTGCCTTGACCCCAAGCAAGGCACGTGCGTGGCCAGCCGACAGAACACCGACCGCCACTCGTCGCTGTACCTCCACCGGCAACTGCAAGAGTCGAATCATGTTGGTAATGACGGGCCGCGAGCGACCGATACGATCCGCCAGCTCTGCCTGAGTGACACCGAACTCATCGAGCAGCTGTTGGTACGCAGCAGCCTCTTCGAGTGGGTTCAGCTGCACGCGATGGATATTCTCTAATAGGGCATCGCGGAGCATGTCCTGGTTTGGAGTATCGCGAACGATGGCGGGAATCGTGTCAATTCCAGCTCGCTGAGAAGCACGCCAGCGACGTTCACCCATGATGATTTCAAATTCGGGTTGCAGCGCATTCGGATCTTCCTTGCGCGCTGCCTCGAGTGCTGCCGCACGATTATCCGCTGAGATTGGTCGTACGATAATCGGCTGCAATAGACCGAACTCACGAATAGAGTGAGCGAGCTCATTCAGGGGTTCTTCATCGAAGACCTCTCGTGGCTGCTTCGGGTTCGGCGTGATCAGCTTCAAATCGACCTCGCGATAGGTCGCGCCAAACTCGTTTGCGGCCGCAGCGTCAACATCAGCGGCCTTAGCGCTATTGTGGTCCACTACTCCCGACGTCGCTGAGGGCGATGTTTCACGTGAAACATCGCTAGGCTTACCAATAGCGTTATCGTCACTGTGACGTTTATTCGCTTCATTAGCATGCGGCTTACTTTGCCCGGATTTTGTAGATTTTCCGGCGTTTTTCCTCTCAGGCAACGAGGTACCGGATCCCGTCGCGGCTGCGCCCAGTACGTCGGCAACTCCGCTACTTCCAGACTGCTTCGTCCCCTGGGTACGGCGGGGACCGAAAATAATATCCGCGGCACTTTCACCTACCGACGGGTTAGCTGCCGGAGCAGTTGGGATCAGCGCGGCGATACCGCGACCGAGCCCTCCCTTGCGGTTCTCCTTTTTTTGATTCGACATGGGTTACTACTCCTAGTTGCTTTAATTTGGCTCAGTGGAATTGGACGAGGTAGGGGAGGAAGCTGGCTTTTGCCCAATCGCACTTCCCCCCGGAACTGCTGAATAGTCGCCACGCGTTGCCAATTCCTTTGCAGCGTCAAGATAAGCAACTGCGCCCCGAGACCCTGGATCGTAGGAAATTACGGTCTGCGAATATCCCGGCGCTTCCGATACCTTCACAGATCGAGGGATGAGATTACGTAGAACAACGTCGCCGAAGTAGTTACGAACCTCATTGGCAACTTCTTCTGACAGCTTGGTGCGGCCATCGAACATAGTGAGCAGCACAGCAGAAATATGCAGCTCCGGGTTGAGATGCTGACGAATCATCTGCACGTTATTCATCAGCTGTGTCACACCCTCCAAGGCGTAAAACTCACACTGAATCGGTATCAAAACCTCGTTGGCGGCGGTCATCGAATTCAGCGTCAACAGACCAAGCGAAGGCGGACAGTCAATAATGAGAAAGTCGAAGCCGTTGTCGATCAAGTACTGATCTGGAACTGCATCAAGAAGCCGGCGCTCACGGTTCAGGAGCGAGACCAGCTCAATCTCGGAGCCCGCCAAGTCCAATGTCGCCGGCACACAATAGAGGTTCTCAGATTCAGGGGAACGCTGGATGACATCGTCAATCTGTAGCTCGCCAATGAGAAGCTCATACGTCGAAGGAGTCCCGGAAACATGCTCAATTCCCAGGGCCGTAGAAGCGTTTCCCTGCGGATCATTATCGATGACTAGAACCTTGAGACCATGCCGCGCGAGCGCCGAAGCGATGTTGACTGCCGAAGTGGTCTTGCCCACGCCACCCTTCTGGTTGGCGATCGTGATACGACGCGGTCGCTCGGGGCGTGGAAGCGATAAACGGTTCGGGGCTTTAACTTGCGCCGCCCGTTGAGCTGCCGCAGCGATGGGTGTGTCTTGCCAGGACTTCCGGCTCATTAACTATTCCCCTTACAAGCACAGCAATCACCAATCATGGCCACTGGAGTGCGAATTAAAACTTAGTAACTATCTGCAAAAGCGTAATCATCAAGCCCCAACAACCGTTAGACGCCGACGATTGTGGAAATGTTTCACGTGAAACATCCACCTTGGTCGCTAGGACTTTGCCATACCGCGATACTTATCCCACTCTAGCCCGACGGCACTACGCGCCTCAATGCCGAAACCAAATCACAAACGAATCCGCAGTGGAGTAGGGGAGCGGGGCTTACAGCCTACTTCTTCTGAATAATCACGGCGTACGTTGAAGTTCCCAACACGGAACCGCCGACCTCTACGACGCGGGGATTTATTCCCTTCGCCTTGGCAATAAGCTTTGCATCCCGATCGATTTCCTCTTGGGCAGTTCCACCCTTCAGTGCAACCATTGCGCCTCCGGATTTAACTAAAGGAAGCGACCATCCCGCCAACTTCCCAAGAGGGGCAACAGCGCGGGAGGTGACGACATCCACTTGGCCAATCTCAGCGCGAACCACTTTCTCCTCAGCGCGCCCGCGAACTACCGTTACATTGTCCAGCTCAAGATCTTCCACAACTTCGTTCAAAAAAGTTGTACGGCGCAGCAATGGTTCCACAAGAACCACCTTCAAATCCGGTCGTGCAAGAGCAAGCGGAATGCCGGGCAAGCCTGCCCCCGAACCAATATCCGCAACTACAAGCCCTTTGCCTATCGCTTCTCCAACTACCGCAGAATTAATAATGTGCCGATCCCACAGCTTTGGAGTTTCACGTGGTCCAATCAAACCTCGGACTGTCGCCTCCTCGGCCAACCATGAGTGGTAGCGGTATGCCCGATCGGCATTCTCTCCAAACACGGTATCTATCACCGAACGCAGATCTGCATCGACCAAACCTGCGGAGGCTTCTTGCTTATCGACATCTTTCGCGGAGTTACTCAACAGTTCCTCTAACCTTTCCAACGGGGCAGCTGTGCCGTCACTCGTCGAGCTTTTCAACACCCCTAGTGTACGACAGTGCAACAGCGATGTTTCACGTGAAACATTGACTGGGGAGGGATGCCAAACTCGAGGACCCAGAGAAAATTACAGATCTGAAATAACAGCGACGTTATTTGTATGGGAGGGGACTAAGGCAAACAAAAACGCCCCGCAGCAAATGCGGGGCGTTCTGATTAATTAACTTATGTAGACGAAGCGCGGTGCTACTTCAGCTATTTCTTTTTGCGCTTCCGTTTCTTCCGATTCGCGGGCTTCTGTCCCGGCGCCGGCTTGGAAGCCGGACCCTGCTGTCCCTTCGCCGAATTGCCATCTGGAAGGTGGCTAGAAGCCTTGTTCGCAGTAGAAGCCTCACCAGACTGCGACTGCTGCGCTTTCTGCGCTGCCTGGCGCTTGCCGCCCTTCTTCGGGTTGATTGGCTTCTGGCCAACCTTCGGAGCGAGCTTCTCCTGTGCCTCGCGCTTAGCAGCCTTCTTGGCTGCGACAGCTTCCTTCTCTTCCTCATCCAGCTTGCCAAAGATGTAGCGCTGCTGGAAGTAGGTCCACACGTTGTTAGTCACCATGTAGACAAGAAGACCGATGTGCCAGAAAGCACCGGTAACAAGAATCATGATTGGGAAGAACCAAAGCATCATCTTGTTCATCATGTCCATCTGCTGACCCATAGGGCCTTCCTGGCGCTTCACCAGACCGGCCTCCTGGCGGGCACGCGTGCGCTCAACAGACATGCGAGCGTTGAAGTGCGTTGCCAGTGCCGCGATAACAATCAGCGGGATAGCAACGATCATGATGTCCATGCGGGTGAAGTCTGCAGGCGTACCAGGCACGGTAAAGGCTGCGTATTGATCCTCACCCATTCCAACCGAACTGGACAGTGGAGCATTGAGCACACGAGCCAGCAGGAAGGACCGCACCTCATCTACACCGAAGATGTAGTTAGGCGTATTCCAGTTCTGCTCCACCGACATGCCGAGCGCATTGCCCGACGTACCCGTTCGGTTAAACGAACGCAGCACGTGGAAAAGACCGATGAACACAGGCATCTGAACCAGAATCGGCAGACAGCCGCCGAGCGGGTTGACACCCATTTCCTTCTGTAGCTGGCGCATAGCAAGAGCCTGAGCCTGCTGATCGTTCTTGTACTTCTCCTTGATCGCCTGCATCTCAGGAGCGAGCTGCTGCATCTTGATGGCAGAACGCTGCTGGTTCAGCATCGGCTTAAACAGGAGGATACGGATGGTGACCACAAGCAAAATAATGGCCAGCACCCACGAGATACCCGAGGAGGGATCCAATAGGAAACCTGAGGCCTTATGCCAGAACCACAGGATGGCCGAAATCGGCCAATACACGAAATTGAGCACGGTCTAAGATCACTCCGTTCTTTAGGGGACAGCGCACTCGCGCCTTCGTCTACAAAGCCCAGTCAAAGGCTAAGCATTACTAGAGGTTACCTGTGCATTCGCTTTAACCACGAACCCAGGCCGGGGAATGTAGCAGGAACTGGATCCCAGCCGCCCGGATGCCAGGGTGCGCAACGGAAGATACGCAGGAGAGTCAGCCACAGGCCACGAATAACTCCGAAGCGGCGCACGGCCTCAAGACCATATGCGGAGCACGTCGGTTCAAAACGACATGTGCTCGTTGGCTTCAGATTAGAGATACGACGGCGGTAGAAAAGAATCGCCCTCTCAGCCACACGTGCACCGGGGGCCTGGGCGAGGGGGCCGTCGTCAAGCGAATTAGCGCCGACGTTCGTATGCGGCGAGTGCCGATTGCACATCGTGGGACAGCTCCTGGCTGGTGGCTGTGGCAGAAGCGGGCAGCGCGCGAACGACAATGTCCATAGTGGACGGGAGATCCTGCGCGGCCGCGGCCATAACATGGCGGAGCTTGCGGGATACGGCGTGACGAGTCACAGCGTTGCCCACAGCTTTAGATACGACAAGACCGACACGCGGACCACCAAACCTGGCAATCTGCGTATCGGTCTTATCTTCACCGCCAGAAGCGGCGGTGTCACGAATATGCAAGACCAAGGTCTTGCGTCCGATTCGGCGTCCACGTCGTACGGTGACCGTGAAGTCACGCGAAGAACGCAGCTTATTGCTCTGAGGGAGCACCGAAATCGGCGTCCTCTTACTTAAGCGGACAGGCGGGCACGGCCCTTGCTGCGGCGTGCTGCCACAACGGCGCGACCGGAACGGGTACGCATACGGGTACGGAAGCCGTGCACGCGTGCACGACGGCGGTTATTCGGCTGGAACGTCCGCTTCGACACGGTTGACACTCCTTGAAACTCAAACGACCACGAGTCCACGCTGAACACACCGCAGTAAACCCCTCGCTTCGAGTGCGAAGCAGCGATGCGTCTGACGCATTCCCGTGATGCACGGAAAAATTACTTACCGACAGAATGAAAGCTACAAGCGTTCTGTCGGGTCCAAGCACGAGCTCGGACTCATATCTCAATGGATATGAAACACCCAGATAGGGTACGTCGAATCGAGCGAGAAATTCAAATCAACACGCCGGATTTACCTGGAGAATCATTTTCCAAGTTTTCCAACGGTACCGATGTTGACCTGTGGAAATACTGACCTATGCACCGCAATCCACAGGGTGTTTATCCAATCAGCTGTGGATAACTTCCACACCATGAATCACAACGAGCAGGGGAAATAACGCGTTTACCTAGGTAAACGCAGACTAGGGGGCTATTTTTCATTGTGGGCAAACTGTGGATAAACTGTTAGTCAATTAGCGACGATGTTTATCCACAGGTGTGGACAAACGTGTGGAAGTCCTGCTCGAGGCGTATAGCGCCTTGTGTAGAAACACCCCACAGGGCGAATTACAAGAAATAGCCCCCAAATGGGCAGATATGGCACTCTCGCCATGCCAAAAAACACTCCACAAAAACAGGTCGCCTCGATAAATTTGATGAACGTAAACATGTAAAAGGACATTCACACAGTGAGCGAACAACCAGAATTGCCAGGTGGACTCTGGGAGCAGGTCGTTTCTATCCTGACTTCACCAGAAGGTGCGCCGGAGTTGGGTATTGCACCACTACGCCCGCCACACAAGGCACTGCTGCGGTCAGTGACGCACACTGGTGACTTTCCAGGTTTTTTCCTGCTCAGCACTCAATCGCCCGTAGTGCAGGCGCTGGTAAAAGAAGAGCTCAAGGGCATTATCGAGGCTGTCTTAGCCTCGCTGACCGGCGAGGAGTTGGAAACGGTCATCACCGTTGCTGATCCTGCTGACGACGCTGAAGATAGCCAGGCGGAGGCCACTCAACCATCTGCACAGCACTCGGGACAGACCCCATCTGCAGCTTCGCGTCCGCAGCAGGCTCAGCGTCAACAGCCAAACCAGCAGCAGCACCAGCAGCAGTCTGGCCGTAACTACCCGTTCCCCAGTGCAGATACGAACGACTTCAACCTCCACGAGCAGCACCAGGGATCGACGCAGACGCCACAGGTGCCGCAGACGCACCAGCCGAATGTCCATAATCAGCAGAGCTCCCAGTCACAGCGCCGATCGATGGACGCCGTAGATTCGATGGCGCAGGGGCTTTCGCACTCATCTGCCGAGAACCCGATGACTATTGCTGATCAGCGCCAGGTCACAAGTCCTTTCCGCTCCGAGAGCTACGGCACGCCAACCGAGATGAGCATGCCTTTCGAGGAGCCCACCCTCAACCCGAACTACACCTTCGAGACCTTCGTTATTGGTCCGCAGAATAAGTTCGCCGCTGCAGCCGCCGTCGCTGTTGCGGAGTCTCCGGGGCGCACCTACAACCCGCTGTTTATCTCCGGCGGTTCGGGTCTTGGCAAGACGCACCTGCTCCACGGCATTGGTCACTACGCCAAGCATTTGTACCCTAACCTGCGGGTTCGTTACGTTTCCTCGGAAGAGTTCACCAACGACTTCATTAATTCCGTGCGTGACGACGCCCAGGAATCCTTCAAGCGTCGCTACCGCGATTTGGACATGCTCATCATCGATGACATCCAGTTCTTGGAGGGCAAGGAAGGTACACAGGAAGAGTTCTTCCATACGTTCAATGCCCTGCACCAGTCCAATCACCAGATTGTGCTGTCGTCGGACCGCCCACCACGGGAGCTTAAGACTCTGGAGGATCGCCTTCGTACCCGCTTCCAGTGGGGACTCAATCCGGATTTGCAATACCCGGACTTGGAGACGCGAATCGCAATTCTGTCGAAGAAGGCACAGCTGTCTGATCTGGCCGTTCCGCATGATGTACTCCAGTACATCGCGGAGAACACCTCGTCTTCTATTCGTGAGCTCGAGGGGCGTCTACTGCAGATTAGCGCTCACGCATCCATGATTCATGAGCCTGTGACCTTGAAGTTTGCACAGGAGATCCTCGGTGCCGACGAAATCGAGGTGCAGATTACTCCGGAGATCATCATCTCCACCACGGCTGAGTACTTCGACCTAACGGTTGCAGATTTGGTGGGCCCGGGTAAGACTCGCCCGGTCGCTCATGCACGCCAGATTGCGATGTACCTGACGAGGTCCTTCACCGAGCTTTCGTTGCCGTCGATTGGCCGGGAGTTCGGAAATCGTGACCATTCGACGGTTTTGCACGCTGAACGCAAGATTGTTAAGGAAATTCAGGAGAAGAAGCCCTCAAAGGACCAGGTCAACGACCTGACCACACGCATTCGAGATCGAGCTCGTGGAACGGCTTAAAAACCTTGGGTTCGGCGTGCGGAATTCTTGTTATTAACTGCGGTTTTTCCGTGCACAGAGCTGTGGACAACTCGTAAATTTTGTGGATGAAAGATGAAGCCCGAACACTATCCACAGACACCCCAAGTTATCCACAGTTAGACGCACTGGTTATCCACAGCGCGAAACCAGTGAAGACCAGCGGGAATCATGTAATTTCACAATGTGCACACCCCCTATTACTACTCCCGACTTTAAAAATCTCTAGAAACTTCTAGATAAAAGGGGACCTGCGCACAACCCCGGGCACACAACCTCTGGCGCACAACTTTAAAGATGCCAAGAACGAGTAAGAACTACGATTAAGCACTAGACGGACTACAAGAATCCCAGTGAGGTCTTTGGCAGTCTGCAGTAGAGTTGTACGATGGAATCTTTGTAACTCCAGTCATGCGTGCTGACATAGCGCGCTGACAATACAAAAGACGGCTAATAAACGGCTAAAAACAGACATCCAATACCGGTGGAGGAACGATGGAGCAGACCGAAGTCCGTATTCGCGCGGCTAAGGACGATCTCGCGGGTGCGGTGAGCTGGGTTGCTCGTAACCTGCCTGCACGCCCTACTCAGCCGATTCTGCGTGGCATGATTTTTCTCGCGGATGACAATGGTTTGCAGCTCGCTGGCTATGACTACGAGGTCTCCACTCAGATTCGTATTAGCGCAGAGGTCGATGAGCCCGGTCGCTTCGCCGTCAATGGCAAGTTGGTTTCTGACATTGTTTCTAAGCTGCCGAATAAGCAGGTAGAGATGCACTTTGATGGCACGAAGGTCATCGTTCGCTGTGGTTCTTCCCGCTTCGAGCTGCCAAGTCTGACCTTGGAGGATTACCCGCAGCTACCGGAAGCTCCGGCTGCTACCGGCACTGTCGATGCCGCTCTGCTGGCCGAGGCTATTGGTCAGGTCGCTCTCGCTGCCGGCAAGGATGAGTCGCTGCCGATGCTGACCGGCATCCGGATGGAAACCGAAGGTAACGAGGTCACTCTCGCTGCCACCGACCGTTTCCGCCTGGCGGTTCGCAGTTTCGAGTGGGAGCAGATCCCGGAGGGTGAGACCAAGCTGCTCATCCCGGCCAAGACCTTCGCGGAGACCGCCCGCACTCTCGATACCACTTCTAGCGAGCCAGTGACCTTGGCATTCGGCGACGGATCCGATGATCGTGAGGTCGGCTCCGAAGGCATGCTGGCTATCCTCGCAGATCCTCGTCGCACTACCACGCGACTGCTGGACGCCGAGTTCCCGAAGTTCCGCCCGCTGCTACCGAAGCAGCATTCCTCCATGGCTGTTGCCCGTGTTGACCAGCTACAGGATGCCATCCGTCGTGTGTCTCTGATGGCGGATCACGGTGCGCAGATTCGTATGGACTTCTCCGACGGTCAGGTTGTCCTTTCCGCTCATGGAGACGAGGTTGGTCACGCAGAAGAAACTGTGACCTGCAACTTCTATGGTGAGCCACTTCTGATTGCCTTCAATCCGCAGTACCTGCTCGAGGGGCTCAGCGCTGTTCGCTCCCATCGTGTTCTGCTGGGCTTTACGCAGCCGTCGCGTCCTGCGATTCTCATTCCGGAGCCGGAAGACATTCCGGAGCTCGGTGAGGACGGCTTCTACCCAACGCCGGAGACCGACTTCACTTACCTGCTGATGCCTGTGCGCCTGCCGGGCTAGTCTGCGGCTATGCACATTCGGTATTTGTCCTTGCGGGACTTCCGCTCCTGGCCGGAGTTGGAAGTCGAGTTCACGCCTGGAATTACCGTATTTACCGGGCAAAATGGCTACGGCAAGACCAATATCGTCGAGGCCGTTGGGTATCTCTCCACGCTCGGCTCGCATCGAGTTTCTATGGATGCTCCGCTGGTTCGTTCGGGGACTCCGTCGGCACGCATTTCGGCGACGGCGGTCAATGATGGCCGCGAGCTGACGGCGCATCTGCTCATCAATCCGCATCGCGCGAATCAGGCGCAGATTAATCGCACGCGGTTGAAGTCCCCGCGGGAGCTGCTGGGGATCGTCAAGTCGGTCTTTTTCTCGCCCGAGGATCTCACGCTGGTTAAGGGCGAGCCAGCTTCCCGTCGCCGCTACATCGACGATTTGCTCGCTTTACGACGGCCACTGTCCGCCGGTATCCGCATTCAATATGACAAGATTTTGCGTCAGAAGAATGCGCTGCTGAAGTCGGCGGGCTCGACGCTGCGCCGTGGCTATTCTTCCTCGGAGGGGCAGGCCGCACTGAGCACGCTGGATACCTGGGATGCGCAATTGGCGCAGGTGGGAGCGGCGTTAATGGCTGCGCGCATGGATTTGATTGCCGAGCTTTCCGAACATGTCAGCGAGGCCTATGCCACGCTTGCCCCGCACTCGCGCCCAGCCACGATTGCCTATGCGCCGAAGGTCGACAGCCTGGATGGCGGGCCATTGCCCAGCGAACCGGAGCTGCTGGAGGCATTGCTGCTGACGAAGATGGCGGAGCGCCGCACCGCGGAGATTGAGCGCGGTTCCTGTCTCGTCGGTCCGCATCGCGATGATCTCGACCTCATTCTCGGCAATGACCCCGCCAAGGGCTTCGCTAGCCACGGCGAGACCTGGTCTTTTGCACTCGCGCTGCGCCTCGGTGCGTACTTTTTGCTCCGTGCCGATGGGCCCGACCCGATTTTGGTGCTTGACGACGTGTTTGCGGAGCTCGACCGGCATCGTCGGGAAGCTCTCATGGAGATCGCGCAGCAGGCTGAGCAGGTGTTAATCACCTCGGCGGTGGGGGAGGAGTTGCCTCAGGCATTGGTCGAGGATTCTTCGGTGACTCATCACACGGTGACGGTGGCGCAGACTGAGCAGGGGCGAATCTCGCTTCTGGATGAAAAACCAGTCGCGGAAGAGTGACGGGTATGGTCGAGAACATGGAGCCGGATAACTCACCGGAAGAGGAAAATGACCTGATCAGCGACGCTTTCTTCCGCATGCGCGATGCCGCTAAGGAGGGCGGTCACAAGTTACCGAATCTCCAGCGGCCACCGAAGAAGAAGGGCTCGTGGTCTGGCCTCGATAGCCGCGTGCCTGTGAAGGCCGCGGAGGGGATTGTTGCGGACGTCGATAAGCAGCGGGCAGCGCAAGTCGTGGTGCGAGATCGTGCCGGTACGGTAATTTCGCCGAGCCTGTTGAAGGAGGCGGGGATTCGGCTGTACCGGAAATATGACCGTCGACCTGCGCCGATTGGTGCGGTGCTGAATAAGGCAGTAGTTGATCGCGGTTGGCAAATCCACATTGCCCACGGTGTGATCATGACGGAGTGGGATTCGATGGTCGGCAAGGTTGTTGCGGAACACTCCCAGGTCAAGGAGTTCAAGGATGGCACTTTGGTGGTTGAGTGCCAATCGACAGCATGGGCAACACAGCTGCGGCTAGCGCAGCGACAGGTTTTGAAGTCGATTGCGGAACGCGTCGGCGATGGGGTGGTTGAGGAAATTAAGGTGCTGGGGCCGAAAGCGCCGAATTGGCGCAAGGGCAAATTGCACATTGAGGGCCGAGGTCCGCGTGATACTTACGGGTAAAGGTCGGTAAACGGTCTACGAATAGCCGTCGGTATGCGTAAAACTGCGAAATTTGGTCCTTTGAGCGCATCGGCTATATCCACAGTAGGGGACTACGTTGGGGTAAGATGGGCAGGAGAATACCGGCAGGCGGTTCTTGAGACGTTATCGGCATCCAAACTAGCCAGACCTATCTAGTAGTCCTATGTAGTTCTGGCTGGCGCCGATAGCGCTTGACCGCCGGCCTATTTTTCGCGCGCTGACGAATGTTGCGCGGGGAGAGAACCAAGAATAGGAGACGCGCCGAACCGTGGCTGCTACCGAACATCAATATGACGCCTCATCGATTACCATCCTCGAGGGCCTCGAGGCCGTGCGTAAGCGGCCGGGTATGTACATTGGCTCGACTGGTGAGCGTGGCTTGCACCACCTGGTGTGGGAGGTTGTAGACAACTCCGTCGACGAGGCGATGGCGGGTTACGCCACCGATGTTGAGGTCACTCTGCTGGAAAACGGCGGCGTTCAGGTCCGCGATAACGGCCGTGGTATTCCTGTCGAAATGCACCCATCGGGCATGCCGACGGTGCAGGTGGTTATGACTCAGCTGCACGCCGGCGGCAAGTTTGACTCCGAGTCCTACGCTGTTTCCGGTGGTCTGCACGGTGTGGGTATTTCGGTGGTTAACGCGCTGTCGACGCGTATGGAAACCGAGGTCATCCGCGATGGTTACACCTGGTACCAGAACTTCGACCAGGCCGTTCCGGAAGAAATTATCCGAGGTAAGAAGACTCGTGGTTCGGGCACCACGCAGCGTTTCTGGCCGGACCCGGAGATTTTTGAGACCACCGATTTCAAGTTCGACACCATTTCTCGCCGCCTGCGCGAGATGGCGTTTTTGAACAAGGGCCTGACCATCACGTTGGTGGACAAGCGTGTCTCCGAGGAGGAGCTGGAGGCTGAGGCTCTGGCGGAGCAGGCGGAGACCGAATCCGCTGAAATCGCCAAGGATGCGGCTGAGGAGCAGAAGGAGCAGGCAGAGAAGACCACCAAGCCCAAGGAGCGCCGCAAGGTCTTCCACTACCCGAATGGTCTGCGGGATTATGTCGAGACTCTGAACAAGTCGAAGAACATCATCCACCCGACCATCATTTCCTTCGATGCTGCTGGCGAAGGCCACGAGGTCGAGATTGCCATGCAGTGGAACTCGGGTTACTCCGAGTCGGTGCACACCTTCGCCAACACCATTAACACCATTGAGGGTGGCACCCACGAAGAGGGCTTCCGTTCTGCGTTGACATCGCTGATGAACCGCTATGCGCGTGAGCACCGCCTGTTGAAGGAGAAGGAAAACAACCTCTCCGGCGAGGACTGCCGTGAAGGTCTCGCTGCCGTGATTTCGGTGAAGGTCGCCGATCCACAGTTCGAGGGCCAGACAAAGACGAAGCTGGGTAACACCGAGGTGCGTTCCTTCGTCCAGCGCATGACCAATGAGCACATCGGCCACTGGCTGGAGGCCAATCCGGCTGAGGCTAAGGCCATTGTTAACAAGGCCATTGCTTCGGCGCATGCCCGTCAGGCGGCTCGTAAGGCCCGCGACCTGGTGCGTCGTAAGTCCGCGACCGATCTTGGCGGTCTTCCGGGTAAGTTGGCGGACTGCCGTTCGAAGGACCCGAAGCAGTCCGAGCTGTTCATCGTGGAGGGTGACTCCGCAGGTGGTTCTGCAAAGGCAGGCCGAAACTCACTGTTCCAGGCCATTTTGCCGCTGCGCGGTAAGATTTTGAACGTCGAGAAGGCGCGCCTGGATAAGACGCTGAAGAATAACGAGGTTCAGGCCATTATTACGGCGCTGGGTACCGGTATTCACGACGAGTTCGATATCGAGAAGCTGCGCTATCACAAGATTGTGCTGATGGCCGATGCCGACGTCGATGGTCAGCACATTGCTACGCTGCTACTGACGCTGCTGTTCCGCCTGATGCGTCCGCTGATTGATGAAGGGCACGTCTACCTCGCTCAGCCACCGCTGTACAAGCTCAAGTGGGCCAAGGGTGAGCCGGGTTACGCCTACTCAGATGCTGAGCGAGATCAGCTGCTGGAAGAGGGGCTGGCCGCCAACCGCAAGATCAACAAGGACGACGGTGTCCAGCGCTACAAGGGTCTCGGTGAGATGAACGCCGCCGAGCTGTGGGATACCACCATGGATCCGGATCACCGCGTGCTGCGTAAGGTCGCCCTCGAGGACGCCCAGAAGGCCGATGAACTGTTCACCATTCTGATGGGCGATGACGTCGCTTCACGACGTTCGTTTATTACCCGTAATGCGAAGGACGTTCGCTTCCTCGACGTCTAAGCCGATACCTAGTCTAGTTATCGGCTTGTCGGTTCCCCTGACAAAACCTCAGTTCAGCCATTAATGTTTATGAAATGGAAGATACTCGAGGAAGCATGGTCAACGGGGAACCGCCAGTCGAGCCACGTATTGTCCAGGAGACATTGCCCGATGGCTCCGTGACCCCGATGGCGCTTCGGACTCCCGAAGGTACGCCTCGGGGCATTGTCATTATTTGGCCGGGCTTTGGCATGGGGGCTCGCTATTACCGGCCGATTGCCCAAGAGTTACAGCGTAGAGGTTTTTGCGTCCTGACCTCGGAGTTGCGCGGCCAGGGTAACCAGACTGCGGTGGCCACTCGCCGTCACAATTGGGGCTACCAGGATCTTGCATCGGTGGATTACCCGTTGGCCGTGGCGCGCGCTCGCAAGGAGTTTGACCAACTCGCGGCAGGGGAGGCCACAGGGGAGAAGCTACCCGTTTATTTGCTGTGTCATTCCATGGGCGGCCAGATTGCCTCGTTGTATCTGGCTCGACCGGAAGCGGACGTGGCTGGCGTAGTGATGGTCGGCTCCGGTACTCCGCACTACAAGTGTTTTACTGGCAACGAGTACAGGCGGCTTCGCTATGGCGCACCGTTTATGCAGGTAGTGTCCCAGATTCTGGGTTATTGGCCAGCGGGCAGGTTTGATGTGGCCGGCTACGGTCGACAGGCTCGTAACCATGTGGTGGAGTGGGCGCGCTTCTCGCGCACGGGTCTCCTGCGACCGTGCGGTGCGGACATCGACTACGCCACTGAGATGCCTAAGGTGACCACCCCGGCGTTGTTGTTGAACTGCGGTGGTGACCGCGACTGCCCGGCGGAGTCGGCGCAGGCATTGGCGCGGATGTTGCCGAATTCGGCGAAGTACGAGTTCATTGAGCAGCGCCTGGGACATAACCGCTGGGCACGTGAGCCGCAGGCTGTGGTCGACCGCCTGGAGCAGTTTATCGAAGAAATTTAAACCGCAGTTTTCCATTCTGTAATCTGCGCTTCTTAACGTAGATGCCTATGGCAACTTCACCTAAAAATATATCTGAGTTTTCCCGTCGGCACTTCCTGCAGACCGCCGCAGGAGTCAGTGCCGTCACCGCTGCGAGCACGCTGCTGCCACCATCACTGCGCCACGCGCTCGCGCAGCCCCGACCGGCTGGCTCTCTTGATCAAATTGAGCACGTAGTCGTGTTGATGCAGGAAAACCGCTCTTTTGATCACTATTTCGGCACGCTCCGCGGTGTGCGAGGGTACAACGACAATTCCGCTTTGCCGGGCGTTTTCAACCAGGGTGGGGTCAGTCCATATCTAATCCGCAACGCCGCTAACCGCGGTGATCTCTCAGTGGAGTACATTGCGAGTCTGCCGCACGGTTGGGAAGACGGGCAGGTTGCACTAAACGGCGGCCGCTGTAACGGCTGGATCGAGGCCAAGGGCAAGGGCACGATGGCCTGTTATGACCGCCAGGACATCGCGTTCCAATTCGCTCTCGCAGAGACTTTCACCATCTGCGATGGTTACTTTTCCTCGATGCCCACGTCGACAAGCCCGAACCGCAACTACCTGTTTTCGGGCGATACCCGAAAGGAACCGTGGGGGACTGGAGCGGTGGGCAATGCCGCATACTTGCCGACGCACTCGGGGTACACGTGGCGCACGTTTGCCGAGGATCTCTCGGCGGCCGGGGTGCCGTGGCGTGTTTACCAGGAGTGGGATAACTACACGGACAACAATTTGGATTTCTTTGCCGCGTTTCGAAATATTGGCCGCAAGGTCATTCGTGAGGCCGGGCTGCCGGGACTCGATTTAACCGGTTTTTATGAGCTGCTTACTGCACTCGGCGATGGCACGCCGCCAACTACAGAGCAGCAGGAGATGGTCGATCGCCTGAATGCCGCTGTGGAGAAGCTGCCTGACGCGGAACGGGATCTCTATGATCGCGCGCTGCACCGCCGCCTGCCGGGCACGCTAGCCGACGCTTTCCGACGAGATGTTGAATCCGGGAAGCTGCCAAAGGTGTCCTGGATTGTGCCTTCGGCCGCGGAAAGTGAGCATCCGGGAGCGTCCTCGCCAATTCAGTCGGCGAATATCACCTATCGTCTGTTGGATGCGTTGGCCTCCAATCCGGAAGTGTGGGCCAAGACGGTCTTCCTGATTAACTTTGACGAGTTTGATGGTTACTTCGACCATGTGGTCCCGCCCCTGCCGCCGAAGAATGAGCCGGGGGAGTGGTACCTGGGCAAGCCGAAGGGGCTCGGTTTCCGCGTCCCGATGACTGTCATTTCACCGTGGTCGGTGGGTGGTCTGGTGTCCTCGGAGGTCTTCGATCACACCTCGGTGATTCGCTTCTTGGAGCAGGTCACTGGCGTGAACTGCGGAAATATCACCGATTGGCGTCGTCGGGTATGTGGTGATTTGGTATCCACACTGGACTTCTCGGCATCGGCGGGAATGCAGCTTCCGGAGCAGCCGGGACCAGCGCCGGAGTTTGTGAAGCGCTGGAAGGCGGAGCCGGCCGGTGACTATCCGGTGCAGGAGTCCGAGCAGGCGACCGCGCTGCCAACACCGTACCGGCTTCACGCCTACCTTAAAGACGGCAACCTTGTGCTGGTCAACGACGGTTCCCGCGAGGCTGTTTTCGCTGTCTACAGTGGTAACAAGGTAGAGCACCACACCGTGCTCGGCACGTTAGAGCTGCGAGTTGGACTTCTAGACCGCGAACTTACCGTGTGCGGTCCGGACCGCTTCCTGCGTGTATTCAGCAAGGCGGCGAAGGAGTTGCCGGAGGTCACTTTGAAGCACGCGGCGGGACGTGTTCTCGTCGGCGGGCAGGACCGAACGGCTGATTATGTCCGTGATGGCTGGTATGAGGTCGAGCTGACTGAAGGTGAGGCCACGGCGTATTACACGGGTCGACTGGAGTCCGGCAATCGCATTCCGACGAGCCCGTTCGTCCGAAAAATCGACTAGGTCGCGTCTCTGGCTAGATGCCGCTTTTGACCAGTTTCCACGTCTCTGCGAATGACACTTCTTCGCCATTGGTGGTGAGGAGTATGTGCGCAAGTAGTGCGCCCAGCGCGGTGTTTCCAAAACTCAGTGGTTTCACGTGAAACGTTGCGTAAGCGACCGCTTGTGCAGCCGCAGAAACCGTGGGAAAGCTACGGTGACCAGCAATGACACCTGAGCTGGTGGCAGCTATGGCGCTGATTGCCCATGGTCGCACAAGCGTAGCGTCAGCCAATTCCGGCACTTTGGCCGCCAGTTCGTCGGTAGCCGCCAGGATTGCGGCCTCGCTGAGAGGCTGAACTTGGGGCGTACTCATTCCTCTGCTCCCCGGGGGCTCGGGGAGCTCAACTTTCGCAGCAGCGCCATGTCGGTATCAATCACGCTTGCCGTAATTTCCCGGGCCTGACCTTGTTGAAGGGCTCTCGCGGCGGCGGATTCAATGGCGCGGATGACGGCCTCATGTTTGGATACGCCCTCCATTTGCGCCAGCAGTGCCAGGGCGGTGTCCTGTTCTTTCGTGAGCCTTAAGGTCATCGCCATCGCGCACTTGCTCCTTGCTGCCTAGCCGCGCTTCCTAACTGCGCTGGTTTGTTTCCGCTATCAGGCTTAAAAACCAAGCATCTGATACCACAATGGTATCGAAAAGTTGCACACGGCGTCGTAAAGCGGGCTCTAAAGCCCTGTAGAATGGATGCGAACCTCTTTTAAGTAAAGGAAGCAGTCATTGAGCGACGATAACAACAACGACGGCTCATCCTTCGGAAGTGGAGTATTGGGCCACCAGGTTCGCCCGATCGACATCAATGAAGAGATGCAGTCGAGCTATATCGACTACGCCATGAGCGTGATTGTGGGCCGTGCGCTGCCGGAGATTCGTGATGGTCTCAAGCCGGTGCACCGCCGCATTCTCTACGCCATGTTCGACAACGGCTACCGCCCGGAGCGCGGCTATGTGAAGTCCGCTAAGCCGGTTTCGGACACGATGGGTAACTACCACCCGCACGGCGACAGTGCTATTTACGACACCATGGTGCGCATGGCGCAGCCGTGGTCCATGCGCTATCCGCTTGTCGACGGTCAGGGTAACTTCGGCTCCCGCGGTGACGACGGCCCCGCAGCTATGCGTTACACCGAGGCCCGTCTGACGCCGTTGGCCATGGAAATGGTGCGCGACATTCGCGAAAACACCGTCGATTTCCAGCCGAACTATGACGGTCGTACGACAGAGCCTGTTATTCTGCCGTCGCGTGTCCCGCAGCTGTTGATGAACGGCTCCGGCGGTATTGCCGTCGGTATGGCTACCAACATCCCACCGCACAACCTTCGTGAGGTCGCGGATGCCATTAACTGGTGCCTGGACAACCCGGATGCGGATGAAAAGACCACGCTGGATGCGGTCATGGAACGCATCAAGGGGCCGGATTTCCCAACTGCCGCCCAGATTGTCGGAGACAAGGGCATCAAGGAGGCCTACACCACCGGTCGCGGTTCGATCCGCATGCGCGGTGTGACCTCGATTGAGCAGGAGGGCACTCGTCAGTCGATTGTCATCACTGAGCTGCCGTACCAGGTCAACCCGGACCGCATGATTGCCAACATCGCAGATCAGGTCAAGGACGGGCGTCTGCAGGGCATTGCCTCGATTGATGACGAATCCGACCTGAAGTGGGGCATGCGTATCGTCGTCAAGCTCAAGCGCGACGCCGTACCGCGTGTGGTGCTGAACAACCTGTACAAGCACTCCCAGCTGCAGACCAGCTTCGGTGCGAACATGCTCGCCATCGTCGACGGTGTGCCGCGTACGCTGCGCATTGACCAGATGGTGACGCTGTACGTCGCCCACCAGATTGAGGTCATTGTCCGACGGACCCAGTACCGCCTGGACGAGAAGGAAAAGCGTGCCCATATCCTGCGTGGTCTGGTCAAGGCCCTGGATATGTTGGACGAGGTCATCGCCCTGATTCGTCGGTCCGCCACGGTCGATACCGCACGCACGGGCCTGATGGGTCTGCTCGACATCGACGAGATTCAGGCTGACGCCATCCTGGCGATGCAGCTGCGTCGTCTGGCTGCTCTGGAGCGCCAGAAGATTATCGACGAGTTGGCTGAGATCGAGCTCGAGATCGCCGACCTGAAGGACATCCTGGCTAACCCGGATCGTCAGCGCGCCATCGTCAAGGAAGAGCTGGGCGAGGTCGTGGAGAAGTACGGCGACGACCGTCGTACCCAGATCGTGGCCGCTGAAGGCGACGTCACTGAAGAGGACCTCATCGCCCGCGAAAACGTGGTTGTGACCATTACCTCCACGGGCTACGCCAAGCGCACCAAGGTCGATGCCTACAAGGCACAGCGCCGTGGTGGCAAGGGTGTACGCGGCGCGGATCTGAAGCAGGACGACATTGTCCGCCACTTCTTCGTCTGCTCCACGCACGACTGGATTCTGTTCTTCACCAACAAGGGTCGCGTCTACCGTCTCAAGGCCTACGAACTGCCGGAGGCCACTCGCGCCGCCCGCGGTCAGCATGTCGCCAATCTGCTGGAGTTCCAGCCGGAGGAGCGCATCGCCGAGGTGCTGCAGATTCAGAGCTACCAGGACAGCCCGTACTTGGTGTTGGCCACCAGCGAGGGCAAGGTCAAGAAGTCTCGCCTGGAGGACTACGAGTCCGCTCGCTCCGCTGGCCTGATTGCCATCAACCTGCGCGAAGGCGACTCTCTCATCGGTGCTCGTCTGTGCTCTGCTGACGATGACCTGCTGCTCGTCTCTGAGCGTGGCCAGGCCATCCGCTTTACGGCTTCCGATGACGCGCTGCGCCCGATGGGCCGCGCCACCGCCGGTGTCCAGGGCATGCGTTTCAAGGGCGACGACAAGCTGCTCAGCATGGTTGTGGTCGAGGAAGAGCACAACCTGCTGGTCGCCACGACCGGCGGCTTTGGCAAGAAGACCAAGCTCAGCGAGTACACCCCGCAGAACCGCGGTGGTATGGGCGTGCTGACGCTCAAGTACGACCCGAAGCGTGGTCCGCTGATGGGTGCCCTGGTGGTCGACAACGACGACGAAATCTTCGCTGTCACCTCCGCCGGCGACATCATCCGCACCAACGTCAACGAGATTCGCGCCACCTCGCGTGCCACCAAGGGCGTGCGCCTGGTCAACCTCGCTGACGGCGTGGAACTGCTGGCTATCGACCGCAACGTTGAGGATGAGGGTGAGGAGACCGCTTCCAAGGTCTCTGAGGCCGGAACCCTGGACGTAGTCCCGAAGCGCACCGGCGCCACTAAGAGCACCGGTGCCGCCGAATCCGGTGACTCGGAGGCGGAGAAGGAGTAAGCGCATGGCTGAAACTAACTTGGTAGTCGACAAGGTGAGCCCCTGGTCCGCCATGCGCATTACGGCGGCCACTGGTTTTATTTGCTTCCTCGTCTGGCTTGCCGCGGTTGGCCTGCTCTACCTCTTGCTCTCCGGGATGGGATTGCTCGCTCCGATTAGTGAAATGGTTGGCGGAGAGGATTCCATCAGCGCGGGTCTTGTCCTTGGCCTGGCGGCCGCTGTAGGAGCGCTGTGGTGGGTGCTGTCAATTGGGTTCATGGCCCTCGGCGCGGTCATCTACAACGCTTGCGGCGGTCTCGTCGGAGGTCTCAAGATTTCGCTTGCCGACGACAGCTAGACTGCCTAGCTTCCCGCTGGCCCCGGTGTCACCCCCGTTCGGTGGCCCCGGGGCCGCGTTGGTTCAGAGGTGTTTTCAGCAATCTGGTCGTGGAGTAGCCGTAATAGCTACTTAATGACTGCTTTTTAACTCAATATTTCGACCTCTGACCAGGCGATTTGTGAAGTGTCATGGTTACGGGTTAAGTTATATCTCGTTCCACGGGGCCTATAGCTCAGGCGGTTAGAGCACTTCGCTGATAACGAAGGGGTCGGAGGTTCAAGTCCTCCTAGGCCCACTACCGAACAAGGTATAATTGCTCGGTGTATGGGGCTTTAGCTCAATTGGTAGAGCACCTGCTTTGCAAGCAGGAGGTCAGGGGTTCGATTCCCCTAAGCTCCACAAGGAATAAAATCCCCCGGTCGTAAGGCCGGGGGATTTTTTTGTTGTGCGACTTCACTGTGCCGTGGTGTGTCGCGCGGTGGGCGGTGGGGCCTAGACGGCGTGGGCGTTGTGAATACCGGCGTTGAGCCGAGATTTAAGTTCAATGAAGTCAGGATTAACAGGGATGTCCCACAACTGCTGCAGCCGATCCTCATTCGTTCCGCTTGTCTCAGAAATGCGCAGCGACCGAGGAGTTTCCACATCGTCGATAATGCGGCCAGGCCGCGCCCCGAGAACGATTACCCTGTGTCCAAGCAGAAGTGCTTCTTCGACCGAGTGCGTGACAAAGACAATGGTGGGGCGATACCTTTGCCAGATGCCCAGCAACTCCGCCTGTAGCTGCTCGCGGGTGAACGGATCGAGTGCGCCGAAAGGTTCATCCATCAGCACGGTTCGTGGGCTCGCAGCGAGCACCCGAGCAATCTGGACACGCTGCTGCATACCGCCGGAGAGCTCGTGTGGATACCGGTCGGCAGATTCGCCAAGGCCCACGATGTCAAGCAAACGCCGGCCTTCATCAGCGTGTTCCTGGCGGCCTGTAAAGGTATTGGACAAGTTGATGTTCTCGGAGACCGTGAGCCAGGGAAATAGCGTCGCATGTTGGAAGACCACGCCACGCTCAATGGCGGGACCGGTAACCGGGGAGCCCGAGTCAATAATTAGCCCAGACGTTGGCTTAAAGAATCCGGCAATGAGCTTGAGAAGAGTCGACTTGCCACAACCAGATGGGCCGACCAGACAAACAATCTGGCCATCGGGAATGATGAGGTCAATATCGCGTAACGCCTGTACGCGTTCGCCCTTATCTGTTTCAAAGACATGGTTTACAGAGTCCAGTTTCAGCATGATTTATCCTTCAGTGGCTTCTTCATAGTGCTTGGGATCGAAGGCCTTGACGTCATCCTGCTCTTGGAGGAAGACGGCGGTGTTGTACAGCGCTTTGGCGGCCTTCTTCAGCTCTTCTTGCTGATCAGAACTGTCAACTACGTGGACAGCTTCGAGTTGCTTCTTGGTGTCGTCGAAACTCATCCCCGTCTGTGCTGCATTTGCCGAGATGTAGGGATTCGGATTATTTCTGTACTCAGATGCCGCCCACTTCGAAAGCCTCAGCCAGACATCCAGAATCTCTGGGTTCTTGTTGGCCCAGGAGCGGTCGACAATCGTGGCGTTAAACGTCGGTGCACCGTGTTTGCCAAGCACCCCGGCATCAATGAGAGTCGTACCCGTGCGCTGCAGCTCCGCCAGAGTGGGATTCCAAATGAAGGCTGCCTCGACCTCGTTCGACTTCCAGGCGGCAGGCAGCTTGTCGGGTGAGATATTGACAATCTCCACGTCGTGTTTCGGGTCGAGACCGGCCTGTTTTAAAGCATTGAGCAATGCGTAGTGGGACGTCGAGGAAAATGGTGTCGCAATCTTCTTGCCCTTGAGTTCCTGGATTGTCTTCGCATGCTTGGCCACTAGGGCTTCTGATTCCTGGTTGAGCACATTGATCAGCGGTACCTTCACGTCTAGATTCAGCGGTGCGCTCAAGGCCTTGGCGGCGGGTGTCGAGCCGACGAAACCGATATCAGCCGACCCGGCAGCAAATCCCTGAACAATGTCTTGCCCAGCGGGGAATCGGGTCCAGGTGATATTCGCATTAGGGAGGCAGGCCTCCAGCAGACCTTCGTTGTGAATAAACAGGTCATTGCCGGGGACGATTTGATAGCCCAGGCGCACGCTGCCGGCGACGTCCGAAGGCGCAAAGGGGCACTGCGCTGCGTCGTTACGCTCGTATGCACTCGCGGGCTTGCCGACGCATCCCGTCGTCGCGGAGGCGGCCGTCAACGTTACTACCACTGCGGTAAGTGATTTCTTTATCTTGTTCATTGTGTTCATCACTGCTTTCCGCGCCAGGGAGCCAAGCGTCGTTCGGCGAATAGGAGAATTTGGTCGAGGAGGACGGCGGTAATGCCGATGAGAATCATGGCGGCAATGGTGAGGGCGGTTTCCAACTGTGTGCCGGAAACATAGGCCACGCCACCGATACCTGGGATGCCGTCGTTCATCTCGGCAGCAACGATGCAGGCCCAGGACATTCCGTTGGCCAGGCGTACGCCGTTGATCAGTTCAGGCAGGGTGCCGGGAGCAATGACGCGCCGAAACACCTGGAAATTGCTTGCTCCGAGGGTTCTTGCGGCGCGTTCCCAGTCCTGTGGAATACCGATGATTCCGGAGAGTGTGGCGATAGTGATGATGGGGAACGTGGCCAGGAAAAGCAGAACGACTTTGGAGACATCACCGATGCCGAACCACACGATGAGCAGGCCGATGTAGCCCAGCGGTGGTAGTGAGCGGAGGAAACTGATGTAAGGTTCGACAACCGCGCGCACGGCACGGCTGCGGGCAAGCGCCAGACCTACAAGGATGCCGGCCGCAATTCCGCAGGTCAGGCCCACGGCAATGCGCTCGAGTGTCGCAAGCAGGTGCTGCCAGAGAAAGAAACCTTGTACACCACATTGCAGTGACCCGGAAGGCGGAGTGGTGGGGACGCAACGGTTTCCGTCGATAAGCTCCTTGACTACTGCACTCGGGCTGGGGAGGATGACGGGATCGATGCCGCCAAAACGGGCAATTACCCACCAGATTCCAAGGAGACCTGCGAAAACGGAGACTTGGAGCGTGCGTAATCTGAGTCGGCTGTTGACGCGGTGGCTGCTTGGTGAAGGCTGTGGGGGAGAGTCGGTATTTGCGGGTGGATTTGCAGCCACATTCGGCGTAGCTGTTTCGAGAGTTTGTGTTGAAGTGGTCATGACGCAAAGTAGACCATGCTGTCTAGTTTTGTGTCGATGATTCAGTTCGTGATGAATATTATTGAATGCTGAAGACGGTTGTTGGAAGGTGTAACAGTGGAAATTCCGGCTTACTACGATTTAATATGGACGCTTTTTCCCATTGTTTATCTTGGACTTTTGGGGATTGTTGTCTTCTTTGAGGTGCGTCGGGAAAGTGGCACTAGCCGAATAATTGCCCGGTCACTTGTACAGCTACTGTTCCCTATCATCGGTTTTGTTATCTGGGCAGTGTTCTTCTTCAGCGAAAAAGACATGGTAGTAAAGGCCAAGGAAATTTAAAGAATTAAGCTGGCACGATAGCTGAGAAGCCGAGAAAAGATTTACACAGCAAAACGCCCGATTGCCTCCCTGCGTCACTGCGAGGAAACAATCGGACGTTAATGCGCTAGAGCTTTTACTTCTTGCGAGCCTGGCCCGGCTTCGGAGCCGGCTTGGACGGCTTGGAAGAGATCTTCTTAGCGTCCTCAGCGTTCTTCTTCTCGGTCTTGACCTCGTCGACCTTAATCTGAGCCTGCTTGGAAGCCTCAGCTGCCTTGTCCTTGGCCTCGTCGGCCTTGTCAGCTGCCTTGTCCTTTACCTCGGAAGCCTTCTCCTCAACGGTCTCCTTGACCTCTGCGGCCTTTTCTTCGACCTTGTGCTTAACTTCCTGGGCCTTCTGCTGGTACGGAGCCGGGTCGACCGGGAGCTTGTCGTCCTTGCGCAGCTTCCAAACAATGACACCGACGATTGCTGCAACAACAGCGAAGACCAGGGAAGCGGTTGCGATGCGACCGTTCTTGGCGCGCTGCTCTTCCTTACCGGTTACCTTGTCGATAGCCTTCTGGGTACGCACCTCGAGGTCCTTGCGAGTCTTCTTGGCCTTCTTTTCCGCCTTCTTAGCTTCGCAGCGAGCCTTGCAACGGGTCTTCTTGCCCTTGCGCTTCGCGCCCTTCTCGGCCTGCTTCGCAGCCTTCCTAGCCTGCTTCTTGGTCTCCTTGGACTTCTTCTCAACCTTGCCGGTCAGTTCTTCAGCCTGCTCAGCGAGCTGATTGCGAGCGTCGGAAACCTTTTCCTTAACATCTTCTGCCCAATCGGATGCCGCGTCCTTTGCGGCCTCGTTCTGTGCAGCTGCCACCTTCTTAGCCTCCTGCATCGTGTCGTAGAGCTCTGCAGCCTTCTTGTCCCGGTAATCCGAGTAGCTGTCGTAAGCGGACTTCAGTCCCTTGACAGCCAGCGAGATTGCGTTGGGATTCATGACTCTCCTTAATTAGTGCGTCGCCAAAAAGCTTCGCCTTTAATTCTCAATCGATGATTAATACTGCTGCAGCGCCAGTGCCTCTGAGACCAAGATGCTTCTAAGTCCAAGAGCTAGGGCCCAGTTAGGCCTAGCACCAAAATATTTGCAGCAGGCTCACATTCCAGCTTAGGCACTATTTGCCCTTCATGGGGGTCAACGAAGAACTCTTTTCCTTATCTTGGGAAAACATTTTCGCTGGTTTCTGCCACGGAGAAACTCACCAGTAGGAGCAATTGGCCACCAAGGTCGGTATCCTAAGGAACGTGACTATTAAGACTGCTACTGCAACTGTGCACACCAACCATGGCGATATCGTGATTGACCTGTTCGGCAACCACGCGCCGAACACTGTCGACAACTTCATCGGCCTGGCAGAGGGCACGAAGGAGTACAAGGGTCAGAACGCCTCTGGCACCGAGTCCGGCCCGTTCTACGATGAGGCCATTTTCCACCGCATCATCGCCGGATTCATGATTCAGGGTGGTGACCCGCTGGGCACCGGTACCGGCGGCCCGGGCTACATGTTCGACGATGAGATCCACCCGGAGCTCCAGTTCGATCGTCCGTACCTGCTCGCTATGGCAAACGCCGGCAAGCGTGGCGGTCGTGGCACCAACGGTTCCCAGTTCTTCATCACCGTGGTTCCGACCCCGCACCTCAATGGCGCTCACACCATCTTCGGTGAGGTCGCTGATGACGCCTCGAAGAAGGTTGTCGACGAGATCGCTCGTGTGGCCACCGATCACTGGGATCGCCCGCTGGAGCCGGTTGTGATTACCTCCATCGACATCGAGAAGTAATCCGCTAGCTTCTACGCTCTTTGACCCGCCCGGTTGTTCCGGGCGGGTTTTTTCATGCCCATTTTCGCTTTACGACGGCCCGTAGCTTCAATGTTGTGTTTAGGGGTAGCGGGGGTAGTAGCAAATTGGGTTGATTCTCCACATCTCCACAGCCCTGTGGACAAAATGCTCCACTGTTCACCTACGTGAAGACCGGCCAAGAAGCACGTTACGGGGCCCAATTTTCACAAATTACAAGAATCCACAGTTGTCCACAGACTTGTGCACATGTGTGGATAATTCCATTCTTGTAATTTACGAACCAGCGTTCGAAAGTGGTCGAATCCCGCAGAGTATTGGAATTGCACACAAGTTGACTTGCAACTATGTTACTTGTTCACAGAGTTGTCCACAGGCTGTGGATACTGTGGACACAGGGGATAGACCCAAAATTGTCATGCTTTACGGTTTCTGTCACGTAACCCGTGAGAAATTTGGGATGAAATCCCTCCACAGTTATCCACAAATTACATGATTGTTACACAGGTTTCTGTGGATAACTTTTTTACGCGATCTGCAGGGGAGAAATCGTTATTCATCGAAAAATGTGTGGGAAACGGGTGTGGCTGCGGGGGTGAATTGACCTGCGTTTTTAGGCATGAAAAAGGGCGCATCCAAAAGTGGATGCGCCCGAGGGTGGGGGAGAATTAGAGCTGACTAACGCCACCCCATAGTCATCAGCAGACCAACAATGAAAAGACCAAAGCCGATGACGTAGTTCCATGCGTTCAAAGTCACCATGAACGGAATATGCGGACCCGCGATGTAGTTGACCAGCAGCCAGCCCAAACCGATCAGCATGAATCCGAACATCAGCACCTTGTACCACACCGGTGTCTGAGTGCTATTGATTTTGACCGGGGTGCGGCTGACGGAGGAGCCACCGGATTGTGGTGAATTAGTGCTTTCAATCTTTGCCTTAGGCATAGCGCTTTAAACTCCTTAGGTTGTGGTCAGCAGGTTGCGATCAGCGCGGTATCTACACTCCCGCGGTATATGCATAATTGTAAACTTTGCATCCGAACTTACCAGTGAAGTTCGCAGGCAGTAGAATTCCCAGTTATGCAGATTCTCGTCGTCGATAACTATGACAGCTTCGTATTCAATCTGGTCCAGTACATAGGCCAGCTCGGCGAAACGGTGACTGTCTGGCGCAATGATGATGCGCGTCTCCGCGATGTTGACGACGTCGTAAAGCAATTTGATGCAATCCTACTGTCGCCCGGTCCCGGTGAGCCGTCCAATGCTGGATGGACAGAGGACATTATTCGCGCGGTGAGCAGGCAGGACGAGCCGACACCGGTGTTGGGTGTGTGCTTGGGTCACCAGGCGATTGGTGAGGTTTTTGGTGCGCAGGTCGTGCGTGCCGACGAGCTGTTGCACGGCAAGACCTCCCCGGTCACTCACGACGGCACGGGTGTTCTGGCCGATGTGCCCAGTCCTTTTATTGCCACGCGCTACCACTCGTTGACGGTGGATCCGAAGACGCTGCCGGAGGAACTCATTGCCACGGCATTCACCGATTCGGGCATGCTGATGGCGATGCGCCACCGCGACCTGCCGATTCACGGTGTGCAGTACCACCCGGAGTCGGTACTCACCCAGTACGGGCACCGCATGCTGGTCAATTGGCTGCACCTGGCCGGCGGCGAGTACACCGAAGAACTCCTGTCGGAGTTGGAAGAGCAGCAGGCCGTGTACCAGCGCGCCTTCTCAGACGTGCTGGCACACTAGCCGCTAGTTAGGCAGCAAATCCGGTAGCCTCACGGGAGGCTCCGGAGCAGGCTCCTCCTCGGAACTCTCCGGCGCAACCCCCAGCCGGTAGACACGCAGGGTGACCTCGCCGTCCTTGTTGAGCTTGGAGCCGGCTGACGGTTCGGCCTTCTCCACGTGGTCGACCTTGGACAGATCCAGCGTGGTGACTTCCTCGGTGCGGATAGTTCCCTCGAAGCCGGCATCGGTGAGCGCCTTCTCCGCATCGCTAAGAGTCTGGCCCTCAACCCGTGGCATCTTAATTTGGTTACCGCGCGAAACGTGCAGCTCGACAGTCGTTCCGACAGTGAGCTCCGTACCCTTCTGGGGAACCTCAACGACGGTTCCCTGCTTCTCGGTAGAGTCAACCTCCACCACCTCGACAACGAAACCAGCGGATTCGAGGGTCGTGCGGGCGGAATCCAAAGTCTGACCAGTGACATCCGGAACAGTCTTGGTCTCGATACCGGAGGAGACAGTCAAGGTTACGCGGGTTCCCTTCGATACCTGAGAACCGGCCGCTGGAGACTGCTCGATAACATTGCCGCGCGGAACGTCCTCATTCGGTTCCTCTTGCAGCTTTGGATTGACGACAAGCCCCGCCTCCTCGAGCAGGCGGCGAGCTTCCTCGGCCTGTTTGTCACGCACATCCGGCACATTGGTCAGCTCAGGGCCGGAGGATACGCGCAGCTTGATGCGCGATCCTTCCGGAAGACCCGAGCCGACACCCGGTTCTGTGGCGATTACCGTATCTCGCGGAACATCTGGGTTCGGCTCATCGACGCGGTTGACTACAAAACCAGCCTGCTCGAGAACCTGCGTTGCCTCATTGACATTTAGACCCTCGACCTGCGGAATGGCAACGGTCTCGACTTCGGTGGACGAGTTGAAGAGCTGGTAGGCGCCGTAGCCGACACCGCCGAGAGCGACCAGTGCAGCAGCCACTAGCGCGACAGTCTTTCCTGCGCCGCCCTTCTTTTTCTCAGGCTCGTCAGTGTTAGCGATCTGAGCAGGGGCTTCCGGCTGGGCAGCTGCTTTCTCCGGTTCCGGCGTCGGTGCAGGAGCAGGGACAGGGGCCGGAGTTGCCTGCTGTGCAGGGGTCACCCGAGTCTCAGCATCCGACGAAGCTGCCGGAAGGAATTCGGTGGTCTTCGCGTCGTCGTCATGCGCGCCGTGGTGCGCCAGCGCCAACGGATCCTCGCCGCGTGCAAGACGACGCAAATCCTGTGCGAAGTCCTCTGCGGTGTCGTAGCGCTCCATCGGATCCTTGGCCATCGCGGTCAACAGCACCGCGTCGAGGGCCTGAGCCGTGTTCGGGTCGGTGTTGAGCTTCTCCGAAGGTCGCGGCGGCTGATCCTGAACATGCTGGTAAGCGACAGAAAGTGGAGTTTCTCCGGTGAACGGCGGGGCGCCCGTGACGGCCTCGAAAAGCACGCAGCCGACAGCGTAAATATCAGAACGGGCATCGGCGGTCTTACCGCGCGCCTGCTCCGGCGAGAGGTACTGCGCGGTACCCAACACCGCCGCCGTCTGCGTCATCGCGGTGGAATCACCGAGCGCGCGAGCGATGCCGAAGTCCATCACCTTCACCTTGCCGGTGTTGGTCAGCATGATGTTCGCCGGCTTGATGTCACGGTGAATGATGCCGGCATGGTGGGATGCCGTCAGTGCGTCACACACCGATGCCATGATCGACGCGGCTTTCTTCGGGTCGAGCCGACCCTCACGACGAACAAGGTCACGCAGCGTCTCACCCTGAATCAGCTCCATGACAATGAAAGGCACGCGCCCCATCGGGCTATCCGTCTCGCCAGTGTCGTAAACCGACACGATAGACGGGTGATTCAGTAGCGCTGAGTTTTTCGCTTCACGACGAAACCTTGCGAGGAAGTTCTCATCCCTGGCAAGGTCGGCCCTCATCATCTTGACCGCGACAGAGCGACCGAGAACAGTATCTTCAGCGCGGTAAACATCGGACATGCCGCCAACGCCAATGAGCTCGCCGAGCCGATAACGGCCGGAGAGGAGATCGTCATTGCCAGACATTGTTCGTCAGTCCCTTCGGAAGGATTTCCACCAAAACATCTTGTACCTGAATATTACTGTGCATCTGGAGTCCCCAAGGTATTACCGGACCCATTTTCCGGGGGCAGTTGAATACCGGGCAGACCACCGCCAGTGGAGTCGTCGCTATTGTCGTTGCCCGAATCCTGAGTCGGTTCGGAAGTATCCGGGGCGGTCTCGCTGGTGTCCTGTTCAGTGGAGCTGTCAGAAGCACTGTCATTGTTGCCACCGTAGTTTTCACCAGAGTTGTCGCCGTAGCTGCCACCGTCGTTATTTCCCCAGTTACCGGAATTGTCGTCCGACCAACCGTAACCGGAACCGTTGTTGGAGTCAGGGTTTTCTTCTGTGGTTTGCTGCTGTGACTGGTTCGGAATGTACTGCTCCAAGTTTGGAATGGTTGGCAGTGAACCGGTTGTCGACAGCGAATAGACAACAGCGATAGCACCGGCCAGCAACACTAGCAGCACCAACAGCACAATGCTGCCGCAGCCACAACCGCAGCCGCTGCGCTTCTTTGCCGGCTTTCGCTGCCGAGTGGGTTGCTGCTGTGGCCGCTGTGGTTGCTGCTGTGGTTGCGACACCGGCATGGGCGGCCGCGTCATGGCACCGAGTTCGGTGGTCGCCGGGTTGGCAGCGTTGGATTGACGGTGCACCGTTGGGGTCACACCACGCGGCTGCGGTGGGCGGTGCCCCGCGCGCACTCGCAAAACAGCCTGTGCCAGCTCGCGGCCATCGGCATAGCGACGCTGCGGATTCTTGCGCAGCATAATGCCGATAAGTTCGCGGATATGCGGATTGACCGTCGGCGCCAACGCAGGCGGTGCCTCGTTGATGTGTGCCACGGCAACCGCGACGGTGGAGTCGCCCTGGAAGGGGCGGGCGCCGGCCACCATTTCGTAGGCGACACAGCCAAGCGAGTAAATGTCAGTCGCCGGACTCACCTGTTTGCCCTGCGCCTGCTCCGGTGAGACATACTGCGCGGTACCGACGACCATGCCGGTACGCGTCAGAGGCACCGCTTCGGCGGCCTTGGCAATGCCAAAGTCGGTAATCTTCACGGTGCCCTCCGGCGTCACCAGCAGGTTGCCCGGCTTAATGTCGCGGTGGACAAGGTTCGCAGCGTGAATTGCCGACAGGCCGTGCGCAGTCTGCTCCAGCACGTCGAGCATCAGGTGCTCTGGCAGGGTGCGACGTCGCTGCAGCACCTGCGACAGAGATTCGCCACGGATGTACTCCATGACGATGTAACACGCGCCGTGGCTGCCGATATCGCCTTCCTCGTACGTGACAATCTTCACCACGTTTGGGCTGTTGACGCTGCGTGCAGCAGCGGCTTCGTTCTGGAAGCGCTGTCGGAACTCGTAGTTGTCCGAGTACTCCTGATTCAGAAGTTTGATCGCAACTAGTTCGCCGCTGGTGGCGTCGTCGGCAAGCCAGACGGTGGACATACCGCCACGGCCGAGCAGACGGCGTACGTGATAGCGGTTGCCGACGATGTCTTGAACTTGGTGGGCATCCATACTTATCCACCTGCCTGTTCGACCGCGTTAATGAGCGCGCGGCCAATCGGGGCAGCAACGGAGGCACCGGTAGCGCCCTGGCCTTGGCCGCCACCGTTTTCTACGACGACAGCCACGGCGACATCGGAGTCCGGAGCGAAGGCGATGTACCAAACGTGCGGTGCGTACTCGCCGCGGACAGCACCGTGTTCCGCGGTACCGGTCTTGGAGGCGATACGCGAACCGTTACCGCCCGAATGTGACTCGGAACCGCGCATCAGCTCAGTTACGGTTTCTGCGATCTCCGGCGAAATCGCCTCGCCGGCTTCAATCGGCTTGAAGGACTTGATCTCGGAGAGGTCGGCACCGCGCACCGATTTGATGATCTGGGGTTCCATGCGCACGCCACCGTTGGCAATCGTGGCGGCGATGATCGCGTTGTCCAGTGGCGTAAAGGACACGTCGCGCTGACCAATGGAGGTTTGCCCCAGCGAGGACTGATCCGGAATCTCACCGACGGTGGAGGGCTGAATCGGCAGGCCCGCGTCGTCGTGGGTCTCACCGATGCCGAATCGCTTGGCGACGTCCTTGAGCGCATCGGCCCCGTACTGCATACCGAGCTCCGCGAACGCCGTATTACAGGACTGTGCGAAAGCCTGGCGGAGAGTCGTAGTAGCTCCGCCACAGGTCGAGCCACCGTAGTTTTCCAACGTGGTGGTGGTATCCGGCAGAGTAATCTGCGGCGCGCCAGTGACCGAGGTGTCCGGGGAGGCGCCTTGCTCCAGTGCCGTGACCGTGGTCAACACTTTGAAAGTGGAACCCGGCGGCAGCGGACGCTGAGTGGCGTGGTTGAGCAGCGGTGCGCCCTCATTGTTATTGAGGGACTGCCAGGTACTCTCGTCGCCGGCCGCGATGTCATTCGGGTTGAACGACGGTGTGGAGGCCATCGCGAGAATTTCACCCGTCGATGGGCGAATGGCGACGGCGGAGCCGACGTAGCCGCGTTCAGCGAGTTGTTGGTACGCAGTCCGCTGAGCGTTCGGCAACAGCGTCAACTCTGCGGAAGCTCCAGAAGGTTCCTTGCCCGTGACCATGTCGAGGGCGCGGGAGGTAAACAGCGAAGGGTCGCTGCCGTTCAAGATCTCGTTTTGGGAGCGTTCGATACCGGCGGAGCCGTAGATGTCCGACAGGTATCCGACCACCGCGGCATATGCCTCCGGGTCGGTGTCGTAGCTGCGGTCATAGAAGCCGTTCTCGCCCTTGACCGAGTGGGCCAGAATGTCGCCGTCAGTGGTGATTTGGCCGCGAGGTTTGGACTTTTCCTCCAGGAACTGGCGGCTATTCAGCGGATTGTGGGCGTACTTATCCTCCTGGAAGCCCTGGATGTAGGTCAGGTTCGCCAGTAGAAGAACGAAGAGCCCGAGTACGACAACAAAGATTTGGCGAATGGTCTTATTCATCTACTGGTTCACCCCCTGAGATGCGTTGGCATTGTCGTTGAGGCCCGAAGGGTTGCTTGGAATGCCCCAGGGGCGGTTGGCCTCGTCAGAGACGCGCAGCACGATGGCCAACATGATGTAGCTGGCCAGCAGTGAGGAACCACCGGCTGACATGAACGGTGTAGTCAGACCGGTTAGTGGCATCAGCTTGGAAACACCGGCTGCAACCACGAACAGCTGAATGGCCATCGAGAATGCGATGCCGGCCGCCAGCAGCTTGCCGAAGGAATCACGTACCGCCAAGCTCGCCGAAATACCGCGCGAAATCAGAATCGCGAACAGCAGGATGATGGCACTCAGACCGGTAAAACCGAGCTCCTCGCCAAAGGCGGAGAGGATGAAGTCAGAGTGTGCCACCGGAATGTTCTGTGGGTAGCCCTGGCCCAGACCGGTGCCACCGATGCCACCCCAGCTCATGCCGAACAGACCCTGGGAGAGCTGGTAGCCACCCTCGTCGTAGGAGCCCAACGGATCCAGGAAATGCGTGACTCGTGCCTGAATCTTGTCCGAAACCATGTAGACACCGACAACACCGATGGCCACCAGCCCCATGCCGATGATGAGCCAGGAACCACGACCGGTGGCAGCGTAGAGCATTGCCAGCACAGTGCCGAAGAGCACCAGCGCCGGACCAAAGTCATTCTGCAGAGCCATGATGACAGTAGCGATGCCCCAGATCAGCAGAATCGGACCCAGATCGCGAACACGCGGGAAATCAATGCCCAGGAAACGCTTACCCGCCACATTGAACAGCGAGCGCTTATTCACCAGCAGCTGTGCGAAGAAGATCAGCAACATGACCTTGGCAAACTCACCAGGCTGCATGGAGAACGGGCCGATGGAAATCCAGATGCGGGCATCAGCATTAATCGACGACGGCCACACCAGCGGTAGCGCCAACAGAATCAAGCCGCCGAGACCCAGCAGATACGAGTACTGCGACAGTGAGTGATGGTTGCGCAGCAGGACGATCACGCCGATAAACAGTGCGACACTGAGTACGGTCCACATGATCTGGTTGCGCACTAACGAGGTGTCATTGGCCAGGTCGAGGCGGTGGATCATCACCAACCCCAAGGCGTTGAGAGTGGCTGCAACCGGCAGCATCACCTGATCGGCGTTGGGTGCCACAAAGGTCAGCGCGATATGCGCCACTGCAAAGATCACAAAGAATCCGCCAATGATGTAAAAGACATCGGCGGTCAGAGAGTTGCCCTGAGCCAGCTCGAGCGAAATAAGTGCCAAAAGCAACAATCCTGCCGACAGCAGCAGCAGGAGCATTTCCTTCATCCGAAGCTGTCGCTTCGCGGTAGTTTCACTCATTTTCGCACCTGCCTACAGTTGACTCCTGGCTTCGAACCCAGCTTTTCATCCTTCTTGTCGGCGGAAGTTGCGTCCTTGTCGTCGTCGGACACGGACAGACATACCGGCAGTGCCGACTCCGCCAAACGGCCAATCTGGTCGCTGACACCGTCGTAGGAATCAGCCGGCAGACCTTCCAGCGAATTGCGTGCCGCCGGCGAGAGATCTTCCGGCGTCATGATGTGGCAGTCGACCTTCTCCTTCGGCGTCCCAGCCGGAGGAAGCTGAACCTCGTTGTCATCGGTCAAACAGATGAACTGATGTGGCTCTTGCAGATCGAAGCCCAGCAAACTACCGGGCACGCCGTGCATCAGCTGCACCTGCCCGTCGACCACCGCGAGATGGTACATCGACTCCTTCTTCTGCCAGCCCCAAATACCAAGGCCGACCAAACCGGCCACCAGCACCAGCACCACAGAAACAACTAGCCACTTGCCCTTGGAAGCCTTCTTCTCCGGCGCCGAAGTCACTGCAATTTCCTGTGACTTCCGCGGGCGGAGTGCCGCCGCGCGACCCGCTGCCGTATTGGGGCGGGGGAGTTCCTCCTCCGCACTCTGCAGGGCACCGGCCAGGGCGGGCTCGTAAGGCGTGCGTGCCGACGAATCGACAACATCGGCAACCACCACGGTGATGTTATCCGGACCACCGGACTTCAACGCGTAGTCAATGAGCTTGGTAGCGGCCTCGTCCGGAGTCCCCTCCGAGAGCACATCCTTGATGGTGTCCGCGGACACCGGATCGGACAGGCCATCCGAGCACAGCAGGTAGCGATCGCCCTCGTGGACATCGCGATAAGACAAAGTAGGCTCCACCGGGCGACCGGTGAGAGCCTTCAAAATCAGTGAGCGCTGAGGGTGAATTGCCGCCTCTTCTTCGGTGAGATTGCCCTCGTCCACCAGCGACTGCACATAAGTGTCATCCCGGGTAATGCGAATGAGCTCCCCGTCGCGCAGCAGATAGCCACGCGAGTCACCGACATGGCACATGCCCAGGCGGGTGCCGTCGAAAAGCAGAGCAGTCAGCGTAGTGCCCATGCCTTGCGTAGAGGGGTTCTGCTCAATTTCATCCGCAATGGAGTTATTGCCCTCTATGCAGGCCCTGCGCAGGGACTCGAGCAAATCGGGGCCGGGCTGATCATTGTCCAACCGAGAGACGGCCGCGATCATCAGCTGGGATGCGATTTCTCCGGCGGCGTGGCCACCCATGCCGTCGGCAAGCGCGAGCAGACGCGAACCCGCATAGGCGGAGTCCTCGTTGTTCTGTCGGATGAGGCCGCGGTCAGAGCGGGCCGTGTAATTCAGAGCAAGACTCATGGTTGCAACCTCAAAGTTGTACGGCCAATACGAAATTCCATACCCGAAGCCAGTCGTTCCGGCTGTTCCACGCGCTGACCATTGAGGAATGTGCCATTGCGGGAGTCCAGATCCTCCAGGTACCAGATGCCGTCGCGGTTTATGACGCGAGCGTGCTGGCCCGAGGCGAAATCATCGTTGAGGACGAAGGCATTCGACTCTGAACGGCCAATAGTGATGTCGCGTTGGTTGTTTAGGTTCATGCGCGAACCTGCCAGCGGCCCGGAGGTGACAAGGAGCTGATGTGGAGTCTGCGAGCGCTGGAAACGCTTGGCCGGAGCACTGCTGGTTTGCCGAAGCGGGCGCAGCGGAGCCGAGCCAGTTGTTTCTGTACGCAGGGTGCGAAGCGTCATCCAAATGAAAAACCACAGGACGACCAGCACGCCGATGCGCGAAAGCAGAAAAACGATAGCTTCCACGTCCGAGGAACCTCCTTATGTAGAGCTGGTGGGTCCGCAACCGAACACACGGACGTAATTATTCCAGGAATGTGTCGGCAAACCTAGGGTAGTGGCATTTGAACCTGGTAAACCTCACTACTTAGCGGATTTGAATCAGGGGATTTAACTAGCGAATCTGAACTTCGAGAACAGAATGTCCAAGCGAGATCTCGTCGCCGTCGGCCAGCAGCCAGTTGTCAATGGGTTCGCCATTGACAATGGTTCCGTTGGTCGAATGCAAATCGACGAGCACCGCATCCTGGCCATCCCACGTGATTTCGGCATGCTGGCGGGAAACACCAGTATCCGGGAGGCGGAAGTCGGAAGCAGTGCCGCGGCCGATGATGTTCGAACCATGGCGCATCTCGAATACGCGCGAGGAGCCGTCCTGCAACAGCAGGGTGACCGTCTTTTCCTGGGACTGGTCTTCGTCCACGGCCGGGTTGCTCAGCTCAGTTGCCGCTTCCGGGTCGACCGCGGGGATGGGGCGGGAAGCGGTGGGGAACTGCTCAGCTTCCGGCTGCGGGTGGTAGGCGGCAGAGGTCTCTGCGGCTTGAGGTTCATCATCGCTTTGCGACGGGGCTGCGTCAGTGTTGGCATTGTCGGCACTCTCAGCATTGCCGTCGAATGGAACGAACTCCGAAGTGCTTACGGTGTCCTCGGTGAAAGTGCTGGCCGTCTTCAGCTGGCCGGTGTGGAGCGATTCCACTGCCTGCAGGTGGACGCTGATGGTACCGGTGAAACCCCAGCCGTTGTTACGGCAGTAGCGCGTCATGCGGTCAGCCAATTGATTCGGCAGGTTGGGCTCTGACGCGGAGAGGTTTTTGTAATCGGCGGCGCTGATGCCAATGCGGAAATCATTGGGTGCCAAGTACTGACCGTTGGCGTCCTGCATCAGGAAGTCTTCAATTTCCTGCTTCAGGCATTCTTCTAACTCATTCGGGACAACCTTGCCGCCGAACACGCGCGCAAAGCTGTTGTCGAGCCCGCGCTGAAGCGAGCTATCGAGCTTGCGGATGCGTCCTAGGAAATCCATCTGACTAAAGAAATTCGCCTTCTCCCGCCAAACCGCGGCGGGTTACGTGAAAAATGTGCATAAAAATTATCGATACTTTAGCAACAGTATAGAGCCCTACACCTTCAGTTAAGGGCTAGGAACTGCTGAGGTTTATCAAATAGTGACGACGCTTGTGGGGTAGGTTGCTATTGCTAAGTGCGAAAAAGGCGTCTTAAATGCCGTTGGAAAGTGCTTGAAAAGTGGTGAAAAACGCGCGCTGGCCTGGGGATTTGGTGGTGTATTAGCGCGGGGTGTTATAGTTCTATTCGTTCCCACGGGCGAGTGGCGGAATGGCAGACGCGCTGGCTTCAGGTGCCAGTGTCCTTTACGGACGTGGGGGTTCAAGTCCCCCTTCGCCCACAGCGAAGATCCTCGGAAGTGTAAAAGCTTCCGAGGATTTTTTGTTTGTGGAGGGGCTGGCGTGGGGGTTGGGTTGAAGCAGGGGCGGATGCTGAGCCGAGGTTGTTGGCTTGTCCTGTAACCCTCCTTTAACCCTGTCCGGCACTTATGGCCAGGTTTCGGGGACTTATCGCTGTATTTCTCTCACTTATCGATGGATTCTCCTGACTTATCGATGGTTTTTCGGCACTTATGCGCACGCTGTAGGCCAGGCCCTCTCACTTGTCGATGCGCTATTCACTTGTGGCCACGCTGCAGTGCATCGATAGGTGAATAGCGTGGCCACAAGTCGTCGGATGCGTCGGCCAGCTGGTATTGCAACCGGCTCGCGAGTAG